>Ga0335074_10004912_pt1 | contig 18470 bp, 20 predicted proteins | sample Lox_Sample_23_FD_206715 | JGI IMG/M metagenome (GOLD analysis project Ga0335074, IMG submission 206715) | Soil microbial communities from Loxahatchee National Wildlife Refuge, Florida, United States - Lox_Sample_2.3 | ecosystem: Environmental > Terrestrial > Soil > Wetlands | place: USA... | reverse complement strand
GCTGCCGGTCGTCGCCGTCTTCGGCGAGGCGGAGCTGGACCTCCGGCAGGCGATCCTGCAGGGCAGCAGGACCGTCATCTACGCCACGGTTGTCCTCGGCACTCTCCATGTGATCGTCCCGGACGGCGTGTCGGTCGAGGTCAGCGGGACAGCCGTGCTCACCCGCAAGATCAGCCGCACCGTCCGTCAGCCTGCCGCACAGCGCCAGCCAGGATCAGTGCCGGGCATGCCCGACATGCCAGGCGTCGGCCCGGCGGTCATCGACCTGCGGACGGTGGGCATCGGCGGCACCATCAGGGTGACGTCGCCGAAGCCGCCGCGCCGGCTGGGCGGGCTGCGGCGCGGCCTTGCCCGTTAGCGGCAGGGTGGGTCGGGGGCGCCAGGTCATGGGGCGGCCCAGCTGCTGACCGATCACTAGCGCGGGAACGTCGGACGCGGCCCGTACTGCCCGACGCAGAGCGCTGCCGTCAGCCTCGCGGAACTCGAGTGCACGCATCCGGAGCACGCCATCGGAGCTGCGGCTGGACCCATACACTTCCGCTATGACAGCGGAGCGGCGCGGCGGTCTGTGGTGGCTGACGGCCTGCTGGGCGTTCGTGGAAGTGGTCAGCTGTGCGTTCCAGTTCTTCTGGTCAGCGTTCCCCGTCACACATGCAGACGAACCGCCGGGGCCCAGCTAGCTCGTAGGCGCCGGGAACCTAGCTCAACTGCTGACCGTGTTGTCCGCGCTCACCCTGGTTCCGCTGTTGCTCGTCGGCATCCTCCGTCTGAGGCGTGCGTGGCGACTGTCGCTGGGGTGGGCCGGAGCGGTAGCTGCAGCCGCGGCGCTCGAAGCCACGTTCCTCGGCGGGTATGGCGTCCCGCTGGTATCCCAGGCGTATTCCGGCCCGGCTGTCGTGGACTGGATGTATCTCGCGGAGTCTGCCGGATTCCTGATTGTCGGGACAGTGCTGATCAAGATACTGGCCTCCCCTCGGCCGTCCGGCGCCCGTTCGCTGTACGCGGGGTCGCGTGCCTAGAGGTAGTTGACCGCAGAGTAGTTGGCGACCTTCCAGAGCTGGTGCTCGCTGTAGATGTTGCGTACGGTGCCGGACCTGGCCCGCATCACGAGGGTGTGAGTGACCGCCCCGCCGTGGGCCCGGTACCGGACTCCGGCCAGCAGATCGCCGTCGGTGATCCCGGTCGCGGCGAAGAACGCGTCGTCCGAGGTGACGAGATCGTCGGTGCGCAGGACCCGGTCCAGGTCGTGCCCGGCGTCGAGAGCCTTGGTCCGTTCCGCGTCGTCGCGTGGCGCCAGCTTGCCGAGGATCACTCCGCCCAGGCATTTGATCGCGCACGCGGCGATGATCCCCTCGGGTGTCCCGCCGATGCCCAGCATCAGGTCGACACCGGTTCCGTCGCGCGCTGCCATGATCGCCCCGGCGACGTCACCGTCGGTCAGCAGCTTGATGCGCGCGCCCGCGGCCCGGACCGCGCTGATCAGGTCGGCGTGCCGGGGCCGGTCGAGGATCACGACCGTCACATCGGACGGCGAGCAGCCCTTCGCGCGGGCGACCGCGTCAACGTTGACGCCGGGCGGCGCGTCGATATCCACTGCGCTGGCCGCCTCGGGCCCGGTGACGAGCTTGGACATGTAGTAGACGGCGGACGGGTCGTACATCGCGCCGCGTGCGCTGACGGCGATCACCGAGATCGCGTTGGGCATGCCGTTCGCGGTGAGCCGTGTCCCGTCGATCGGGTCGACCGCGACGTCGCACAGCGGCCCCTGGCCGTCGCCGACTTGCTCGCCGTTGTACAGCATCGGGGCGTTGTCCTTCTCGCCCTCGCCGATGACAACCACGCCGTTCATCGAGACGGTGTTGATGAGCTGTCGCATGGCGTTGACGGCCGCCTCGTCCGCGCGGTTCTTGTCGCCGCGGCCGACCCATCGGGCGGCGGCCATCGCGCCGGCTTCGGTGACCCTGGCCAGTTCGAGGGCGAGGTTGCGGTCCGGTGCCTGCCTGCCCGGCTCGGGCGCCCCCGGGCCCTCCTCAGCCGGCTCCTCAGGAACCCCTGCCGGGATGCCGGGCGCGCCAGCCACGCCCGCGAAGCTGTCCTGGCCCGCTCCGCCTGGAGCACCAGGCAGTGCGGCAGGGTAGTCCTCGCTCATTGCCAACGCCCTTCCTGTCGGCGTCCCGTGGTGGAATCCTATGTAGGAGGCTGGCTGGCCGGTGCGCCCACCCGGCGGGGCCGTCTAGAACGCCGGAGCGCATGGCTACAGATCAGGCATTGCAGGCGGCCCGGACCGCCGACCGTGGTTCGTCCACCCGTGCTGTGCTGCTCGCGGCCGCCCGGGAGGTGTTCAAGCTCGAGGGTTACGCGCAGGCCGGCATCACCGACATCGTCACCCTGGCGGGCGCAAGCGTCGGCAGCCTGTACCACCACTTCGCCGGCAAGGCCGATCTCTTCCTCGCGCTGTTCGGCGAGCTGCACAACGACCTGGATGCGCGCACCCGGGCGGCGGTGCGCGAATGCCGGGAGCAGGGCGTCAGTGACCCGATGCGGCTGCTGCTGGCGGGCGCACGCGGCTACCTCGATGCCTGCATCGAGCAGCGCGAGCTGGTCGGCATGTTCGCTCGCGGCGACGGCCCGCCGGGATTCGAGCTGCTCTGGCGGCAGCGCATCGCGGACTGGGTCAGCCTGAACACCGAGTTCTTCGCGCGCAGCGGTGAGCCGCTGGACGAGGCGGCCGCGATCGTGCTGACCGGCGCGATGATGCTCGCGGTCGCGGAGATCTCGCTGGCGGCTGACGCCAGCCGGGCACAGCAGCTCGCCGACGGGGTGCTCAAGGTGCTCTCCCGGCTCCGCGCTCGCGACTAACGAGATTGCCCACGGACTACCGCGACTCCCGGAATCTTTGGCAAATCCGCATAAACATATACATGCAAATCATTTTGAAACGTCCGCCCTTGTAGTACTGTCGCCCCAACAACCAGGCGTTTCGCCTGCGGGGGACAGCGACGGGGGCGAGTCCGGGCTCGTCGCGTTCAACATTCCTGCGGCTGGTACGTCTTGACTAATAAGCAACAGCTCGACGGCCAGGCAGCCGTGTCGCTACGCATCGCCGTGATGGCGGCGTCGCCACTTGGGGTGACACATGGTGGACTCAGCGGTAGACAGGCCTCCAGCTCATGACCGCCTGCGCCGGCGCCGGATCATCCTGCTGGTGATTGTTGCGGTTGTCGTCGTTGCGGCCGCGGCCGGCCTCGCGCTGACCTCGCAGATCAAGTCGCCGGCCCAGCAGGCCGAACAGACCAAGCCGCCAGCCTTAACTGAGCTCACCGCGCCGGTGCAGAAGACGGTGCTGAGCACGACTGTTCTCGGGCAGGCCGTGGTCGGCCCGCCGGCGGAGTTCAGCCCCTCGGCCATCGGCGGTTCGGGCGGCGGGGGCGCGTCGTCAGCCAGCGAGAACGTCCAGCCGATCGTGACGAGGATCTTCCACCGCGCTGGCAACTCCGTCGGCCAGGGCAGCGTGCTGCTCGAGGTGGCCGGCCAGCCGTTCTTCGTGCTGCAGGGCACCGTGCCGGCCTACCGGAATCTGCAGCCGGGAGAGACGGGGCCGGACGTTGCGCAGCTGCAGGCGGACCTGCAGTCACTCGGCTACTCGTCGGGCGGCGACACCAGCGGCACATTCGGGCCCGGCACCTCGGCGGCAGTGAACGCCTACTACCAGGCCATCGGCTATGTGCCGCAAAAGATCACGGCCGGCCCTAAGGCTGACCGCGGACCCGTCGTGCCGCTGGGCCAGTTCACCTTCGTGCCGCGGCTGCCCGCCCGGATCGTCAGCCTGAACGCGAAGGTGGGCCAGTCGATCAGCGCCGGAGCGCTGACCCTGGCAATCGGCAATCCCACGATCTCCGGCCAGATCAGCCCGAGCGACGCCAACCTCGTCCGGCCCGGCATGAGGGTCACGATCAGCGAGACCGGCTCGCCTGTCACGATCGCGGGCCGCATCACCTCGGTGTCGCACGTGACGGCAAGCAAGGCGTCGGTTTCTGGCGGCCTCTACGTCAAGGTGGGTGTGAAGCCGGAGCGCCGGCTGCCGATGTCCCTGGTCGGCCAGGATCTCTCGCTGACGATCGTGGCCGCCCGCAGTCACGGCGCCGTGCTGGCCGTGCCGGAGGCCGCCATCTTCGCGAGCGCGAACGGCGTGACCTACGTCTCGAAGCTCGTCGGCACCGCCATGGTGCGCGTCCCCGTGCGGGTGGGCGCATCGGGAGGCGGCCTGCTGCAGGTCATACCGCTGCAGCCGGGTGCACTGACAGTCGGCGACAAGGTGGTCACCGGGGAGAACTACTCGACGGCCACCGGTGCACGGACGGCTGCCCAGCCGTCGAGGCCGGGACAATGACTATGGCGGCGGATGAGGCGCCGGTTATCCAGCTGTCGGCGGTCGGCTACACCTACTCGGGACCGCCGCCGGTGCAGGCCCTCAAGCCGACGGACCTAGTCATCCGGCGCGGTGAGCACGTGGCCATCATGGGTCCGTCCGGGTCAGGCAAGTCGACGCTGCTCAACCTGCTGGGCCTGCTGGACCGGCCGACAGAAGGCCGGCTGGAGATTGACGGCATCGATCTTGGCCGCGCATCCGAGCGCGACCGGGCCGCCGTGCGCGCCCGTCACATCGGCTTCGTCTTCCAGTCGTTTCACCTGCTGTCGCACCGCTCAGCGATCGAGAACGTGATGCTGGCCCAGGTCTACGCCGACATGCCACGACGACGGCGGTACGGGGAGGCGATGTCCGCGCTCGGCGGAGTCGGGCTGGCCGCCCGAGCGCATGCGCTGCCGACCGAGTTGTCCGGCGGTGAGCGCCAGCGGGTGGCGATCGCGCGCGCCCTCGTGAACCGTCCCTCGCTGCTGCTCTGCGACGAGCCGACCGGCAACCTGGACACCGCCGCCACGGGCGAGCTGACCGACCTGCTCGGAGCTTTGCACAGTCAGGGCGCGACGCTTGTGGTGATCACGCACAACCCGGTCGTCGCCGCCCGTGCTCAGCGGCAAGTCAGGATCCGCGACGGCCTGCTCTCCGAGCAGGGTCCGGCGCGGCCTGACGATACGCAGCCGCTGGAAGACCCGCTGGAAGACCCGCTGGACGACACACTCGGCGGCGACACTCAGTGGCGGCACGGAGATCCCGGCGCGCCTGACGGCGAAGAGGCTGAAGGCTCGCATGCGCTCCCGTTCGGCTAGCCACCGGGCTGCGGGCCGGCGGGGCCGGGCCGTGACGAGCGCGTCCCGGTTCCGCCTTGCCGATCTGGCCAGCGAGGCGATGGCGGGCCTGCTTCAGCGGCCGGGCCGCTCGGCGCTGACAGTGCTCGGAACGATCGCGGGCATCGGCGGTTTCGTCGCCATCGTCGCGCTGTCGCAGACAGCTGCCGGCCAGATCGGCAAGGACTTCAACGTTCAGGACGCCACGCAGGTAACGGTCAACGACACGGGAGCGCGCGGCGGGTCGGCTCACCCCACGATGGACTTCCCGATGGACGCCGACGCGCTGGCGGACCGGATCCGCGGTGTGGTGGCAGCGGGCGTGTGGTGGCAGGTGCAGGCCGGCGGCCTGCAGGTGAGCGCGCTGCCGCCGAGCGCTGGCGGGACCAAGATCGGGCTGCCAGTCACGGCGGCAAGCCCCGGAGCCCTCGTCGCCAGCGGCGCGCAGCTCAGCGCCGGAGTGCTGTTCAATCAGTTCCACGAGGCCACCGCGCAGAACGTCGCGGTACTCGGCAAGTCGGCAGCGGCGCAGCTCGGCATTTCCAGCCTCGTGAACGAGCCCGCCGTCTTCATCGGCGGCCAGCCGTTCACCGTCGTCGGGATCCTGTCCGGCGATCCGCGGCTGCCACAGCTGAACCTGGGGGTGACGGTCCCCGAGAGCACTGCGCTGAAGCTGTGGGGCCTGCCGCCGTCGTATGTCCCGGCGCAGATGCTGATCCACACCAGGCTCGGTGCGGCGCAGGTTGTCGCCGAGCAGGCAGCGGTAGCGCTACGCCCGGATGACCCGAAGCTGCTGACCGCGACGGCGCCGGTCAACCAGGCTCAGCTCAAGAAGTCGGTCACGGCGAGTCTCAATACCGTGTTCCTCGCGCTTGCCGGGGTCGCGCTGATCATCGGCGCGGTCGGGATCGCCAACACGACGCTGGTGGCGGTGCTGGAGCGATCCGGTGAGATCGGCCTGCGCCGCGCGCTTGGCGCCCGGCCTCGCCACATCGCCATCCAGTTCCTGGCCGAGTCGACGGCGCTCGGGTTGTTCGGCGGTCTCGTCGGTGCCTGCATCGGCGTGCTCGTCGCGATCGCGGTGACGATCGCTGAGCACTGGACGGCGCTGCTTGACGACCGCATCGTCCTCGCGGCTCCGCTCGCCGGCGCGGTCATCGGCCTGCTGGCCGGCCTCTACCCGGCGCTGCGCGCAAGTGCGATCGAGCCCGCCGATGCGCTGCGGCGCTGACCGAGCCGGCGCTGACCGTCGCCTCCGGAGGTATGGCACCCGGGCTGCGGCCTGCCTGCTCGGCGTCTGCCTGGTAGCCGCGTGCTCGTCGGCCGGCCCCGGCCACCCGGCCAGGAACATCACGCGACTGGGCCCGTTCGCCCGCGGGCGGGTTGTCATCGTCCGTGGCCCGTCCGGCGGTTTCCTGGCGGTGCCGTCCGCTAGCGGCTTCAACGGCCGGCCGAAGATCACCGTGCCGCCGATCCCGCCGGCCGACTCGGGCCAGACCGTCAGCCTGCCGCTGAACACCTACGCGGACGTATCGGGCCTGCAGCAGACCGTCCTGGCGGAGGCGTCGGTGCTGCTTACCCAGAAGTGCATGGCCGGCCGGGGCTTTGTCTACAGCAGCCAGACCACGCCGGTCACCGAGCAGACGCTGCTGCAGAACATCGAGTACGGCTACGGCGTCACCAGCCTCAGCGATGCAAGCAGCTACGGTTATGGTCAGCCGCCAGCCTCGAGCCAGCCGCCGTCCGGAGGGCTCTTCCTCGGCGGGTTCGCCTCGTTCAACCAGGTCCGGCAGAAGGCTGCGTTGGCGGAGGCACTGCTCGGCTTCGCGCCGGGCGTCAGAATCGCGCCGATCCATGAGCCGGGCTGCCTGAATCTGGCTAGTCAGGAGATCTACCGCTCTGACAGCAGCCAGCTGGGCGATCCGGTCCCGGCTATCGCCGAGCAGGCCAGTACCTGGACTCAGACGGACCCGCGCATCGTGGCTGTCGACGCTCGGTGGGCACGGTGCATGGCGGCGCACGGCTACCACTACAGCAGCCCGCAGCAGCCGGCCGACCATAACTGGCCCCAGCACCCGACGCAGGCGGAGAGCGCGACCGCGGTTGCCGATGTCGGGTGCAAGCAGCAGACAGACCTGACGAACACCTGGCTCACCGTAGAAGCGGCCTACCAGACCGCGCTCATCGGCCAGAACATAGCCACCCTGGCGAGACTGCAAGCGAGCTTCCAGAGTGCGCTCAGCCGGGTGGAGGCGCTGCTCGCTAGCCCGGCCGGGCCGGGGCTAGGAAACCCCGGCGTACCGCAGGCTGCGCCGCGGCCCGCGGGCTAGCAGGTCAGAACGGCGCGTCGGGATCCCCGGCCTTCTCCTGCCGGGCAAGCGCAGTGGCGAGCCGCGCGCGTGCGCCCTCCAGCCATTCCTCGCAGATGGCCGCCAGCTCCTCGCCCCGCTCCCAGAGCTGGAGCGACTGCTCAAGTGTGAGCCCGCCAGCTTCGAGGCGCTTGACCAGCTCGATCAGCTCGTCCCTGGCCTGCTCATAGGGTGGCCTGGCGGGCTTGCCGTCGCGTGCGCCTGCTGCCGCTGTCACGGGCGTCAGCTTAGGCCACGGCCTCGTGCGGCGCCGGTAACACCAGGGCTCGTCGCGCCGATCAACTGGGCAAGGGGGACCGGTAGCTATCAAGCAAGGGGTCACCATGGGCAGTCACGATCGCACCGGCGTTCAGCGCCTCTGCGGGGTTTCCCGTACGAGATCGTGCCCTGGGAGGCCGCAGCACCAGCCTGATTGGTCAGGCGCGGTTGCTGTGAAGCACCCCGTCGGCCACGCGCGGGTCCGCTGCCGCGGGCTGCGCACCAGGCCCAGCTACCTTGCCGACCTCGGTAGCTGCATGTACCGGTACCTCTATTCGTGGGTGACCTGGCGGGTGGACGGACCGCCCAGCCGGCCCCGCAGCTAGGTCGCTGGCCGGCCGGCTGTCACGTGCAGTTCGTCCTCGGCAAACCGGACGGTGAGGCGCTCGCCCTCGGCGACCTGTGCAGCGGTCAGCACGACGGCGGCGTCCTCCTGCTGGACGATCGCGTAACCGCGCTTGAGCGTCGCCGCGGGGGAAAGGGCAACCAGCCGTGCCCTGATGTGCGCCATGTCGTCGGCGGCTCGGTCCAGGCTCGTGGTCATCGCGATCCGGGCCCGGTCGGACAGACCGAGGATCTGCTCGAGCCGCCGGTCCACCTCGCGGACGGGGCTGGCCAGCGCCGGCCGCGACGTGATGGCGGCCAGCCACGACTCCTCGCGGTCCAGCCTTCCGCCGACGCTGCGGCGGGCGCGGGCGCGAAGCTGACTGATCAGCTCAAGCTGCTCGCTGACATCTGGCACCGCCCGCCTGGCCGCGTCCGTTGGAGTGGAGGCTCGCACGTCGGCGACCAGATCCAGCAGCGGAACGTCCTGCTCGTGCCCGATCGCACTGATCACCGGAGTCACGCACGCCGCAACCGCCCGAATGAGGTCCTCGTCCGAGAATGGCAGCAGATCCTCGATGGAGCCGCCGCCGCGGGCAATGATGATCACGTCTACGGCCCGGTCGGCGTCGAGGCGCTGGAGCGCGGCAGTGACCTCCTCGCTGGCATGCGGGCCCTGCACTGCGACCTGCTCAACCCTGAACGTGACCGCCGGCCAGCGGCGCGCGGCGTTCTGCAGTACGTCGCGTTCCGCTGCCGAGTCGCGGCCGCAGATGAGCCCCACGGTCCGCGGCAGGAACGGCAGCTTCCGCTTGCGCTCCGCTGCGAACAGGCCCTCGGCGCCCAGTGCCTGCCGCAGCCGCTCCAGCCGGGCCAGCAGTTCGCCCATGCCGACGGCCTTGATCTGCGTCGCGGTCAGCGCGAACGAGCCGCGTGCGGTGTTGAACTCCGGCTTCGCCCAGACGACGACGCGCGAGCCCACCGCGGGCGGCGGGCTGGTGGCGTCGAGCACAGCGGCCGTGCAGATCACCCGCGCCGACACTGCCGCCACGGGGTCGCGCAGAATCAGGAAGACGGTGCCGCCGCGCCGGTTCAGCTCAGCGATCTGGCCCTCCACCCAGACTCGGCCGAGGCGGCCGATCCAGTCGCCGACGAGGCGCATCACCGTGCGGAGCGGCACCGGCGCCTGCTCTGACGTCTCCAGCGGCACTACGCGCCGGCTTCGAGCTTCTCGATGCGCCGCTCGAGCATCCCGAGCACCTCGGGCCGCTCGGCGTTGCGGCGCTCGTGGTCGGTCAGTATCCGCAGCTGGCTCACATCTAGAGTGCGGAGGCGAGCACGGATCGACGCCAGCGACAGCTCGTCGTAGTTAGCCAGCGGCAACGCCAGGGCCACGACCTCCGCCGACTCCGCTTCGGGCAGCTCCACATCTGGGAGCTCAGTGTCGAGGACGTCGCCGCCCAGCAGCTCTGCACCAGTGAGCTCCGGCTGGAGATAATCGTCGTCGAACTCGTCGTCCAGGTCCTCGGCCGAGAGCAGCCGGACGTTGCCGGTCTTGTCCAGCGACCGCCACCGTGAGGTGGGCTGGGCCGCCGCGCCCCCGCCCGACCGGACCGGACGCATGGCTGCGGCCCGGTGCTGGGGGTCTGCCGAGCCGCCCGGAGCCGCACCGGTCCCGATCAGGCCGGCCTCCGGCCGGTCCGCGAGCAGCAGGAGCCGGCCGATCCCCGCGAAGACCGCCCGCAACCCGAACGTGGGCGCTCGCTTAGACCGGTCCGGGACCTGTGCCGTATCCATTGATCATGTCCCCCCTCGACTACCTGGCAGCCCGGGAATGCGGCTCAGGAACATTGTGGCTGCTGAGGTACCAGGTACAGGCATGCGCCCCCAAATCCGTCGCTTGTGTCGCAGAACACAACCAGCCGGCCGACCTCGGTCCGGCCGACCCGCCGACAACGACCCGCCGACAACGGCCCGCCGACGGCGGGCTGACCGGTGCCTGGCCGTCTCCTGATCGTGATCACCTATGCTGAGGCTATGCCTGCCCAGCCCCGCCGAGTGCTGCTCGCCAAGCCCCGTGGCTACTGCGCGGGTGTGGACCGAGCTGTCCAGACGGTCGAGAAGGCCCTAGAGCTCTTCGGCGCGCCGGTCTATGTGCGCAAGCAAATCGTGCATAACACCCACGTGGTCCAGACTCTGGAGAAGCGCGGCGCGATCTTCGTCGACGAGACTGAGGCGGTCCCTGAGGGCTCTGTCGTCGTGTTCTCCGCCCACGGCGTCGCGCCCGAGGTTCGCGAGCAGGCACGCGGCCGCGGCCTGCGGACCATCGACGCGACCTGCCCCCTGGTCACCAAGGTGCACAATGAGGCTCGCCGGTTTGCCGCGCAGGGCTACGACATCCTGCTGATCGGCCATGAGGGCCACGAGGAAGTCATCGGCACCACGGGCGAGGCTCCGGCGAACATCCACCTGGTCGATGGACCGGCCGGCAGCGACTCGGTGGAGGTGCGCGATCCCGCGAAGGTCGCCTGGCTGTCGCAGACCACGCTGTCGGTGGACGAGACCACGGAGACAGTGGCAGCGCTGCGCGAGCGATTCCCGCAGTTGCTCGACCCGCCGAGCGACGACATCTGCTATGCGACGCAGAACCGGCAGGCGGCCGTCAAGCGGATCGCCGCGGACTCAGATGTCGTGATCGTGGTTGGCTCGACGAACTCGTCCAACTCGGTACGGCTCGTCGAGGTTGCACTCGATGCCGGGGCAGCCGCCGCCTACCTGGTCGACGACGCGTCCGGCATCGAGCCGGCCTGGCTCGACGGGGCCAGCACGGTCGGCCTTACCAGCGGTGCTTCGGTCCCCGACGTGCTCGTTGACGGCGTGATCGCGCTCCTGGCCGAGCGCGGATTCACGGACGTCGAGGAAGTCGAGGCAGTGCCCGAGCGAATGGCATTCGGGCTGCCGCGCGAGCTCCGGAAGGCGGCCGGCGAGCAGGCCTGACTCCCGGCGGCGAGCCCGGACCGGGCTTCGCCTCCCGGAGGCCAGACCGCAGCTCCCGCCAGCAGTCTGGCAGCCCGTTCCGCCAGGCCAGACCGACGCAGACGGCTGTCCCGACGAACAGCCAGGGCGCCGCACTCGCCAGCATCAGCAACGTCCCCTCGAGCACGGACAGCACGCGACCGTGGTTTGAGGTGCCCTGCGCGGTGACTATCTGCGTCATGATCGCGGCCGCCAGGAAGACTAGTGGCGCCGCCGCCACGAGCTGAAGCTGCGCCTCCCGCCGCGCGTACAGCGGTGCCAGTGCGCAGCCGGCGCAGAATCCCAGGCCGGCCAGCACGCCCACGCTCAGCCATGCAGAGAGCAGGCAGCCAAACAGGCTGAGGATGAGCATTCCGATAACCGCTCCGCGCAATGTCACGTGGGAACGAAACGTGGCCGTGCCGGGCCCCGTCCGTCCGGCGGCTCGGGCCGCACCGGCCGGACGAGGCGGTACCCGTACGGCGCGGCCGGGAGCGGGCTGTGCAGGACCGGGCTGTGCAGGACCGGGCTGTGCAGGACCGGGCTGTGCAGGACCGGGTCGGCGAGTCGCCGCGCGAGCGGCGTCATCGTCGCTGCGGCCTGGCCGCGTCGCGGTCTGAACCGCTGGCACTGACTCAGCCGGCTGCACTGATCGCCCGCCCGCCGCCGAACAACTGCTGCTGATGGCCCGGCAGCTGCTGGGTGCCCGCGTCATCGCGCACCGGCACGGGTTTCGGTACCAGCTCCGGCCCGGGTTTCGGTACCAGCTCCGGCCCGGCCTCCACGATCAGCTCCGGAGCGGACAGCGATCGCACCGTCTCCTCGACCGGCCCCAGCTCGGCTAGTTCCGCATCCACGACACCCATCTCGTTCAGCTTGCGGGCGCTCACCAGCACCCGGCTCTCCAGCGAGCCCACCGTCTGGTTGTAGCTGGAAACCGCGTTGGTCAGTGCCTTGCCCAGGCGGTCGACGTTACGGCCGAGACTGGCAATCCGGTCGTATAGCTCGCGCCCGAGGTCGAACACCACCCGTGCGTTATCCGACAACGCCGCCTGCTGCCAGGCGTACTGCGCCGTGCGCAGCATCGTGACGAGGGTCGTGGGCGTAGCGATGTGCACCCGGTGCGCCATCGCATACTCGAGCAGGCCGGCGTCATGTTCGAGGGCTGGCGCAAGGAACGCTTCGCCAGGAATGAACAGCACGACAAACTCCGGCGACGGGCTCACCGCGGCCCAGTACGCCTTGGCCGCGAGCCGGTCCACATGGTCGCGAAGATGCCGCGCGTGCGCATCGAGCCGGGCTTCGCGGACGCTCTCGTCCGAAGCCTCGGCGGCCTCCAGGTAGGCAGCCAGCGACACCTTCGAGTCGACGACGATGTTCTTGCCGCCGGCCAGCCTGATCACCATGTCCGGCCGCAGCGCGCCGTCAGCAGACACGACGCCGACCTGCTCGTCGAAGTCGCACTTGCTGCTCATCCCGGCCAGCTCGACCACGCGGCGCAGCTGCATCTCGCCCCAGCGGCCGCGAGCCTCCGGCCGTCGCAGCGCGGTCACCAGCGCCTGCGTCTGCGCGCGCAGCTGGTCGGAGCTCTGTCGCGCGATGGTGACCTGCTCGGTCAGCGCGGCATGCGATGAGCGCCTAGCTGCCTCCGTCTCGCGCAGCTGGCTCTCCATCCTCACCAGAGTGTCGCGCAGCGGCTGCACCAGTTGCTCGACGGCGGCCTTGCGGTTGTCCAGCTCCCCAGCTGCCCTGGCATTGGCGGCGCTGAGCCGGCCTTCGGCGATCTCGAGGAACCGTGTGGTGCTGCGAGTGAGCGCTTCGTCGGACAGCGCCTGGAAGCGGTCGGCAAGCTGAGCATCGACGAGATCTGCGCGCTCCTGCGCTGCATGCTCCATCAGCGCGGCGCGATCGGCGGCAGCCCTGGCGCGCTCCTCGGCGGCCCTGGCCTGACCGGTCAGGTCGGCGGCGAGGCCGGCCAGCCGCCCGCGTGCCAGCAGGTAGCCGATGACCGCGCCCAGCAAGGCTCCGAGGAGGAGCCCGATGAGCAGCGAGATCGCGTTCATATGATCATGCTTGCAGCCGGTACCGACAGTTTCGCGGTGCGACACGCCCAGGCCGCGGACCATGCAGTCGCGGCCAGGGAGCGGGCAGCTGCCGGCCAGGGACCATGGAGTTGCCGGCCAGGGACCATGGAGTTGCCGGCCATGGACCGGGCAGTTGCCGGATGGAGGTGCCCGGGCGCCCGACTAGAATTCCACGGTGAGCCTGTCCATTGGCATCGTCGGCCTGCCCAACGTCGGCAAGTCCACGCTGTTCAACGCCCTGACCCGGGCGACCGCGCTGGCGTCGAACTACCCGTTCGCCACGATCGAGCCGAACGTCGGCATTGTCGGCATCCCCGACCCCCGGCTCGACGCACTCGCCACTCTCTATGACTCGGCCAGGATCGTGCCCGCCGCCGTGCGGTTCGTCGACATCGCCGGCCTGGTCCGCGGCGCGTCCGCCGGGCAGGGTCTGGGTAACCAGTTCCTCGCCCACATCCGCGAGACCGACGCGATCTGCCAGGTTGTGCGTGTGTTCACCGACCCGGACGTCACCCATGTCGAAGGCGACGTGTCGCCGGAGCGGGACATCGAGACCATCGCCACCGAGCTCATGCTCGCCGACCTGCAGACGCTCGAGAAGGCGGTGCCGCGGCTGGTCAAGGAGGCCAAGTCGGCGAAGGACCCGGAGCGAACCAGGAAGGCCGACGCGGCGGCCGCAGCGCAGGAGCTGCTCGATGGCGGGACGACCCTGTTCGCCGGGGCCGGTTCTGCCGGGATCGATCTGGCCGATGTGCGCGAACTGCAGTTGCTTACGGCCAAGCCGTTTCTCTATGTATTCAATGCCGACGAAGCTGAGCTCGCTGACGACGACCTGAAGAAGCGGCTGGCCGCCATGGTCGCGCCCGCCGAGTCCGTCTTCCTCGACGCGAAGACAGAGGCAGAACTGGCCGAGCTTGAGCCGGCCGAGGCGGCGGAGATGCTGGCGGAGCTGGGCCTCGGTGAGCCCGGGCTGGCGCAGCTTGCCAGAGCGGGCTTCGCGGCGCTGAAGCTGTCGACGTTCCTCACCGCCGGGCCGAAAGAGGCCAGGGCGTGGACAATCCCGGTCGGCGCCACGGCCCCGGAGGCGGCCGGCGTCATCCACACCGACTTCCAGCGCAACTTCATCAAGGCCGAGGTCATCTCGTTCGACGACCTGATGGCGGCCGGATCCGTCGCTGCCGCCAGGGCTGCGGGCAAAGCCAGGATCGAGGGCAAGGACTACGTCATGCAGGACGGCGACGTGGTGGAGTTCCGCCACGGCGCCTGAGTGCATGAGTTAGGGACTGGCCGCGGCGCATCGAGCTCGTTCCCGCGCCAAGCGTGCGGCTCGCCGAACGCGGCTTACCCTGACGTCGTGGTCTTTGACGTTGGCGCGGACTCCTACGGCCGGTTCATGGGTCGTTTCTCCGAACCCTTGGCCGTGCAGTTCGCGCAACTGGCCAGGGTGCGGTCTGGTCAGCGGGTGCTGGACGTGGGCTGCGGCCCTGGGGCCCTGACCGCACAGCTGGCGCTGCGGCTGGACAGCGGCGGGGTCTCGGCAGTCGATCCGTCTGCCTCGTTCGTTGCGGCGATCCGCGACCGCTTCCCGCAGGTCAGCGTGCAACGCGGGGTGGCCGAGCAGATGCCGTTTGCCGATCGCAGCTTCGACGCCGCGCTGGCTCAGCTGGTGGTGCAGTTCATGAGTGACCCGGTGGGCGGGCTCGGGGAGATGGCACGCGTGACCCGGCCGGGCGGCCTTGTGGCGGCGTGCGTGTGGGATCACGCCGGCGGCAGCGGCCCGCTAGCCCCGTTCTGGCAGGCCGTGCACGACCTTGACCCGAGCGCGCCGGATGAGGCCTTGCTTCCGGGCACCGGGGAGGGTGAGCTGGCGGAGTTGTGCGCGGCGGCCGGCCTGCAGCACATTGAACCCGGATCGCTGACCGTCGAGATCGGATTCGCCAGCTTCGCCGGATGGTGGGAGCCGTTCACTTTGGGTGTTGGACCGGCCGGCGCTTATGTGCGGCAGCTAGACGCGGCAAAGCGCGAAGCGCTGAGGGTCCGATGCGCGCAAATCCTGCCGCCAGCGCCGTTCCAGATCCGCGCTACAGCCTGGTGCGTCAGGGCGCAAGCCTGACAGCCGCCTGCTGTGCCGCGGATCACGCGGGACGGCACACCGTCGGCTTCCGGCACGTCGCAGGATTTTCTGCGGCTCATGCCGGCCTCGCCGCAGGGCGCCAGGAACTGCGGGACGGCCAGGTGCGAGCCGCACAGCAGCCGGGTTGGCGCGTCGTTCCGGCCTCACGCGGTTGTCATCGGAGACCTGCTCGGCAGCCGGTCCCGCAGGGCGCGCACAGCGAGCTTCGTGCGGGCTAAGCCGCAGCTACGCTGCTGCGGTATGAGCGAAGGCGAGCCGCTGACCGGGGGGAGCGAGACTCAGGGGATCGTGCGGATCGGGGACACGGTGCGGCGGCCGCTGCGGCCGTTCAGCCTGACCGTGCAGGCATACCTGGCCCACCTGCACGACGTCGGCTTCACCGGAGCGCCGCTGCCGCTCGGGGTCGACGAGCAGGGTAGGGAGGTGCTGTCGTTCGTCCCCGGTCAGATACACCGTCATCCGCTGCCGCCAGAGGCGGCGGGCGACGATGTGCTCGTGGCGCTGGCCCGGCTAGTCCGTGCGCTGCACGAGGCGTCGGCCGGCTGGGTGCCGCCGCCTGACGCGGTGTGGGGCGGATCTCCGGCCAGCTCAGGGGCGGGTGACCGAGCGGACCGAGCTGGTCAGCCATCGCGACTACGCCACGGGCAACGTGGTCTTCCGCGACGGGCTGCCCGTCGCGCTGATCGACTTCGACCTGGCCAGGCCGACGACCCGGCTCTACGACGTCGTGAACGCGCTGTGGTTCTGGGCGCCGTTCAAGTGGGGTGATCCGAGGGATCGGGCGCCCGCACTGGCGGATGCCGACATCCCGCATCGGGTGGCGGTGTTCGCGGACGCCTACGGCATGACGGCGGCAGAGCGCGCGGAACTGGCGCCGCTAGCCGTCGACGTGGCGCGCCGCTATCACGAGGACTCCCGCGCGTCGGCCGAGCTGGATCCTGTGTGGCGCAAGGCTTGGGAGGACGGCGGCAGGGATGTGCTGCCGCGCGCCGAGGCGTGGGTGCGCGAGATGGGGCCGGCGATCGCCGACCGCCTCAGCCAGCCGGGCTAGCTGCTGACGTCGGACGTCCTCGCACTCTCGCCGCCGAGTACGTCGTCCGGCTGGGGGTAGCTGGCGGCCGTGGCTAGAGCCAGAACCGTAGCGGGGTACGCGGTCCCCGGCATCATCGTGTTCTTCTTCTGGGTGGTCGTCGTCATCCTGGCCATCATCTTGCTGGCATTCATCGTGCACTGGGCTGGCGGCGCAGTGCTCAACCTGCGGCTCGGGCATTTCGTCCTGAACCTCGGCTTCACCTGATCACCGCGGCTTGCTAGCTGCCAAGTGCCAGGTGCTAGCTGGCGTCGAGCAAGGCCTTCGCCATGGTCGACGCCAGCGGGTGGAACGTGCCCTTGGACACGACTGCATTGATCTTCCGGGTATGGCTGATGTTCTCAAGCGGGTTCGCATCTAGCAGCACGAGATCGGCAGCATATCCGTCCTGGATCAGCCCGATGCTGTGGCTCAGTCCGAGGAACTTCGCCGGGTTCAGCGTCGCGGTCTGGAGGGCCTCAAGCGGACTCAAGCCGGCTTCCACGAGCAAAGCCAGCTCGTTGTGCAGATCGACGCCGGGCACCATGCCCCAGTCCGAGAAGTCCGAACCGGCCATGATCGGAACGCCAGCGCGGTGCATCATGCCGACAAGCCCAATCTGCTTACGGTGAATATCCAGTCTCGGTCGCAGCGCCTCGGGGTCGTCGCTCCAGAGCACGAAGCCGCGTTCATATGCGATCAGGGTCGGCACGTACCAGGTTCCGTTTCTGGCGAGAAGCTCGAACAGGGCCTGCCCGGCCTGGCCGAGATTCGCTTCGACCGCATCTTCCACGGTCGTGACAGTCGCTGCGGGCTGCCAGATGGCGCTTTCGTTGATGGTCTCGATGTGCTCAAGACTGGCCGCGCCGGCGTCCGAGGCCTCGGCGGAACTGACGCCTGCGGGCAGGTGCACGGCCACCGGAACGTTCTCCGACCGCGCCTCGGCCATCAACGCGAAGAACGCTTCGCGGGGGAGCGCGTTATGGACCTTGATGAAGTCCACGCCGCTGGCCTTGACCTCATGAACCGCCCGACGCGCCCCGTCCGGGGAGGTGACGGTCAGCCTGTTTGTCACTCCTTCCTTAGGACCGTCGACAAACGGGCCGGCGCGGACGATGCGCGGGCCGGCTCGGCTGCCGGTCTCGATCTCGGCGCGCCAGCGATCGAGCAACGCGAGATCCCCGCCTAGGTCGCGAACGCCGGTGACGCCGTTCATCAGCAGCAGCGCAAGCGCGTCCTCGGTCGCGTCAGTCAGGTGACCGTGCATGTCCCAGAGCCCGGGAATCAGGAATCTGCCCCGGCCGGCGGCGACGCGGGCACCCGCCGGAATCTCGACGTTCGCGCTCGGTCCCACCTCCGTGATGCGCCCGTCGGCGATGAGAACAGTTGACTCCGGCCTGGCCGCTGCGCCTGAGCAGTCGATGACGGTCACATCGGTGATCGCAAGCGAGGCCATTCCGTCATAGTACGCACTTCATGATCATTTACGTGATCATGATCTAACTGGCTTGACTCGTCCGGCACCCAGCGTACTATCATTCTGATATCATATTTGTTGCCGCAGGGTGGAGGCAGTGATGGGTGTGCAAGCAGACAAGGCAGTGCGGGGGGACACAGGGGCTCCTCCCGCCGGTGCAGCGAGGGCGTTAACCGGGCGGACCGGCGCTGCGATCGTGGCTCTCGCTACCGCGGCGGGTCTGGCTCTGGCCGGCTGCGCGACCAGCCCGAAGAGCGCGAGTCCGGCCAGCTGCTCGGGGAAGCAGACCGCCGGCGGCGTCACGGCGTCGGCGCCGGCCAGCCCGCCGGGGGCGGGGGTCGCGTCGGCCTGGACACTGCCCGGCGCCAACCTGCAGAACACTCGCGATGTCGCGAGCCCGATCACCGCATCGAACGTCACGAAACTGGGCGTGGCCTGGTGCGTGCCAGTGCCGTCGACTGGCGAGTCACGTAAGTACGGATACAGCGACGGC
>Ga0335074_10004911_pt1 | contig 18470 bp, 14 predicted proteins | sample Lox_Sample_23_FD_206715 | JGI IMG/M metagenome (GOLD analysis project Ga0335074, IMG submission 206715) | Soil microbial communities from Loxahatchee National Wildlife Refuge, Florida, United States - Lox_Sample_2.3 | ecosystem: Environmental > Terrestrial > Soil > Wetlands | place: USA... | reverse complement strand
GATGATGAAAAGGAAGCGCCTGATTTCTGGTGGAAATTTATGGCGGAGAGAGAGGGATTCGAACCCTCGAAGGGCTTTTGACCCTTACACCCTTAGCAGGGGTGCGCCTTCGACCACTCGGCCATCTCTCCGGTCGTGGGATCGAGGATCATACGGGGGCCGATCACCGGAGGTAAAGGACAGGCACGCGCCAGCCGTGCGAACCCCTGCCGCGGTATGATGCGCCGCGGCCGGGTGGACCCGGCGCGCGCGGCGATGTGCTCGAGAACCCCTAAGCCGAGGCGAATTCCGGGGACCGGTTGGCATCCCCCTCGTGCTCGCCCTGCTGTTCGCGCTTGATGCGCTCGTAGATTTCTTCGCGGTGTACGGCAACGCTCTTGGGCGCGTTGATTCCGATACGGACCTGGTTACCCTTGACCCCCAGGACGGTGACGGTCACCTCGTTGCCGATCATGACCGTCTCCCCCACCCGCCTCGTCAATATGAGCATTTGTATTTTCCTCCTTGTTTTACCGCCGCCCCCTGGAACAGCGGTAAAAATTCGCCAGCGAATCTAGCGAGTGTCACAAAAAAGACAAATCAGAGAAACCCTGAATCTGCCTGGACCGACTCCAAGCTTGGCCATTCGGGTTGATTCGTCCACACCGCGGGCAGGACGAGCGCTGGTCTCGACACTCGCAAATCAGGTGCGTTGGGGCGCGGCGAGGCGCGCTCGTACGAGATCCGGCACGCCACGCAGCGCCGCATCGAGGGCCGCGGGATTGGTGCCGCCGGCTTGCGCGAAGTCCGGGCGACCGCCGCCCTTCCCGCCGAGTTGTGCGGCCACGACGCCGATGAGCTCCCCCGCCTTGACCTGGCGTGTCTGCTCCGGCGTGACGCCGGCGACCAGCACCACCTTGGATGGCGCCTCGACGGATGCGAGCACGATCACGGCCGACTTGAGACGACTCTTCAGTTGATCGACCGCGGTGCGCAGCGCGCTCACGTCGGCGCCGTCGACTTTGGTGGCGATGACCTTCACGCCTTCGATATCGACCGCGCCCATCGCGAGGTCGCTCCCCTGGCCGGAGGCGAGCCGGTCCCGGAGCGAGCGGATCTCCCGCTCCATTTGACGCATCCGCTCGAGGGCATCGCGCACTTTCTCCGGAACCTCCTCGCGCGAGCCTCGCAGGAGCTCGGCGCTCTCGCGGAGCAGTGCTTCGTCGAGCTCCACATGGCTCACGGCCGCTTGACCGGTGAGGGCCTCGATGCGACGCACGCCTGCCGCCACACCGCTCTCGCTCACGATCTTGAACAAACCGATGTCGCCGGCGCGCCGAACATGCGTGCCGCCGCAGAGCTCGAGGGAGAAATCCCCAACGCGCAGCACGCGCACGTCCCGCTCGTACTTCTCCCCGAAGAGCGCCATGGCGCCCGAGGCGACGGCTTGCTCGTAATCCATGACGCGGGTCTCCGCCGGCGCGTTACCCCGAATCTCGGCGTTCACGAGCCGCTCGATCTCGGTCAGTTCCCGTGCCGTGAGCGCCTGATAGTGGGAGAAATCGAAACGCAGACGATCGGGGGCCACCAGCGAGCCCTTCTGCTGGACATGCTTGCCGAGAATCTCGCGCAGTGCGGCATGCAACAGATGCGTCGCCGTATGGTTGAGGGCGGTCGCCTGCCGGCGCTCGCCGTCCACGCTCGCCGTGAGCGTGTCTCCGAGTCGGATCGCGCCGACCTCCACACGGCCGACGTGGGCATGCGCGGCACCACGCCTCTGCGTGTCCTCGACGACGAATCTCGTGCCAGCACCGGCAAGCTCACCCGTGTCACCCACCTGGCCGCCGGCCTCGGCGTAAAACGGCGTGCGATCGAGCACCACCTCGCCGTGCTCGCCCTTGCTCAACAGCTCCACAGGCGCTCCGAGCTTCAGCAACGCGACGACTCGACCTTGGGCGCTCAGGACGTCATAGCCCTGGAACTGCGTTCGCTCGGTGAAGCCGGCCGTCTCGCGCAGATCGACGCCGAAGCGGCTCGCCGCACGTGCGCGCTCTCGCTCGACCTCCATCGCCGACTCGAACCCCGCGTGATCGACCGTCAAGCCGCGCTCGCGCGCAATGTCAGCGGTGAGATCGACCGGGAAACCATAGGTGCCGTAGAGCTTGAAGACGGTTGCACCGTCGATGACCGACCCGCTCAGGCCGCGGATCGTCGCCTCGAGCAATCCCATGCCTTGGGCGAGCGTCTCCGCGAATCGCTCCTCCTCCTGCTTGAGGACGCGCTCGACGTGCACGCGCGCGCGACCGAGCTCCGGATAGGCCGCACCCATCAGCTGCTCGAGCACGGGCACGAGCTTGTAGAAGAACGGCTCCCCGATGCCGAGCTGGTATCCGTGCCGGACGGCGCGCCGAATGATGCGCCGGAGCACGTAGCCCCGACCCTCGTTTGAAGGCAGCACACCATCGACAATCAGGAATGTGCAGGAGCGGATGTGATCGGCGATCACCCGCAGCGAGCTCGAGGTTCGATCCTCGGTGCGCGCGAGCTCGGCCGCCGCTCCAACCAGCCTCTTGAACAGGTCGATCTCATAGACCGAGTGCACGCCTTGCAGAATCGTGGCGGCCCGCTCCAGTCCCATGCCCGTGTCGACCGATGGCTTCGGTAGCGGTACCAGATTGCCGTCGGATGAGCGGTCGAACTGCATGAACACGAGGTTCCAGAGCTCGACGTAGCGGTCGCCGTCTTCATCCGGTGAGCCGGGTGGGCCGCCCGGCACGCCGGGTCCATGATCGTAGAAGATCTCGCTGCAGGGACCACACGGGCCCGTGTCCCCCATCGCCCAGAAATTCGACTTCTCTCCGAGCCGCGAGAAGCGCGTCGCGGGAACGCCGATCTCCTCGAGCCAGATGCGCGCGGCCTCATCATCGTCGCGATACACCGTCACCCACAGGCGTGCGGGGTCGATCTTCAAATCGCCGGTGACGAACTCCCACGCGAAGCGAATGGCGTCTTGCTTGAAGTAGTCGCCGAAGGAGAAGTTGCCCAGCATCTCGAAGAACGTGAGGTGGCGCGCCGTGTAGCCGACGTTCTCGAGATCGTTGTGCTTGCCGCCGGCGCGCACGCAGCGCTGGCTCGAGACGGCGCGCGCATAGCCGCGCTTCTCCTTGCCGAGGAACACGTCCTTGAACTGGACCATGCCCGCGTTCGTGAACAGCAAGGTCGGATCGTTCGCGGGCACGAGCGAGCTCGAGGGTACGATCGTGTGCCCGCGCTCGTGGAAAAACTCGAGGAACGCGCGGCGGAGGTCCGCGGCGCTCGTGGGAGGCGATGGTGTCAAGATCAGTCGTCCGGGTCGAATGAGGGGCCGAGTGCCCGCCGGATATGATCCGATGAAAACCCCCGATACTGCAAAAACCGCGCTTGGCGGGTCTTTTCGGCCCACGAGGCGGGGATCTCGGGGCCGAACTTGCGCACACGCACCTCGGAGGCGAGGGCGTGCCAATCGGGCCCGCCTTCGAGCGCGGCCTCGATCAGCTCGACGGAAAGGCCGCGGGCCCGCAAGTCAGTGCGCACCCGCAACGGACCCTGACCCCGCTCGGCATGGTAGGCGATGTAGTGACGCGCAAAACGCGCATCATCGAGCACATGCTCGTCGATGAGCTCGGCCAGCGCCGTCTCGACGACGGAGCGCTCGAAGCCGCGACGCTCGAGCCTCGCGCGCAACTCGGCGCTGGCGAAATCGCGGCGCGAGAGGAGCGCGACGGCCGCGGCGTATGCCGCCGGCAAATCACGAGCCGCACCCGGCTCGAGTGACTTGCGCGGGCGCGACACTTACGCCGTGTTGGCCTGATCCCCGTTGCGCGGCTGGCGGATGGGCAGCAGCCGCGAGCGCACCTGCTCCTCGATCTCCCGCGCGACATCCTGGTGCTGCTGCAGGTAGAGCCGCGCATTGTCCTTGCCCTGGCCGATGCGCTCACTGCGATAGCTGTACCAGGCGCCGGATTTCTCGATGATGCCCTGCTGGCTGCCGAGCTCGATGATCTCGCCTTCGCGCGAGATCCCCTGGCCGTACATGATCTCGAACTCGGCCTCGCGGAACGGCGGGGAGACCTTGTTCTTGACCACTTTCACCCGCGTCATGTTCCCGACGACTTCCTCGCCATTCTTGATGGCGCCGATGCGGCGAATGTCGAGGCGCACGGAGGCGTAGAACTTCAGCGCGTTGCCGCCCGTCGTGGTCTCGGGGTTGCCGAACATGATGCCGATCTTCATGCGGATCTGGTTGATGAAGATGACGATCGTGTTCGAGCGCTTGATGTTGCCGGTGAGCTTGCGCAGGGCCTGCGACATCAGCCGCGCCTGCAGACCGACCTGCATCTCGCCCATCTCACCTTCGATCTCGGCTTTCGGCGTGAGAGCGGCGACGGAGTCGATGACGACGAGGTCGACCGCGCCCGAACGCACCAGCATGTCGGTGATCTCGAGCGCCTGCTCGCCGGTATCCGGCTGAGAGACGAGGAGCTCGCCCACATCGACGCCGAGCTTCTGCGCGTAAGAGGGATCGAGCGCGTGCTCGGCATCGACGAACGCCGCGGTGCCGCCGCTGCGCTGGATCTCCGCGACGACCTGCAGGGTGAGCGTGGTCTTCCCGGAGGCTTCCGGGCCGAAGACCTCAACGACCCGTCCGCGAGGCAGGCCGCCGACCCCGAGGGCGATGTCGAGTCCGAGCGACCCGGTCGAGACCGCCTCGACGTCCCACGACGAGGGGGCATCACCGAGACGCATGACCGTGCCCTTGCCGAACTGCTTCTCAATCTGTCCGAGCGCGGCGGCGAGCGCCTTCTTGCGATTGTCGTCCATTCTGCGAAGTCCTCGCGATTCTGCTCGCACAATTATCCCACAACAGACCGAGTCCGGGGACGGAGAAAGAGGCGCCTTCGCGCGATTTTTCCGCGCATCTCACGCGCTATACAGTGGCCACGATGCGACCACACTGTACAGCGATCCGCCACGACGGCTGTGGCTCTCGACGAGTGCGAAGTCCGTGAATCTCCACATCACCGCGCGGAGCGTCCGCTCGAGAGGCCGGCCTCTGACTTGACGTGCGAGCGTCACATGCGCGCGGAAGGGCTTGAGATCTGGAGCAAAGCCACGGCTCAGCAGAGCCTGCTTCAGCGTTTCCGCGAACGCCGCCGCCTCATCGGATGCGTGGCTCGCCGCGGCGCACAGGATCTCCGAGCGCGGCCAGTACTCGATCGCATCGAGGCTCACGTCGAGGGCCGCTCCAGCCGGCACGGCCGTGCGAGACCCGGAGGATTGTTGCGAGAGGCCGCGGGCGGTCTCCTCGAGCGACCGCACCAATGACTCCGGCACCGATCCCACGAAGGCAAGCGTGAGATGCAGGTTCTCGCAAGCTACCGGGCGGCCGCTGCGCAAGGAGGCGAGCGTCCCCCGCGCCGCCGCGAGGAGCGCCGCTTGCATCGCAGTGGTCGGCCACAGCGCAAAGAAGAGTCGCCGCACGTGCTCGGGCGCGCGCATGCTCGCCGCTCATCTCAGCTCGGCATGTGCCGCAACAGCAGCCGCAACGCATGTTCGACGGACTTGCGTCGCACGGCGTCTCGACCACCTGTGAATCTTGCGCGCGCAGTGACCGTGGTAACGGACCGACCGCGTTTTCGGGCCACACAGAACCAGACGGTCCCGACGGGCTTTGCGGGCGTACCCCCGTCCGGTCCAGCGATCCCGCTCACGGCCACTGCAAGCTCCACGCCCGAAGCCCGCAGACTCCCGCGCGCCATCTCCCGGACGGTCGGCCCGCTCACCGCGCCGAAGCGCTTGAGCGTCCGCGACGAGACGCCCAGCATGCGCACCTTCGACTCGTTCGAGTACGTGACGTATCCGCAGTCGAGCCACTGCGAGCTGCCGGGCGTGTCGGTGAGCGCCTTGGCGACCCATCCCGCCGTGCAGGACTCGGCCGTCGCGACGCGCAGGCCCGCGCGTAGCAGCTGTCGTCCGACTCGCGCCGACAGTCGCGACAGCGCCGCATCATCCATATGCGGAGTGTAAACCCGCTTCATGCGTGACGGTCAGGCGTTAGGGATTGGAGCCCACCGCGCCGCGGAAGCTTGCGCAGTCGTACAGGTACAGTCGGGTGTCCGGCCGGCGCGGATTGGGTGTGATCGCAGCGAAGGGCGTGGGCGCGAGGTGAGTCCAGCTCACGTAGTAGGCGAGCTGTGAGTCCGAACAGACGCGGGCCATGCCACGTGCATCAAGCTGCTCGGCGAGAGTGATCGCCGCCGACGTGCCCGTGCTCGATGAGGGTGCACCGCGCATCAGCCCGGAAACCTGCATGGCGTCGGCCACGAGCAGCTCGCGGCGGTGCACCTCGAGAGCCTTGGCTCGGGAGAAGACATCGCCCGCCTCTTGCGGCAGCGACCAGTAGCTCGGCCGCTCGAGCAAGTACCAGACCCCGATAGGCGCCACGGGCCAAAGCACTTCGGCATTCGGGGGAATCTGTCGCCGCCAGGCCGCAAGCTGGCTGCGCAAGGAATCGGGATAGCTCGCGAGCGTCCAGGCCATCGATGCCGGCAACAGCAGCGCCGTGCAGATGATGCCGCCGCCCATCACGAGACACGCCGCGGCCGCCAGCGACCGCACTCGCTGGCACACGAGCCACAGCGCAACCAGCGCGACGGCATACCAGACGCCGTTGCCCTCTTGGGCGCGCAACCATTGCCCCATGATCCAGCCGCCGGCGACACCGGGCGGCGTCAGCCCACTCCTCGAGGGCCCCTGCAGGGAATACATCGCGACGGCCGCGAGCAACAACGCGCAAGCCGCCCCCAGAATGAAGCGTGCCGGCGCGCGGCCCTCGTACCGGACGAGGGCGGCTGCACAAAGGATGCCGAGAGCCGCGAGCGCGAGGGCGGACGGCTCACCGCGTACGATTGCTGCCGCGGCGATGAGCAACGGCACGGCCCGCCAAGCGCCGCCACGCCGCCAGCACTCGTGCGCAATCGGCACGGCCAGCACCGTCGCGGTCACCGCGGCCATCCACAGCCAGCGCCACGGCTGCGCGGCGCTCCCGAGAGCCGTATCGAGCAGGTCGCAGTAGATCAGCGACAGGATGACGCCTGTCAGTGCCGTGACCAGGGTCGCCGCGCACATGCGCCGCACCAGCTGATCCCTGCTCGCGCACAGGCCTACTGCGAGCACGGTCAGCGGTACTGCGGCGCGGCTCCAGTCGCGCAGCGACCAGGCGGACACATACAGAAAAGGACTGGTATGGCGCACGATCTGCAGCCACTCTGCATCGATGCGATCGAGCACGCCGCGTCGCAGGAACAGCACGCATCCCGAGACCAGCACGAGGCCCGCGCCGACCAGAAAGGCGGCGCTGCGGTACCGCGCCCCGATCAGGAGGCACAGCAGCACCGCGATGCCTGCCGCGGCGAGGATCGGGTGCAAGAGCGTTGCGGCCAGCAGGCAGGCACCGGCGAGCACCCGGCGCGAGCTCAATGCCGCCGCGATACCCGCGAGTGTCAGCGCCTCGGCTGGCAAGCGCGGCGTAAGGAAGGTCTCCGTGACGTTGAAAATGCGGCCCGCGCCGTAATCGAGCGGCAGCGCTACCAGGAGCGCGATTGCGATCAGCGCAAGATGCGCCGGCATGAAGCGGCGCGCGAACACCCACGCGCAGCCGTAGAGGGCGGCCTGACATACCAAGGTCAGAAGCGCTGCGGCGCGCTCGAGCCCCAGAGCGCTGATCGCCTGGGCATACATCGGGCTGAACAGCGTGTATTGATCCTGCGAGCCGAAGCGCAGGAAGAGGTCGTGCTGGAGCAGCTGCGGATGCAGACGCGCCAGCGCCAGGAACGTATACAGCACCGAGTCGTGTGCAATTCCCGTGTATGGGTGGCGCAGCATCCATGCCGCCAGCACGAACAGAACGAAACCGACCACCCCGAGGCGCTGCCTGTCCAGCGTCCGATCGCCCGCGGCGAGCGTACCGGAGGCGCTCGAGGAGGGTACGGCCGACATTTACGGAGAATCCGGACGGCTCACTGAGCCCCGAGTCTGCGCCTGAGGCTCCGCGACGGCGGTCCAGACCGTTCCGTGCTCGTCGGCAAACACGCGGCGCATGTCGGGGAAATGGCGGCTCATCATCTGTGCGTCGGCGTCCGCGCCGCGCGTCAGCATGCGCGTGAGCGGCCCGCGCAGGAACGGATCGTTCTGCACGAGATCTTGGCCGTAGAACGAGCGGGTCGTATCGAGGATCACGACGCGCCGCTCGCTGCCGGCATACGCCGGGACCTGTCCCTGCTCGTGTACCACGAATTCGTGAATTTGAAAGAAGCGCAAACCCACGCCGACGAGCAGCGTGAGCACCGCGCACGCGACGACGAACGTGCGCACATCGTCGGCTTCGAGCGCAGTCGCGCTCGTGCCCGCAGGCCCGGCCTGCGTGCGCGTGAGCGCACCGGCCGCGAGCAACGGCAACGCGAGCCACGCCGAGTGGAAGTAGCGGTAGCCCCAGCCGTGGCCCTGGTCCATCGGCACGAACAGGTATCCGACGAGGGTTGCGAGGGCCGAGCCCACCAGCAGCAGGCAGCGAGGGTCCCGACGCCACTTCCACGCGCCGACGGCGGCGAGCAGCAGCAGCCCGGGCACGGCCCACAGCCAGATCTTCGCGACCCCGATCAGGCGAGCCAGCGCCACGGTGCCGGTGGGACGGCCGAAGGCCGAGTTGAGCATCGCGCCCAAGTGAGCCCCGGCAGCAGCCCCGCCGCCCTGGCGGACGAGATCGGCGGAGAACGCAAACCAGCCGACGCCGAGCAGCAGGCACAGCGGCAGATAGCCTGCAGCGAGCGCTCCCAGCAGCCGAACTCGCTCCGGCCGCATCGCCAGGTACACGATCCAGGGCAGCGCAAACAGCGTATGCGGCACGGGGTTGTGCAGCGTCAGCGCCACGCTGCCGACGACACCCGCGACCAGAGCCTTGCGCGGGGTCGGCTCGAGGAGCAGCAGCGCGTAGACCGCGTTGGCAAGCAGATGCGCCGGCATCGAGTAATACGAGATGCCGTTGGCGAAGAACACCGGTGATGCGAGCGTCAGCAGCACGGCGAGACCCGCCGACTCCTGATCCTTGAATAGACACAAGGCGAGGCGGTGGATGGCAAGCAGCGTCAGCGCCGAGACACAAGGATTGCACGCCCAGGGGATGCCAAGCCGCGTGAACGGGGTGAGCAGCAGCGCAAACGACGGCCAATAGGCGGAAGCGACTGCGCCGGTAGCATGCGATACGTTCAGAAAAAAGTCCTGAAATGGCGGCGGGACGAGCCAGTCGAGCAGTGCTGGCGGGAACTGACCGGCGAGTCGCCCCGCGGCGAAGACCTGGCTCTGGAAATACGGCGCGTACTCATCCATGGCAAGCGGATGATTGCGGTAGACGACGAGCGTGCCGATGCAGAGCAGCAGACCTGTGGCGGCCGCCACCCGGCCGGGGTGCCTCCCCAGCCAGCGCAGCAGCGTGTGCGGCCAAGCGCCGCTCGGGATCGCTAGCGCTGCAATCAGAAGCAGCACCGACACCATGCCGGCCGTGTAATCGAAGAACCGGAACAGCACGTAGAAGATCGGTGTGAGCGCGTGCGTCGGCCCCAGCTGGTGTGCCCACACGAGGATTGCCGCAGTCAGCAGCAGGCTCGCCAGAAAGAGCTGAATACGAGCGGTGCTCGACTGCGCGACCGGCGCTGCGGTCAACGATCTCACTTCTCTCGACGCAGTCACCCGGTTCTCCAGCAGCGATCGGCTGCGGGACCGATTCGCATGAGGACGACGGCCGAGATTATGTCAGGGCAGGGACACAGGTGGGTGTGACGCCGCGCACGCGCAGGTCGTGTGGCCGTTCACTGTCGCGGGAATCAAGCTGGAGGACTGGCGGTCGCTCCATCGGTCGATCGAGCTGCGCGGATGGCTAGCGAGTCTCGCACCTGAAATTCTTTTCCTCGTCGGTGCTGCCGTGACCGACGTACACGGCCTCACGCGGATACGGGCACAACGGCCGCGTGCGGGGCGCAGCTCCCGGAGGATTACGGACGACGATCCGGTCGGGCGCGCGCCCGCTATCGACCCATGCGTCAAGGGTCGAGATGGCGTCGAAGACGAAGGGTCCGGCGCCTCCCGCACAGTGAGCCATCCCCGGAATCATGAACAGGCGCGTGTTCCGCGCCTGCGTCCCGTCGATATGCTGGGTCAGCTGGACGTAGAAGTTCACGGTGCTGAGCGGTGGAATGAGGCCGTCCGCCCAGCCGTGCGACAGCAGGAGCTTCCGTCCGCCTGCGAGGAACGCCTCGAGGCCGGTGGGAGGAACGTCGAGCTCTGCGCTGGCCGCCTCCCTCGCGCGCTCAACGTCCCGGTCGTAATCGAAGTTCCTGAAATCCCAGCTCGCATCCTTGAACACCAGGTCCCGCATGAAGGTGGTCGCCGCACCGAACGGTTGCGGACCCATCGTCTGGATCGGCAGCTGCCCTTCACTGCCGGGCTCGAACCCCGGAAAGATGGACCGTCCTGTCCGGGGATTGCGCGGTCCCTGATAGATGGCGCGCAAGGCGGCAACCTGAGGCGCCGTCAAGCAATCGGGCCCATCCCCGCGCTTGCACTGCAAGACGGCAGGATCGAAGCGGCATCGCTGCGGAGCCGAGACGATGCCGTCCTTCACGCCATCGGCGGCATCGCAGGCCGCGAGCACGGCCTTGTGAATCATCTGGAACTTCTGCAGCGGGATCCGGCTCGCGGCGTCCTTGAGCGTCGCGACGCCGGTCCACAGCGAGCTGATCATCAAGCCCACCATCGGATTGGCCGGCGCCATCGAGGAGATGCCGTCGTAATCCGTCGGATAGCGGTAGGCCTCCATGAGCCCCTGGCGACCGCCGGTCGAGCAGCTCACGAACAGCGAGCGATTCGCACCCGTGCCATAGAAGGCCGCGATCAACGCCTTGGCGGTGAGCGTGGTCTCGTGCACGGCGCGATAGCCGAAGTCCACGAGTTTCTCGGGATGTCCCGCGGCGAAGCCGGCATCGAGCGGGTTTCCCTGGTGCCCGTCGTCGGTCGCCGCGGTCGCGTATCCCTCGGTCAACGGCGCGACCATGCCGAAGTAGGTGATCGAGCCTGCCCAGACGCCATTGCCGGTGCCGAGAAATTTTCCGTTCCAGTTCGACGCCGGCATCCATACCTCGAAGCGGATATCCGAGTCGGGCGTCGGCCGGAGGGTGCCGGCGACCCGGCAGAAGGCCGGCAGATGCGCATAAGCGCCCGGCGGCGCACCGAATCCGCCGCCGCCGGCCGGCGGCTTGAAGGCGCCGGCGGCGATGCGCTCGGCGACCTCGATCTCGACGTGTGCGAGCTTCAGGCCCGCGAGGTGCGCGCAGTCCGCGGCGCAGGCCGCTTGCGTGTGCAATGCCGCGAGCGCACCGATGCCTGCGATGCAGGCGAGCATGGAACGGCCGTGGTTCATCGGAAGATCCCCCCGTTAGTCGATCGGCAGTCCGACGTAGTTCTCGGCGATCGTACGTCGTCCCGCTTCTGAATGGAGCAGATAGTCGAGCTCCGCCTGCTGGAACCTGGCCGCGAGCGGACCCTCCTCCGGAAACGAGTGCAACAGCCCCGTGAACCACCAGGAGAAACGCGCCGCACGCCAGATGCGGCGCAGGCAGCGCGCGGAGTAATGCTCGAGACCGCCTTCGCTATGATCGGCGTAGTGCTCGCGCAGCGCCCCGGCCAGGTACTTCACGTCCGTCGCCGCGAGGTTCAGGCCCTTCGCGCCCGCGGGCGGCACGATGTGCCCGGCATCGCCCGCGAGCAGCAGACGGCCGAAGCGCAGCGGCTCCACGACGAAGCTGCGCAGCGGCGCGACGCTCTTCTCCAGCGACGTCCCCGTGACGAGCCGCTCACGCGCCCGCGCATCGAGACGCAGCCGCAGCTCAGCCCAGAACGCCTCATCGCTCCAGCGCGAGACCTCATCCGCGATCGGCACCTGCAGGTAGTAGCGGCTGCGGGCGTGGCTGCGCATCGAGCAGAGCGCGAAGCCTCGTTCGCTCGCGACGTAAATCAGCTCCTCGCTCACGGGTGGTGTATCGGACAGCAACCCGAGCCAGCCGAACGGATAGCTTCGCTCGTACTCCAGCATGGCGCTGCTCGGCACGCTCGCGCGGCACACGCCGTGGAAGCCGTCGCAGCCGGCGATGAAGTCGCAGCCCACCCGATAGTCGCGATCCTTCTGCCGAAAGGTCACGCTCGGATGCGCGCCGTCGAATCCCTGCACGCTGAGCTGCGTGGTCTCGTAGAACGTCGGCAAGCCCGCCTCGCGCCGCGCGTCCATGAGGTCGCGCGTGAGCTCGGTCTGGCCATAGACCCTGACGGTGCTGCCCGTGAGCCCCTGCAGATCGATGCGGTGGCGTTGCCCGCGCACGAGCATCTCGAAGCCCGTGTGCACCAGACCCTCGCGATGCATGCGCGCGCCGACGCCGGCCTCATCCAAGAGGTCTGCCGTGACTCGCTCGAGGACACCCGCACGGATACGACCCAGGACGTATTCGGCCGACTGACGCTCGAGCAGCACGGCGTCGATGCCGGCTCGGTAGAGCAGCTGACCGAGCAACAAACCCGCCGGACCGGCGCCGACGATGGCGACCTGGGTGCGAATATCAGTGACCATCGGTGCGGATCTCAGTCGCGACGGAGCGGCTCTCGCTGGCCCTGCCCGCGGATTCTGTCGTGGCGGGCAGGGCACGACATGGACTATGCTGGCTAAAATTTGGACTTTTCTCATGGGAGCGCGGATGGCCCGCGCGGCGCTGCGGCGGATCCCCGACTATTACCTCTACGGCGAGGCGCGCCGCGGAATCCCCGGACGCTTCGTGCACGTGGAGACCATCGAGGCCCGCAGTGCGCTCCATCACTGGAAGATCGAGCCGCACCTGCACCGCTCGATGCATCAGATCGTGCTGGTCTCGCAGGGCCGCGGCATCGCGCAGGCGGAAGGCGCCGTCGCCCATTTCCAGCCGCCGGCCGTGATCTTCGCCCCCGCCGGCGCCGTGCACGGCTACGCGTTCGAGCCCGGCACGCTCGGATTCGTCGTCACCTTTGCCGAGGAGCTGCTGGCGGATCTCGCGCGCCGCGAAGCCGCGGTGGCCCGGCTGTTCGCAGCGCCCCAGACGCTCGAGATGTCGGGCGATGCGCCCGACACCGCCGCCCTGATGCGGGTCACGCGGGCGCTCGCGCGCGAGCATGCCCAGCGCGGGGCGGGCGGCGCGCTGGCCCTCGAGGGCTGGTTGTCGGTGCTGCTCACGCACATCTTGCGCGTTGCGCAGGCACTTCTGCGCCCCGCCGATGCCTCGCTCTCGCGCAGCCGTCAGCTCGTCACTCGCTTCCGCAACCTGATCGAGTCCGGATTCCGCTCGAATCTGCCGATACCGCACTACGCGCAGGCGCTGCGCGTCTCGGAGGCTCGCCTGCGTAATGCCTGCCTGTCGGCCGCCGGGCAGCCGCCCATCCGGCTCGTGCACGCCCGCATCCTGCTCGAGGCGAAGCGCCAGCTCGTCTACACCGTGATGCCCGTGACCGAGGTCGCCTACACGCTGGGGTTCGACGATCCGACCTACTTCACACGCTTCTTCACGCGCAGAGTCGGCGTTTGCCCGCGCCGCTACCGCGCACGGGGACTTCAGGAGTGACGCGGACTCACGACCTCCTCAGCACGACGACCGGGATCTGCCGTTGCGTCTTCTTCTGGTAATCCTCGTAGGGCCCGTAGATCTCCACCATCTTTTTCCACAGCGCGGCGCGCTCCTGACCGGTGGCCGTGAACGCGCGGGCGTCGAACTTGTCCGCCTTGACCTGTACCCGCACCTCGGGATTCGCCAGCAGGTTCAAGTACCACGCCGGATGGGACGGCGCCCCCCCTTTTGAACCGACCACGACGTAATCGGCTCCCGCAGTCCCGAAGATAAGCGGTAGCGTGAGGCTGCGGCCGGACTTGCGACCGGTCGTGGTGAGCAGCAGCGTCGGCACCATTCCCTTACCGCCGCCGAAACTCGCATCCCACAGATAGCCGTCTGCGCCGTCGGTTGCGAGATATCGCGAGAGGTGCTGCTGAATCCAGCTTGGAAGCTCCTTGGGTGAGGTCGATTCGGCCACGACGGTCCTCCGATTCATTGCAGCCGGCCGCGAGCGGACCGGCGTGACAGGGTGATACTGCTTACACTAGCGCCGTTAGCGAGTCCGCTCCAGCCCGGAACGAGGCAACGCGAGGCCGACATAAGGCAAAATGGCTGACGCGCTTTGGCGGCACGCGAAACTGCGCAGAGGCTACCGCGCACCCATGGCTTGTTACGCTCGAGAAGCCGTGAACGTATCAGCGGCCAATGCTCGATGTGCCTCGGGTCTTCCGGGCGGCCGCGCACACTCGTGCGCTTGATAAACTGATCTCAAATGAAAAGTACAAGTGCCCTGCCCTCTGAGGACGCTGCCTCGCGGCACACCCCCGTCATGCAGCAGTACCTGCGCGTCAAGGCGCAGTACCCCGACACGCTGCTGCTCTACCGGATGGGCGACTTCTACGAGCTGTTCTACGACGATGCGCGCCGCGCCGCGGCCCTCCTCGATATCGCGCTCACCGCGCGCGGTCAGTCCGCCGGCCAGCCGATTCCGATGGCGGGGGTGCCGGCGCACAGCGTCGCGAGCTACCTCGGGCGGCTGGTGCGCAAGGGTGAATGCGTCGCGATCTGCGAGCAGCTCGGCGATCCGGCGAAGTCGAAAGGACCCCTCGAGCGGCAGGTCGTGCGCGTCGTCACGCCGGGGACGGTCACCGACGATGCGCTACTCGATGAGCGGCGCGACACCTTGCTCGCCGCGCTCGCCTGCGACGGCGTGCGCTTCGGCCTCGCCTGGCTCGACCTCGCCGCGGGCCGCTTCTCGCTGCTGCAGGCGGAGGGCGATCATGCCCTCGGCGCCGAGCTCGAACGCTTGCAACCCGCGGAGTTGCTCGTGGCGGAGGATGCGCGCGTGCAGGCGCCGGCCCGCAACGGCACGGCCGTGCGCACCCGGCCGCCCTGGCATTTCGAGCTCGCCAGCGCCTCGCGGCTGCTCACCGACCAGCTCGGCACGCTCGACCTCAAGGGTTTCGGAGTCGATGAGCTGCCGCTCGCCATCTGCGCCGCGGGCGCGCTGCTGCAGTACGTGCGCGACACGCAAAAGGCCGCCGTGCCGCACATCCGCAGCCTCACCGTGGAGGAGCGCTCCGATGCGCTGCTCCTCGATGCGGCCACACGCCGCAACCTCGAGCTCGATGCGAGCCTCAGCGGCCGCACCGACGCGACGCTGCTCGCGCTCCTCGACCAGTGCGCGACGGCGATGGGCTCCCGCGAGCTGCGGCGCTGGCTCAATCGCCCCCTGCGCGACACGTTGCTCCTGCGCAGCCGCTATCAGGCGCTGGCGGCGCTCATCGATCAGCGGCGCTTCGAGGGGCTCGCGGACCACCTGCGCGCGATCGGCGACATCGAACGCGTCCTCGCTCGCGTGGCGCTGCGCTCGGCGCGCCCGCGCGATCTCGTGCAACTGCGCACCGCCCTGTCGGCGCTGCCGCCGCTGCGTCGCGCCTGCGCCGCGCTCGACTCCCCTCTGCTGCAAGCGCTCCACGCGCGCATCGGCGAGCATCCCGACAGCGTGGAGCTGCTGCAACGCGCGATCGCGCCAGAGCCTTCCGCGGTGCTGCGTGACGGCGATGTGATCGCAGCCGGCTACGATGTCGAGCTCGACGACCTGCGCCACATCGCGACCCGCACCGATCAGTTCCTCCTGGAGCTCGAGCAGCGCGAGCGCGAGCGCTCCGGCATTCCGGGACTGAAACTCGGCTACAACCGTGTGCAGGGCTTCTTCATCGAGGTGTCGCGCCGCGATGCCGAGCGCGTGCCCCGGGACTACTTGCGCCGGCAGACCGTGAAATCCGCGGAGCGCTTCATCACCCCGGAGCTCAAGAGCTTCGAGGACCGAGTGTTGAGCGCGCGCGAGCGGGCGCTCGCCCGCGAGAAGGAGCTCTACGAGGAGGTTCTGACGCAGCTCACGGATCGTTTGGGGCCCTTGCAGGCGACGGCCGCGGCCGTCGCCGAGCTCGATGCGCTCGCGAGCCTTGCGAGGCAGGCCTGCGCCCGGGAGTGGACGCAACCGGAGCTGACCGACCAGCCGGTCCTCTCGATCGAGGCGGGACGGCATCCGGTCGTCGAGCGCTTCCTCTCGGGCGCCTTCGTCCCGAACGATCTGCGGCTCGACGGCGAGCGGCGCATGTTGATCATCACGGGCCCGAACATGGGCGGCAAATCGACGTACATGCGTCAGGCGGCCCTCATCGTCATCCTCGCGCACATCGGCAGCTTCGTGCCGGCGGACCGCGCGCTGATCGGACCGCTCGATCGGATCTTCACGCGCATCGGCGCGGGGGACGACCTCGCCGGCGGACGCTCCACCTTCATGGTCGAGATGACCGAAGCGGCGAACATCCTCCACAACGCGACCGCCCGCAGCCTCATCCTGATGGATGAGATCGGCCGCGGCACGAGCACCTACGATGGCCTGTCGCTTGCGTGGGCGATGGCCCTGCACATCGCCACTCGAATCCAGGCGTTCACGCTCTTCGCCACGCACTACTTCGAGCTCACCGCGCTCGCAGCCGAGGTCGACACCTGCGTCAACGTGCACCTCGATGCCACCGAGCATGCCGATCAGGTCGTGTTCCTGCACGCGCTGAAGGACGGGCCGGCGAACCGCAGCTACGGACTGCAGGTGGCGCAGCTTGCCGGCGTGCCCCGCGAGGTGATCGGGCGGGCTCGCGAGTATCTCGCGGCCCTCGAAGCGGAGCGCGACGGGCGGCTCACGCGCGGCGCACAGGCCGAGCTGCCCTTGTTCGCGGCCGCGGACGGATCCGCCGCGGCGTTGCGCGCCGCCGTCGCGGCGCTCGATCCGGACGAGCTCACGCCGAAGGACGCGCTCGCGGCACTCTACGAGCTGCGCGCGCTGCTCGAGCAAGGGGACGTGAATGGCGCGAAGTGACCCTCGCGCAGAAACGTACCCGTCAAGCGCGCGACGCGTGCCGAGAGCAGCATCCCCATGTGACTTGCGCGCACGGTCAAGTGCTCGGTGGCCCCGGGCAGGCGCGTCTCGCTCACGCCGATCGTGCCGTCGTTCTCGCCCCGGTAGCGGGCGACGAGGTGACCCATGCCGAGGGGCCGCGTGCCGGCGATGATGCCGAGCGGACGCGGATGCCTCCAGCGCCGCTCGCGCTCGACGAGGAGCTCCTCCGCCACACACTGGCCGAGGAGCGCGACACCCCCGGGCCACCGGGCCATCCCGAGCGCGGCCCGGCAGGAGACGGACGGGGTCCCGAGAAAGACGACCCGTCCGGGCGGCTGCTCCGGAAAGCGCTCGAGAAAGCGATAGATCACGAGCCCCCCCAGACTGTGACCGACGAGATGCAACGAGGTGGGTTGCAATGCTCCGATGAAGCGCGCGAGCCGCTCGACGACCTCGGCCATCGAGCGCGAGACCGCGGGATAGCGAAAGGCGCGCACGTCAAAACCGAACGCGCCGGCGAGCCGCGCCCGCAGCAGGATCGAGTCCAGATGCGACGACCACAAGCCGTGAACGTGTACGAGCGTCTCGCCGGTCACGCCTACCCCTGACCCGGCCCCGACTACGGCTGCGGCAGCCTCAGCCGGATGTGCAGCTCGCGCAGCTGGGATTCGGCGACCTCGCTCGGCGCGTCGGTGAGCGGATCGGTCGCGGTCTGGGTCTTCGGAAACGCGATCACGTCGCGGATGCTGTCGGCACCGGCCATGAGCATCGCGAGCCGATCGAGGCCGAACGCGATCCCACCATGCGGCGGAGCCCCGTACTTGAGCGCATCGAGCAGAAAGCCAAACTTGCGGCGCGCTTCCGCGGCATCGATCCCGAGGAGCGAGAAGACCGTGGACTGCATCGCCTGCAGGTGAATGCGCACCGATCCACCGCCGACCTCCGAGCCGTTGAGCGCGAGATCGTAAGCCTTCGCGAGCGCGGCGCCCGGACCGGCGCGCAGCGCCTCCGGATCGTCGCTCTTCGGCGAGGTGAACGGATGGTGCATGGCGACCCAGCGCTTCGCGTCGGCATCCCACTCGAACATCGGAAAATCCGTCACCCACAAGGGGCGCCAGCCCGGCTCCATCCTGCCCGTTTCGTGGCCGACCTTCAGGCGCAGCGCGCCGAGGGAGTCGTTGACGACCTTCGCCGCGCCCGCCCCGAAGAAGATCAAGTCGTTGTCGCGCGCGCCCGTGCGCTCGAGGATGCCGGTGACCGCCGCGTCGCTCAGGAATTTGACGATGGGCGACTGCAAGCCGTCGCGCCCCTTCGCCCGCTCGTTCACCTTCACGTACGCGAGTCCCTTGGCGCCATACCGCGCGACGTAGGCG
>Ga0335074_10004909_pt1 | contig 18472 bp, 15 predicted proteins | sample Lox_Sample_23_FD_206715 | JGI IMG/M metagenome (GOLD analysis project Ga0335074, IMG submission 206715) | Soil microbial communities from Loxahatchee National Wildlife Refuge, Florida, United States - Lox_Sample_2.3 | ecosystem: Environmental > Terrestrial > Soil > Wetlands | place: USA... | reverse complement strand
GCGAAACCCCTATTTTCGCCGCGACATCGAGAGGTGGGAACGAGTGCGCAAGAGCCACGATTGTCAGATTTCCTCGACCTCAGCATACAGCTTCTCTTTTGGCTCCTCATGCAAATTGTAACTTCGCGCACGAACAGACGAGCCAAATTCCGACTTCCATTCGGTTGCTTCGGCCTGCAACGATCCGAATTGTTTAGTCCTGCCTTTTAGCCTAGAACTGATTCGACTCGCAGCGTAGCGAGCCTGCGACGTCAAAGGTCATGGGTTGACGAAATCGCTTCGGTGTAGCCGTCCCAGACGGAGGTGGGCAATGGGCTATCGTTTCTTGGGGGAAGAAGCGCCACCGACAATTAGGCCCAAGCTGTCTTTATACCGTTGCTCAAAGCGATCAAAAAGGATCGCGCCGCTTCGCCGAAGAATTGGGAATGTTTTCGCGTCAAGTCTGACATTTCGCTTTTCGAGGTTATACGCGGGAGAACGTTTGCCCTGCTCAGGGAACACCGCCTGCTCCTCGATCACGAAGCTGACAGTGAATGTGTATACGGTGCTGAGCAGTACAACCGCCTCTCGGAGGTTAAACCCAGCTCCGATTAGATGTTGTCCGATGCGCTCGGCAGTCTCCATGTAGACGGTATCGGTGAGGCGTGATCCCGCGACCACCCGGGCTCCGTCTCGATACTGAAGCAATGTTTTGCGCAGCCCCATACCAAACGCGCTGACCCAGGTTTTCCAGTCACTGGTGTTCTTCGAGGGCACAAGATCGGGAGAACCCCGGGCCAGCAGCAGAGTTGCCATCGCGTCGATAAGCTCCTCTTTGCTCTTGAAATGCCAATAGAGCGTAGGAGCTTGAATTTTCAACTCCTGGGCCAGTCTTCGCAGAGTTAATTGCTCCAGTCCAACCTCATTCAGAAGCTTCAAACCGGCTTCGACGATGATTTCCCGATTCACCTTCATGTCATCAGAATACCAACTCTTGCGAATTTAATCTACCCGTGTTAGAGTATATATAACAACGTTAGATAATGCGGAGCGAAAATCGCAGCACGCCGAAACAGAGGAACACGATATGAAAGCGGCAGTCGTCAAAGGGCCTGGTCAAAAACCTGAATACACGGAGTTCTCCGAGCCAACAGCCAGGGAGGGGGAGGAACTGATTCTTGTTCATGCCTCCGCTCTCAGCCAGTTTACCAAGTCCCGCGCAGCCGGCTCTCACTACAGTGCAGAAGTCCAATTTCCGGCGGTCGCCGGGAGCGATGGTGTGGGACGCACAGCCGAAGGAAAGCGCGTGTACTTCGTCCTCCCGGAAGCTCCATTTGGTGCGCTCGCTGAGAAATCGCTCGTCAAAGCACAGCATTGCATTCCATTGCCCGATGACGTAGACGACATCACGGCAGCGGCGATCGCTAACCCTGGAATGTCCGCGTGGGCGGCAATGATGGAACGTGCCCGCTTCAAAACTGGTGAAACAGTCTTGGTCAACGGCGCGACAGGGACCGCAGGCAGGTTGGCTGTGCAACTGGCGAAATATCTCGGAGCGGCGAGGGTTATTGCGACCGCGCGTAACGCGGACGAACTCGAGGAGGTGAAGGCATTGGGTGCCGACGTAACAATCCCGTTCACGCTGGGCACCCTTCACCCTCTTGGGGCGAAACGGTACGAAGACGCCCTGAAGAGAGAGTTCGCAAACGGCGTTGACGTAGTTGTCGACTACCTTTGGGGCGCAAGTGCAAGAGCGATCATCGCTGCGATCGCGAAGAGTGTCGAGGATGCCAGACCCGTTCGTTTCGTGCACGTCGGCGGCGCAAGCGGAGAGGAGAGTATAGATTTGCCGGGTGCAGGCTTGCGTTCTTCGGCGATTGTGCTTATGGGGAGCGGGGTGAAGAGCGTACCTTTGCCAGCACTCCTTGGAGCAATCAAGAGCATCTTCGAGGCGACCACACCAGCCAGACTGCAGATCGCCACAAAGACCGTTTCCTTTTCAGAGGTGAAAGATTACTGGAGCGCACCCGGCAAGCCACGGCTGGTCTTCACGATTGACTGAATCGATGTTACGTCTGCCTCCGCAAAAGCGCCACCGGTTCGTTTCTTGAAAGAGGACCAATGAAAATTGTCGCAGTCATTCAACGGATTCCACTCGGATTGATCTTTCTTGAATCTGGAAAGTAGGATTTCAAGCAGGTGTTGAACGACCCGAAAGGTGTGTATGAGTGCCATTGTTGGAAAGAGGATTGCCATTGTCGGCGGGGGGCCTGGTGGGCTTACGCTGGGCCGGCTACTGCAGCAAAGAGGTGCGGATGTTTCCGTGTATGAGCGTGATCAGAGCCGCAGTGCCCGAGTCCAGGGCAGTGCATTAGACCTCCATGAAAACTCCGGACTAGCGGCACTGGAAGCTGCAGGCCTGATCGATGCGTTCTGGGCCCATCACCGGCCGGATCTTGATCGTCTTCGCCTTACCGATGCCAAGGGAACGGTTCTCCACGATCATTCCCGCCGGGTGTCCGGGGCCGGGAAACGTCCTGAGATCGAGCGTGGTCCATTGCGCGATCTTCTGCTCGATTCGCTTCAACCGGACACAGTGCAGTGGGATTGCAAGCTCGAGTCTGCAGAGTTGCAAGGCGAGCAGGTCTTGTTGCGTTTTGCGAGCGGACAGATTGCGCTGGCCGATATCGCGGTCGGCTGCGACGGGGCGAACTCCCGCTTGCGTGAGCTGGTCACTCCCATTCGGCCAGAGTACGTCGGGGTGTCGCTCGTAGAGGGTCTCGTTCCTGCAGCAAAGCAGATGATCCCTGAGTTGTGGGATCTTCTCGGCGGATCAGCACTGATCGCTTTGGGAGGCGAAAGAACCATCGGCATGGGTACGAAGCCTGACGGCAGCGTGCTGTTCTACGCAGGAGTGAAGACCCGTGGGGACTCCGCGAGGCGTAGCTTCGAAGAGGCAAGCGGCCCGGACCAGCGAGTGGCATGGTTCCACGCCAACTTCCAGAGATGGAGCGAGATATGGGATCCGCTTTTCAAGGAAGCCGCGTCTATGGTCTGGCGACCGCTACTCGTTTGCCCGACAGATCAGTATTGGGAGCCGAAGCGCAACGTCACGTTGATCGGCGATGCAGCGCACGTGATGCCGCCGTACGCAGGCGAGGGCGTAAACATGGCGATGCTCGACGCCCTGGTGCTGTCACGGCTCCTTCTCAGCCAAGACACATCCTCTGACGCAATCGCGGCGTACGAAGCCGAGATGTTTGCCCGCATGCGGCACATGACGGAAGACACGATGGTGAACACAGAGATGTTCTACTCACCAGATGCCTCCGATCGCGTTGTGGCTCTGTTTCGCAGCTTTGGCGCAGCCGAGGCGGTTCCGCCAGCCGCAGAAGCTTGATGCGAGCCGTTCACCGATGGTGCGCACGACGCCTAGGCAGGCGGCTTCTGCCGGGATACCGCTCTGCGGAATGATTTCGGCAGCGGCGGAGGGAGCGGACTAACAGCAACCTCTCGCTTTTACCCCCTCGAATCCTGCCTTCGCAATGAGTGGAACCATGACCAGTGCCGCTACCGGATCGGCCCACCACCACCCCAAGGTGGCGCTGAGCACAAGGCCGACCAGCAGAATCGCCGAGAGATAGACGCAGAAATCGGTCTGTCTTGCATCCGCTTTCATGGCGGCACTGCTCAGCGCGTTTCCCACGCTTCTTGGCACGTGAAAGCACGGGCATAACAATCAGGGAAACGACCGCAAGCGCTATTCCCGACACGCTTCGCTCAGGGGCCGCCTTCCTTCCAAGGTCCAGCACAGCTTCGATGGCAACATACAACGCCAGTGCGAGGAAACCTGCTCCCACGGTCCTTAGACTGAGCCTCTCGTTTCGCTCCCGCCTCGCGGTATCTGCGTCGACCGACATGCGCCACAGCAGCGCTGCCCCGGACGTGACTTCAATAAGGCTGTCGATTCCGAAACCGACAAGCGAGACGCTTCCGGCGATCATTCCAGCGCCGATACCAATCAGGCCCTCCAGGCTGTTCCAAGCGATTGTGAAATATTCCAGACGCCTTCCTCGGTGAGCTGCGGCTTCCCGAGAAATAATCAAGTCGTTCATAGGTGCAACCTTAGGGAATGGAGATCAGCAGTCCGCCACTCACGCCGAGCGAATGCTCATGGCCAGGTCCGAACTTGTAGTCGTAACTCGGTTCGAGATACCAGCCGAATTTGTGTTTTCTAGACGGCCAAAACATAAAGTCTGGCGCGACTTCGATACCAACCGAGTTCAGCTTTTTGCCGTATGCGTTCGTATGAATCCACTCGGGGCCAACGCCAAGCATGAATTCCATTTTGGGAGAAAGAGTCCAAGGTTTTTTGAAGAGAAGGTCGGTGCTCCATTCCGTCGAGTGGCGTCTAAACAGCGGCGCGACACCGGCCTCAAGTTCTAGCCAATTCTCAATCGGGGTAAACTCGACCGCGACTGTTGGACCGAAACTGGAGTTTCCCTCTGTGAGACTTCGCTCAACAGCTCCTCCAAGCTCAACGACCGCGACTTCTTTCGGCACGTTGTCAGGTGACTGAGCGAAAGCGCTGGTGCAACACAGCAACAGTCCCGCCAAGAGCGTGCATTTCGTGGCAGACGTGCGTTCCACAATTATCACATTGTTTTCCAGGCACGCGGACAGTGTCGCTGAAAGCGATCCGTTTCTCGGCAAGAGCCGCTCATGGTAGCCTCGCTATTCAAGCATGAGGTCTATAGTTGCTATAGGGTCAAGCGCATGAACTCAAACGAGCGGTTTAGCATCGGAGCGTTGTCAAAGGCGACGGGCGTCAAGGTGGTGACCATTCGCTATTACGAGCATGTGAAACTTATGCCCGAGCCGGCACGAACGGAAGGTAATTACCGCATCTACAGCCGGGAGCACCTGCATCGCCTGCAATTTGTCAGACGATGCCGCGACCTTGGCTTTACACTCGACCAACTCCGGGATCTTTTGGGACTCTCAGTTCAATCGCGGCGGAGGTGTTCGGGCATCGATCGCATCACAGAGAATCACTTAAAGGACATCGAATCCAAAATCGCCGACCTGGGACGGCTTGCGGCGCAGTTACGGCGCATCAAAAACGGCTGTCCAGGAAACGGTCGCATTGCCGATTGTCGCATTCTCGCCGCGCTATCGCCGTCTAGAGGTAAGACCGGCTGAGAAAGCTTCATTTTTATCAATTCGGGTGGTTGTGGGGTTCGTGGAAGTTGCTGAGAACGAAGACGTTCGCGATTGCGGGGCCTGCAACCACCCGAATTGGGGTGTACTGCCCTTTTGTTTCGAGTTGACTAGGACGACCGCCTGGTGCCTGCAAGGCGATGCCTTGCGTGCGCACCAACTGACTCCAACATATCTAATAAGCGGCGTCGGCTGTCTAGCTACTCCCGCGTGAACGTTGTAGCTTCCTGAATTCAAGCGATCCTTGCCTTGATCATCACGGTGATGTTGTCGGCGAATTAGGACCCAGCGCCGCCTCTACTGACGCGGGAAGCTCATTCGCATGCGCCGCCAACTGGCTGACCTGCCATAACTGCGTCTCCGTGAGCTGGCTCTTAAACGATGGCATACCTGAGAGGCGAATCCCGTTAGCTACCTTCCAGTAGCTTTCGGCCGGCGCATCATCCGTCACGCCCTTTCCACGAAACAGCGCGGTCGGCCTCGGATACATAGTCCTCTCGTAGGGTGAGGGGGGCTGTTCTGGAAGCCCATGACATGAGGCGCAGTTGATCTTGTAGATTTTTGCTCCCTCGAGCAGATTCTGTTCGTCGCCGGGCACTCGAGGATCTCCCACTTTTTGTCTATCAATATGGGCATCGAGGGCCATGTGTGCCAGTCTTTTCTCAAACGGCATAGCCGGATCGCCAGTGGCAGCTGGTGCCAGACCCGAGCTGAAGTAGTAGACGACGCCAGTTGTGACGAGGACAATGGCTAGCAGGAAACCAATCAAGATTCCTCTAATCATACACTCTGCTCTCCCTCGATTTGCGCTACGGCCTACCGCTCCATGTTCCCAAGCGGTGACAGGACGTCTTATCTCTGTTTTTCAGCGCTTGCTGTCCTGTGCGCCAAATTCATGTCGTCGCGCTAATTGGGTGGTTGCATACGTTCGTTACGCCCCAACCGCGACCGCACACATTTCAGAATCTTGGACGAATTGTTCTTCAAGCTTTACCCGAGCAACAACCACCGTCAGATCGTCACGGCGCACACCGCCGGAAAAGATATTCACGGCCTTAACCACCGCATCCGCTACGGCCGCCGGTTTCTTTCCTAAGGACTCCCTGACGACTTCGAGCAAACGGCTGTAGCCAAATTGCTGCCCCACCCGGTCCAACGCCTCGGTAACACCGTCCGTCACCATAACGAGCGTATCTCCGGCTTCTAGATACACGTTGTTCGACGCGGCGACCCAGTCCTCAGATATCCCAATTACCGGCGCAGTGAAGCTCAATTTCTGAGCGCTACCATCAAGCCTGACAACTAGGGGCGGAACCTGTGCGCAGTTCACGTAACTCAGTCGACCGCTGCACCCATCAAGGCGACCGAAAAAGAAGGAAGCGAATACGTCGGCGCAGCTCGAATGGTATAGGAACTCGTTAGCTTTGCGCGTTAGTTCGCGCACGTCGCCAAGCACGGATTTCTCTTGGAGCTGGAGGAACGCTCGCAAGCGAGCCGCCAGCAATCTGCTTGGCAGGTCCTTCGCGAAGATGTCGGCGATGAGTAATCCGAGGCTTCCGTGCCCGACGGGAATGAAGTCGTAATAATCTCCCGCGACCGTTTGAGCAGACAGGAGAGACCGAGCCGCATATTGCAAGTCATGCACGGTGTTTGTGGTCTTCTTTTGCGTCAAGAATTGTTTGATCTGCTTCCCCAGAAGAATTTCCTCAACACTTGGTAAGCTCATACAAAACCCCTCCAATTTTATGAAATGAACTCCGCGCCCAATTTTGAGCGTCGTATGCGAGGATGAGTAAACGACGGCGCGCGTTGTGAGCTGGGCCGGAAGATTTACGTTCTTAACAGAAAGTTTGCGGGCAAGGGCTCCCACCCATAATCATGGAAGTTGTGGCCAATACTAGCCCTTGCACAGCTAAGACCCCGCTAGGGTCTGAAGCGATAGCCCTTCCCACGGATTGTCTGAATGTGGCGGGGATTTTGGGGGTCATCTAATTTCTGCCGTAACCACGCGATGTGAACATCAATGGTACGCGACGTCACCTGAGGATCGTACTCCCAGACCTTTTGCAGAATCTCGCGACGCAATACGATGCGATTGCGGTGATTGATAAGGTACTGCAACAGCTGGAGCTCCTTGGCCGCCACGCTGATGCGCTGGCCGTCTTTGTGTACCTCCGCGCGCTCAAAATCGATCTCAACATTCCCAAAGCGGAAACTGCGCACCGCCGGGCGACCTTCTTTGTGTATCCGACGCAATAACGATTCAATGCGGGCAAGCAATTCTGGCGGCTCGAAAGGTTTTGTCAGGTAATCGTCCGCTCCGAGTTTTAACCCAACCACCCGGTCGATGACTTGAGTTTTCGCGGTGAGCATTAAGATTGCTATGTCGATCCCTTTTTGACGAAGCTCGCGGCAAACGTCGAAGCCGTTCTTCTTCGGCAGCATCACATCTAGCACAAGAACCGCGAAATCGTTCGTAGATGCTTTCGCAAGGCCCTCCTCACCGTCGCTGGCAGTTTCGACCTGAAAGCCCTCTGCTGCCAGGAGGTCTGAGATAGTCAAGACGAGACCGGGTTCATCCTCGACCAACAGTATCCGTGCGTTCATATCTGAGTTCCGGCGAGGCGGCTGGGATTTCGATAATAAATTCGGCGCCGTGCCCCTCGCTGCTGTTGACTCGCACCGTACCCCCGTGGGCCTCAACAATGCTTCTCACCAGACTCAAACCTAAACCAGTGCCGTGAATCTGATCTCTCAACGGGAGTTGACCGCGGAAGAAAGAATCGAAAATGCTCGCCTGCTCATTCGGGGGAATTCCTGGACCGCGATCTGCTACACGGATTTCGATGTTGGATGAGTGACCATTGCATGACCGAGCCGCAAAAAGTCCGATCCAGTGATTCTCGTTCGTGCCGTACTTGAGGGCATTGTCGAGGAGATTTTGAAGCGCGTGGCTGAGTGCCTCTTCATCGGCAAGGATCAAGGGCAGTCCCGATTCGATTTGCTCTTCTATTTGCACATTTCGTTCCCCAGCCTCTCGCTGAACTGCTTTCATGCTGTTCTCGATCACCCGGTCCACGCCGATGGATTTGCGCTCTTGCAGCCTACGTCCCGCTCTGGCATTTCCGTAACGGAGAACTTGCTCGACCAAAGATGACAGCTTCTCGCTTTCTTCTTGAATCAAAGATCCGTAACGAACCACCTGATCAGGCCGACGGGCAAGATCTCCGCGAAGGTTGTATGCCGCGGTGCGGATCACGGCGAGAGGGGTGCGCAACTCGTGAGAAACACTGGCGACGAAGTTCATCTGCATTTCAGCCATCTGTTGTGCCTGGCGCGAGAACTTCAAAAGCGAAGCGGCGGTGAGGAGAATCAGTAGCAAGATGCCCGCGGAAAGCAATACGTTACGCCATCGGGCCTGCGCGGCAAGTACGTCGGCTGTACCAGCGCGGTCCCGGACACGCAAAAGCCATAGTCCACGATACGGCCCTGCGGAACCCGCGTTCGCAGTTTGTTGTGTACCATTCTCTTGGGCCGGGGACATTGAGACACGGCTGCCCGCGCCGAGCGCCATCGGAGCTATATCCAATAGCCGGATCGAAGCGTCTGCTGTCCAATCGCTCTTCGCGTCGTCACGGGATGTATAGATTATGGCCGTGGGCAGGCCGCCGCTGGCTGCGTCAATGCGGTAATCCAGATTTCTGGTTTCCGTAAAATACTGGTCCAACATGGCGGGAATTACAGTGCGTGCGAGGAAATCCTCGTCCAATTCGAGGACAAGCCATTCTCGTTCGGGGACAATGCTTCGATCGTGGGACTTATCCCACTCCGAGCCAAAGCGCGGGAACTCAAGCAGCGTAACAGTTCGCAGTTCGTTCGGAACCGGGGGCAGTCCACGGAGCCTTCCCAGAAGATGCTCATGCATGCCCGCCCAATCTGAAGGCCATTCTGCGCGTATGAAACGAGTCCCGCTGTGATCCGGGAACCATAAGTCAAGATCATCGTCCCGAGGGATCGCCAGAGCGATGCGCCGCACAACGTGATCTCCGGCGGCTTTGCGATCTCGATAATGTTGCAGGTACGCCTTGTCTCTCGACAACCTCTGAAAGTCAGAGGCATTGGGAAGATATCCAGAACAAGCTGCCGAAACCTGCTCGTTCAGGTTGCGGCGCAAAAGATCCAGCCGCGATTGAAGATCTTCCTGGATTCTTCCACGTTCGGCTTGCGCAACTTCTCCTATCCACCGATATTGCAGGACGGCCAGCGTCCCGCAAAGAACAGTCAGCAAAACTACCCCGGCCCACAACAGCCAACCCCGTTTTTTTATCTTATCTACGTCCATTCAAGACCGACCCGCCGGAGCTCGGCGCTGACCAGCCGCACAATGAAGAATAGCGGACCACACCAGAAAGAGCGAGCTAAGCTTCTGTTAAGAACGTTAAATTTGCGATCTCGCTAGCAACGAGCGCTCTCCTCACCTTCATCCGTAGAACGGACTACGGATGCTGAACAGCAGTTTCATGGAGGACAGTTGTGCGGCCACTAGCCTGTCTTGCCATCCTATCTTTGAGTGTTTGCCTTTTCGTGGGCTGCCCAAAAAAGAACGAGGATTTTGACGAAGGACGCAAGGCGGAAGCCCTGATGGACTATGACACCGCGCTCGTTCACTATGAGCGGGCACTGCGCGCTGACCCCATGAATACGGAGTATCGCTTGCGCACTCTGCACATGCGCTCGGAAGCTAGTAACCATCACCTCGAGCAAGGTGAGAAAGCCAAACAGAGCGGTGATCTGCAATTAGCTCTTGCAGAATTCGAAAAAGCGCGGTCGATTGATCCGTCCGATTCCGCTGCCGACCAGGAAATTCACAAAACCATGCTGGATATCGCCGCCACAGCTTCCGCGAAGTCTGCATCACCTTTGAACCTCAATCCGGACGATGACGAGCAATTGCTGGCCGCCCCGCCGGATTTAAAGCCGCTCTCCCTCGCGCCGATTAATTTGAAGATGACCAACGATTCGCGGGTCGCATTCGAGACTATTGCCAAACTAGCTGGCCTAAGTGTCATATTTGATCCCGATTACACCTCGCGCCGAATTTCTGTCGAGCTTCCCAATGTTACTCTGGAAGAAGCGCTCGATGATGTTTCTCTCGAAGGCAAAGCTTTCTGGAAGCCGCTCAGCACCAATGTCGTTTTTGTGGCGCCCGATAACCCGCAGAAGCGGCGCGATTTCGAAGAAGAAGAAGTCCGTGTTTTTTATTTGTCGAATACGCTGACATCTCAGGATCTAACCGAAATCGTCACCGGTCTGCGCCAGCTTCTCGACTTGCGCCGCCTATCACAGGTGAACGCGCAGAACGCTATTGTGATTCGCGACACGCCTGATAAACTGATGTTGGCGTCAAAAATCATCCGCGACATCGACAAAGCCAAGCCCGAAGTTCTCATTCACGTCCAAGTACTCTCCGCCGATCGGGACCGCCTTCGTGACTTGGGTATTAATCCAGGTACCAGCGTCGCGCTCACGTTTAATCCCCGGTGCGCGGTTGAGCCCAATAGCACAACAACAGACGGTGTTTGCACTAGCTCCTCAACTACTTCGACAACCACCACAACTACCGTTGGGCAGATCACGCTTAACAATTTGAGAAATTTGTCGACCCAAGACTACAGCCTCACGCTGCCCAGCGCTGTCGCAGACGCTGTGCTTACGGATGATAAAACCACCGTCATCCAGGACCCTGAAGTCCGCGTCAGCGATGGCGCAAAGGCGTCATTGAAAATCGGTGAAAGGGTTCCCGTGGCGACTGGGAGTTTTGAAGCTGGCGTTACCGCTACAACGACCACGGTTAGTCCACTGGTGAATACTCAATTTCAATATATCGATGTCGGGGTCAATATTGACGTGATGCCGCGCGTCCATCCGGACGGTGACGTAAGCATGAAACTCACGGTGGACATTTCCTCTATCGCCGGGGAAAGTGACATCGGCGGGATTGAGCAGCCAGTCATCGCCCAGCACAAGATCGAACACGATATTCGCCTCAAGGATGGTGAGGTTAGCGTCCTCGGCGGCTTGATCGAACGTGATGAGACAACCAATCGAACTGGGATTCCGGGGATTTCGCAAATTCCCTTCGCACGTTACTTTGCTTCCGACAACTCCCACGAACTAAACGATCAGGAGCTGCTCATCGTTCTGACTCCGCATGTCATCCGCTTCCCGTCTATTTCTGAGGATGACTTGCGCACCCTCGCTGCCGGGACGGATTCCAACACGCGTGTGTACCGTGAAGACGAAAGCGCCGGCACCTCTCCGCCAACCGGAACACCCGAAATGCGCTTCGCTGCGCCGCGAGACCAAATCCCTCAGGGACCGGAACCTGCAACTGCTGCCTCTCTCAACTTTGAGCCAGCTGTTGCTCAACTCAAGCCGGGTGAGACCGCGGCCATCGCCGTCACCGTTTCCAATGTGAGTGATCTTTACTCCATTCCTCTGCTGATCCATTTCGATCCCAACGTCGTTCAAGTGCAGGAGATCCACGACGGTGGATTCCTCTCCGGGGGTACGCAGCAAATCGCTATCGTGCAGCAGATAGATGCGCAGAAAGGTGAAGTCGTCGTGTCGGCGGCACGTCAACCAAACACGCCAGGAGTGAACGGCTCAGGAACATTGCTCGGTATCATTGTGCGCGCCGTCGCACGCGGAAACTCGCCGCTGCAAATCCCGGAAGTGACTGCGCGCGATTCTCATCAAAACATCATTCGTCTGATGCCAGCGGAGGGATCTATCCGAGTGAACTGAGATTGAAAATGATCGCCATCCATGCGAGGTCGATCAACAAAAGGCTATCTTCCCGTTGAACACTGGTCTTCGAATCCCACATTTTGGGGCATTTGGCAACCTCCTCGCGATGAAGTTCGAGAACAGATATTCCTCTGCGACGCGATTGGGTTAAGCGCTTTAGGTCTGCCCCGCAAGGAGATCGAATGCGCGGCGAGTGATCTCGATCGGTCTTGCGATCACAGAAGCGGTTCACAACATAAAGCGAGAGAACACCTTGTGTTAAGAAGGTTAAATCTGTGAGCCCGATTGCAACGAGCGCCGCCCTCATCTCGTCTATGCAAAGGAATAGGAGGTACGGTTGAGAATCAGCGAAGGCTCGCCGCGAATCGTGAGGAACAGAACGCAGTGCCGATGAACAACATCGACGGTATGCTCCAGCACGGATGAGGAGAGCAGGAGATGAAGGCCGGTTCGCAGACAATCGCCGCTACCGTGGCTACATCTATAGCGATCTGTTGGTGCTTCGTAGGGGGCCGGGCCGAGACACGGACTTCGCGAATCGTCACCGCCGCAAATGCGTTTCTTTCCACGCTCGACGAGAGCCAGCGACAAGGTGTCATTCACTCGTTCGGTGACAACGCGCAGCGCGCCCGATGGTCGAACTTCCCGACAGGTGTAGTGCCGCGGGGCGGCATCGCCCCGAAGGAAATGACGGCACAACAACAAGCCGCCGTGATGAATTTGCTTGCAACAGTGCTGAGTCCTCGGGGATTGGAGAAAGTCCAGCAGATCAGGCAGGCCGACGATAACTTCAAGGATAATGGATCGAAGCGCGGTCCGCATGGCGGCTTTCCAGGTGGCCCAAACGGAGGCCTTCCTATGGTGGGCACTCCGCCCGGTGCTGGCGGTCCACCTCCACAGTTGGGAAGAAGGGGATCGGGAGGACAGGGACCTTCTGCAGGTTTTGGAAGCGATCTCTACTACATCTCGTTTCTGGGCACGCCTTCCATGACAAATCCGTGGATGCTGCAGTTCGGAGGGCATCATCTCGCTTTGAACATTACGATCGCCGGAACGAAGGGCGTAATGACGCCGTCGTTGACCGGCGCGCAGCCGGCGACGTTTCAGTTAAATGGAAAGACCATACGGCCGCTCGGACGAGAGAGCGACAAAGGCTATGCGCTGCTCGAGTCCCTCAGTGACGATCAACGTAACCAGGCGATTCTGACCTATCGAGTCGCCGATCTTGTGCTGGGGCCGGGACAAGACGGTAAAAAGATCGCGCCAGAGGGATGGAAAGCCTCCGCCGTGAATGACAAGCAACGCGCCGCGCTGCTAGATTTAATTGGCGAGTGGTCGGACATCATCGACGAAACATCGGCAAAAGAGCGCGGGGGGTTCGCATGCTGAGGATGAATAAAGGCTCGCTCGCCGTTTTGGTCCCGACATTGATGATCGTCGCCCTCGCCGGATATTTTGGCGAGGTCGGACGCGACTCGGAGGCTGCGGCGCAAGCCGCAACGGACGCTGAGACACAGGCGGTGGCATCTGCCACGACGGCGTTCCTGAACTCACTCGGCGCCGATCAGCGCCAGAAAGTTCAGTTCTCTTTCACTCCGCAAAAGACGGCCACCGCCGCCACATTTGCGAGAACTGGGCGGGGCGGACCGCCACAGGGAGCTGGTCTAGGTGGTCCAGGAGGACGAGGAGGAGCTGACGGCCGTGGCCCAGGTGGTCCAGGGGGTGGCGGACCCCCCGGGGGGCAGCAGCCTGGCCAAGGCCCAAATGATCGCGGAGGTCCAGGCCGCGGACCGGGCGGTCAGGGCATGGGTCCTGGAGGCGGTTTTGTTGGCGAACAATATGGCCAGGCGGTGTGGTCGAACTATCCGGTGAGCGATGTGCCGCGTCCCGGCCTTCGCCTTGGAAGTCTCACCGCAGCCCAGCACGATGCAGCCATGCATCTTCTGCAGGTGCTGCTGAGCCCGAAAGGCTATCAGAAGGTTCTCGACATCATGGGCTCCGATCAAGCGCTGCACGATAGCGGCCAGCCGTTTGACTCGGGAGCAGCCGTCTATACGATCGGCATCTTCGGCGCTCCGAGCACGACCACCCCGTGGATGCTCGAATTCGGGGGCCATCATCTCGCGCTCAATATCACGATCATGGGGGCCCACGGCGTCAGTACGCCCACGTTGACCGGTGCCCAGCCTGCCGTCTACAGCGCCAACGGTAAAACAGTGCGCGTCCTCGCTGGAGAGAACGATAAAGCGTTCGCGTTGTTGGATGCACTGGATGCTAACCAACGGAAGCAGGCAATTCTGAACTATCGTGTGGACGATCTGGTGCTCGGACCGGGCCACGCTGGCGAAACGATCCAACCCGAAGGGTTGAAAGTGTCTGCGATGAGCGATCGCCAACGGGCGATGTTGCTCGATGTGATTTCCGAATGGGCGACCATCGTGAACGACGCTTATTCGGCGCCTCGCATGGCAGAAATCAAGGCCGGACTCGACGACACTTACTTCGCATGGAGTGGACCGACAACGCACGAGCCGGACAAAAACGGCAGCTCTTATTACCGTATTCAGGGACCGAAATTGGTCATCGAGTTTTCGCCGCAGGGTGTCGGCGGCGATTCCACCATGCACGTGCATACGATGTACCGCGATCCGACGAACGATTACGGCGTCAGGTTCACATTGCCCCAATGAAAAAGCTATTCCTCATCGGCGCGACGATAGCTTTGTTATTACCAGTGAAGGCGTTTGCTCATCGTCTCGATGAGTACCTTGAAGCGACGATTCTTTCCATCGACTCGGGCCACGTGGATGGCTCGATGCGCCTCGTGCCCGGCGTCGCTGTTGCGTCCGCCGTCATTTCGAAAATTGACTCCAACGGCGATGGCATACTCTCCGATTCTGAGCAGCAAGCCTATGCCGAGCGCGTCCTGCAGGATGTTTCTCTCAGCGCCGATGGTCAGATTCTTCCGCTTCATCTCGTCTCATCAGACTTTCCGCCGATCGAGGCGATGAAGGGAGGCGTCGGCGAAATTCATTTGAATTTCACTGCAGATTTGCCCGGCGGCGGTGCGAACCGCAGGCTCATCTTTGAAAATCATCACCAAAGCAACATCGCGGTCTACCTCGTCAATAGCCTCGTGCCGCTGGACAAAAACATCCAAATCACGGCGCAAAGCCGCAACGACAATCAATCCCTTTATCAACTGGATTTTACGCAAGGCGCAGGCGTGGGACACATTTTCCGGCCCAGCGTTAGCGGCTTTGCCGGCGCATTCCATCTTGGACTTCGTCACATTGCCGAAGGGACGGACCATCTCCTCTTTCTGATCGCTTTGCTTCTGCCTGCTCCGCTTCTCGCCTGTGGTTCCCGCTGGGGCCCATGCGCTACAGTCCGCCGCAGTCTGCTGCAAATTCTGCGTATCGTCACTGCGTTCACGCTTGGCCACTCCTTCACGCTGGCGTTGGCGGCCTTTGGGATCGTGAGTTTACCGAGTCGCCCGGTTGAGGTGCTGATCGCGGTATCTATTTTTGTCTCGGCGATCCATGCGATCCGTCCGCTTTTCCCTGGGCGCGAAGCTGCCATTGCCGCCTTCTTCGGCCTGATCCACGGCCTCGCATTTGCGTCCGCCCTGCGCGATCTTGGATTCAGCGGCTGGTATCGGCTCGTCAGCCTATTCGGCTTCAACCTCGGCATCGAGACCATGCAGTTGATCGTCGTCGCCGCTATTCTGCCGTCGCTTCTCCTGCTCACCCGCACGCCCGCGTATTCGATACTTCGGACCGGCGGCGCGCTCTTTGCGGGTTTGGCATCTGCAGGTTGGATCATCGAACGGACGGCCGATGTGCATAGCGTGGTAGATATGGTGGTTAGTGGCGCGGCCCACTATGCGATTTGGATCGCCGGGGGCTTGTTCCTTGCAAGCCTCGGTTACGGGTTGTTGTACAACGTCCCTAACGCAAACTATCGGAAGGCGATCGACTTCTTTCCCACGCGTCAAGCGTAATGCGGCTTACATTCACATAGTTGCAGAGGCTCTCAGCGTACCGAATTTATTGATGATCCCATTCCGAGCTGGAACTTATACGCGCTGCTTAGAAAAACCGGACGGCAGAATTGGAAATGAAAAAGGATCGTCACCACCGATTTAGCAAAACACTCGCGAATGCCCAGGACCGCAATCCTGATAAGCACGGGAGTCATAGTGGACGCCGTCAACCGACGGGAGAGTGTTGAATTCTTGGCCCGGCGAATAAATAACCAGCAGGTTGCTTAACGCGCTGCCCAAGCGGGCGAGAATGTCTCTGGTTCCAGAATCGATCTGACGTGGGGACCCATTTTAGCTGCTGTTGCAGATGTACTTGCGATACTAGCTATACCTCCCAAAGCGCTCATGCCTATAAACCCTAGTCGGCCAAAGTAACGGGCCGTCAACGCCGAAGCAATCAGGATCGAAATGAAAAAGAAGAGAAAAAGTCGCGCCGTGCCGATGAAAACTGGGGAATCGAGGTGCATCTCCATTGCAGCGCGTTGTCAGCGACGCCACGCCACGCCGTGCAGACTTAATGCAACTACTCCCATTGCGAATGCGGGGCCGCAGCGCTGACAGAAATATTACGAAGCGAGACTTGACAATTAGCACCGGGCTAGTCCACTATTCAACCCGTCAAGCAGTTGCAACGCAGTTGCAAGTACATTCGCAACTAGAGAGGACTAAGAGGAAATGTCTTCGGGTGCCTTACTTGCGAATGATTCGCAACTTGGAAGATCAAAAAGACAAACTGCCATATCGCGTTCGTCTCTTATGCAAGAGCTAGTCGCCCGTGGCGTACGGATTACCAGGCAACGTCGGCTGTTGGTGGGCATCATCCAAGACTCACCTCGACACCTCGATGCAGCCATGCTGCTGGCGATCGCCAAAGAGCGGGATCCCGAGATCAACCTCGCGACCGTATACCGAACCCTGGCCTTACTCAAGAATCGTGGTCTGATCGACGAATTGGATCTCATGCATCTAGAGGGCGAGAAGCACTATTACGAAGCGAAGACCAGCAGCGACCACTGCCATATGGCGTGCTTCGGATGCGGTGCAATACAGGAATACGCCAGTCCGTCCTTCGAGAAACTCAAAAAAGAGATCGTAGCCGATAGCGGATTTCAAATTCGTGTGTCGCGGTTGGAACTCGGCGGGTTGTGCAGGAAATGCGCTAAGACCAACTGCTAGCATTTTTTTAAAATCCAGTTGCGAACCATTCGCAACTGGATAATCAGAGGAACCCGCACCGAGCCTCTGAATTAAAGACAAAACGGTCCCCGCGACAAAACCTTTTCGCGAAGGGTCGCAGGGACCGTAAATCGACAGCCCGTATGGGCTGGAGATCTCCCGCATTATAGGAGAACCAGCCACGGGTTTACAGGAGGATTTACCTTGGCTGGTACCGAATCAGAAGGTCGTCGCAAATCATGCACGCGTCCCGGAAAATGCTCCCCATGTGTCGCTTGCTCAAAATCCACCTTTTCCCCTCACGCAATCCATAGCGGCAACGCTATGGCAGATGGAGATGGTCAGAGCTTCGGCAAGGCGAGAACCGGACACGGAGACCCGGCTTCTCTGCAGCCGCCGATACCACTAGGACGCAGCTGCAGGAGTGCATCCAGCGAGCCAGCCGCGGAGAGCAGCGAACGAGTCAAAGGGATCTGGCCCATTACTTACAAGTGGATTGCCATGGGATCACTTGTGGCGTACACGGCGATTGGCGGGCAAAAGATCTCGTTGGCGAACGCGCAGCAAAGGCAGAATTCCCCGTCGCAAAACCAGCCGCAAGCGCCACATCCTACACAGCGCTTCGAAATTCCCTCGGGAGTACTTGGCGACGTGCTGGATGCTTTCCGCAGCGTTACCGGGCTGCAGATAACCTTCGCCAATGCGGGGATCCGCAACGTGTCTTCGCCCGGAGTTTCGGGCATCTTTACCAACGAACAGGCGCTGCAGCATCTTCTCTCCGGGACGGGCGTAACCTACCGCTTCAATGGTCCTAGCGTGGTCAGGTTGGATTTGGCCACCGTGCAGCAATCAGTCACGGTGAATGCCAACGCTCTCAACACGGAACAAGACCAGGTAGCGTCCCCGAAGTATGTACTGCCGATCCTTGACACGCCTCAATCGATCAGTGTGGTTCCTCAGCAGATCATGTCCGAACAAAACACTACCACTCTGCGGGATGCTCTGCGCAACGTGGCCGGCATCAGTCTGGCGGCCGGCGAAGGCAGTTCCCAAGGGGACAACCTGACTATTCGAGGGTTCACAGCCCGGAACGACATCTTTCTCGATGGCATGCGCGATTTCGGTAGCTACTATCGCGATACCTTTAACCAGGAGGAAGTGCAGGTACTCGAGGGGCCTTCGGCAATTACCTTCGGCCGCGGCACAACCGGCGGAGTCGTGAACGATGTCTCGAAGTCTCAC
>Ga0335074_10004908_pt1 | contig 18478 bp, 18 predicted proteins | sample Lox_Sample_23_FD_206715 | JGI IMG/M metagenome (GOLD analysis project Ga0335074, IMG submission 206715) | Soil microbial communities from Loxahatchee National Wildlife Refuge, Florida, United States - Lox_Sample_2.3 | ecosystem: Environmental > Terrestrial > Soil > Wetlands | place: USA... | reverse complement strand
GAGCTGATGCGCCCGGAGCCGGCACCCGGCGTCGCAAGCTGGGTCCGCGACCGTGACAGGCGCGAGCTGCGCACGACCGCTATCACGCTCGCAGAGATCAGGTACGGCATCGCCCGGCTGCCCGACGGACGCAGGAAGCAGGTCCTTCTCGCCGCATCTGACGACATCTTCTCGGCCTTCTCGGACCAGGTCCTGGCGGTCGATGCCGCAGCCGCGGAACATTACGCGGTCATCGCCAGCAGCCGCGAGCGGGCAGGGAATCCGATCGCCGGATTCGACGCGCTGATCGCGGCCGTCTGTCGCTCCCAGGGTGCGACGCTAGCGACCCGCAACGTCTCCGACTTCGACGGCACCGGCATCGAAGTTATAGATCCCTGGCTTTAGTGATCAGGCTGAGGAACTGGCCCACCGCCTGCACGCGGGGTGACCTTTCTCTTGGCGCCACCCCGAGGCGTTGATTTAATGACGCGGGTGACTGCTCCCGAGCCGGCGCCTGCGCTCCGTGCGGCGCTGGCTAACCGCAAGCCAGCGGGCACTGGATGCGTGGAGATTCCACCGGTCGCGCTTGGCTGCGGCAACTTCGGTGGCGTCGGGTCGGCGCCGGAGTTCTTCGGCGGCGGGCTTACCGATGACCAGGCGCGCGAGCTGATGGATGCGGCGTGGGAACTCGGCATCACGCACTTTGATACTGCCGACGCCTACGGAGGCGGACGCAGCGAGCGCGCAATCGGCCAGTGGATCGCCAGCAGGGGAGTAGTGCCGCAGCTGACCACAAAGACCTTCAACCCCATGGCAGCCAGCGCGGATCGCGGACTGCGTCCCGAACGAGTCGCCCGCCAGCTCCAGTCCAGCCTGGAGCGGCTGGGCGTGGCGCAGGTCGATCTTTATCTGGCGCACGAGTTCGACCCGGACGTGCCGCTAGCCGACACCCTGGCCGCGTTCGAGGACGCGAGGGCGGCCGGACTCATCCGCGCGTACGGAGTCAGTAACTTCAGTTCCGCGCAGCTCTTGTCGGCACTGGCCGCGGGAGCTCCGGCCGCGATACAGAACAGCTTCTCGCTGCTGGCCCGCGAGGATGAGCCGGACCTGCTGGACCTGTGCCAGCAGCGTCACGTCGCATACCTCGCGTTCAGCCCGCTCGCCGGCGGCTGGCTCACCGGCAAGTACCGGCGCGGTCAGCCGTACCCGGCCGGGTCCCGGATGGCCCAGCGACCAGGGCCCTACGCCGGCATCGCGCGCGGCCAGACCTTCGATCTGCTCGACCGGCTGGCCGTGATCGGGCACGACCGCGGGACGTCGATGGCCGGACTGGCGCTGGCCTGGTTGCTGGGCGACGGTCGGGTCGCGCAGATCGTGGTCGGTCCGGGCAGCCGTGCGCAACTGACGCCGGTGACCGAAGCGTTCGAGCATCCGCTCAGTGGCGACGAGCGGACCGCGATCGAGAACGCGCTCGCCCTGCTAGACGACTAGGCAACAGAACCGGAGGAACGCTCAGCAATGACAACGCTCGCAGCGATCGAGGCAGCGCGGGAGCGTATCGCGGGCGCCGCGATCCGCACGCCGCTCGTGCGGCTGCAGGCAGACGATGCGCCCGCCGAGATCTACCTGAAGCTGGAGACGCTGCAACCCGTCAACTCGTTCAAGATCCGCGGCGCGACCAACGCGGTGCTCCTGGCCTCCCCGGCGGAGCGGGCGCACGGGCTCGTCACGGCGAGCGCGGGCAACATGGCGCAGGGTGTGGCATGGGCGGCACGAGAACTGGGGCTGCCTGCAACCATCCTGGTACCGGACACAGCTCCTGAGGCGAAGCTGGCTGCTATCACCCGCCTGGGTGGGAAGATCCGCAAGCTGCCCTATGACGAGTGGTGGCAGACGATCGTGGCCGGCCGCGCTGACGGCATCGACGGTTTGTTCGTGCACCCGGTGCAAGACCCGGCTGTCATCGCGGGCAACGGAACCATCGGGCTGGAGATCCTCGAGGACCTGCCAGATCCCGACGCGATCGTCATCCCGTACGGCGGGGGTGGCCTCACCTGCGGCGTCGCGAGCGCTGTCAAGGCGATGCGTCCGGCCACGCAGATCATCACCGTCGAGCCGGAAGGAGGAGCCGCGATGGCTGCGGCCATGCGCGCGGGTCACCCGGCCGACGTTGAATTCCGCCCGTCATTCGTTGACGGAGCGGGGAGCCGTCGCGTACTCGACAGCATGTGGCCGCTGGTATCTCCGCTGGTCGACCAAGCGCTGGCGGTAGGCGTCGAGGAGGTGGCCACGGCGGTCCGGGTTCTCGCCCAGCGCGTCAGAGTGATTGCCGAGGGCGCGGGAGCGCTGGCACCCGCCGCTGCGCTCTCCGGCCGCGCCGGAGCGGGAAAGGTCGTGTGCATCGTCTCCGGCGGCAACATTAATCTGGGCAAGCTGGCACAGATCCTGCTGGATACTGAAGCCTGACGGCGGTGCTGGCAGCCACTCCTGCGGGCACCGGCCGGGCATTGACCGCGCAGTGCTTCTGGACTTAGCGTCCGGTTGGTGAGCAACCTCCCGGCCGATACCCCGGCTCCCCGCGTTCCCCGTCCTGTCGACACTGTTATGCCCGCACCGGACCTCGCTGCCCTCCGTGCCCGCTTCAGCTCGCTCGGCGGTGACTTCGTCTACCTCGATGCCCCTGGCGGCACGCAGACTCCGGATGAGGTCGGAGGCGCAGTGGCCGAGGTCTACCGGCAAGCAAGCGGGAACACCGGAGCGCCGTACGCCACCAGCAGACGGCTGGACGCCCTCGTGGATGAGGCCAGGGACGCCTCCGCCCGCTTCTTCGGCTGTGCGCCTGAAGAGATCATCTTTGGCCCGAACATGACATCCCTGAACTTCACGCTGTCCCGAACGCTCGGGCGCGAGCTACGGGCGGGCGACGAGATCGTGGTCACCCGGCTTGATCATGACGGCAACGTCGCCCCGTGGCTGGACCTGGCCAGCGACCTCGGGCTCCGGGTCCGGCACGCGGACGTGCACGAGGACACCACACTGGACCTTGCCGACCTGGAGCGCCAGCTTGGACCGCGCACGAAGGTGGTGGCGTTCCCGTGGTGCGCGAACTCCACGGGAACCATCGTGGACGCGCGCGCTGTATGCGACCTAGCGCACCAGGCAGGCGCGCTGGCCTGGGTGGATGCGGTCCAGTACGCGGCACATGAACCGATGGATGTGCGCTCGATCGGTGCGGACATCGTGGCGTGCTCGGCCTACAAGTTCTGCGGGCCGCATCTAGGCATCGCTTACGGCCGCAGGGAGCTGCTTGAGGCGTGGCGACCCTACAAGGCCAGGCCCGTGCCGATGGCGCCAGTTGGTCACCGCTTCGAGACCGGCACACTGCCATACGAGCTGCTCGGCGGCTTGCTCGCCACCTTCCGCTATCTGGACAGCCTGGGCGGCATGGCGCGGCTTGCGGCCTGGGAGCGCGAGCTCGGCGAGCGGCTGCTTGCCGGGCTGCCCTTGGGTGCGCGGCTCTATGGCCTGCCCACCATGGAAGGCAGGGTGCCAGTGTTCCTGATCAACTTCGCTGACGTCCCGTCGGGATTGCTAAGCGAGGAGCTGGCGAAGCTCGGCTTCGGGGTGTGGAGCCATGGCAGCTACTACGCCCTCGGACTGCATGACCGGATCGGCTGGGGGGAGGCGCTGCGAGTCGGTCTCGCGCACTACAACTCAGCGGAGGAGGTCGACCGGTTCAACGAGGCGCTGGGCAGCCTGGTGGCGGCTCATGCGCCCGCTTCGGCGGCGCCTGCGGGGCAGCCGTGACTGCCGGCGTTGTCGTTCGCGCGGACAGCGTTCCCGTCGAGCTGACCGAGACTGGTGCCAGCCTGAGGTTGCTGCTCGACACCCGTACCGACGGGCCCGGCCTGGTGCGCCGGCTGGTCACGGTGCCGCCCGGTTCCCGGTTCGCGGGCACGGCGGGTGCGGCGGGCGAACTGTGGTTTGTCCTGGCTGGAGCCGGCAAGCTCAAGCTTGATGGCACCGCCGGGCCGGAGCTAAGCGAAGACCAGGGCCTGCGGATCCCGCCCGGTGCGGCCTACGATCTGGCAGCCGCCGGTACAGCTGAGCTCAGGCTGGACGTCGTTACGCTGCCGGCGGCCGCGGCGACGGCGCGCCGGGCACAGCCCGTTCCCGACCCGTCCACCCCGCCCGCGCCCCTCGCCAGGGACCTGGCTGCCTGCGAAGTAGAGATGACGGGAGACCGCAAGTTCCGGGTCCTCTTCGGGCCGGGCCGCGGCTGCTCGGTTGCCACCCAGTTCGTCGGCGAGATCCCGCCCGGCCGGGCACCCGATCACAGTCACCCGTATGACGAGGTGGTGCTGATTCTGGCGGGGGAGGGCGTGGCGCACGTAGGCGGGTCGCCGCACGCGCTCGCACCGGGAACGTGCCTGCACCTGCCGCCCGGCCTGCAGCATTGTCTGGAAAACACCGGGCCAGCACTGCTGCGCGTGCTCGGCATCTTCCATCCCGCCGACAGCCCAGCGGCCAAGCTGCCGCCGCTTTCTGAGGGTGCAAGCACCAGTTAGTCCGAGAAGACGCCGCGTAGGTACCGCGCTCAGCCGGGGTGAGCGTTGTGCTAGCTGAGTGAGACCGGGAGGTGCGCAGGTCCGCGCAGGTTGATCCGGCCGTTCCAGGTCACATCGCCGTCGAGGGCCAGACTGGGGAAGCGCGCGGTGAGGCGTGCGAACGTGATTGAAGCTTCCAGGCGGGCCAGGGAGGCGCCCAGGCAGTGATGGGGCCCGGCGCCGAAGGACACGTGCCGGTGCGCGTTGTCGCGGCTGAGCCTGACCTCGGCGGCGTCGGCGCCCCAGAAGAACTCGTCGCGGTTGGCCGAGCCGAGGCTGGCCATGACGAAGGCCCCGGCTGGGATGGTGGTACCGCCGATGGCGACGGGTTCGAGGGTGATTCTCCTGCTGGCTTGCACAGGGCTGTCGTACCTAAGCAGTTCCTCGACGGCGCTTTCGGCGAGATTTGGGTTGTCCCTCAGCAGCGCGAGCTGATCGGGGTTGCGCAGAAGCGCGAGAGTGCCGCCGGCAATGAGGTTGACCGTCGTCTCGTGCCCGGCGAGGTAGAGCAGCAGCGTCTGCGCGATGAGCTCGTCGTCGCTGAGCGCGTCACCGTCGTCCTCGGCAGAGATGAGCGCTGTGAGCAGGTCGTCAGCAGGGTTGCTGCGCTTCCACGCAATCATCTCAGCTGCTATCGCGGTCAGCTCGGCGTCGGCGGCTGCGATCGCCGCTACCAGGGCAGGATCGGCCACCGGCTCCAGGGAGCGGACCACCGTGCCGCTCAGCTGCCTGATGCGTTCGTGGTCAGCCGGCGGAGTGCCGAGCATCTCGGCGATCACGGAGAACGGCAGCGGGAACGCCAGAGCATCGACCAGGTCCACCTGGCCCTGACCGTCAATCGCATCGAGCATCCCGTCGACCAGCGCGGTGATACGCGGCCGCAGTGCCTCCACGGCCCGCGGCGTGAACGCTTTCGACACCAGCCGGCGAAGCCTCGTGTGGTCGGGCGGGTCCCGGTCGAGCATGGACTTGTCCGCAGTGGGCACCTGGTCGCCGTACATCTGGTCTTGTAGCTGCCGGAAGGTGCCGTCGGTGACGTTGCGGTCCTCTACCGAGAGTCCGGCGCGCAGCAGCCACGAGACATCTTCGTAGCGGGTGAGCAGCCAGAAGCCGAAGGGGTGCTGGTACACCGGCGCCTCAGCCCGCAGTGCCGCGTATTGCGGATAGGGGTCATCGGTGAAGCCCGGCGCGAACGGGTCGAATAGCGGCGATGACACAGCCTGGGTCAACCGATGCTCCCTCCTGCACGCGGTCCCATTTTCGCATGCTCGCCGCAGGATCAGAGTCGAGGCGACCGCGTTTTCGGGCTCGGGCGAGGTGCGAGGCCGTCAAAGACCACAGCGAGCAGCCGTGCCATCGCTTCCTCATCGAGTTGCGCCCGGGTGGCGGCTCGCGAGATGCCGGCGAGCAGGGCGTAGACCTCGGGCAGTTCGACGTCGTCCCGGACCGCGCCGGCCTGCTGGGCACATCGCAGCAGAGCGCTGACGGCCTGGCGCAGCCCGTCGGATGCCCGGGCGGCGTCACCGTGCCAATTGCCGCCGGCGTCGAGCAGTGCCTCGGTGATGGCGATCTTCGCCGGCGCGCGGGCTGCCAGGTGAGCGAAGAGGCCGAAGAACGCCTTGCCGGGATCGGTGGCGCCAAGCAGGGCGTCGGCCTGCTCGCGCAGGCGGTCGAACTCCCTGGCGAGAACGGCCTCCAACAGCGCGGCCTTGGTGGGGAAGTGGCGGAAGACCGTGCCGATGCCGACCCCGGCTAGGCGAGCCACCTCGTCAGTGGACGCGGACTCGCCGCCCTTGCCGAAGACCTCCCCGGCGACGTCCAGGATGCGGCCGCGGTTGGCCCGGGCGTCAACGCGCTGAGGTCGTCCGCCCACCGGGGTACTCATCGGCTACCTCCCCGCTTGACGGACTTGCGTTCCGGAGTGGTGACTCCGTATTATCTGGAGCGGTCACTCCGGATAGTACCTGGTCCGGTACCTGCCGTGCCGAGGACAGGAGAAGTCCCATGGCTCAGCCCCGCAGCCCCCGCGAGGTCTTCCTCGCGCTCGTGAACGGAATCGCCGACGGCAACCTAGACCGGCTGCCCGAGCTGTACGCGGAGCAGATTGACGTCGTCCACCCGTTCGACCCGCTGCGCGGCGCCCCGTTGCGCAGCCGCGAGGAACTCCGGGCCCGCATGGAGCAGCGCGCCGCCGCCGGGCCCCAGCCGCGCCGCCAGGTAGGGAACGTCACTATCCATGAGACAACCGATCCCGAGGTCATCGTCGCCGAGTTCGAATATCAGGGAACCAGCGACGCCGGACAGCCATATGCGCTGCCGGCCATCTTCGTGATGCGCGTACGCAACGGCGAGATCGTCAGCTCGCGCGACTACCACGACCATCTCGCCTCAGCCCGGGTTGCGGGCCGGCTCGGCGAGCTCTTCGCAGCGGTCAGCGCGCAGGATGCCGACCCCGCCCGAACGGACACGCCAGCCTGACAGCCAGGACCGCGTACCGTCCGACGAGCCTGAGGATGTCTGGGGACGTCGATCGCCGGCCGTCAAAGTGTTTCGACGGTTCCGTTCAGGCGGGCGCGTTCCGCTGCGAATACGGCCAGGTGGCTGGCCAGCGACTCGCGCGGGCCTGATCTGATCGCTCCGGGGTCGCCTGCCGCGACGGCTTCGGTGAACGCGTCCATCAGGCCGGCGTCGCCGCCGCCGTGGCCTCCGGCCGCGGACATGGCTCCTGTCTGTTCCGGGGTGACCACCTGCGTCTGACGGGTTATGAAGTCGTAGATCCTGATCGTCTCGCCGTCGCCGGATAGTTCGCCGCGGGTACCGAAGATGCTGGTGCGCCGCCCGCCGACCTCGTTGAACGCGGTCATGGTGAACGTTGCGGTGGCGCCGCCCGGAAACTCCATGGCCACCACCTGGTGGTCGACCACGTCGTTGTCGCAGGCGTACACGCACCGGCCGTACGGGCCGTCACGCAGGGCCTCATCGAGCGCGGCTGGAGTGAACTCGTCCAGAATGACGTCGAGCGGCCAGCCGTGCTGGCCGCGGCTCAGCAGCCCGCCGTACAAGCGAGTGGCCGAGTACGCGCAGCTCGCCTCCACGGCGCAGTCCACGCACCGGTCCGCGGACCCGTCCGGCTGATTGTCGCGGGTGAAGTGACTCAGCCGGCCGAAGCTCGACACGCGCTGCGGGGGCTGGCCGAGGATGTACTGCAGCCAGTCCAGGTCGTGGCAGGACTTGGACAGCAGCATCGACGTGGCCAGGTCGGCGCGGCGCCAGTTACCGCGCACGAAGGAATGTGCCTGGTGCCAGAAGCCGACCGGTTCTAGGTGCTCGACGCTCATGACCTCGCCGAGCCGCCCGGAGTCCACGATCTGCTTCACCGCCCCGGTGTAGGGGGTGTACCGCATCACGTGCCCGACGGCGAGCATCACTCCGGCGCGCTCGGCAGCCGTGACGATCCGGCGGCACGTCTGCTCATCCGGCGCCATCGGTTTCTCCACGAGGACGTGGTAGCCAAGCGCAGCGAACGCCTCGACGGGCTCGGCGTGCATCCGGTCCTGAGTGCAGACCAGGACAGCGTCGGCGAACCGTTCCCGCCCAGCTAGCTGGCGCCAGTCACCGGCAGCGTCCGCGGTTCCGATGCCGTGCGCCGCGGCGAACCGGTCGCGGCGGACCTGCCGCGGCTCCGCGACCGCTACGACGCGAGCACGTGACGGGTTCGCCAGCGCCCACTGACCGTAGCTGGTACCTCTGCTGCCGGCGCCGATGACCGCAAGTGAGACCTGAGGCATGCCCGTAGGCCTACAGGCCGCCCGGCCGGACGTCAACTTGCAGAGGCCAGAGTCGGCGCTGTCAGGATGGGACAGTGAGCCATAGACCACAGCCCTATCTGCGCGGCCACCTTGTTGTCGTGATCGACTGCGGTGATCTGGACCGCGCAGCGCAGTTCTGGACCAGCGTGCTCGGGTACGCCCGCAGTGGCGGTCCCTCCGGGTCGTATCAGGGGCTAGTTCCCTCGGACGGCCAGGGAGTTGAGATCCTCCTGCAACGGGTGCCCGAAGTAAAGAGCGGGAAGAACCGGCTACACCTGGATCTGCGCACCGCCGAGCTAGATTCCGAGGTCGAACGTGTCGTTGCGCTGGGAGCGCTGCGACTAACCAGCGAGCCCGTTAGGGAGGAGGGCTGGAGCTGGCACATTCTGGCTGACCCGGACGGCAACGAATTCTGCGTCCTGCAGCCACCTGCCGCGTACTGGCAACGCTGACCACTGCCGGGGCCCACTACTTCGAACCGACTAGAAGACAGAACGGATGTCCGGCTGGGTCAGCGAGCACGTACAACGGCTCCGTGTCGTCGTCTGTGCGGTCGTACAGCAGAGTTGCCCCGAGTTCCTCGGCGCGTTGCCGCTGACGCTGGAGTTCCTCGAGGCTGGGCACGCGGAAGTCGTGATGCATCTGTTTGGGGACGTCGTGCGCGGGCCAGCTCGGTCGCGCCAGGGTCGGGACCTGCTGGAAAGCAAACACGCGGTGTCCGTTCGGGTCGAGCAGGACCAGCCAGTCCGGGTCGTCGTCGCTGCCGTCGGCGGGGATCTCGTCGCCGGGGCGGTATCGGAGGCCGAGGAGTTGCCGGTAGAACTCCGCGAGACTGCGGCAGTCGGTGGCGTCGATAGCGGTGTGCATCAGAACCGGGTAGGCCGGCATGTGGACCTCCTGCTACTGCGTCTGGGCAACGTCTATATAAGCACCGGGCTCCGCCTTGAGAAGTCGCTCACATCGGCAGCCGCAACGGCTGGGGTCACCGGGCTGGCTCGTAGGTGGTGATCTCTATCAGGTGCCGATCGGGATCCAGCAGGTAGATGGACCACGCGACCTTGTGGTCAGATTCCCTGAACTCGATCCCCGCCGCCGTCAGCTCGACGCGTGCTTTCTCATAGCCCTGCCTGGACACCCGGAATCCAACATGTGCCAGCGACTTGAACGTGGCTGGCTCGATCGGCTCCCCGCGGCTGGGGAACAAGGCAACGCCGCTGCCGTTCTTCTCCAGCACCGCTGGATAGTCGCCCCAGGCGTCCTCGTAAGCCCGGTGCAAGCCGAGCACTTGCTGGTACCACTGCACCGACCGGTCGATATCGGCGACGGGTAGCCCGACGTGGTCAAGAGCCTCGATGTCCATGCCAGTTCCTCCGTGCTAGAGAGGGCGGCGCGCAGCCCGCCGACGTAACGACCATAGGACAGTGAACACCTGCTGGTACCGGCCAAAAGGCCTGCTCTGGCTTCGGCCATGTACCTAGTCCGGAGTGCGCGCACATGAGGAAGCGAGTGCAGTTGCCTTAAACCGTCGCGCTGTCGGATCGCTTACAACCGGCGGTCCAGGCACTTGAAAGATATCCAGGAGGCGGTGTCGGATCGGGGCAGAGCTGTTCGTAGCAGGGGTGAGCGCCCGCCCACGAGGGTGCCCCGAACCACAGGAGACGATCCGAGATGCAGTACACCGAGGAGCCAGCCACGTCCGCCGTACCCCCGATCGTCGACCGGGCCGACTGGCTGGAGCAGATCGATGAGCTCCGCAAGCGCGAAAAGGCCCACACCCGCGAGGGCGACGCGATCGCCGCTGCCCGCCGACGGCTGCCGATGGTCGAGGTCGACGCCTCGGCCAAGCTCATCGGGTCGAGTGGAGAGGTTACCCTGCTCGATGCATTCGAGGGCCGTCCGCAGCTGTTCGCGTCGTACCACATGTGGCACACCGGCCGTCCCGCCGCGGACCAGTGCGAGGGCTGCACGTTCAACAGCGGACACGTGCTCGAGCTCGGTTACCTGCACTCGCGCGGCGTCACCTATACAGTCTTCTGCGGTGGTCCGTTCGAGGAGAGCAACCGGTACCGGGAGTTCATGGGCTGGGAGATGCCGTGGTACTCGGTGCCCGCGGAGTCCGTCGGCCGGCTCGTCGCCGGGCGACACTTCGGGATGAAGTGCTGCTACCTACGCGACGGCGACCGTGTCTTCGAGACCTACTGGACGACGGCGCGCGGATGCGAGCCGATGGGCAGCTCCTACGGCATGCTCGACATGACCGTCTATGGCCGCCAGGAGACCTGGGAGGAATCGCCTGACGGGTGGCCGCAGCGATTCGACTCGAACAAGCCCGGGGAGGCGTACCGCTTGAACGGGCGGCCAATCTCGCAGTGGTCCCGGATCGCCGCCGGTCGCTCCGACGATCTCGGTACCGCCTGACCGGCGCCTTCATGACGCGTCCGGAATCGCTGCCTGTTGCCCGCAGCTGGTACCGGGTCGAAGCGGTCGGCGAGGCGCTCACGCTGATCACCGAGCCGCGGGTCCGCGGGCTGTTGCGGGCCAACCTCTGGCTCGTGCGAGGCCGCGACCGCGACATCCTCGTCGATTGCGGGCTCGGTGTAGCGCCCCTGTGGCCGACGTTGGCCTCCCTCACCCGGCGCGAGCCTGTCGTAGTACTCACGCACGCCCACCTGGACCACATGGGTGCCGCGCACGAGTTCGCCGAATGCTGGGCGCACCCTCTGGAACACGCCGACCGGCCGCCGCCGGGATCGCTCCTGGGCCCTCAGCTCGGGGCTGAACTGGGCATAGCGGAGGCGCTGCCGGACGTTTTGATCACAGCCGTCCCGCACGAAAGCTACGACCCCTCGAGCTATCGCCTCCAGCCGGCCAACGTGACCCGTCACTTGCGTGATGGTGACGTCATCGACCTCGGCCAGCGGGCCTTCACGGTTATGCATCTTCCGGGACATAGCCCAGGCTCCATCGCGCTCTTCGACGAGCACGACGGGACCTTGATCAGCGGCGACACGATCTATGACGACGTGCTGGTCGATGAGATCACCGGAGCCGACATCGCCGACTACGTCGCCAGCCTTCAGCGACTGTGCGAACTGCCGGTACGCGTCGTCCGGCCCGGCCACGGCCCGAGGTTTCCCGGCACGCGAATGCGGCAGCTCATCGACCGGTACCTGATCGAACGGGGGAAGTGCTGATGCTATTCAGGCATGCTGGCGCGGTGGACATTCCCGCCGAGATCGCCTCTAACCTGGCTGGCTGGTCGAGAGTACTGGTCTGGGAGTCAGAGCCGGAAGCACTGACCTGGCGCATGACGAGCCCGGCTGGCAAGGTGCGCTACCTGAAGACCCGGCCCGTAACTGCCGCGGTGCCGCTGCCAGCCGAGGCAGCAAGAATGCGGTGGGCCGGAGCAGCGGGCCTGCCCGTGCCAGCTGTAGTTGCCACCTGCCGGTCCGGCCGGGCGGACTGGCTGCTCACCGACGGCCTGCCGGGCCAGGACGCGACCGCATCCGACCTGCGAGCCGAACCGGAGCGGCTCGTCCCGCTGCTGGCGTCCGCGCTGCGTGGCTTTCATCAGACCCCGGTGGGAGATTGTCCGTTCCGGTTCGGCCCGGACGAGGCGATGGACGACGCGGCCCGTCGGGTGCGAGCCGGGCTGGTCAGGCCAGAGGACATGCACCCCGAGCACGCCCACCTGAGCCCGGTGGCGGCACTGGCCGAGGCGGCCAGGCTCCGTCCCGCACGTGAGCCGGACCTGGTGCTCTGCCATGGCGATTACTGCCTGCCGAACGTGCTGATCGAGGCTGGCCGGGTAACCGGGTTCGTCGACCTCGGCGAGCTCGCAGTCGCTGATCGCTGGTATGACCTGGCCACCGCGACCTGGAGCGTTACCTGGAACCTTGGACCAGGCTGGGAGGAACTGTTTCTCGCCAGCTACGGGGTCAGCGCCGACCGTCAGGCCATCGCGTTCTACCGGCTGATCTACGACCTGGCGACATGAACCTCTTCGCGCTGGCATCACTGTTGACAGCAGTAATGGCACGCATATCATAAGTCTATGACTATAGATAAAGGGACTGCTGACCAGAGCGGGCAGCGGTCCGGGCCGCAGGCTGGCCGGGAAGGCGCGGGCTCGCCGATCGAGTTCCTCCTTGATCCCGGTTCGGGCGTGCCCACCTACTTGCAGCTAGTCCAGCAGGTCGAGCACGCGCTACGGCTGGGCTACCTGAAGCCAGGCGATCAGCTCCCGACGGTCAAGGGGACGGTGACCGCGCTGGCAATCAACCCGAACACGGTGCTGAAGGCCTACCGCGAGCTGGAGAACCGGGGCCTCGCGGTCGGCCGGCCCGGGCAAGGCACGTTCGTGGACGGCACGCTGGCCCAGCCGCAACTGCCAGAGCTGGCGGCGGTGCGGCGGACGCTCCTCGGCTGGCTCGGCAGCGCCCGCGACGCGGGACTCGACGAGGATGCCATGGCGGCCCTGTTCACCAGCGCGCTGCGAGAGTTCCGCGGCCGGCCGGCGGAAGGTGCCGGGCGTTCCGAGGGCCGCCGTCGCTCTGCTGACAGCCACGGGGAGGGCGCGGCATGAACGTCGTAGAGTGCGCCCGCGTCGGCAAGCGCTATGGCCGGGCCTGGGCTCTGCGGGACTGCACGCTTGCGATCCCCGACGGGCACGTGGTGGCGCTGGTCGGTCCGAACGGCGCCGGCAAGACCACCTTGCTGCAGATCCTGGTCGGCCTGAACGCCCCGACGGAAGGCGCGGTCGCAGTGCTGGACGGCGAGCTCGCGGGATCGCCGGCTGCGCTGGACGGGGTCGCGTTCGTGGCGCAGGACGCGCCGCTGTACAAGAACCTGCCCGCTGGTGACATGCTGCGCGTCGCCCGCAACCTGAACTGGCGCTGGGACCAGGAACGAGCGGCAGCCAGGCTCGCCGAGCTTGGCATCCCGCTGACTAAGAAGGTCGGCAGCCTCTCCGGCGGTCAGCAGGCTCAGCTCGCGCTGACCGTCGCCCTGGCCCGGAGACCTGCCCTGCTGGTCCTCGACGAGCCGCTGGCGCGGCTTGACCCGCTGGCCCGTCACGACTTCATGGCCTCTGTGATGGCTGCGGTCGCCGGGGACGGCATGTCAGTGATTATGTCCAGCCATGTGCTGGCCGAGCTGGAGCCAGTCGCCGACTATCTGGTGATGTTGTCGGCAGGCCGGGTACAGGTGGCCGGTGAGGTTGATGAGCTGCTGGCCAGCCACTGGGTGCTGACCGGGCCGGCGGCCGAGACCGGCAAGCTCGCCGATCAGATGTGCGTGCTGCAGTGCCGACAGGCCGACGCGCAGGCGCACCTGCTGGTCAGGAACACCAATCCAGCCGAGTCAGTTCCGCCCGGCTGGGAACCGCGCACGGTGACACTGCAAGAACTCGTCCTCGCCTACCTGCGCCAGCCGGACGCCGCGGCGCTGTCCGGCCCCACCCGGGTGAGCACGGATGTGACGGCGGAGGTGCAAGCATGACCTCGCTGACAAGGCCGGCGCCCTGGACCGGACGGCGCCGGCCGGTGCCGTGGGCGAGGCTGGCCTGGGTGAGCTGGCGGCAGCGCCGGGTCGCGTTGATCACGGTCGCGATCTTGCTTGCCGCCTTGAGCCTGTATCTGCTGATCATGGGGTTGCGGATCCACAGCGCCTACGCCGGGGTGAGCAGCTGCCACCCGGCGTCCTCGACGCCCTGCCAGATCCTGAGGTTCAACTTCACCGTGACCTACTACCAGAGATTCGGGGCGCCGATGTTCGACAACATCGGCAAGCCAAATGGGATTTCCGCCCTGCTGCTGGCCGTGCCGGTTCTGCTCGGGGTGTTCGCCGGCGCGCCGCTGCTGGCCCGCGAGCTGGAGACCGGGACCTTCCGGTTCGCCTGGACCCAGGGCTGCGGGCGGCTGCGCTGGGCGCTCGCCCAGCTGGCGCTCCCGGCGATCGCGCTGACCGCCGCTGCCGGGGGGTTCAGTGCGCTGTTCTCCTGGTACCTGCGGCCGTTCGCCGCGCTGTTCGCGCAGGGGATCGGGAAGGGCGCGATGCAGCCGACCGAATTCCCGCTGCACGGCGTCGCCTTCCCCGCATGGACCCTGGCGGCGTTCGCGATCGGCGCCTTCGCCGGCGTGACGATCCGGCGTACCGCCCCGGCCATCGCCGCGGCCATGGCCGCGTGGGCCGGGCTGGCCCTTGCCACCGCAGTGTTCCTGCGCGCGCACTACGAGGCACCGCTGCGCACTAGCGGGGGCGCACCGCACCAGTCGCCGGCCCGGTTGAACAACGCCTGGGTGCTGAGCAGCTGGACCACCGGTCCGGGCGGCAGGCAGGTAAGCCCGACGAGGCTCAATAGCCTGGTACCGCCCAGCGTCGTAAATTCGAATCAGGCCAACGCCTTCCCGGACTGGATGACCCTGCACCATTACACGCAATGGTGGTCCTACCAGCCGGAGAGCCGGTACGGACACTTCCAGCTAATTGAGGGAGGCTGGCTCCTAGCGCTATCAGTGGTCCTCATTGCCGCCACCGTCTGGATGATCCGGCGCCGCACGTGGTGACCGGTAGAGCAGCTTAAGTTCAGCTGGCCGATAACGCCTCGGCATATCCTGCCTGGGTGAGCACGGCGGCGATCCCCTCGGGAACTGTCACGCTGCTGTTTACCGACATCGAGGGCTCGACCCGGCTATGGGAGTCCGAACGGGCGGAGATGGCCGCTGCGCTGCGCCGTCACGATGCGATCTTGCGAGAGGCGATCGGCCGGGCCGACGGATTCGTTTTCAAGACCGTCGGGGACGAGTTCTGCGCGGCGTTCCGGACACCGCAGGCCGCGGTGTCGGCCGCGCTGGACGCGCAACAGGCGCTAGCAGATGAGGCCTGGCCGACCAGCCGACCTGTACTAGTCCGGATGGGATTGCACACCGGGGTTTGCGAGGAGCGGGACAACGACTACTTCGGCCTGCCTGTGAACAGGACCGCGCGGCTGGAGGCTATCGCGCACGGCGGCCAGGTGCTGCTGTCGGGGGCGACCGCCGGACTCGTCACCGATGGCCTGCCGGACGGGGTGGGGCTGCGGGACCTAGGTCAGCACCGGCTCAGGGACCTGGGCCGCCCCGAGCAGGTGTTCCAGCTAGAGGCCGCGTTCCTGGACGCGGAGTTCCCGCCGCTGGCCTCGCTGGACAGTCCCGAGCTGCCCAATAACCTGCCGGTGATTCTCAGCCCGTTCATCGGCCGCGACCTCGAACTGGCCGAAGTGCGCGATGTGCTCCGTGCCTCGCGGCTGCTGACGCTGACCGGCGCCGGTGGCAGCGGCAAAACCAGGCTTGCCCTGCAGGCAGCAGCCGAGATGCTCGGCGTAAGGAGAGACGGGGTCTGGTTTGTGGAGCTGGCGCCGTTGACCGAGCCTGAACAGGTCCCGGCCGCGGTGGCGGCGGTACTCGGGCTGCCCGACCCGGGTAGCCTGCAGTTCGCCGAGGCGGTCATCGACGCTCTCGGCTGCCAGGACGCGCTCATCTTCCTGGACAACTGCGAGCACCTGATCGACGCGGCGGCCAAGTTCTGCGACACCGGGATTCGGCACTGCCCGGCGGTCCGGTTTCTGGCGACCTCGCGGGAGCCGCTGGGCATCGACGGTGAACGGGTCTACCGGGTGCCCTCCATGTCATTGCCGCCTGGCGACGTGGCGATTGCGGACGACGTTGGGCATTCGGACGCGGTCCGGCTGTTCGCAGACCGGGCCCAGTTGAGCGACCCCACGTTCGTTCTCGATGACTCAACCGCGCCGTTGGTTGCCTCGATCTGCCGTCGCCTGGACGGCATTCCGCTGGCCTTGGAACTGGCCGCCGCCCGGCTGACCTCGATGTCTTTGCAGCAGGTCAGCCGACGGCTGGACCAGCGGTTCCGGCTACTTACCGGCGGCAGCCGCAGTGCGATGCCTCGCCAGCAGACCCTGCAGGCCACCGTGGACTGGTCGTTCGGACTGCTCACTGCTCAGGAACGGCAGACGCTGATGCGGCTGTCGGTGTTCGCCGGCGGTTTCGAGCTGGAAGCTGCCGAGACGGTCTGCACCACCGAGACGGTCGATGCCTGGGATGTGGCCGACCTGGTCGGCTCGCTGGTGGACAAGAGCCTGGTGATCGCTGACCACTGGCCCGGAACTGTGCGCTACCGGATGCTGGAAACCATCCGCCAGTACGCCGCTAGGGAACTACTGCGTGCCGCTGGCGATGCTGAGTTGCTGGCCATCAGGGCAAAGCACGCCGACTACTACCTGCACCTGGCAACGACAGCCGAGCCCAAGCTGAACGGGCACGACCAGGGCAAGTGGCTGGGCCACCTCGATGCCGAATGGGACAACCTGCGAGCCGCCTTCGCACAGCTGGCAGCGGACAACCGCGACGACGACGTCCTAGCGCTCGCCGTCGCGCTGACCCGGTCGGCTATCACTCGCGGCCAGGCCGAGGTGCTTAGCTGGCTGCGGCACGCCGTCGCGCAAGCGGACCAGACACCGCGGAGCGTTCTCGCTGCCGCGCTCGTGTCGGCCGCCAATATCACGATGAACCTGCTGATGAAGAAGCCGGGCGAGCGCGCGGCTAGCCGGCAGTATGCACGGCGGGCACTGGAAATTGCGCGCGCGGCTGGCGATCAGCGGCAGACCGCTCTGGCGCTCGCGGTTCTGGCAGCAGCGACGCGCAGAGATGATGCCGGCGCCGATCCTCGGCTTGCGGAGGAGGCAGTTGCGATCGCCAGGCAGCTCGGCGATGTCCAGCTGCTCGGCGAAGTGCTCGAGACCGCTGCGTTCGCCGCTCCGGAGAAGCAGAAGCGCGGCATCTACCTGGAGGCACTGTCCTGCGCGCAGCAGTCTGGCGACCACCTTATCGCCGCCATCGCGGAGCACAGACTGTTTGGCCTGGACCTGCACGCGGGACGGATCAAAGACGCCCGGGCCCACGTCGAAGAGGCGGTGGCGCTAGCGGAGCGCGGTGTTGGCGGGGACTTCTTCCTGTACTGGATGCGGAACGACCTCTCCAACGTGCTGCTGATCGACGGCAGCCCCGGCCAGGCGGAGCCAGTAGTCCGCAAGTGCCTGCGAGTGGTGCGTCGCCTGGGCTTCGACGCCGACGCTTCTCTGCTGCTTGTCGGTGCGGCCTGCTGCGCGACCTGGCGCGGCGACCACGACAGGGCCGCGCGGCTTCACGGCGCCGCGAACGTCGACATCAAAGCCGCGCTCGAGGCCGGCGCGATCAAGTGGTCGGAAGCCGAGAGGAACCTCCAGGAAACAGACCAGGCCAAGCTTCGCCAGGTCCTCGGCGAACAGGCCTACGAGGACGCCTACTACCAGGGGGCTCAGTTGTCGCCAGAACAGGCGGTCGAACTGGCCCTCGGCAGGACGATGGCAGCCTGATTGCCGGCTACCCGGCGGCGCTGGCGAGTTGCCTGCTACCTGACGCCGTAGAGGTGCTCCAGGGCAAGCTGATCGAGCCGCTCGAAGGCCATGCCGCGCGCCCCGAGCGCCACCACGTCCGGCATGAAACCGCGGATGTCCTGCCAGGTTTCGCCGTCGGCTAGCGTCGGCAGCGCGAGCTGGTCGACCCGCGCGGCGCGCAGCGCATCGGCGACCTCGGGATCGGCGCGGAAGGCACGCGCCTTGTCCCGCAGGATGAGGTAGTTGCGCATGCACGCTGCGGCGCTGGCCCAGACTCCGTCGTCGTCCTCGGTGCGCGGCGGTTTGAAGTCGAAGTGCACCGGCCCGTCATAGCCGCCAGCCTGAAGCGCGTCTACCACCCAGAATGCGCCCCGCGCGTTCCCGGCGCCGAACCGGAGGTCCTGGTCGTACCGCGGACCATGCTGGCCGTTCAGGTCGATATGGAACAGCTTGCCGTGCCACATGGCCTGCGTGATCGTGTGCGCGTAGTTCAGGCTGGCCATCTCCTCGTGCCCGACCTCGGGATTGATGCCGACAAGCTCGGAGTGCTCGAGCTCGTTGATGAACGCGAGCGCGTGCCCGGCTGTCGGAAGCAGGATGTCGCCGCGCGGCTCGTTCGGCTTAGGCTCGATCGCGAACCTGATGTCGTAGCC
>Ga0335074_10004905_pt1 | contig 18482 bp, 20 predicted proteins | sample Lox_Sample_23_FD_206715 | JGI IMG/M metagenome (GOLD analysis project Ga0335074, IMG submission 206715) | Soil microbial communities from Loxahatchee National Wildlife Refuge, Florida, United States - Lox_Sample_2.3 | ecosystem: Environmental > Terrestrial > Soil > Wetlands | place: USA... | reverse complement strand
TTTCGCGACCTTCATGGAGATGCTCGCGGTCGACGCCTGGAAGCCGCATTGGCGGCGATGGGAAAGCTTCGCGCTGTCGCGCGGCTCGGCGATGGCGATCGACGGACTCAGCTCGACGCGCTCGATCGAGTATCCGGTGCGCACTGCCGAGGACGCGCGCGCGATGTTCGACGTGCTGACCTACGAAAAGGGCGCGGCCGTGCTGCGGATGCTCGAGCAGTACCTGGGCGCCGAGGAATTCCGCAAGGGCATCGCGCTCTATCTGCGCCGCCACGAGTACGGCAATACCGAGACCGGCGATCTGTGGGATGCGCTCCAGGAGTCCTCGCGCGAGCCGGTGCGCAGCCTGATGGACTCGTGGATTTTTCAACCCGGCTTCCCGATCGTCGAGGCCGCCAAAACCGCTGATGGCAAAGGTCTGCGGCTCAGCCAGCGCCGCTTCTTCTATCTGCCGCAAGCCGATGCCGAGCCACAGCGTTGGCATATTCCAGTGATGGTGCGTGTGCGGACCGCCGATGGCGCCGTCAATCACAAACTGCTGATGGATGCGGCGGAGGCCAAGCTTGACGCCGGAGAGCCCTTCACCTGGGCGCTGGTCAATGAGGGCGGCCACGGCTTCTACCGCGTCAGCTATGCGCCCGAGTTACTCGCCGCGCTGACGCACAGCCTGGGCGAGTTGAAGCCGACCGAGCGCTTCGGGCTGATGAGCGATAGCTGGGTGGCGACGGTGGCCGGACTTAAACCGGTAGATGAATTTCTGGCCTTCGCGCGCCGTTTCAGCACGGAGACCGATCTAAACGTCTGGCGCGCGCTTGCCGGCGCTTTTAATTATCTGGATTTGATCGTTGACGACAGAGAGCGCGCGGAATTTGCCTCGGCGGTGCGCTCGGTCGCCGGCCCCGCCTTCGAACGGATGGGCTGGGAGCCCAAGCCGGGCGAAGACGAACTGACGCGGCAGCTACGCGGCACGCTCGCCAACATCAGCGGCACGCTCGGCGAGGACCCCGGCATCCAGCGTCAGGCGGTCGCGCTTTATGAACGCGCACGTAAAGATCCGGCCAGCGTCGATCGCGACGTGATGCCGGCGCTGGTCGCGATCGTCGGGCATAGCGGCGACGCGGCGCGCTACGCGGAATTCAAGCAGAACTTTAAGTCCGCGCAGACCCCGCAAGGCGAGCAGCGCTATCTGTTTGCGCTGGCCGCCTTTACGCGGCCTGAATTGCTGCGCGAGACGATGGCGATGACGCTGAATGGCGAAGTGCGTACCCAGAATGCGCCCTACCTGATGCATGCGTTGCTGGTGAATCGGGCCTGCCGTTACGAGGCCTGGGATTTCATGCGCCGCAACTGGGACCAGATGACCGCCAAGTTTCCTGACGCGGCCCTGCCGCGGATGTGCGAGGGCGTCACCGTGTTGCTCGACCGCGAGTCCGAGGTCCGCGAGTTCTTCGCTACCCATCGGGTACGACTCGGCGGCAAGCTTATCGACCAGCATCTCGAACGGCTGGCGGTCGCGGTCGCGTTCCGCGAGCGAGAGGGCGCGCGGCTCAGCGCGGCGCTGCGGGAAAAGCCCAGCCCTAACGTTTAAGTACGCGTCCGATCATCTCGGCCGCCGCCGGCTGGGCGTGGCCGAGCACCGGATGGGTCTGGTAGGGCTTCTCGAGATCGGCTATTTCCTCGGCGCTCAACTTGATTTCGACCGCGTCGATCAGCTCGCGAATATGCTCGGTCCGCGTCGTCCCGACGATCGGCGCGCTCACGCCCGGCGCCTGCAGTATCCATGCGCAGGCGATTTGCGCCGGCGTCAAGCCGCGCTTGCGCGCGACGCTCTCGCAGGCGTCGGCAACTTCGTAATCGGATTCCATCCGGTACAGATTGCGCGCCATCTGATCTTCCTCGGCGCGACGGGTTACGCCCTGGCCGCCGCGCTTGCGATTACCTGCCAGCAGGCCGCGCGCCAGCGGGCTCCACGGGATAACGGCGACGCCCTGGTCGATACAGAGCGGAATCATCTCGCGCTCTTCCTCGCGATAGACCAGGTTGTAATGATTTTGCATCGAGACGAAGCGATGCCAATCGTGGAGACCGGCGGTATAGAGCAGCTTGGCGAACTGCCAGGCCGCCATGCTGCTCGCGCCGAGATAACGGACCTTGCCCGCGCGCACCAGCGCGTCGAGCGCTTCGAGCGTCTCCTCGATCGGAGTCGACGGATCGAAGCGATGAATCTGATAGAGATCGATGAAATCCATGCCGAGGCGGCGCAGCGAGGCGTCGCACTGATCGATGATGTGCTTGCGGCTGAGTCCGCCGCGGTTGGGACGCGGGCTGAGCGTCATGTAAACCTTGGTCGCGACCACGATTTCGTTGCGCGAGGCGATCTCGTTCAACGTCCGCCCGGTCAGCACCTCGCTTGCGCCGGATGAGTAAACGTTAGCGGTATCGAAAAAGTTGACGCCCTGTTCGAGCGCGAGCGCGAAATGCGCCCGCACCTCCGCCGGATCCTCGATCACCCAGTCGCGCCATTTGCGGCTGCCGTAGGTCATACAGCCGAGACAGATACGGGAGATCGTCAGTCCGGTCCTGCCAAGCTTCGTGTATTGCATGTCACCTCGCCAATTCTTCGGGCCGCGATCAGCGCGGCGAATGCGTCTAACGGCCAGTGAAAGCTGGCGCGCGCTTGCCGACGAATGCCGCGATTCCTTCGCGCGCGTCGCGCGTCGCCGAGAGGCGCGCGATCGCACCGCTCTCGAGCTCCATCTGATCCTCGAGTGTATTGTTCGCGCTTGCAACCAGGAGGCGCTTGACCGCACCATAAGCGAGCGTGGCACCGCGCGCGAGTTCGGCTGCAAAGCTTTCGGCCTCGGCCAAAAGTTGCGCGTCGGGGACCACGCGGGTCGCGATCCCCAGTTCCAGCGCCTCTTTCGCGCTCAGCACGCGATTGGTGATCATCAGCTCGGCGGCGCGACGAAAGCCGACGATCCGCGGCAGGAAGTAGCTTGATGATCCGTCGGGCGTGAGCCCCGCCCGCGTGTACGCCATCGTGAAGCGCGCCGACTCTGCCGCGATCACAAAATCGACCGCGCACGCGAGACTCATTCCGGCGCCGCCGGCCGCCCCGTTGACGGCGGCGACCACCGGCGCGCGCATTCGGGCCATCTGCGACAATGCGCGATGCAGATGGCCGGTCATCTCTTCGAGAAAACCCGGCAGCTCCTCGGGCGTCTGCGCGGCGAAGCCCTTCAGGTCGCCCCCGGCGCAAAACGCCTTGCCTGCGCCGGTCATCAGTACCGCCCGCACCGCCTGGTCGTCCTCGCAGCGCGCGATGCAATTCTCGAGCTCGCGCACCATCTCGGCGTTCATCGCGTTGGCCGCTTCGGGCCGGTTGAGCGTTAGATGCGCTATGTTGCCGCGAACTTCGAACCGCAAGGTTGAATACTGCTCCATGCTTCAGCTCCTGGTCATCCGTGACGCGAGTGCGTTGAGATCGAGTGTCGCAGTTCCGAAAAATACGACCGAAAGCCTCCGTCTGCAAATGGGTTGCAGGCTCGAGCGCGAATCGCTTTGCCGCGGTATACCGAAACGCGGCGGTTGATGCCGTGGCGGCGGAACGTGTATCGAAGAAGGCGAGGCATCATGGCGACACGCAAGCGAAAGTTCTGGGGCTGGGGTTATGAGGATCAGGGGCTGAGCCTGGAAGAGCAGCGCAAGCTCGGCGAGCGGATGACGCAGCGCTTCGGCCTTACGGGATTCAAGCTCACACCTGCGCCGACGATCGATCAAATCGCGCTGCGCAAACCGCGCGTCGCGCCCCCGTCGGCGCTGGCCGCGATCTTCAGTGCCGACCCGCATGAACGCGCCGGCCATACATACGGCAAGAGCTTCCGGGACATCGTGCGCGGGCTGCGCCGCGAATTTCCCAACCCTCCCGACCTGATCGCGTTTCCGACCAGCGAGCAGGAAGTAGTCGCGGTGCTGGAGTGGTGCGATGCGGAACGCATCATCGCGATTCCCTACGGCGGCGGTTCGTCGGTAGTCGGCGGCACCGAGCCGCCGGTCGCCGGCGATTACCGCGGCGTGATCTCGCTCGATCTCGCGCGGCTGGACCGGGTACTCGAAATCGACCGGCGCTCGCGCACCGCGCGCATCCAGGGCGGTATCTTCGGCCCCGCGCTGGAAGATGAGCTCAAGCTGTACCGGCTCACGCTGCGCCATTTTCCGCAGTCCTTCGAGTTCTCCTCGCTCGGCGGATGGATCGCGACCCGCTCGGGCGGCCACTACGCGACGCTCTATACGCATATCGATGACTTCGTCGAATCAACCCGCGTGGTGACGCCCGCCGGCATCGTCGAATCGCGCCGCCTGCCCGGCTCAGGCGCCGGTCCAAGTCCGGATCGGATGTTCATCGGCTCCGAGGGGATCCTCGGCGTAATCACGGAGGCCTGGATGCGCCTGCAGGACCGGCCGTCGTTTCGCGCCGGCGCTTCGGTGATGTTCGACGATTTCATGCGCGGCGCGGAGGCGGTCCGTGCGATCGCGCTGAGCGGTCTCTACCCGGCCAACTGCCGGCTGCTCGATGCGGGCGAGGCGGCGAACTCGGGCGCCAGCCGCGATGGCAGCGCGGTACTGGTGCTGGCCTTCGAATCAGCCGACCATCCGCTGGATGCATGGATGAAACGAGCGCTCGAATGCTGCGCCGATCACGGCGGGCGCATCCCGGATCCCGAAGCAGCGGCGCACGACGCGGCCGCGACTCACGAAGGCGCGGCCGGCGCCTGGCGCCAAGCCTTCCTGGCCGGACCCTATGTGCACGATGCGATGGTTGCGCTCGGGATGCTCAACGAGACTTTCGAGACCGCGATCACTTGGGATCGATTCGCGGATTTCCATTCACGGATGATGGAACGGACCCTCGAGGTCGCGCGCCGCGTATGTGGCCAGGCAACCGTGACCTGCCGGCTGACACATGCCTATCCGGACGGCGCGGCACCGTACTACACCGTCATCGCTCCGGCGCTGGCGGGCGGCGAGCTCGCGCAGTGGGCCGAGATCAAGGGCGCCGCATCGGACCTGTTGATCGAACTGGGTGGCACCATCACGCATCATCATGCGGTCGGCCGAGACCATCGCCCTTGGTACGATCGGCAGCGGCCTGAGGGCTTCGCACGGGCTCTCAAAGCAGCCAAGCGCGCGCTCGATCCCAATGCGATCCTCAATCCGGGCGTGCTGATCGATCCCTGAGGCCCTGCACGTCGCGGTATGCGGATCAGATTCTACAGAGAAGGCCGATTATGGCGCGTGGCAGTATCAATCATCTGGCGTTGACGGTAACGGACCTGGACCGCTCGGCAGCATTTTATGACCGCGTGCTCGGCTTCCCTGCGAAAATCCAGTAAATCCGCACGCAATTTAGGATCGATCAAAGGGCGGCTTGCAGACCGGAGGCCGAGTTGATAATGATTCTCATAATCGAGGGACTTAGGCGCATGTACCTATGCATCTGCAACGCTATTACCGACCGCCAGGCGCGCGCCCATGGCCACGCCTCGCGATGCTCGGTGGCGGATTTCTACCGCGCGCTCGGCGTTAAACCCAAGTGCGGAAAATGCGTCCCGACCGTCCGCGAGATGCTAAGCTCCAACTCGATCGAAGCCGGCCAGGATGCCCGCGCTGCCGAGCGTTAGCGCCCAGGTTCCCCCCAGACCGATTTACCCCTACAATTACTCATTGACCACCGCCTCGGCCGGGAGAACATTCCGTGAAGGGTGACCCTCAGGTACTCCAGTTTCTCAACACGATCCTGCGCAATGAACTGACCGCCATCAACCAATATTTCCTGCACGCGAAACAGCTCGAGCATTGGGGTGTCTCCAAGCTCGGCAAGTACGAGCGCGACGAATCGATCACCGAGATGAAGCATGCCGATCGGATTATCGAGCGCATCCTGTTTCTCGAGGGGCTGCCCAATCTCCAGGATTTGGATCGATTGCTGATCGGCGAGCACGTCAAAGAAGTTCTCGAATGTGATCTCAAGCTGGAGCTCAAGGCGCTTGGCGATTTCCGTGCCGCGATCGCGCATTGCGAAGTAGTGAAAGATTACGTGACGCGCGATTTGCTCGAAGAGATTATGCGTTCGGAAGAGAAGAGCGTCGATTTCATCGAGGTCCAATTCGATCTGATCAAGCAGATTGGCCTCGAGAATTACATCCAGTTGCAATCCTCGAGCGCGAGCTGAGCAACACCGGCGCGCGTGCCGCAGAGCTCAGGGCTGAACCCCTTGAGCGCAGGATTCGCCACGGTGCCGTTCGAACCCTGATCCAAACTTCAGCTAGAATCATCGCGAGCGGCGGTGCCGAAGCCGGCGCCGCCCGGCCGCGGATTTCAGGAGGTTCGTGATGCCTGACAAGGAAGAGCTCTACGACCAGGCGGTCGATCTATATGCCGACGAGAACTACGACGCGGCCATCGCGGCTTATCAACAGGCGCTCGAAATCGATCCCAAGTATGCCGACGCGCTTCATGGCTTGATCATGTGCTACCAGGCGATGGGCGATCTCGATAAGGCAATCGAGCTGACGCGCCGCCAGATCGAGCAGGAGCCCGAAGACATTCTGGCCTTCACCAACCTGAGCATGTTCTACCAGAAAAAAGGCATGATTCAGGAGGCTGAGACGGCCGGCGCCGAGGCGCGACGGCTTGACTGGAAACGCCAGCTCCGCGAAGGCAAGAAGAAGAACTAAGCGCCGCTACTGCGTTCCTCCGCAAACCCAATCAGGTACCTAGATGTTGAAGCGGTCGGCGGGGATTTTGATCCCGCTCTTTTCGATTCGTACCGTCGACGACCTCGGGCGTGGCGAAATCGGCGGGCTGATGCCGATGCTGCGCTGGGCGCTGAGCATGGGCCATCGAACCATCCAGTTGCTGCCTATCAATGAGACCGCGCCCAGCGAAGCCAGTCCGTACAGCGCGCTGAGCGTGTTCGCGATCGACCCGGTCTACATCACTATTGAAGGACTGGCGGGAGTTCCGGCTAAGGCGCTGAGCCAGGCGCACGAGGAGCTCGGCGTACCAGGCGAAGCGCGACCGATCCCGCGCGAACAGGTACGGCGAGTCAAGCTCGGATTGCTGCAGGTGGCGTATCGATGGTTTCGCGAATCCGCGGATCGTGCGGAACGGGCGAGCGTCGCTGAATTCGAGAATCGCAATGCGAGCTGGCTCGACGACTACGCGTTGTTTCGTGCGCTCAAGGAGGAATTCAAATGGCGCGCGTGGCAGGAATGGCCGGCGGCGATCCGGGATCGGGAGCCTGAGGCACTGGCGGCGGCGCGGGGAAAATTTGCCGAGTCGGCGGCGATGTATCGCTATTTGCAATATCTCGCCGAAGCCCAGTTGCGCAGTATCCGGAGCAGGTATCTCGCTGCGGGTGCAAGCCTCGTCGGTGATCTCGCGTTCTCACCCAGTGTCGACAGTGCAGAGGTCTGGGCGAACCGCGATCAATTCGATCTGTCCCGCCTGGTCGGCGCGCCACCCGACGGGTTCAACCCCGCCGGCCAGCGCTGGGGATTGCCGATGCCCAACTGGGAGCGGATGCGCGCGCGCGGCTGGTCTTTGCTGCGCGCGCGGATGCGCCATGCACGCGCACATTACGATCTGGTTCGAATCGATCATGTCGTCGGGCTGTACCGGACCTACAACTTCCCGCTTGACCCCGGCGGCGCTGGACGCTTCACGCCCGCCGCCGAGGCGGATCAGCGTGCACAGGGCGAGGCGATCCTGCGCGCGCTCCAGGAAGAGGCGGGTGGGACCGCGCTGATCGCCGAGGACCTCGGCTTGATTCCGCCGTGGGTGCGCGAGTCGCTGCGTGCGCTCAGCATACCGGGTTACAAGGTGATGCGTTGGGAGCGGGAGGGGCAGGGCGATCCGACCGATCCATTTATCGCGCCGGCGCATTACCCGGGGCTCAGCCTCGCGACCACCGGGACCCACGATACCGAGACGCTCGCGCAATGGTGGCAGGAATGCGGCGCATCACAACGCCGGCTGCTGCTCGAAGGGCTCGGTATCGCGCAGCGAGCGAATCCCAACGATGACAGCCTGGCCGAAACCACGCTCGACGGGATCCTCGAAGCGCTCTACGCGGCACCTTCGATTCTGGTTATCGAGCCAGTGCAGGATCTGTTTGGATGGAAAGAGCGGATAAACTTTCCCGGCACGGTAGGCGACGAGAATTGGCGCTGGCGGCTGCCTGCCGCGATCGAGCATCTGATCGAAGACCCCGAACTGGCGCGCCGAGGCGCGAGGTTGGCGGCGATCGCGGCGCGCAGCGGGCGCGCCTGAAGCTTCGGCCGTCCAGGACTTTTCGCACTCGCGCCAGCGCGGGAATCCAGCTAGTCTCGGCACGGGTCACTCGCACGGAGCGGGGATGCAGGCGGCAGGGCGGCGCGCAGATTCGAATCGCGAGACGTGGGGCGAATCCGCCTTACCCGGTCCGCTGGCTCAACGGGTGGGCCGGATCGCGACCCAAACCCCGGTTATCGTGCTCCTCTGCGTGGTCGCGTTGCTTTCGCTGAGTATCATTTTCGCCGAGTTGCCGGCGCGCGCACACCGTTGGGATTTCAGCCATTACTATGTGTCGGCCCTGGTGCTTCGCAAGGGCGGTAATCCTTACGTGACCGACTTGCGGCCGAGCGGAGCCCGGCTCGGGGTCGAAATTGGCCAGATCGATCGCGCCACCTATCCGCCGACCTTTTATCTTCTCCTCGAGCCGCTCACACTGCTGCCTGTACTGAGCGCCTACTGGGTTTGGATTGCGCTCACGACCGTCGAGCTGGCGGCGGCGCTCTATCTGCTGTTCGGTCCCACCTCGGGGCTCTCGGCGCGCGCCGGCGTGGCGGCTTCGGCGGTCGCGCTAAGCTATGGCCCGATCGGGTTCCATTATCATTTCGCGCAGTGCCAGATCCTGATCCTGCTCATGATCGCCGCGATGGTGCGCTTGATGGAGCGCGGCCGGGAGGCCGGTGCCGCCGCGATGCTCGCCGCCGCCACGCTGCTCCGCGTTTTCCCGATCTTGCTGATCGGCTACCTGGTCGTGATTCGGCGCTGGCGGATGCTGTGGTGGACCGGCGTGTGGCTCGCAGCCGGCGCGCTGGTGACCGTGGCGCTGGTTGGCTTCGATCGGAGCGTGAGCTTTTTTCGGGTCGTCCCGTTTATCGCCAGCGACGCCTTCATCCGGGAATATTCCAACGTCTCGACGTCGGGGTTTATCGCGCGCGAATTCTCTTACGTGGTCGGCGGCCATCCGTCGGCGACGCTGATCGAATGGCGCAGAATCACCACGCTAGCGGCCGAACTTGGAATCCTGGCGCTCACGGTTGCCGCCACGCTCCGCGCCGGCAAAACGAAAATCGACCAGGATTGGCGGGCGCTCAGTCTCTGGATCGTCGCGATCATCATGCTTTCGCCCACCGCCTGGGTCCATTACTTCGTGCTGCTGATCTTCGTGTTCGCGCAGATGCTGGTCGCGGCCAGCCGCCGACGCATATCAGGCCGCGCACTATGGGCGGCTTTCGTTGGTTTCGCGATCGTCGAGGTAGTACAACCGTTGGTGGTTTCGATAGTGACTCATAACGGCGCCGATCCGCAGGCGCTGTTGAGATATCATCGCGGCATCGGTGCTATCTTCATCATGACGCGGGCGGAGCTGTCGTTTTTTTCGCTACTCGCCATGTTTGTGGCGGGTTACTGGTTCGTGTCGGATCCGGCTTCGCCAGATGAAGGTCTCGCGGCCATCTGAACCGATGACGCAGGGAGTGCGGATGAATCACATGTCGGGCGCGGGGACGGTGGCTTTCGAGCCGGACCAGCACGCGCCGAACTGGTCCTCGATCGGAATCGGGCTGATCGCGCTGGCCGCGCTGGTGTCCGGATGCTCGTCAGCGGCGGTTTCAGGCGGCGCCGCTGAGCCGATGCGGGTCCGCCCGACCTATGTCAACAAACAAGAGCTCCACGCGCCTTACGCGATCGCGGTCGGGCCCGCGGGCGATATCTGGTTCAGCGAATATCAGAACAACGTCATCGGGCGCTTCACGGCCGCGGGCAACGTGGCGCGCTTCCCACTCGGCGGCGGCGAGGGTTTTCCGGAGCGGCTGACGACCGGGCCCGATGGCAATATCTGGTTCACCGATCCGGCTGGTAATCGAATTGGGCGGCTCAAGCCCGCCGACGGCTCGGTCGAGTATTTTCCGGTCACCACTGCGAAAGCAGGTCCAGTTGGGATAACCGCCGGTCCCGACGGGGCCGTGTGGTTCACCGAGCACGCGGTCGGGCAGATCGGGCGTATCGGGATGGACGGCAAGATCATCGAATACACCGTACCGGCGGGCGGCGGGCCGAGCGAAATCGTCGCCGGGCGCGGCAATAATCTCTGGTTCGTCGAAGATTACGCCAACAATATCGGACGTATCACGGTGCTGGGCGTGGTCACCGAATTTCCGATCGCGACGCCGCAGAGCCGGCCGGGTGGTCTGGCGATCGCCGACGATGGCACGCCGTGGTTCACCGAGTTGGCCACGAACAAGGTCGGCAAGGTCGGGGCTGACGACAAGGTGATTGATTATGCCCTGCCGCTGGACGGCGTGCCCCTCGGAATCGCCCGCGGGCCCGACGCGAATATGTGGATTACTTCAGGCCGCACACATACGTTCTACAAAGTCTCGGCCGACGGCCATATCCAGAGTCTCAAAGCGAGTCCGGATGTCTATCCGGGCTTTATCGTAGCGGGTCCGGACCATAGCCTCTGGTTCACCGAGCCGAGCGGCAAGATTGGCCGTTTGACGCCACCCGCGGCGATTACCGAGTTCGCGCTGCCCGAGCCGGGGCAGGAGTCGGCGCCGGCGGTGCAAACCAGCTTGGTGGCGTTCGGAAATTGCTGTCGAACCTGAGTTGCGCGCCCGCAGTGCGCTGTCGAAAGCCGAAACACAATGGCTGATTGGGATCCACAACTTTATCATCGCTTCAGGCGCTATCGTGCCGAACCCTTCGAAGCGATTCTCGCGCGCCTCGAGCTTGGCTCCGAAGAGCGCATCGTCGACCTGGGCTGCGGCACCGGCGAGCATCTCGCCGAGCTGGTGCGCCGTACGGCGCGCGGCACCGGGGTGGGAGTTGATTCGTCGCCGGCGATGATCGCCGCCGCGAAAGAACTTTTGCTCACGCTCGACGGCGGGCTCGCGGCGCGCCTGCGGTTCGTGCTCGAAGACCTCCGCAGCTTCCAAGCCCGCCGCGCCTACTCGCTGGTCTTCTCGAATGCGGCCCTGCAGTGGACGCAGGATCATCGCCCGGTGCTGGAGGCCTGTTATCAGGCGCTCGAATTCGGCGGGCGCCTGGTCATGCAAATTCCGGCGAATGAGATCGAGACCGCGCAGCGCAGCATGTTGGCGCTGGCGTCGAGCGATCGATGGCACGCGCAACTCAGCGGGGCGCGGCTGCCAGGACTCTACGTGCTGCCGCTGGAGGATTACCGGCGGATGCTGGCCGAGATCGGCTTCGTCGATATCGACTGCTACTACCGGAACTTCGAACATCCGATGGCCAGCCCCGGCGAAGTAATCGAGTGGAGTCGCGCCACCTCGATGCGCCCGTTCCTCGACGCACTCGAACCGGATGATCGTGCGCGGTTCGAAGCCGATTTGCTGACTGAACTGGAGCGCGGCTACGGCAGCCGCGGGCCGCTTATCTTCACGTTCCGGCGCCTGTTCTTGTGGGCCCACCGCCCGGCCCTGTAGATGGCTTTGCAGCTGATTCCGGCATTGATTGTACATGGCGGAGCCGGGGCGCGAGGGCCCGCGGCTGAGCGTCCGCGGCGGCGCAGCGGGATGCTGGCGGCGGCACGCAAAGGCGTCGAGTTGCTGCGAGCCGGAGCGGGCGCACTCGAAGCCGTAATCGCGACCGTCAAGGCGCTCGAAGATGATGAATACTTCAACGCCGGCTACGGCTCAGTGCTCAACACCGACGGGCGGGTCGAGGTGGATGCGGTCCTGATGGTGATGGACCCGAAACCGGAAACCGGGAGCGGCGCGCGCACCGGCCCGCAGGATCGAAAGCTGGTGCGTGCGGGTGCGGTGGCGGCGGTGAGCCGCGTGCGCAACCCGATTCTCCTGGCGCGAGCCGTGATGGAACAGACTCCGCATATCCTGTTGGTCGGGACGGGTGCTGAGCGGATCGCGCGCCGCGCTGGAATTCCGCTCTGCAATCCCGATGCGCTGATCACGTCGCGAGCCAAGGCACGCTGGCGCTTGATGCTCGAGCAGAGACTCGCCGCCGCGGTCGGTGACGAGGGCGGTACCGTCGGCGCGGCGGCGATCGACGCGGGAGGCGTGATTGCGGCCGCGACCTCTACCGGCGGGATGACCGGGAAGCTGCCGGGACGAGTCGGTGACTCGGCGATCATCGGCGCCGGCGTTTATGCCGATGAAGCCGGCGGCGCTTCGGCCACCGGTCAGGGCGAAGCGATCATCGTCCAGTCGTTATGCCGCGAGGCAGTGCTTGGGCTCGCAGGCGGAGAGCCTAATGCGGTCGCGCGCCGGATAATCGCGGACCTTGCGCGGCGCACCGGCGGCGAGGCCGGGGTGATTCTCGTCGACCGCCGCGGCCGGACTGGGTTCGCGCACAACGCCGGTGCGATGGAGGTCGCCAGTTTCGATTCCGAGCACGGCCTTCGTCATTACTGGCCGGATCCAATCGGTTAGCGTCCAACTTTGGGGGCTCGCGATGAGAGCATTGGGATACGGCGTCAACCTGGTGATGAGACTGCTGACGGCGCTGGCAATTCCGGCCTGGGGCCTTATCACGTTCGGCTTGGGACTGCGCTATGACTCGGGATGGTGGATTGCGATGGGGGCTTCGATCACGCTGGCGGGTGCGATTCTACTGATCGGCAGTCCCCTGGTGAGGCCGTTCCTGTACGACAGCTAATGCTTTCCGCCTAGGACTCGTTATCAGGCTGACGTTCGGGCTCGGCGCGCTGAAAGGCCTCGAGCCTGCGGCATTCGGCGGCGATTCGCGTCGTCACCGGATAGGCCGAGAGATCGAAACGAAAGCGCTCGGCGTTATATATCTGCGGCACCAGGTAGAGATCTGCCATCGTCGGCTGGTCGCGATGACAGAAGCGGCCGGTCCGCGGATCGTTCGCAAGCATCGCTTCGAACGCCGCAAACCCCAGCCCCAGCCAGTGATGATACCACTTGCGCGTGTTGTCCTCGTTCAGCGAGAACTCGCGGCCGAGATATTGCAACACGCGCAGATTGTTGAGCGGATGTATCTCGCAGGCGACCGTCTGCGCCAACGCGCGCACGCGGGCGCGGTCGAGCGGGTCCGGCGGCAACAAAGGCGGTACCGGATGGCGCTCTTCGAGGTACTCGATGATGGCGGTGGACTGGGTCAGAATCGAGGCGCCATCGGTCAGCGCCGGAACCAGCCCCGCCGGGTTAATCCGGCCAAACTCGTTCTGCAACTGTTCGCCGCGCCGCAGATGAATCGCCACATATTCGTAGGACAAGCCCTTGAGCTCGAGCGCGATTCGAACCCGGTATGACGCCGAGCTGCGAAAGTAATTGTAGAGCTTGATCATCGAGGCCGATCCCTCGGCGGGGCGTTGGGATACGAACTTTGATCAATCGGGACGCGTTCGCAAGGCCGAAATTCGTCCCGTAACGCAGGCTGTGAGCCGGCGCGGGCGATTTGCCGCGACTGTTCCCGAGCGATATTGTGACCTCAGATGCCGATCTACGAGTATCAATGCGCGGCTTGCGCGGCGATCACGTCGCACGTAATCCTCGGCCGCGGCCGCTCGGGGCGTCCCGCCTGTCCGCGCTGTGGGGTGCGGCGCGGGATGCGCCGCGTGATGTCGTCGTTCGCGGTGGTCGAAAGCGAAGGCTCGCGGATCGACCGCTTCGACACCAGCCGGCCGGTCGGCGACTCGTTCTATCGCGATTCACGCAACGTCGGCCTGTGGGCGAAAAAGCGCGCCCGGCAGATGGGTGTCGATTTGGGGCCGCAGTTCGAGGCCAAGGTCGAGCAGGCCCGCAGCGGAAAGCTTATCAAGGAGATGACCTGAATCGACGTCGGCGAAACGGTGGGCGCATCCAGTGCGGTTGCGAGCCGACGACGTGGTGGGATCAAGTATGGCGGACGAAAAAGATCGCTTTGGGGACAAGCTGCGCGACCTCGAAAGGGCGCGGGAAGATCAATGGGCCTTCGAGCAGGACCGCAAACTGGTCGAGCAGATGCGCGCGCGGATCAAGGGCGGCGAGTTGCTGTGTCCGCGCTGCCATGAGCCGCTGATCGAACGCATCGAACACGGCGTGACCGTGATGGCTTGCCCGAAAACCGATGGTGCGTGGCTCGATCCGACCACCCTCGCGCATCTGCTCACTAAGCACCGCTAGCAATTCGCCGCGAGCGGACGCCATTGGCCAGCCCCGCCGAGCCCGCCGCGGGCGGAATCCTGTATGTGGTTGCGACTCCAATCGGCAATCCGGCGGACCTGAGTCCGCGCGCGATCGAAATCCTGCGCAGCGCCGATCTGATCGCGTGCGAGGACACACGGCGCACCGGCGCCTTGCTCGCGGCGCACGCGATCCGCAAGCCGCTACTGAGTTATTTCGAACATAACGAGGAGCGCCGGATACCGGAGATCATCGCGCGGCTCGAAGCCGGCGCGCGCATCGCGCTGGTCACCGATGCGGGCACTCCCGGTATAAGCGATCCGGGCTTCCGCCTGGTCCGCGCCGTCCACAGCGCGGCGATTCGCGTGGTCGCGGTGCCGGGTCCCTCGGCGGTCGCGGCGGCGCTTTCGATCGCGGGTATTGCGACCGACCGGTTCGTTTTTGAAGGCTTTCTGCCGGTTCGTGCCGCCGCCCGGCGTGCGGCTCTCGAAGCGCTGGCTGGCGAACGGCGTACGATCGTGATCTATGAGGCCGCGCGCCGCCTCGGGGAGATGCTGCAGCAGATGGCGGACGCGTTTGGCCTCGATCGGGAGGCGGCGGTAGTTCGCGAGATGACCAAGACCTATGAAGAGACTGCGCGCGGCACGCTCGGCGAACTGGCGGCGCGCTATGCCGAGCATCAGGCGCTGGGCGAGGTGACAGTGGTGGTAGCGGGGGCGGCGGGCGAGAATCGCGAAAGGGCCCATGGCGGACTCGAGGTCGAGACGCTGATCGAAGCCGGGATGAGCCTCAAGGACGCCAGCGCTCTGATCGCGCGGATTGAAGGACGCAGCCGTCGCGAAATCTATCAACAGGCGCTGCGGGCTCGTGGCGGGCGCGATTAGCCCGGCGGCAGCGACGCAGAGCTCGGCAGCCTGGTGGGGTGCTTGAAACCCCGCCAAGGGTACGGTTCAATGCCGCGGGAGAGATGGCGAAAAGAGCGGAAAACCCGGCGGCCGTGGACCGAGGCGAGCGCATCATGGAAGCGACCTTGCGTGTCCTGGTTATACATGGCGCCAATCTTAATCTGCTCGGTGAACGCGAACCGGAAATCTATGGACGTATGCGCCTTGAGGATATCGACCGCGGGCTAATCGAGCTCGGGCGCGAGCTCGGGATGGCGGTGGAGGCTTTTCAGTCCAACAGCGAGAGTGCAATCGTCGAACGTATTCATGAGGCGCGCAGCCAGCGGATCGACATCGTTCTGATCAACCCCGGCAGCTATACGCATACCAGCGTCGCCATCCGCGATGCGTTGCTGGCGGTCAAAATCCCGGTGATCGAGATCCATCTGTCGAACATCTATCGGCGCGAACCATTTCGCCATCACTCGACCATCGCCGACGTCGCCGCCGGCCGGGTGATGGGCTTCGGCGCCGACAGCTACTCGCTGGCGCTGCGGGCTGCGCGTGGCGTGCTGAAGGCGGCGCGCTCGGACCGTCGTTGAGCCGAATCGTCGCGCATCGAGCGGGAAACCTGACCATGGAAGTTCGCGACCTGAAAACGCTGCTCTCCCTGATGCAGGAGTATGGGCTGATCGAACTTGAGGTCGAGGACAAAAAGGGCAAGGTGCGGCTGGTGCGCGCGAATCCAAATCGCGCGGGCGGCAACACGGCGCACGAGCCGGCGCCGATCGCGGCCCCGACGACGGTACCGGCCGCCCCGAAAAAAGCCCCGTCCCGTGCCGGGTCACGCGGCGGCGAGGCTCCGGCGCTCGAGGCGAACCAACGGACGGTGAAAAGTCCGATGGTCGGGACCTTCTATCGAGCGGCCGCACCCAACGCCCCGCCATTCGTTGAGGAGGGCGATACGGCACGCAAGGGTCAGCCGCTTTGCATAATCGAAGCGATGAAAATGATGAACGAGATCGAGGCCGAGGCAGAAGGGCGGGTGATTAGGATATTGTGTGAGAATGGGCAGCCGGTCGAATACGGGCAAGCGCTTATGATATTGGAGGTCGGCTAGGGCGCGCCGCAAACATGTTCAAAAAACTGCTGGTCGCCAATCGTGGCACGATCGCGATCCGAATCATCCGGGCCTGCCGTGAACTTGGAATTCCGACTGTCGCGATTTACTCGACCGCCGATCAGGACGCGCTGCATGTCCGGATGGCTGACGAGTCAGTCTGTATCGGTCCGCCTGCCGCCGAAGACAGCTACCTGAACATCCCATCGATTATCAGCACCGTGCTGACCTACGGTGCCGATGCGGTCCATCCCGGCTACGGTTTTCTGTCGGAGAATGGCGATTTCGCCGAAGCCTGTCGCCGCTCCGGGGTCAGCTTCGTAGGGCCGGCCGCGCGCCATATCCGGCTGATGGGCGACAAGCCTCGCGCGCGGCGGATCATGGCGCGCCACGGCGTGCCGGTGCTGCCGGGTAGCGAGGGCAAAGGCGTCACGGAGTTGCGCGATGCGCAGGCCGCGGCCAAGAAGCTCGGCTTCCCGATTCTGATCAAGGCGGCGGCCGGCGGCGGCGGCAAGGGCATGCGGACCGTGCGCAACGAGGCGGAGCTTACGCGCTTCTTTCCGCTGGCCCGCGCCGAGAGCGATACGGCCTTCGGCTCGCGTACCATGTACCTCGAGAAATATCTCGAACGCGCGCGCCACGTCGAATTCCAGATTCTGGCCGATAACTATCGCAACCTGATTCATCTCGGCGAGCGCGATTGTTCGATTCAGCGCCGCCATCAGAAAGTGCTGGAAGAAACGCCGTGCCCGGTACTGACCGCCAAGCTGCGCGAGCGGATGGGCAAGGCCGCGGTGCGGGCCGCGAAAGTCGTCGGCTACTCGAACGTCGGCACGATCGAGTTCCTGCTCGCACCCGACGGCCAGTTCTACTTTATCGAGATGAATACGCGCATCCAGGTCGAACATGGCGTGACCGAGATGGTGACCGGCATCGACCTGGTAAAAGAGAGTATTCGGCTGGCGATGGGCGAGAAGCTGCGCTTCACCCAACGCCAGGTGAGTTACAGCGGCGCAGCGATCGAGTGCCGGGTCTATGCCGAAGATCCGGATTCGCATCTGCCTTCGCCGGGCGTGGTCGCAAACCATCATCAGCCCGGCGGCCTCGGCGTACGGGTCGAGACGGCGCTCTACGATGGCTACCAGGTCCCAGTCCATTACGATCCGCTGGTCGCCAAGCTGATCGTTCACGCCGATGAACGGGCGGGGGCGATCGCGCGCGCCAAGGCGGCGCTGCGCGAGTACGTAATCGACGGCATCAGGACCAATATTCCGCTCCATCTGAAGATTCTCGACGATGCAGATTTTCAGCGCGGCAATTACGCCACCGACTTCCTGCGCCGCTTCGAACCCGCGCCGACGCCGGTCGAGGTCCCGCGGGTCGCCAGCCGCGCCTCTTGATCCGGGTTCCGTCGGCCCGGCCTAATAGATCGTTCCCGGAAGAACGGAAACGCTTATGATGCCGAACAGCTCCAGGATTTTATTTGCCCTATTGATCACCTTGGTTGGGGGTATCGCGATGGCGGCGATTACGGCCATGCCGGTCTTCGCTCAGGGTCAGCCGGTGCCGCCGCCGGCCGCATCGCAGGCCGCGCCGAAAGGTCCCCATCCCAAGCTCGAGCTTGTCGACCCGACCTACGATTTTGGCACCGTCCTCAACGGGCCGCCGGTCTCACACGTCTTCAAGCTCACGAACGCTGGCCAGGGCAAACTCATAATCGGCGAGGTGTTGCCGTCATGCGGATGCACCGCGGCCAAGCCTTCGCGCACTGAGTTGGGGCCGGGCGAGAGCAGCGCGATCGCGGTGACGCTCGCTACCAGCGCGCTCAGCGGTCATAGCGCCCATACCGTCATGATTGCGACCAACGATCCCAATCATCCGATGACGACCCTCACGATGGTCGGCGACGTCCGCTTGCAAGTCACTGCGACTCCGTCTGATGTCGATTTTGGCAAAGTGGCGCGCGGCCAGACCCCGATGCGCGAAGTAACCTTGACGGCGCTCAAACAGCCGGGCTTCGAGATCGAAAAGATCTCCAAC
>Ga0335074_10004904_pt1 | contig 18486 bp, 21 predicted proteins | sample Lox_Sample_23_FD_206715 | JGI IMG/M metagenome (GOLD analysis project Ga0335074, IMG submission 206715) | Soil microbial communities from Loxahatchee National Wildlife Refuge, Florida, United States - Lox_Sample_2.3 | ecosystem: Environmental > Terrestrial > Soil > Wetlands | place: USA... | reverse complement strand
GTCCGGTTCAGCACCCTGACCCGGCTCTGCGAAGCGCTCGACTGCCAACCCGGCGACCTGCTCAGCTTTCACGCCGTAGGCAGCGGGTGATCACCCAGGCCGCGGCCGCCAGGCGGAGCAGCCGGTGCTCGACGTCGCCGTGTTCGTGGCCGGGAAGCGGCTCATCCCAGGTCAGATGGACCGTGCGGGGGTAACGCAGCCCGGCCTTCTCCAGCACAGCCCGGGACCGGGCGTTGACCGCCATGCGGATGGGACGGCACCGGGCGCGTCGAGGCGTGCGAGCCGCCGCGGCATCTGCTGGTGATCGTCAAGGAAAACGACGAGCCGGACGAGCACGTCACCGAGGCCACGCTGACCGCCGACGGCGACCAGACGATCCTGGTCCTCGAAGAACGCGGCATGTCCCTGGAGTACCTGGCCGGTTACGGGTCAGGCATCCAGGTCCACATCGAAGACCTCGCCGCCCACATCGCCGGGCGGGAGCGCTGCGACGCGGGCGTGCGGTGGGCCGAGCTCATGCCCGCCTACGAAGACCTGGCGGCCAAGGGCGGCTGAGACAGGCGACCGGCGTATCTGGGGCGTCGCCTCGCGCTCTGGACAGACAGGAGGAAGCCGCGCGAGGCGGGACGTTGCGTCCTGAGGGGTGTCATGAACGACATGCGGCCGCCGAGGCCACATCATGAGCTGAGCTTTGAGGGGATGGCGCCGTGGCCGGTTCCCGGCGAGCTGACCCTGGCCCGGATCGAGGAGGATCCGGCGGCGCGGTGCTGCCAGGAATGCGGGCGCCGGCTGCAGCTCCTGCTGCTGCGATGGAGTTCCTGGGTGTCGCACCGCACCGAGCACGTCAGCTTCCGCGACGACCGCTCCGTGGTGCGCACGGTGAACGTCGAGTTTCACGTGCCGGATCTGGCCCCGCTGTTCCGCGGGGACGACGGCCGGGTCTACAGCCTGCTGCCGCTTTCGGTCATGCGCCGCAAGACGCTGGTCAACTTCCAGCTCCGCGACGACGCTGGCCGCGCGGTGTTCCTGCCGTCGCTGCGGCAGAACCAGGCCATCACCGAATCGATGCTGCTGGCCTGCGCCGACGCCGCGCTGGACCAGATCGAGGGCGCCGCGGCCGTCGGTGACGCCGGGCGGCGCGACATCGCCGGCTTCGTGCATGAGGTCGTCAGCGGGGACCAGCGGCGGCTGTCGGCCGCGTACCGTGCGCTGAACCACGGCGCCGCCGCCCCGGCCGTCCACGACCTCGTCGCGCGGTCCAGCATGTTCAAGGCGATGCTCGACCGGCTGGCGGACAACTTCGTGCTCTGGGTGATGATCCCGGCCGGGGCCCCGCGACGGCGGGAGCTGACGTTCTGCTGCGACGAGCCGCTGGACCTGCACTACCGCCGGCCCGGCTTCCGGAACGATCAGTACACGCTGGGCCACAGGCTCAGTGCCTGGCGCACCAGCGTCTGGTGCTCGGCCCTGGGGCTCACGGCGACCAGGGTCCGGTTCCCGGTGCCCGCGGCCGAGAACGCGGCCAGCTTCCACTTCGAGATCGACGCGCCCAAGGGGGTCGAGATCACCGAGGCCAGCCTGCTGGCCGGGCGGCCGCGGGAGGCGGCGCCCTCGTTCGACCATGTGCAGGGCGGGTTTCCCACGGTCGGCCTGCATGTGATCGAGGTGCCGAACGGGTCCCTGTCGCGGGCCCAGATCGGGCTGCAGGTGGTCACCCGGGGCTGGGTCACGGCCTCGACGCTGTCGTGCTGGGCCGTGTTCGGGCTGCTGCTCGCCGTCGCGCTGCACCAGGCCGACCTGAAGCGGGCCGGGGACGTGCCGGTGCTGATCCTGGTCGCGCTGGCCGGCGCGGCGGCCGGCATCGTGGCCCAGTCCGACGGCCGCGGCCTGGCCGCCCACCTGCTGAAGTGGACCCGGGCCCTGGCCACGGCGGCGGCCGTGCTGCCGCTCGTGGCCACGACCTACATCGCCTTCGAGTCGGCCGACGCGTCGCGCGTTCCGCTCGCGCTCTGGTCGGCCGCGGTGGCGGCCGCCGTCATCGCCCTGCTGCTGACCGCCGTGTGCCTCGTCTCCTGGCGGCGTCAGCGCCGGTCGGTGTGCTCGCCGTGGGAACAGAACCGCTCCCGCGACGACTTCCCGGACGCCCCGGCCGACTTCGACGCCGCGGCGCGGTCGTACCGCTACGACAGGCCCGCCGTGCGCGTGGACTCCGCCGAGGGGTGGCACACGGAGTTCCACTGGGACGACCGGTCCGAGCGGGCGCTGATCACCGCGCTGGAGAACCGGCGCCGGGCCTTTTTCGCGTCAGTCGGAGGGCAGGCCGGGCTGCTGTGCGATCAGGACGATCGAGACGATCAGCAAGACCCCGCCGACTCCGATGAGCGAGTAGCGCACGCCGTATAGCTTGAACGAGCTCCCGATGCCGACCAGGAACAGCACGGCGGCCAGGAACACCGTGATCCGCACGTAGTTGTCGGCGGTGGTGCCGTCGGTGCCGCCCTGGCTGAACTTGGCGTTGGCCTCGGCGTCATACTTGTTGGCCTGCGCCTGGGAGGGCAGCCTGTACTGCGGCATGTACGTCGGGCCGGGCGGCGCCTTCGGGTTGTGCAGCGGGTCGGTCGCCATCCACGCGTTGAACGCGACCCGGAACGCGGGCCGGAACCGGCGCACCGCGATCGCCTCTTTCTGCGGGCTGTTCAGGGTGAACGCGGTGAACCACGCGTTGAACGTCGAGGCGTCGAAGTTGCGGGTCGAGATCGCCTCGAGGTCGGCCCGGGTGGCCAGGTTGCGCAGCGTCGAGGACTGGGCCAGGTCGACCCGCGACGCGGTGGCCCACCGCGACGCCGAATAGCCGGCCCACGCGGCCGCGATCGTGACCAGCGCCAGCAGCACGGCCTCGCAGACCTGCACGATGCGCGAATGGCGGTCACGGCTCTCGGCCCGGCCGTCATGGCCCTCGCCCTGGCCGGCCTCGCCGTGCGCCTTCTCCCCGTGCTCGTGCAGCTTCTTGCCGGCCTCGATCGGGTCAAGGCCCTCCCCCATCGCGCCCCCCGGCCAACCCCCCGAATGATCACCCTGAGCATATCGAAGGCTCACTAAGAGTATTTACGCCCCGTCTCGAGCGCGGCTGGCCGCGTGACGGACAATGGACCGGTGGATGAGGCGGTTCGGGCTTACATCGAGGGCATCCCGGCCGAGCGCCGGCCGCTGTTCGACCGGCTGCACCGGGTGGTCCTGGAGGCGTTCCCCGATGCCGAGGTGGTTCTGTCCTACAAGATTCCCACCTACAAGCTCGGCCGCGGCAAGCTCTACGTGGGCGTGTGGAAGCACGGCCTGTCGATCTACGGCTGGCCGCGCGAGCACGCGGAGGAGTTCGGGGCCCGCCACCCCGGGCTCGTGACCAGCAAGGGGACCATCCAGATCCGGCCGCAGGACGCGGCCGACATCTCCGACGAGGAGTTCAGCGACCTGGCCCGGGCCGCGCTGGAGCGCTAGCCTTCGGGCGTGGCGGCGACGGGCGTTCCGGCGAGCACGGCGCAGATCTACCGGGGGTTCGCACGGCAGGAGGCCCGGGGCCGCAGCCCGGCCTACGAGGCGCTGGCCGAGGGGGTCGCGGATGACCGCGCCATCCTGCGGTTCGTCGACTCGCTGCCGCCGCTGAAGCGCCAGCCCAACCTGCTGTTCGCGGCGGCCCGCTACCTGCTGGGCGTCCCGGCCGACCTGGCCTCGCTACGCGCCCTGGTCGGGCGGTCCGGCGGCCGGGAGCTGACCGAGGTGATGCTGACCCGGCGCACGCAGACGAACGAGCCGGCCCGGTGCGCCCTGCTGCTGCCCGCGCTGGCCCAGCTGCCGCAGCCGCTCGCGCTGATCGAGGTGGGGGCGAGCGCCGGGCTCACCCTGCTGGTCGACCGGTACTCCTACGACTACGCCGGGCACCGGATCGCGGGGCTCGACCCGCAGGCACCGACCCTGCGGTGCGCGCCGGACGGGCCGGTGCCGCTGCCCGGCCGGCCGCCGGTGATCGCCTGGCGCGCCGGGCTCGACCTCAACCCGCTCTCCGTGGCCTCGCAGGACGACGTCCGGTGGCTGACCTGCCTGGTCTGGCCCGACGAGGGCGACCGCCAGGAGCGGCTGGCCCAGGCAATCGCCGCGGCCCGGCGCGATCCGCCCGCGGTCCACCGCGGCGACCTGGTCGACGACCTGCCCGCGCTGGCCGCCCGGGCGCCCGCCGCGGCGACCCTGGTCGTGTACCACTCGGCCGTGCTGGCCTACGTCGCGCCGAAGCGCCGCCAGGTGTTCGCCGACCTGGTCCGCGAGCTGGGGGCGGTCTGGCTGTCCAACGAGGGCCCGCGGGTGCTGGCCGACGTGCCCGTCGAGGCGTTCACCGGCGACCCGTTTCTGCTGGTCCGCGACGGCCGGACGCCGCTGGCGACGGCCGACGGGCACGGCACCTGGCTGCGCTGGCTGAGCTGAGATAATCCCGTGGAGCGATCTTCTGGGAGATCTGGGAGGCGTGATGTCCGGTCCGTTGCGAATTGTCGGCCTGGGAGGGTCCCTGCGAGCCGAGTCGACCAGCCGGAGCGCGCTGCAGACCGCGCTGGACGGCGCGGCCGGGGCCGGCGCCGAGGTGCAGCTGGTCGCGGTCGCGGACCTCGGCCTCCCGCTGTACACCGCCGAGCACGCGATCCCGCCGGCCGCGCAGCAGTTCGCGGACGCCGCGCACGCGTGCGACGGAATGATCTGGAGCAGCCCCACCTACCAGGGATCGGTGAGCGGCTCGTTCAAGAACGTGCTCGACTGGCTGATCCTGCTGGCCGACCGGCAGCCGGCCTACCTGACCAACAAGCCGGTCGGGCTGGTCACCACGTCCGGCGGCGTCCAGGGGCTGCAGACCATCAACACCATGGACTTCATCGCCCGCTCGCTGCGCGCCTGGAGCGTGCCGGTCGTGCTGCCGGTCTCGCAGTCCTGGAAGTCGTTCGATCCCGACGGGCGCCTGATCGACGAGAGCGTCGCCGCCCAGCTGCGCAACCTCGGGTCCGAGGTGGTCCGGGCCGCGCGCCAGTTCCGGGCCGAGGGCACCTGCGACTACGCCGAAGAGCGCCAGTTCGCCGCGACGCGCCGGTGACGCGCTAGCGGACGCCGTAGAGGTGTTCCAGGGCCAGCTGGTCCAGGCGCTCGAAGGCCATGCCGCGCTCGCCGAGCGCCTCGACGTCCGGGGTGAAGCCGCGGATGTCGCGCCAGCTCTCACCGTCGGCGAGCGTCGGCAGGGAAAGCTCGGGCACCCTGGCCGCGGCCAGCGCCTCGGTGACCTCGGGGTCGGCGCGGAACGCCCGCACCTTCTCGCGCAGGATCAGGTAGTTGCGCATGCAGGCCGCCGCGGAAACCCAGACTCCCTCGTCGTCCTCGGTCCGCGGCGGCTTGTAGTCGAAGTGCACCGGGCCGTCGTAGCCGCCGGCCTCCAGCGCGTCCACCACCCAGAACGCGCCCCGGGCGTTGCCCGCGCCGAACCGCAGGTCCTGGTCGTAGCGGGGGCCGTTCTGGCCGTTCAGGTCGATGTGGAACAGCTTGCCGTGCCACAGCGCCTGGGTGATCGCGTGCGCGTAGTTGAGGCCGGACATCTCCTCGTGCCCGACCTCGGGGTTGAGGCCGACCAGCTCGGGGTGCTCAAGCTCGTTGATGAACGCCAGCGCGTGCCCGGCGGTCGGCAGCAGGATGTCCCCGCGCGGCTCGTTCGGCTTGGGCTCGAGCGCGAAGCGGATGTTGTAGCCCTGATCGAGAACGTAGGCGCAGAGGATGTCGTAGGCCTCCTTGCACCGGTCCAGCGCGGCCCGCACGTCCTTGGCCGCGCCGGACTCCGCGCCGTCGCGCCCGCCCCAGCACACGTAGACCCGGGCGCCGAGCTCGGCCGCGAGGTCGAGGTTGCGCATCACCTTGGCCAGGGCGAAACGGCGCACGTCCCGGTGGTTGGCGGTGAACCCGCCCTCCTTGAAGACCGGGTGCGAGAACAGGTTCGTGGTGGCGGTCGTCACCACCAGGCCGGTCTCGTCGAGCGCCTTGCGGAACGCCGCGATCCGGTCGGCGCGCTCCTCGTCGGTGTCGTCGAACCCGAACACGTCGTTGTCGTGGAAGTTCACGCCGTAGGCACCGATCTCGGCCAGCTTGCGCACCGCGCGCTCCGCGGGCATCGGCGGGCGGACCGCGGTGCCGAAGACGTCCACGCCCTGCCAGCCCACCGTCCAGATCCCGAACGAGAACTTGTCGGCGTGCGCCGGTGCGTAACGATCAGTGGTCAAGATTCGGTCCTTTCGTCCCAGGCGGCGGTGTCGTCGCGGAGCGCGGCGTGGCGCACGCGGATCTCGGGTTGCGGCTCCCCCGCGTAACGGGCCGCGGGGCGCTGCGGCCATGGCGGAGGCTCGGGCGTGCCGGCCAGCGCCCAGGCCGCCTGGCGCGCGGCCCCGAGCGCCACGTACTCCTCCGGCTCGGGCACCAGGACCGGGGAGAAGAAGATGCCCGGCGCGAGCCGGCGGACCGCCTCCGACCGGGCTCCGCCGCCAATCAGCAGCACCCGGTCCGGGACCCGGCCCTCCTCCCCGGTGATGCGGTCGGCGGCGTCGGCGAGCGAGGCGAGCAGCGCCTCGACCGCGGCCCGGGCCAGGTTCTCCGGGCGCGCGTTGCGCGTGGTGATCCCGCGCAGCACGCCGGTCGCGCCCGGCCGGTCCGGGGTGCGCTCGCCATCGAGGTACGGCAGCAGGGTGATCCCGTCCGCACCGGGCCGGGCGGCCAGCGCCAGGACCGACAGCCCGTCGAGGTCGGTGCCCAGCATCGCCGCCGCGGCGCTCAGCACCAGGCCCGCATTGATCGTGCACACCAGCGGCAGGAACCGGCCGGTCGCGTCGGCGAACCCGGCCACCGCGCCGGACGCGTCGCACGCCGGAACCTCGGTGACCGCGAACGCCGTGCCCGAGGTGCCGATCGACACGGCCACGTCGCCCGGTCGCAGGCCCAGCCCGAGCGCGGCGCCCATGTTGTCCCCGGTCCCGGCCGACACCGCCGCGCCCCAGCCAGTGTGCCCGGCGACCTCGGCCGGCCGGGCCACCCTGGGCACCGCGACCGGGTGGCCGAGCGCGGCCTCGGCCAGGTCGGGGCGCCAGGCACCGGCTGCGGGCGAGAAGTAGCCGGTGCCAGAGGCGTCGCCGCGGTCGGTGACCGGATCGGCGGTCGGGTCGCCCGGCCCGCCCCGCAGCCGCCAGGTCAGCCAGTCGTGCGGCAGCAGTACCGCCGACGCGCGCACGGCGTGGTCGGGCTCGTGCTTGGCCAGCCAGCGCAGTTTGGTGACCGTGAACGAGGCGGTCGGCACGCTGCCGGTGTTGCGCGCCCACCACGACGGGCCGCCGAACTCGGCGACCAGTTCGGCGGCGGCGGCGGCCGAGCGCAGATCGTTCCAGAGCAGCGCGGGCCTGATCACCTCGCCGGCCTCGTCCAGGACGACCATGCCGTGCTGCTGGCCCGCCACGCCGACGGCCGCGGCGCGGTCCAGCAGGCCGTCGCCCGCCTGCCGCAGCGCATCCCACCAGGCGGCCGGGTCGGCCTCGGTGCCCGCCGGGTGCGGGGCGCTGCCCCGGCCCACCACCGTGCCGTCCTCCGCCTCGCAGAGCACGACCTTGGTGGACTGGGTCGAGGAGTCCACTCCGGCCACGAGCATGGCCCCTCCAGCAATGGGCTTGACCGACCGTTCATTATCCCGGCCCGGGCGGCGTGCGCCTAGAGCCGGTCAGGCCTGCCCGGCGAGCCAGGTCACCAGGTTGGCCCACAGCGGGGTGTAGCCGGGCCAGTCCATGAACCCCGGCGGGCCCCAGTGCGGGGCGCAGTCGGACGTGAACACCGCGGCCCGCCCGGCGCCGTGCTCGCCGCACGCGATCAGCGGGTCGTCGCCCACCCGCACCACCACCGTCGCGTCCGGCCTGGCCGTCACCCGGTTGTAGCCGAGCAGCGCGGGCCAGTCCGCGGGCAGGCCCGCCAGCACCGGATGGCCCGGGCCGGCCACGGCGGGCACCACGCCCTGCGGCATCTCGGCGCGGTCGTCGGTCTCGCTGATCGTCACCGGCAGCGCGTCCTCGACCGCGGTGCCGTGGTACCTCGCCTTGCCCTCGATCCCGGCGAAGGACAGGTACCCGCCGATCATCAGCAGCCCGCCACCGCCGGCCACGTACCGGCCGAGCTCGTCGATCCGGTTCGGCGCGAGGGCGGAGCGCTCGAAGGTGTCCGGCGACAGCAACAGGCTGTTCGCGCCGATGTCGCTCAGGATGACCGCGTCGTAGGCGGCCAGCTCGCCGGCCGAGCCCGGGAACCCGGCCGGAACCAGGTGCCCGGGCAGGTACTCGACGTCGATCCCGGATGAAGCCAGCGCGGCCCGCAGCCGGTCCGCGCCCTCGGTGTAGGAACTCGTCGTGAACGAGTCGACGCCCTTGATATGCAGGCTGTGCGTGACCCAGCTCTCGCCGCAGAGCAGCACCCGCATGGCAGCGTTCCTTTCGCTACGGGCCGGCGGCCGACTCGCGGACCACCAGTTCCACCGGCAGCACCTCGGTGCGCGCCGGAGCCTCGGGGTCGGCCAGCCGCTCGAACAGCAGCTCCACGCCGACCTGGGCCAGCCGCTCGACCGGGGACCGGATGGTGGTCAGCCGCGGCCGCACGTACTGGCTGAACCGGATGTCGTCGAACCCGACGATCGACAGGTCCTCCGGCACCCTGATGCCGTGCGCCTCGGCGGCCGAGAGCACGCCGAGCGCGATGTAGTCGCTGGCCACGAACGCCGCGGTTGGCGGCTCGGCCGCGGCCAGCAGGTGCGGCAGCACGCTCATCCCGAACTGCTCGGTGAACTGCCCGGCCTGGCTGACCTGCCCGGCCGGGTCGATCCCGGCCTTGCGCAGGGCGTCGCTGTAGCCGCGGTAGCGCTCCTGCACCGAGCCGAGCTCCTCCGGCCCCGACACGAAGGCGATCCGGCGATGACCGAGCGCGGCCAGATAGCTGGCGGCCTGGTAGCCGCCGGCGTAGTCGTCCATCACCACGGTGTGCACCGGAGGCAGCCCGGCGATCGGCTCGTCCACGACCACCACGGCCAGCCCGTCGGCGATCGCCCTGGCCAGCCGCTCGTTGGAGCGGAACGAGCCCAGGTAGAGCATGCCGTCGATGGCCCCGGACGCCAGCAGCTCGATATAGCTGGACTGCCGCACGGCCTGGCTGCGGTGCGAACAGAGCAGCACCAGCCGGCCATGCCGTTCCACCGCCTCAACGACATGGTCGGCGATCGTGCCGAAGTACGGGTTGCTGATCTCAGGCACCACGAAGCCGATCACGCCGGACCGGCGCCGGGCCAGGTTGCGCGCCTGGGCGTTCGGGACGTAGCCGAGGTCGCTGACCGCCCCGAGCACCTTGGCCTCGGTGGCGGGCGAGACGCGGAGCTGGCCGTTCAGGTACCGGGAGACCGTGGACGCGGACACCCCGGCCGCCCGGGCGACGTCCTGAATCGTGGTCACGGCTGCCGCTCCATCGCTCCCTGACCGCCACTAATCGGTTGCGCAAACTGTACCGGAACGAGATTCGGTCCGGATCTATAGCCCCTTGACGTGCGGTTAATGCCGCTCATACTTATACGAAACCGGTTGCGCAACGAAGGCGGTCCCCCATGGCCACTCAGGCAGCCAGCCCCACGTCGACCTCCCAGCTCCGGCGCAACGCGCTCGGCCTCCCGCAGGTCGTGTTCCAGGGCATCACGCACATCGCGCCGTCGATCAACGTGGTCTTCACGTTCCCGGTCATCGCCCTCAAGGCGGGCCCGGACATGCCGATCTCGTTCCTGCTGACCACGATCGTCTGCTTCTTCATCGCGAACACGGTCTCCCAGTTCTCCAGGTACCTGCCGTCCACCGGCGGCTACTACTCGTTCGCGACCCGGGGGCTGGGCGCCCGCACCGGGTTCATGACGACGTGGAGCTACCTGATCTACGACATCATCGGGCCGGCCGGCGCCATCGGGTTCCTCGGCTACCTGGCCTCGAGCACGTTCCAGATGGCGGCCGGCGTGAACATCCCGTGGTGGATCTTCGCGCTGATCACGTTCGCGATCGTGTGGGTGCTGACCCACTTCGGCATCCGGCTGTCCATGCGCACCACGGCCATCTTCGGCGGCATCGAGATGCTGATCATGCTGGCGCTCGCGTTCACGTTCCTGGCCTCGCCCGGGCACGGCTCGCACTTCTCCGCCCCGCTGCTGCCGAGCAACGCGCCGAACCACTACGAGGGCATCCTGGCCGGGATGGTGTTCTCGGTGCTCGCGCTGAGCGGCTTCGAGGCGCCGGCGCCGCTGGCCCAGGAGACCAAGCGCCCGGGCAAGTTCATCTCCCGCGCGGTCATGCTCTCGCTGGTGCTGATCGGGATCTTCTACGTCTTCACCTCGTATTCCAGCGCGATCGGCTGGGGCACCGGCAACATGGCCGCGTTCGCGTCGAACGCCAACCCGTACTACGCGCTCGGCCATTCGCTGTGGGGCGTCGGCTGGTGGTTCATCTTCATCGCGATCGTCAACAGCGCCATCGGCTGCGGCCTGGCCTGCACCAACGCCGCATCCCGGGTCGCCTACACGATGGGGCAGGCGGGCACGCTCCCGGCCCGGTTCGGGAAGATCCACCCGGTGCACCGGACCCCGACGTTCGCGATCGCGGTGCAGCAGATCATCGGAATCGTGGCGATCCTGCTGGTCGGCACGCTGCTGGCGCCGGACACCATCTTCGGGTTCCTGGGCACGATCACCACGCTGGCGGTCATCGTCCTGTACATCATGGCCAACATCGCGCTGACCGCGTACATCCGCCGGGAGCACGCCGCCGACTACAGCCCGTGGCGGCACCTGGTGCTGCCGGGCATCGGCACGCTGGCGCTGCTGCCGGTGCTGTGGGTCACCGTGTACCCCGTCCCGCCGTGGCCGTACCGGATCACGCCGTACGTGTTCGTCGCGGCCCTGATCGTCGGGTTCGGCTACATGCAGTGGCGTGAGCGCCGCAACCCGGGCGCGCTGAAGCGGGGCGCCACCATGCTGGTCGGCCAGCCCGCGGACGCCGAAGGCGACGTGAACTGGGACGCCGAGACGCCCCGGCCGCAGGCCGGCGCGTGACCGCGGCCGACCTGGCCGGCGTTGATCTCGACCGGGTCGAGCTGGGCCCGGTCGAGCTGCCGGCCTACGAGGCGCCGGCCGAGCAGCCGACGGTCCCGACCGCCACCTACCTGGCCCGCCTCGCCGCCGCCGAGCGCGCGGCGGCCGGGGCGGGCCTGGACAGCCTGATCGTCTACGCCGACCGCGAGCACTTCGCGAACCTCTCCTACCTCACGGGATATGACCCCAGGTTCGAGGAGGCGCTGCTCATCCTGGTGCCGGGCCGGGCGCCAACGCTGCTGGTCGGGAACGAGGGCATGGCCTACGCGAAGGTCGCACCGCCCGGCGTCGAGGTGCTCCTCTACCAGACCCTCAGCCTGGTCAACCAGGACCGCTCCGCCAGCCTGCCGCTGGCCGACATCCTGCGCGACGCGGGCCTAGGCCGCGGCGCCGCCACCCGGCCGGGGATCGCGGGCTGGAAGTACTTCGGCCCGGCCGAGGCGCAGCGGCCGGCCGACTGGATCGACGCGCCGGCCTTCATCGTCGACGAACTCCGCGCCGCGGGCTGCCGCCCGGTGAACGCCACCGCGCTGTTCACCGAGCCCGGCCGCGGGCTGCGCCTGGTCAGCGACAACGACCAGCTGGCCTGCTTCGAGTTCGCGGCCACGCACGGGTCGCAGGCCATGCGGCGGCTGCTGCACGGCGTCCGGGCGGGCATGACCGAGCTCGAGGCGTTCTCGCTGATGCGGCCGACCGGCCTGCCGTACTCGTATCACCCGGTCATGCTCAGCGGCGAGCGGGCCGCGCTCGGTCTGGCCAGCGCCTCGGGCCGGGTCATGCGGGCCGGCGACCCGGTCAGCGCCTCGCTCGGCTACTGGGGCAGCAACATCGCCCGCGGCGGGTTCCTCGCCGAGACGGCGCGCGACCTGCCCGCCGCGGCGCACGATTACGTCGAGCGCCTGGTCGCCCCGTACTTCGCCTGCGCCGCCGCGTGGTACGAGACGATCGGCATCGGCGTCACCGGCGGCCAGCTGTACGACCTGGTCGCCGGGCGGCTCGGCGACCCGTTCTTCGGCGTGCACCTCAACCCCGGCCACTTCATCCACCTCGACGAGTGGCCGAGCAGCCCGGTGTACCGGGGCTCGGACGTGGTGCTGACGTCCGGCATGGCGCTGCAGCTAGACATTATCCCGGCCACCGGCACCGCCTACCACACGACGAACATCGAGGACGGGGTCGCGCTCGCCGACGAGGCGGCCCGTGACGACCTGGCCGCGCGCTACCCGGCCCTGTGGCGGCGGGTGACCACGCGCCGCCGGTTCATGGCCGAGGTGCTGGGCATCCGCCTGCGGCCCGAGGTGCTGCCGCTTTCGGACCTGGCCGGCTACCTGCCGCCGTTCTGGCTCTCCCCGCGGCTGGCCATGCGGCGCGCCTGAGCGGCCCGCTCACGACGAGCGCCTGGGCACCCAGGAGAACGTCCGCACCGCGACGATCAGCCCGGCCACGCCCCAGGCCAGCACGACGAGCACCGGAACCACCGCGAACCGCTGCCCGCCGTTGGTCGCGGGCACGAACGCCGCCTGCAGCGCGACGGCCAGCGGCCGGACCGGCAGCACCGAGGCCAGGTTCAGCAGCCAGTGCGGCAGCACGTTGTCGGGGATGTAGATGCCGGAGATGAAGTACACCGGCAGGGTGGACAGCTGCGCCATCGGCCCGGCCGACTCGGCCGTGCCGACCAGGCCGCTCAGCGCATAGGCCAGGCAGCAGAACGAGGCGGCGCCCAGGATGGCGACCACGGCGGCCACGCCGAGCGCGGCGCCGCCCACCGAGAGCCCGAAGCCGATCCCGCCGATGGCGACCAGCACCGCCACGATGGCCAGGGACGACACGATGCTGGTAGCGGCGTCGCCCGCGATCAGCACCCACGCCGGGACCGGTGTGGCCCGCCGCCGCTTCAGCGAGCCCGACTCCCGCTTGGTCACGAGGGTGATCAGCAGGTTGATCAGGCCCGCGCCGACGATCGCCATGGCCGCGATGTGCGGCACGTAGTAGGCCGCGATCTTCACGGTGACGCCGCCCGTCTTGACCGTGCCGCCGTGGAACAGCGCCACCAGGATGAGCAGCAGCAGCACCGGCACGGCGAGCGTGAAGATCCTGGCCCGGGTGTTGCGCCGGAACGCGCGCAGGTCGTACCGCACCTGATGGCCGACCAGCGAGACAGTGCTTGCCTTGCGTGCCTCCGGCACGGCGCTACTCACTTCTTCTCCTCGGTCAGCCGCAGGTAGATCTCCTCGAGCGTGGGCCGGTGCACGGACAGATCGGCGAGCGGATACCCGCGGTCCAGCGCCCACGTGGTCAGCGCGTGCAGCACCGGCACCGGCTGCTCGTGCAGGATCTCCACCCGCCCTGACCTTGACCTGCGGCATGCCCGTCTTGGTTTCGCGGGCAAGAATCCGGATTTGCCAGGGCGCTGGCGAGGGTCGCACGGCACCGTCCCGTCCGGCACGATAGATCTATTCGACACATTTTTTGAACGCCCAGGTTCGGGCTTAAGCTAACTGGTCATGGCCGGGCGGGAGCTGACCGAATTCGAGCAGGTGCTGCTCGGGATGATCGCCGCCGCACCCTCGACGGGGTACGACCTCAAACAGGCCTTCGCCACCACGCCGATGGGCATCTATCAGCCCAGCTCCGGGGCGCTCTATCCGGCGCTGCGCCGCCTGGAGCGCCGCGGCCTGCTGCGCGCCGAGCCGGACAGCGCGGGCAACGGGCCGCGGTCGCGGCGCCGCTTCGTGTACCACCTCACCGAGCCGGGCCGCTCAGCCCACGCCGCCTGGATCCGCCGGCCGGTCAACCCGGCCACGATCGCCAGCGACATGCCGCTGCACCTGATGCGCTTCGTGATGATGGAGTGGGTGCTCCCGCGCGACGAGGTGCTCGCGTTCCTCGCCGACCTGCGCGATGCCCTGGCCGCCTTCCTCGACGGGCTCGAGCGTTACGCCGCCACGGCGCAGTTGCAGGAACGACACCCGCCGCTGGCGCTGGATCACGGGATCGCGACGTACACCGCCGGCCTGGCCTGGACCAAGCGGACGATCAACATCCTGTCCCGCGAGCCCGCCCCGGGGCGCCCGGACTCGGACGCCGAGGCCTAGCGCCGGCCCGCGACGTTCTCAGTCCCGGGCGGGCACCGCCATCTCGCCCAGCTCCGACCAGTCGTCCTGCGGGATCGTGACGTTGATGATCCGCGGCGTCTGCGCCAGATGCGGCGGCAGCGTCCGCTGGGCCTGCTTGAAGTGCTCGGACTGAACGTGGGCGGCCCCCGCGGCATCGTCACGGAACGCCTCGACCAGCACGTACTCCGTCGGATCGGCCACGCTCCGGGACCAGTCGAACCACATGCAGCCCGGCTCGGCGCGGGTGGCCTCGGTGAACTCGCCGGCGATCTCGGGCCACCGGTCGGCGTCCTGCGGCAGGATTCGGAACTTGGCGGTAATGAAGATCATGAGTTCCCTCGCTCGGTCGCGTGAACCACCATCGTCCCGCAGGCCCCGATCATGACGCCAGGCCGGACCCGCCGGTACCTATCCTGGCCTGATGCGCCTGGTTTCCCTGCTGCCGTCGGCGACGGAGATCGTTTACGCCCTGGGCCTGGGTGATGACCTGGTCGGCGTGACGTTCGAGTGCGACGAGCCGGCCAGCGCCCGCGCCGAGAAGACGGTCGTCGTGGCGGGCCGGGACACCCGCGGAATGACCCCGGCCGACATCGACGCCTACGTCCGCGGGCGGCTGGCCGCGGGCGGTGACCTGTACACGCTGCACGCCGATGCCCTGGCCGGGCTCCGGCCCGACCTGATCCTGACTCAGGACCTGTGCCGGGTGTGCGCGCTGCCTTCCGGCCACGTCGAGGACGCCCTGGAGCACCTGGGCTGCCGGGCCGACGTGCTCTCGCTCGACCCGCACTCGCTCGACGATGTGCTGGACTCGATCCTGGCCGTGGGCCGGGCCACCCGAACCTCAGAGCGCGCCGGGCGGCTGGTCGGCGAGCTGCGCGCCCGGCTCGCCCGCACCGCCGCGCGCGTCGCCGGGCGGCGCCGGCCGCGGGTCGCGGTGATCGAATGGGTCGACCCGCCGTTCAGTGCCGGGCACTGGGTGCCCGACCTGGTCACCGCCGCGGGCGGCGAGCCGGTCGCGGCCCATCCCGGCGCGAAGTCGATGCCGACGACCTGGGCGGCGGTCGCCGCGGCGGATCCCGAGTACGTGGTGGTCGCTCCGTGCGGGTTCCACCTGCCGGGCGCGATCGAGCAGGCCGCGTCGGTGGCCGGGGCCCTGCCCGGCGCCGCGGTGTGGGCGATCGACGCCGACGGCCTGGTGGTGCGCCCGGGCCCGCGCCTGGTCGAGGGGGTCGAGGCCATCGCATCGGTGCTGCACCCGGACGGCCGGGCACCCGCCGCGCACGGTGGCGTGCACCGGGTCACCAATTAGCCCCCTGGCCGCATCCATTGCGTGGCCGGGGCACTCCGCCCAACGCTTCGCGGGATGCCCGGCTAAGCCGGCGGTTACGATGACCTCGTTGCCAAGTTGGGGGAGACATCGCAATGCCAGGGGCTCAGGATCGGTGGGGTCAGCTCGCCGAGCCCGGCATGCGGAACCAGGATGGGATGCAGCCAGACCTCCAGCAGCACGCTGACCGCCCGGAACGCGGATCGATCGAGGATCTGCGGCAGAGGCTGGAGCGGCTGCCTCCCGGACACCCGTCCTCTCCTTACAACGATGACCTCACGCGCAAGCCGCCGGTCGCGCGGCTCAAGGATCTCGAGCTGCCCTTCCACGACACCAACGGCGCCGCCAAGCACCCTGATCCCGAGCCCGAGGCGCTGACCGCCGCGGCGAGCGCGGCTGCCGCGGCGCCCGCGGGCGGCGCCGGGGCCAACGGCTCGCCGCGTGGCCTGGCCGCGGACGAGCCGGGCCCGTCGCTCTTGAGCGACCCGGCGCACCGGATCAGGCCGGCCGACCTAGGCGCGGCCAACGGCCTCGACCACGGCGATGGCGCCGAGATGACGGGACGGGTCGGGACGGCCGCCCGGCGCTCCGGCAACGGGATCGGCCCGGTCGGCCGCCGCGGCGCGGCGAACGGACGGGGCCGGGCCGACCCCTTCTCCGCCGACGAGCTCGGCCCGGTCGGCCGGCTGGCGGAAGACGAGCCGGCCCCGGCCAACGGGTTCGGCACCGCCCACGACTTCGGCACCGCCCACGACTTCGGCACCGACGGCGCATCCGGCACGGGCAGCAGGTTCGGCACCGACGGTGACCTCACCGCGGCCGGCGATTTCAGCGTGAGCACCGAGTCCGGAGCCGCCGGCGAACTGGGCCTCGCCGAGGCCGAGTTCGGCCCGGCCACGGAGCCCAGTGACGCCGACGAACTGGGCATCGATGGTGAGTTCAGCCCGGCCGAACGCATCGCCGCGACCAACCCCTACCGCGCCGACGGGCTGGGTGCCGACGGGCTCAGTGCCGACGGACTCAGCCAGACGGATGGGTGGTTCAGCACTTCCGAGTGGAGCGTCCCCGATCTGGGCGGCGCCTCCGACACCGGTGGCACCAGCGGGTGGGGCGGCGGGAGCGAGTGGGACACGAGCAGCGCCCCCGGCGCAACCGGCGTCGATGACGTCGGCGAGCGGGGCTGGGCCGACCCGCCGCCCGGAACCGACACTCTCGCGCACGGCGTCGACGACCCGGTGCCGGACGGCGAGGACGAGCCGCCCCGCACTGGTCCGGACGGCTCATGGGAATGGAACGGCCGGTACCTGACCGCGGATGAGTACGGTATCGCCGACGAAGCGCTTAGCCGCTGCCGGATCGCCGAGGGCCGCAACGTGTTCGGCAGCTACGGTCACAGCGGCCTGACGCCGGCCATGCGACGGATCGAGGCGCAGCTCGAGAGCGGTGAGCTGCTGCCCGACACCGAGAGCCTCGCCCTCAAGTCGCCGGACCGGTTCCGCGAGCGGTTCGCCGACCTGATCCTGCGGCATCCCGACAAGACGGCCGGTGAACTCTCGCTCGAGGTGCACGACGCCATCCGTTACGCGTTCATCTTCGACGTCGATGACTACGCCGAGGCCACCCTGCAGGCCCACAGCCGGCTCAAAGGTCACGGATTCGAGCTCGAGGCCCGATGGAACGGCTGGGAGAGCCGTGAGTACAAGGGCATCAACAGCCGCTGGCGTGACCCGGCCCACGACATCGCGTTTGAAGTGCAGTTCCACACCGCCCAGAGCTGGGAGGTGTGGCAGCGCGCTCATGGCGCGTACAAACGGATCACGGACCCGAGAACGTCACCGTCCGAACGGGCCCGCCTGAGAGCCATGCACGCCGAGAACTCGGCCCGGATCCGGGTGCCGCCGCGATCGGCAGCCATCCCGGACTTCCGCAAGGAAGCCGTCTGAGCGTGGCCGAAGACATCAGCTACTACGCCATCGTCGGCGTGGGCCGGACCGTGCTGAGGCCGTCCGGTCTGGCGCGGCGCACCTACACGCCGGCCGGTCCCGTGGACGAGGCCCTCCGGCGCGACCTGAGCTGGGAGCCGGACTCCGCGATCGTCGAGTGGGAATACGGCGAGCTTGGCTCCGATCTGGTCGAGATCAGCGAGTCGGCGGCGGAACGGCTGATCGCCGGATTCCGGGTGCTCTGGGGCTGACCCCGCCGGTAAGGCGAGCGGCAACGGGTCACCGGGGCAGCGATGCGCCGTCCGGTGCCGACTCGCCCGCCGCGTCGCGGCCGGCATGCTGCGACGAGTGCGCTGACTTCCCCGACTTAAGGCCCGCCTTCTCGAAGAACTCGCGGATCAGCGAGCGTTGCCGCGTTTTCAACTGCTCGAAGTGCCGGACCAGGGCCTCTTCCCCGATCGCCTCGGCGGTCTCGTAGAGGTCCTTGATCTGCTCTATCTTCTCCTGGGTATCGGCCGACGGCGGTTCGGCGTGCCCGGGCCGGTAGGGCTCGTCCGGGCGGCGGTCACGGGGCTTGCCCGGCTCCCAGGCCGAAATCGGCTCCGGTGCCGGCGGGGTCGGCGGCGGCGTGGGCGCGCCGGCGAGGATCACCGGGATCGGAGAGGTGTCGTCGTCGTCGGCCGACCGGTCCTCGCCGTCCCCGGCCTGCGGGCCGGCGGGGCGTTCGTCTGCAGGGTCGGCGCCATCCCCGTCCCCGGCGCCGGTCGGATGCCCGTTCGCGCCGGTCGGTTGCGCCGCCGCGGGACCGGCCACGTGCCCGTCCGCCCCGGCGGTCGGTTGTGCCGCCGCGGGACCGGCCACGTGCCCGTCCGCCCCGGCGGTCGGTCA
>Ga0335074_10004903_pt1 | contig 18491 bp, 15 predicted proteins | sample Lox_Sample_23_FD_206715 | JGI IMG/M metagenome (GOLD analysis project Ga0335074, IMG submission 206715) | Soil microbial communities from Loxahatchee National Wildlife Refuge, Florida, United States - Lox_Sample_2.3 | ecosystem: Environmental > Terrestrial > Soil > Wetlands | place: USA... | reverse complement strand
AGCGACTGGAGGTCGTCACATGCCACTTGTCCCCATGGTCGTCGAGCAAACTGCTCGCGGAGAACGCTCGTTCGACATCTACTCCCGCCTGCTCAACGATCGGGTCGTGTTCCTGGGCGGCCAGGTCGACGAGGACTCGGCCAACCTGATCGTCGCCCAGCTCGTACACCTGGAGAGCGACGATCCCGACAAGGACATCCACCTCTACATCAACTCGCCCGGGGGCTCGATCTACGCCGGTCTGGCCATCTACGACACGATGCAGTTCATTCGCCCCGACGTGCAGACGATCTGCTACGGGATTGCGATGTCGATGGGGTCCCTGCTGCTGGCGGGTGGCGCCCCGGGAAAACGCCTGACGCTGCCGAACAGCCGGATTCTGATCCACCAGCCCTCCGGGGGATTCGAGGGGCAGTCGAGCGACATCGAGATCCACGCTCGCGAGGTGCTCGCGCTGCGCGCGCGGATCGACGAGCTGTACGCCAAGCACACGGGACAGGAACTCGAGCGGGTGCATGCCGACTCGGAGCGCGATCGTTTCTTCACCGGAAGCGAGGCGGTGGCGTACGGGCTGGTGGATCGGGTCATCGAGCATCGCGAGCTAGCGCGGGGTGCGCGCGGGTTCGGTCAGTGATGACGCACCGAACTGAGGGGCAGGCCGGGGCTGGTTGGATCAGCGCCCACGGCCCGTTAGGACGTACGGGATCGTGCGCAGTAGCAGCTTGAGGTCGGTCCACAGCGACCAGTTGGCCACGTAGAGGTAATCGATCGCGACCATCTCGTCTAGCGGCACGCGACTAGAGCCGAGAACCTGCCAGTGGCCGGTCATACCGGGAGTGAGCTCCAGGCGTCGTCGGTGCCAGCCGACCACTCGCTGGTCCTCCTGGGGGATGAGGGGCCGAGGGCCCACCAGGCTCATTTCGCCGCGCAGGACGTTCATCAGTTGCGGAAGCTCGTCGAGGTTTGTGCGACGAAGCACGCGACCAAGCCGCGTAATCCGTGGGTCATCGGTGATCTTGAAGAACCCCTCGGCGGCCTGGTTCTGTGGTGCAAGATCCGCTTTCCGTGCCTCGGCATCGGCCACCATCGAACGGAACTTGAGCAGCTCGAGGGGACGGCCGCCACGGCCGACCCGCTCCTGACGGAAGAACACAGGGCCGGGAGAGGTCAGCTTGATCAACACGGCGGTTAGCAACATCAGCGGCGACATCATGGCCAGGACGAGCGATGCTCCGACCAGATCGAAGATCCGCTTGACCAGACGCGAGGAGCGGGCCAGGTTGAATGAGCGAACGCCCAGGACGGCGACTCCGCGGACATCGTCGAACTCGACAGCTGAGCCGACAACCTGAAACAGCGCCGGGATCACGCTGACGCGCATGCCGATGGCCTCAAAGGTTCTCATCAGGTCGAGCATCTCGCCGCCTCCGGGGGATTGCGGGGCGATGATCACCCGCTGAATCCCCAGACGGCGGGCCAACTCGCGTGCGTCAGCGAGCGAGCGATCGGCCACGTTTGCCGACGCCCACGGAGAAGCGTGGTGCAGCTCGATCTGGGCCACTAGCCTGGCGTTGGCAGCATGCTCATGCTCCAGCTTGTCGCGGAAGCGCATGGCCTCTTCCTTAGGCCCGATGAACAGGCAGCGTTCGGGTGGAGATAGCGTCGTTCCGATCCACCGCGCTGCCGTGCGACTACCCGTTGCGGCAGCGAACAGAACAAGGCACAGAGCAATGGCTTCGCGCGGGCCGAGGATCCCGTCCAGCAGGATGGGGCTCAGGGCTAGGGTGATGAAAGACAGAAGCGCCGCCAGTTGCAGCAGCGCCGGCAACTCGTCCAGGGTGGACTTCCGCAAGCGCGCCGGGTCGCGGTCGTAGAGGCCGATGACCTTCGCCACGACCGGCGCCAGGGCCAGCAGCACGACGCTGCGCAGCGTCACATGGGTGCTCTTTCCAATGGCGGCGGCGGCGGGAATGCCCACGGCGGCGGCGGTCGCGTCGGCGGCCACGAGGAGGCGCCGGTAGCGTGCGTCCCGCGAGAGCGTGGCCGGAGGAGTGCCGGACCGGTTGGCCGGAGAAGCCCCGGATTGGGGCGGGGTCTCGAGTTCTCTGATCGCCGCGGCGCGGTCTGGTCGCGCGGGAAAATCCGCCTCTAGCGCCTCGTCGATTGCGTGGTGCAGTAGCTGTTGCGATTCCATCTGACCGGATTCAGGTTCGGGGGTGGAGGTAACATCGACCGTCAGAACGCGGGCCAAGTCGTGCACACGCGCGCTTCGATATCCCCACGAAGACGAACGCACGCTGGCTGGGACTTGCTTTTCGCCCTCGTCCCTGCCGGGGTACCCACACGCCAAGGCAAGCAAACGGATTGCTTGCACCAAAAAGGCGTCGCTTGCAGAGCCGCATCGGCCGGTCGCCCGTATCCATTCATGTGCGAATTGGCATGAAGCGTAAGAACGGTTAGAAAGGTGAGGAATCGTGCGCGATTTATGACCCGTTTGGAGTTTCGTGACGTACGTCACAACATTTGCTTCGATGCAGGGTGACCGCCAAAGCTTCTACATTCTCGGAGAATGACTGGGTTCACGTGGAGGTTACATCGCGCCCGCTATGCTTCATTTCGTTCGAGCCACCGGGGTAGAGCAACTAGTAGCAATAGCGGGGTTGGGGCGGTGTACTAATGATGTCAACTCCAGTTGACGGTGGGCTGTAAGGCGCCGATTGGTCGTTCGCATGGACGCGTGTCCCTAATGAATTGTCCGTGCGGAGTGTTTCGCCGACACTGCGGTCGCACGATTTCTAGACATATGTCCCAAGACGCAACTCGGCTTGTGTCTTACCTTCGATAGAGGCGCCGCGAAGCGCAACGCACGCCGCGGGAGCGTGTTCAAGACCATTGACTCGCTGTGTAAATGATGGTGACTGATACGAGACCCTGTTGATCGACCAGTGGCAGCGTAAGCAACGCGTGAACACGCGACGAGCCGAGGCCGCTCAGCGCCGGCATGCTGGCTGCGCAGAGGTGGAGAGCGACCGTGCCCACGCTCGGACGCGCCGACGCGGTGCTTTTCTGCGGTTGCCACTCGTCGGGATGCCCCTCCGGCGATCAGCTCTGCGTCGTGCGTCCCGAATGCGATTCGCTCTAGTGGCTGCTGATGCGCTCGCTGCGGCACTCGCCCTGCTCGTGCTGGATGTGACGTTTCCGGGTACGGCTGTGCTCAGTCCAGAGAGCCTGGCCTTGATCCCGTTCCTGGTGCTCCTAGCGCGAGTCCTTGGCCTCTATCACCGTGACGAGGTCCGGCTGCGCCGGAGCACCCTCGACGATGCGCCGGCGCTGTTCCAGCTCGCGACGCTTTATGCGTTGGCGGTGTGGGTCACGCGGCACGCCACGATCGCGGCGGGGCTGAGCGGCGCTCACGTAATGACCTTACTGCTGGCGTTCTTCGCTATCTCTATCAGCCTGCGCGTCGCCGCGCGAGCCATTACCCGGCGCGTCCTCTCGCCGGAACGATGCCTCGTTGTGGGAGAGACCGGAGCGGCGGAGCGTCTCATGCGTGCCCTCGGCGCGGCGGCTCACGGTGCTCGCGTGGTGGCGTCGATCCCGTGCGAAAACGCCGCGGCCGAGCAGAGAACGTTCGTGGACTTGTGCGAGGCTAGCGCCCTAGCGGACGTAGTAGACGCCGAATCGATCGATCGACTGCTCGTAGCACCGCGTTCGGCGGACACGGGTCACGTCCTCTCGCTCGTCCACACTGCGAAGGAGATCGGCGTGCGAGTCACGCTGGTGCCCTTCCTGGGAGAAATCGTCGGCGCTTCGGCGGAGCTCGAAAGCGTCGGCGGGATGAGCATGCTGGGACTCCCGCATCTGGATTTGTCCCGATCGGCGCGCGCGATCAAACGCACACTCGATGTGACGGGAGCGCTGGCCGGCTTGGTGATGCTCGCGCCGGTTACCGCAGCCCTGGCCGCCCTCATCAAACTGGACACCCGCGGTCCTGTGCTGTTTCGGCAGGTTCGCATGGGACGCGACGGGCGTCGATTCGAGATTCTGAAGTTTCGAACCATGGTTCAGGGGGCCGAGGCACAGAAAGCAGGGCTAACGGCCCGAAACGAGGCGGTTGGACTGTTCAAGATCGCTGATGACCCGCGGATCACGCGGGTGGGGCGGTTTCTGCGCCGGACCTCGCTAGACGAACTGCCCCAACTCTGGAACGTCGTCCGCGGAGACATGAGCCTGGTGGGTCCTCGCCCGCTGGTCGAGGACGAGGACGCCAAGGTAGTTGGTTGGTTCCGACACCGGCTGCGGCTGCAGCCTGGAGTGACGGGCCCATGGCAGGTGCTCGGGTCCGCCCGGATCCCGCTCGACGACATGATGAGGATCGATTACCTCTACGTCGCGAACTGGTCGCTGTGGGGCGACGTCAAGATCCTCCTCGAGACCATTCCGTACGTGCTGGCGCGGCGAGGGATGTAACGGTGGCCCAGGCCACCGAAGGTCTACTCGGAGGAGTGAACCGGAGAGCTAACAACCTCGAGGTCACGCCACGGGAATGCTGCCGTGATCTGTTGGGGGCTCAGCCCGCTGAAGATCCCGCCGGCTCCGGTGTACGGGCTGGAACCCGATTGCGTGACCTGCTCGCCGTAGAAGCACACCGCCCCACTCTGGTCGCGGACGAACAGCCCGTAGCGCTGGGCGGCCTCGGCGATCATGAGGGTAAGCGGTGGCAACTTCAACTTGTTCAGATCAACCTGCGGGTTGATCCTGAACCGGGTGCCCTCGGGGATGGCATTCGGGCTGTCCAGTTTGCCGTCCGTCCGTTGGGCCGGCCAGGCGAATGCGTCGGTCCGCGCCTCGGGAATCGAGATCGCGAGCGCGTGGTCGATGTGGCCGGAGCGCAATTCGGAGATGCGCATGGTTCCTCCGAGCAGCGCGAGGCTCGTGGCAGCGATTCCCCAATTGGGGGGATTCGTGAAGTACCCGGGATTCTTGGAGACGTCGTCCATCCTCCCGCCCCATCGGGCATGCCACGTATTACCGACGAGACGGGTGTTCCACATCTCCCACATGGTGTCGGTAGACGGTTGCCAAACGACCATGTCAGCGTCGGTGCCGGGCGCCGGGCGGGCGCCGGGGGGAATCGGGACGCCAGCCCGGAACGCCGCCGCCAGCTCAGCGGTAGACGGATTGGTCGAGGGCATGTCGAGCGTCACTGGGAGGCGCCGCTGCGAGGCCGGGACCGTGTAAATCGGCGTGCTGTACGAATCGGTGTTGATCCAGGTGCCGAAATGCGACACCTGACTCTCGAGCTCGGCGACCAGCGCGGTGGAATTTGCCGCCACAGGCGTGTCGGCCCGCAACGGTGCATTCCAAATCGAATCGGCTGCGAAGGGCGTGTCACCAACGGCGGGTCCGACGGATGGGTGGTTCGGTCGTCTGGGGTGGTGGGTAGGAGCCGAACTACCTCCCAAGGCGAAGATCAGCGCCGCGGCAAGGACCAGGAAACCAAGACCCAGGCCCGCGAAGCCTAGTACCCGTTCGCGTCGTGGTCGCACAGTCATAAGCGTAGGCACCATTTTGCCTTACCCGCCCCGCGACGTCCGTAGACATTTCAACACACCAGAAAAGGTAATGCGAGCCATATGACACAAGTTGTGGAACCTGTGAACGATCCCGCATCGCGGGCGGCGCCGGAATCGCTGACGAAGTTCGAATTCCAGGGGCTCTACCTCACGGGGCTCCAGCTGGAAGCGGCGGTCGAGTGGATCAGCGCTCAGGCACGGGCTCGAAAGCGGGCCGTCGTGGTCACTCCGAACATAAATCACCTGCATCTGGTCCAGACCTCGCCAGAAGCTCGAGAGGCGATAGAGCGCGCAGATCTGCAACTCGCCGACGGATGGCCGATCGTTGCGGCGTCCCGCATCTTGAGGCAGCCGCTTCCGGGGCGTGTTGCCGGAATCGATTTGGTGCAGCGACTGGTCGACGGGGAGCCAGGATTCAAGGTGGCCATCCTGGGCGGACCGGCCGACGCGGCGGCGCGGCTAGCCGACCGCGCCCGTCTGCACAACGACGTTGTTCTCGTGGACGGGCTGGGCCCCGGATGGGACAGCCGCGAGCGGCGTTCACGGCTGGCCCAGCGGGTCGCCGACGCCTCACCGGACCTGACCCTGCTCGGCATCGGAGCGCCCCAGCAGGAGATTCTCGCTCACGAGTTGAATGAATTGGTGGCGGGACCGATCATATGTTGCGGGGCCGCCATCGAGGTTTTGGCAGGTGTGCGCCCACGTGCCCCTCGTGCGCTCCGAAGGCTGGGACTCGAGTGGGCGTTCCGTCTGGCGATCGAGCCCCGACGGCTGGCTCGCCGGTACCTCGTGGCGGGGTCGACATACCTCTGGCTCCTGGTGAACGCGCTCCGGCTTCGTCTCCTTCGGCGCCCGAGGGACCTGGCATCCTGACGTTGGCAATCCATCCGGCCGGCGCCATCGTGCCTTGGCAACGGCCTTGATGTCTCAAGTGACGCTCGGCGCCCCTCCCCAGGCCACCAGTTCGGCAGTATCTAGCATCAATCCGATGGCGGATCGACTGCGCGTCGCGGTGCTTCTGAGCACTAGCCACTTCGAAGCGTTCTACGGCAACGACCTCGGGCTGACCCGTCGCCAGTACCTGGACGGATATCGCAACGACTGGTCCTGGGACTGGTGTCGCATGCTGACCGAGACGGGCGTCGACACTAGCCTCTATATAGCTACGACGCTTGCCGGCGAACACGCAGCCACGAGTGACGGGTACCGGGTTCGGTTTCTGCCGCTGACCTCCATCGCCGCTCCGTGGACCCGGTTCACGTGGCTCGAGCGCAGCCCGGTGGGGCGCTACGTTGGGCAACTTGCCAACACGGCGGCCATGCTGCCGGCGCTGCGCGGAGCCCTGCTCGAGGATCGGATCGACGTGCTCTGCGTGCAGGAGTATTGGACTGCCCGCCTCGACGTGCTGGTACGAACGTTGAGCATCCCGGTGGTCACGGTTGATCAGGGCCTGCCAGACCGACACGAGATCAAGATGTTCAAGCGGGGGTCCTTCCGGCGGACCTCCGGCGTCGTAGTGCAGACCGAACGCGAGGCGGCGAAAGTCGGACGCTACGGCGGCCAGGCGCGACGGATCCCCAACGCGGTCGATATCGAATTTTTTCATCCGGATTCAGAGGAGTTGCGCCGGTTGGAGCCGGTCGTCCTCTGTGTGGGGAGACTGCACAACGCGCAAAAACGGCTCTCTGACGTGATGCGTGCCGTTGCCCTCCTCCCCGACACGTGGCGACTGCGAATCGCGGGCAACGGTCCGGATCGACCGACCCTCGAGCGGCTGAGCGAGGAGCTTGGACTCCAGGGCCGTGTGGAGTACCTCGGCTTCGTCTCTGAAGGCACCAAGCTGCGAGATCTCTACCGGAGCGCAAGCGTGGTCGCGCTGCCCTCCGCGTATGAGGGCTTGCCGATGGTCCTGCTCGAGGCGATGAGCTGCGGAACGCCGGTGGTCGGTAGCGACATACCCGCCATCGCCGAGGTGATTGAGCGCGGACGCACCGGAATCCTCGTCCCAGTCGGCGATCCGAGGCGCTTGGCCGAAGCGCTCTCGGAGGCTGTCGCGCGCCGGGCCGAGCTCGGATCGGCGGCTCGGGCGTCGATCGTGGCCAACTACGACCAGGCAGTTGTCGGACCACGCCTAGCCCAGATGCTTCGCTCGGCACGCGTGAACTCGACATCGTCGTGTTGACCCGCGCGCATTCGATGCCGCTTCTCAAGCAAACAGCCAAGGCCATTGGATGGCCGTGCGCCGCGGTCGGGGCGCTCTCCGACGTTCATTTGCTCGGGCTGCTCGCCGCAGTGGTCTGGGGCCGAAAGCGGCGCACGCCGGAGCCGTACGCCGCCCTGCGGGTTCTGGTGGTGGTCCCGGCCCACAACGAAGAGACCCAGATCATCGAGACGCTGCGATCGATCGAGGCGAGCAGTTATCCCGCCGAGAACCGTCGGATCGTGGTCGTGGCCGACAACTGCACCGACCGTACTGCCCCAGTCGTGCGAGCGGCCGGGATCGACGTCTGGGAGCGCGAAGAGCCGGATCGCCGTGGCAAGGGATATGCCCTGGAGTGGGCCTTCTCGCGCGTGCTCGAGGACCCCTCGGTGCAAGCCGTATGCGTTATCGACGCGGACTGCGAGGTCTCCTCGAACCTGCTGGCCGCGCTCGCGGCCAGACTGCGGGCGGGTGCGGAGGCTGTACAGGCTCCGTATCTGATCTCCAATCCAAACGCCTCGCCGTCGGCCGCGTTGCGCTGGGCAGGGTTTGCATTGTTCAACGTCGTTCGTCCCCTCGGCCGCCAACGCTTGGGACTGTCGAGCGGACTGCTGGGAACCGGCATGGCGTTCTCACGCAGCCTTCTGCTCCGTTCGCCCTGGCGCGCGTTCTCTCATGCCGAGGATCGCGAGCAGCACCTGCGCTGGGTCCTCGACGGCGCCCGGGTCGACTTCGCCCCGGAAGCGCAGATACGATCGGCCGCCCCGACCACCGCGACCGGTGCTCAGGCACAGATGAGGCGCTGGGACAGCGGCCGGGAAAGTCTCGCCACCGGCTTGACGCCCAGGGTCGTGGGGCGTGGGCTGCGCACCCGCGACCTCACGGCGCTCGAGGCGGCGCTCGAGCCGGTGTTGCCGCCCCAATCGGTGCTGCTAGGTATCAACCTCGCCGCGCTGGCCGCCGGCCGGATCGCCGGAGCCCGGATGCTCGCTCGTGTGGGGGCCAGCGCTGTTCTGGCGCAGGTTGCCTACGTCGCCGGCGGGCTGGCTGCGGTGAACGCGCCGCGCTCGGTGTGGCAAGCGCTGCTGACCGCGCCACGATTCGTGCTCCATCGTCTGGCTGGCCTCGCGCGTTCGCTGGCATCCGGCGGACCATCGGGTTGGGAGCGGACGCCACGGGAGACCGAACCCAGTGAAGCCGCCGCGAAGACGACCCCGCCTGACGTCGAGCCGACCGGGTCTGACCTCGCGCGCCTCCCGGTCTGACTCGTGAGGAGCGTAGACGTGAAATCCGTCAGCGGGACTTTCGCACGAGGCGTGCGCGCAGCAGACCCGGGCCCGTACGGTATGGAATGTCCTCGTCGATGCTCTGATATAGCTGATGATCGTCGCGGACGCCGTTCCGGCGGGTCCAAGTCACGTCCCACTCGACGAACCTATCGAGAATGTCCCACGTCAACTCCTGCGGCTCGGTCGACGTCGCCGGGTGTCCGGTCTCGACCATGACGAGCAGCGTGGCGCCGTCGGCAGCGACACGGGTCAGCTCGGCGATCGTGTCCTCTAAATCATCGACGTGATCCAATGCGTTCAGACACGTCACGACATCGAACGAACTTGCCTCAAACGGCATCTTCTCTGCGGGAGCTGTTACATATCTCATCTTGTGCCGATCGATGCCAAACTCACGGTAGGTGTCAGTCAGCGGGTCCAACCCGACTCGCTCCGCCGCCATGTGCGCCCACTCCAGGCTCCCGCGCGGCCCGCATCCGATATCCAGGACACGCCTGCCGGCGAAGAAGTCGGCGCCCAGGTCGAAGTGAGTGGTGAACACCCCTTGGTAATGCGCGTTGCCAAGCGTGCCCTCCTCGCGGACACGTCCACGCCAATACCGCGTCTCGTGTTCCCCCTTGGAGGGCGGGAACGCGCGATCATAGGCACGCCCGGCCAGGTCGCGTACTCGCGTGAAGGCCATGCGCCGAAGGTAGCAGCTGGTAAGAGTTACTGCACGAGACGACGAGCGAGGCTTACCGGGCGCTCACACGGCCCGGGCCGCCGGGCGCTATGGCCCGGACGGTTCGGGCTAGGATCGGCCTGAGATGATTGAGCGTGCTCTTAGCCGCGTCCACCACCACCTGGTGCAGCGGCGTCTCAGCTCGGCCGCACGTCAGGTGCGCAGAGAACGCCTGACGTATCTCGTCCCGGTGAAGCTGCTGCAGGTGGAGCGTGCCATTCGCGCTGCTCAGCGAGCAGGCGTACCCGGCGACTTCCTCGAATGCGGAGTCGCCTTGGGGGGCAGCGCGGTGCTGCTGGCCAGAGGGGCCTCCGCGCAGGGCCGCTGCTTCGATGGTTACGACGTATTCGGCATGATCCCGCCACCGACCGACAAGGACCCGCCCGAAGTTCACGAGCGCTATCAGACGATTGTCTCCGGTCAGTCGCGGGGGATCGAAGGCGACAAGTACTACGGCTATCGCCCGGATCTATATGAGCACGTCGCTCGCACCCTTGACCGGTTTGGTGCGCCCGTCGGGCCGCGCGTCCGGCTTCACAAGGGTCTGTTCGACGAAACGCTCCACCCGTCGGGGCCGGTGGCGCTCGCTCATGTCGACTGCGACTGGTACGAGCCAGTAAAACTGTGCTTGGAGCGGATCTACCCGCACCTCGCGGTGGGAGGCCGGCTGATCGTCGACGATTACTACGATTGGGGCGGTGCTCGAGACGCGACCAACGAGCTCTTGGGTGCCCACGGCGACCTGACGGTGGAGACGCGGCGAGCGCATCTAATCGTACATCGCGGGTGACGAAGTGAACTCGAGTCGCGTGTATCTCGAAGCCTTTGCGCGGCGCGCCGCCGCCTCCGTCCGGGAGGGCGCGGTCGTGCTCGACGCAGGAGCCGGTCAAGGTCCCTATAGGGAACACTTCGCGCACGCTCGCTACGAAGCCGCCGATTTCGAACAGGTGCCGGGCAAGGACTACTCGGGAAACCACTATGTATGCGACCTGTCGTCGATCCCCGTCGAGGACGGTCGTTACGACCTCGTTTTTCTAAGTCAGGTGCTCGAGCATTTGCCATCCCCGCTGCTAGTCCTCGCGGAGCTGCGCCGAGTGCTGAAGCCGGGCGGACGGCTCTGGGCGAGCGCCCCGCTGTTCTACGAGGAGCACGAGCGACCCTACGACTTCTATCGCTATACGCAGTTCGGATTGCGACGACTGTTCGAGGAGTCCGGATTCAAGGACCTGGAGATCGACTGGCTCGAGGGATACCTCGGCACCGTCAGCTACGAGCTCGAGGTCGCCGCGCACGCGCTCGCGCGGTCACGTTTGGCTCCTGCCGGATCTCTGCTGCTCGGGCTGAGTGCGCTTGCGGCCAGGGCCGATCTTCGCCGCCGGATAACCAGTGTGGGTCACCCGAAGAACTACACGATTGTCGCCAGCGTGTGAGGGGCGAACTGTGACGGCCGAGCCGAGGGTGCTGGTCACCAACTGCGTGGTGCTCAACGGAGGCGATGCGGCGATCCTATACGGACTTCTCGATCGATTGCGTGCCGCGATTGGGCCCCGGATAGACGTGATTGTGGTCGACGACCAACCGGAGGCCGTGGCGGGGCGGTATCCGCAGCTCCCGACCACGCGGCGGCTCGATGCGACCCTGGGGCGCGCCCCGAGCATCCCGATCCTCGGCCGGGTCGTGGCAGAGTTGCAGCGCGCTCGACTCCTGGCGGGGGCGTGGTGCATGGGCCGTGGGATGGCCAGCCTGGCCCGACTCTGGCTGAACTCGGAGCAGCGCTCGGCCCTCGAGGTGTTCAGCTGGAGCACCGCGGTGGTCAGCACGGGAGGGACCTATCTCGTGGAGCGCTACCCGATCGCCGGGAGGCTCCTCGAGCTCGAGGTGGCCCTTGCGATGCGGCGCCCGCTGGTGCTGTTCACTCAGTCGCTTGGACCGTTCACGGAGCGCAGACACCGCCGCACGGTCCGTACGATCGCGTCCCGTGCGCGCCTGGTGCTCTTGCGTGATGAGCTTTCTCGCCGGCACCTGATCGATCTCGGCATTCCCGGAGATCACGTTCAGGTGGTCGCCGATGGTGCATTTGCACTGACCGCCCGGCGGCCGGCCCGCACGGGCCATCGCCTTCGCGTTGCGGTGTCCGTGCGCGACTGGCCCTACGCCAGCGGCGATGCCGGTGTGACCAACACTCGTTACCGTGCCTCGATTAAGGGGCTCGTCGAGGGGCTCGTGAGCAATCGCGGGGCTGAGGTCACGTTTCTCTCGACCTGCCAGGGGGCGCCGGAATACTGGACGGATGACTCCGCCGTCGCCACCACGATCGCGGAGGAGCTCGATCCACGCGTTCGTGGGTCGGTTCAGGTCGACCGTGCGTTTCGAAGCCCGCCGGAACTCCTGGACACGTTGGGCAGATTCGATCTCGTCGTGGCCACAAGGATGCACATGGCGATCCTTGCGCTGGTCGCCGGTGTGCCGGTGTTCCCGATCGCCTACGAATCGAAGACACGCGAGCTGTTCGGACGCCTGGGCATGGCCGAGTGGGTCCGCGACTTCGAGGAGCTCGTCGGTCCCTCCCTGAGTGAGGACGTCGAACGGTTTATCGACGAGCTTCCCGCCATCTCCGGTCCGCTCCGGGCGATGGTCGACGCGGAGCGGCGGTCGGCGCTGGCTACCGCAGATCTGCTGGCGCAGGCCCTCTCCGTCGCAAGCCGGGGTCCGGCCCCGGAACGAACGGCTCAGGCCAGAAGCTGACCCGAGTCACTGGACGCCGCCAGGTCTGAGTCGGTGCCTTAGCCTCAGCGTCGCCAGGTGCCGGAGCCTTGACCTGGCAGCGACCGCGATCTCGTCGTTCGATCGCGACATCGCCGCCAGATACAGGATGCCGCCCGCGCACAGTTGCAAGCTGAGGACCTGCCACGCCGGCATCGAAACCGGCATGAGGAATCGGACCGAGAGTTCGCCGGCAGCGATCGCCAGGCCCGGGCCCCAGCCGGCAATCGCGGGCCCCAGCAACTTCCTCAGAGGAAGCTGAAGGATGCGGGCGAGGGGGGCGACGACGATCGGCAAGCAGATCCAGGACTTGATCAGGATCGCCGTCGCCACGCCCCGGGTTCCCCACGGCAAGCCCGCAACGATGGCCAACACCGTGATGGTGGTCGAAACGAGCCCCAGCTTGAACAGCAGACCGGTGCGCCCCGCCGCGCGGTAAGGCCCACCGGTGGCTGCACCGAGGATCTGGGGAACCGCGGCAAGCGACAGAAGCTCGAGCAGGGGACTGACGCCGGCCCATCGTGAGCCGTAGAGGACCTTGATCAGCGCCGGAGCCGTCGCCGCGAGCGTGACCGTCAGCGGCAGCGTGATCGAGCCGGTGGCAGCGGCCACGGCGCGACTCCAGGCTCTTCCGAGCCGCCTTGGGTCGTCCTGCATGCGGGCAAGGGCGGGGTAGAGCACACGCAGGAGCACAGCTCCCATTTGCCCCACAGGAATCATCATCAGGTTGTAGGCGCGGTTGTATTCACCAAGGCTCGCCGACGAAACCCTTCCTCCAAGGAGGATGTTGTCGAGGTTACGAGACCAGTAGTTGATGGAGTTGAAGCCAACGAGCCCTCTCGAAAAGCTCCAGAGTTCGCGGACGGAGGCTCGGTTGATCCAGCGCCTGGGCATCCATCGTGCGCTCGCCCACAGCCAGAGCGAGAGCACGACGGTCCCGATCAGCGGACCTACGGCCAGGCTGTAGACACCGAGGCCGGCCAGCGCGCAAACTGGTGCCGCGATCGTCGCGATGATGGCCGATCCTGTTTCGACAATTGCGATCCGGCGGAAATTGAAGCTACGTTCGAGCAGCGCCAGCTGCACGACGCCGCACGACAGGGCGAAGTTCAGGCTCACCACGATGATCAGCCCGACCAGCTGGGGCTGCCCGTAGACCAGGGACAGTGGGACGGCGAGCGCGGAGATGAACAGCGTGAGCGCAACGCCGGTCAGGGCATTTAGCCAGAATGCGCTCGACAGCAACTCCTCGGTGACACGCGGGGCGTGCACGACCGCGGCGCCAAGGCCCAGGTCAGTGAAGATATTTGCAAACCCGGCGATCGAGTAGACGAGCGCGGCCTCGCCGAACTGGCTGGGAAACAGCAGCCTTGCCATGACGATCGAGACGGCGAACTGGAAAACCTGCGTGCCAACGCTGGATGCGGCCATCCAGGCCCCGCCTCGACGGGCACCCTCAGCGAGCGTGACCCCGCGCGCAAGGCGAGCGAGAGCAGGATGCTCCGCTTCCGTGGTCTGGTCGGGCTCAGTCACAACGCTGAGCAGACGAGGCGCGAAAGCACCCCGTGCTGGGTGCCCGACGGGCTAGCAGAATGCGTTGCAGTCAGATCGGGCATCGGGGTCGAAGATAGCATTGCGGTCGTCATGCCAGAGCAAGTCACAAGCGGCACGATCTCTTTGCTTTATGTCCTCTTTCAGTATCCGACGCTCTCCCAGACGTTCGTCAGAAATGAAGTGCATGGACTCCGCGAGCTGGGTGCCACTGTGGACGTGGTCAGCATCGAAGAGGGCGACAGCGCCCACATCGATCGCGGCTGGGCAGGCGACTTTCGGTTCTTAGGACGCCCGGGGCTCCGTCGTGCGACCTTAGATCACATCTGGTTCGCCGTGCGCCACCCACGTTCCTACCGTAGGTACCTATTCGCGGTGGCGAGGTTACGGGAGTATTGGCGTCTGGCCCTGCAACGACTGCCCACCGAGGCGCGAAGGTTGCGCAGCGCGGGCCGGCCGCATGCGTGTCACACGCATTTCGCCTGGGACACCGCATCTCCAGCGGTATACCTTTCGCGTCTACTCGATGTTCCGGCATCCGTAACGGTCCACGCCAACGACATCTACGTCGCGAACGCACCGGTGCTGCGCACCCGCTTGGAGCATTTCGATCGTGTCGTCACGGTCTGCAACTTCAATGTCGGGCTGCTCAACGGGATGGGGGTGTCAACCATCGGGGCCGGTGACGTGGACGTTGTGCCATGCGGGGTGGAGGTGCCGGCTCGGTCAACCGGTGATGGGGCCGCGATGGGCACGGATATCGTCTCGGTCGGACGCCTGGTAGAGAAGAAGGGATTCGACTCGCTAATCCGGGCGCTGGCGCTGGTGCGTGAGCGGCTGCCGGACCTCCGGGCGACGATCGTCGGGGAGGGACCGGAACGGGACAGGCTGGATAGCCTGATCGCGGAGCTCGGGCTCCAGTGCAACGTGATCCTGGCCGGGGCCAACAGTCATCACGCTACGCTGGAGCTGATCGAGCGGGCCAAGGTGTTCTGTCTCGCCTCCCAGCCAGCGCGGAACGGTGACTGCGACGCGCTTCCGGTCGTGATCAGGGAGGCGATGGCGCGGTCGGTTCCCGTCATCTCCACTCGGGTCGCCGGCATCCCCGAGACGGTCGATGAAGAGGTTGGGTGGCTCGTCGATCCACGCTCGCCGGGCCAGCTTGCAGACGCCATCGCAGCCGCGCTGGGCGACGACGCCGAGCGCGTGCGGCGCGGGCGTGCCGGGCGGGCTCGAGTGATGCGGCGGTGGACGGTTCAGGATCAGGCTGCGGGAATCCTGAGGGTGTTCGAGCGACCGACGGGGGAGCCGAGGTCTGAAGACTGAGGAGTTGGCGTCCGTCCGGGAAAGAGCCGGCTTGGACGGCTATTGCGAGGGGGCGGCGTGTCGGCGCGAGCGGAAGTAGGCGCGGAGCTCGCGCTCGTCCCCGTACGCCTGGTCCCGCACCGAGTGGATCACGCTGTAGCCCTGATCGATCAGCCGCTCGGGCGGGTACGGGAGGTACCGCCAGGCGATCGCGAACGCGTCGCCAGGGTCGACACTTCCGCGCATGCTGAGACCACCCGCGGACGCGAGGAGTCCGACGACGACGTCCTCGGACACCCACGTCCCCACCCATGGCTGCCAGTGGAGAAGATCGCGTCGGTTCAGCAATTGAGGTCCGGCCGCGTAAGCACCGCCGAGGCAGTTGGCGCCCCACTCGTAGCCATGGCCAGCGGCACTCCTGATGAGGCGCCGGACCGTGCCGGCGTCCCGCAGAGAACGAAAGCGCAGCGTGTGCCCCAGACCGGGGACGATTGGCCGTCCGGCCCGGCGGAGCTTCGTTTCCCATTCGGTCCAGTCGCGCCGCGCGCCGCTGCAGGTGTGGGTGTAGGACCCAACCAACCCGACCCCGTCCTCGGATAACGCCGCGCGCAGCTTGTCTGCAACCGGACCGATGATGAGCGCGTCCGTGTCGAGCTTCAGGAGAAACTCGGGCTCACGGCGGGCCGCCGCACGCATTCCCTCGATCGTGCCCGCGACCATCGCGCTATACGGGTCGGGTGTGCCGTCGCGCCACAGCGGCGTCCGCAGTACTTCACACGATGCCCAATCGCCGGCCGCACTCGCGAGATCGCGCGGCACGTCGTTGTCGTCGACCAGCAGGAGATTGACCTCGTCGCTGTCCTCGAACGCGCGCAGGCTGTCGAGGGTGTCGCGGAGACGATCGACTTCCTGCTGCCCCGGTCCGACGGGTACCAGTACAGCGAACATCGGGCCAGTCTAGTCGGCGCCACCTGGCCGGACTCTCCTCGGTAAGTCCGGCCGGGTCGCTGTCGCCATTACCCCGAGCCGAAGGCTGCCTACGAACTGGAGGAGCAGGATTGCTGGGTCTGGAGGGCTTGGAGGTCACTCCAGGGAAAGAGCGCAAGCACCTGGTTCGGATACTGATTGCCGAAGGCAGCCGGCCACGGGTTGCTAGGCAGGCTGACCGGGTCCTGTCCATAAAACGAAACGGAACCCGCTTGGTCGCGGACGACCATGCCGTAGGTCTGGGCGGCTTGGGCGAGCATCCGATCGATCGGCGGCAAATCCAGGCTGGCAATATTGAGCGTCGGATCCAGACGGAAGCGCGTTCCCTCGGGGATCGGCGTGATGCCGGGGGTCGAGTTGCTGCCGTCGCTCCGCTGCGCGGGCCAGGACCAGCAACCACGCGCCGTCTCCACCAGGCTGATCGCGAGGGCATGGTTGATGTAGCCACGTTGGAGGTCGGCTTCGGTGACAAGTCCGCCGAGGAGGGGCAGGCCGGTGGCGGTGGCGCCCCAGTTCGTGGTTTGGCCCGTGTGGGTGAAGTAGCCGGGGTCGGTCGAGACGTCATCCATCTCGCCACCCCATTCGGCGTGCCACCCATCGGACTCCTGGTGCATTTGCCAGAACTCCCACATCGTGTTGGTCGAGGGTTGCCAGACGACCATGTGCTCATCAGACCCGGCGGCGGCTTTGGCGCCGGCGGGGATCGGCACGGCGTCGAACGCTTGCTGGAGGTCCGGTCCCCAGGTATCGAGCGTGACGTGCTGAACCGGTTCGTTGTCAGGCACGACGTAGACCGGGACGCTGTAGGAGGTGGTGTTCATCCACGGACCGTAGGTTGTGACCTGTCGCACAAGCTCGTTCACGTAGGCCTGCGAGTCAGGATCGAGCGGGGCCAGGGCCGCGAGTGGGGCGTTCCAGAAGCTGGTCGGCGAGAAGGGATTCCCCGGCCACGCCGCCCCGGAAACTCCGCCCCCGCCGCTGCCGGTCCCCCCGGTAGCACCGGTTGAGGTCGAAGCGCCCGCGGAGGACCCAGCTGTCGGCGACACGGCCGTCGGCGGGCCCGGGGCCAGGGTCGAAGGCGCCGTGGTTCCAGCGCTCGTCCCCTGGGTGGACGATCTCGACGGAGCGGAGGGCGACGAGGCGGCGACTGACCGGGGCGCTGGGATCACCTGTCCTGATGAGGTCGTGACAGTTACGCTGGCGAGGTTGATCGAGCTTCTGCGCGTCCGAACGAGACTGCCGAGCTCGACGAGGCTCGGAGCAATGCCCTTACCTACGAATGATTCCTGGGGTTGCCTTCCGGCGTAGACATTGACCTTCTGGCCCGCGACGGCAAGCTCGACCACAGTGGCATGGCCGGTCACCGTCACACGGTGGGCGACACCGTGGAGCTTGCCGGGTCGTGCGCTCTGGAGCTGGAGCTGACCACGGCGAAGCCCGAGCGAAATCCCGCCGGGTTCAAGACGAACCAGCGTCGTCTCGGCTCCACGCGGGGCCCGCAGGCAGAATTCGACGCTGACCCCTGTCGATCGAGGGAACGACTGGCTGACGTAGCTGGCAGTGGGGCCGAGCGGGGCTTGGAGGATCCAGCCGCTGGGCCCAGTGCCGAGCCGAACCGCCCCTTCCAAGGTGGTGGCTCGCCCTGCCACCGCCGCCAGTGACGAGCCCGTCGCGGTCGCGGCTGCTCCGGCGCACGGGGGGAGAACGTGGCTAGAGACGAGGGGAGAGGCCGGCATCGCTCCGCTCGACGTGACGAAGCCGAGCGACCCTGCGGCCGCAGCAGCCCACGCCGCGATGACCCTCATCAGACGCGAGCCCAAGATCGCCGATGTCAGATTCGAGCTCATTGTGCAATCGAGTACCCCGTCCGGGGGGATGGCCGCCGCGGCGATTGATATTTGTGCAGGAGTCGACCCGATTACGGCAGTAATCGCTTGCTCAGCGGCGACTTAGCGCTGCCAACAGCAGGACTGAGCGGACCGCAGCGCTTGGAGTTGGTTCCAGGGGAACCAGGAGAGGTAGGTGTTGGGGTAGTCGTTGTCGAGTTCTTGGGGCCAGGGGTTGGTGGGGAGGTTGACTGGGTCTTGTCCGTAGAAGCT
>Ga0335074_10004901_pt1 | contig 18495 bp, 17 predicted proteins | sample Lox_Sample_23_FD_206715 | JGI IMG/M metagenome (GOLD analysis project Ga0335074, IMG submission 206715) | Soil microbial communities from Loxahatchee National Wildlife Refuge, Florida, United States - Lox_Sample_2.3 | ecosystem: Environmental > Terrestrial > Soil > Wetlands | place: USA... | reverse complement strand
TGAGCGAGATCAGCTCGACGTCGGCGCCGGTATGCGGAGCATCGATGAGTTTCCCGCCGCCGACGTAGATGCCGACGTGGCTGTTGCCGGCGAACCCGAGGATGTCGCCCGGCTGCAGGTACTTCGTGACGTCTCCGGAGGCCAGATCAACCTGCGGCAGGTCTGCCTCCTGGTCGTAACTGGTCCGCGGAATGGAGACCCCGGCGCTCGCCCAGGCCTCCATGGTGAGTCCAGAGCAGTCGAAGCCGTCCGCGCACGGGCCGGTGCCGCCGTACACATAAATGCAGCCAACCTGCTTGTAAGCGTAGGCAACGGCCTTTTCCGCCTGGGTCGAGGTCGGCCCGGTGTACTTAAGGCCGCCGGTCTGCCCTCCGCCGGCGCCGAGCCCGACTTGCTCAGCGGGCGACAGCCGATTTAGCAGCGACGTCTCGCTGTTGACCAGCTTGGTCATGGCAAGCTTCCGCTTGGCCAGGTTGGCCTTCAGCTGAAGGATGCCGATCTTCGTCCGTTGCGCGACTAGCTGGGTGTTAGTGAGCTGCCTGGCGACCGCGAGGAACTGCTCGATCTGAGCATTGTTGGTGTCCGACAGCTCGAGCAGGATCGACGACTGGTTGAGGATTCGCTGCGGGTTGCCGGAGGTGAACAAGGCAATCGACGAGTTGATATTGCCGTCCATGTAGTCGGCCACCGCGATGCGGCCGATCTCGTCGCGCATCCCGGCGAACCGCAGTGAGTCGGCCGCCACTTCCTTGTCGATCAGAGCCAGGCGCTGATTAGTGGCCTGGAGCTCCTGCTTGACCTGGTCATACTGCTGGTCGAGCTGGTCAGCCTTGATCTGGTCTGCCTTGAGCCTCGCCTCAACTTGGCTGACTGTCGGCGCCGGCGCGGCACCAGCGCTGGCTGTGACGCCCAACAGCAGTCCGGCGACGAAGACCGTGGCAGTGGCAGCCGCGACACGATGCCTGACGATCCTGCGAACCGACGGCGGCGTATGCACCTGCGCGACACGCTCCTTCTTCCACTGTCCGCCTGCCGGGTTAGCTGACGGGTTCGGGCTGTGGAAGCCTGCCCTACTGCCCGGCTCAGGTCCGGGCCGATTCACCCCTGACGGGCATCGCACCTGCGCGCCCGCCTCGTGGGTCCCCGGCTCTCCAGTCGGCCTCGTGGCCGGCTATCGGAGATTCGGCTGAACGACCGGTCGCCGCCGCCGAGTGGCGGCTGCTAAGCGATACGGCTCGCTGCACGACCTTAGTAGCGGGCCGAGGGTGGATTCAACCGCTTCGCACACTCTGCCGTCGTGTCCTTTATTTCCGCCTGGCGTGCGGCGGCGGAACGAAACGGACCCGGCGCGCCTTTCCCGGACTGTCAGCACCGGGCTCTAGCGTGAAAGCCGTGATCGAAGTTCTGGCCAGCCTCACCCTCGTGGTCGTCGATGTCGAGACGACCGGCTGGCTGGATCAGCAGGGCGAGATCACAGAGATCGGGGCGGTGCGACTGACCGGCGGACAGCTCACCGGCGAGTTCTCATCGCTGGTCCGGCCCTCAGGCCCGATCCCTGCCGACATCACGGCACTGACGGGTATCACTGACGCCATGGTCAGCCGCGCGCCGCTGGTGGCCGCGACCATCCGTGCGTTCCTGGCTTTCGCTGGCGACTGCGTGCTGGTCGCGCATAACGCTCCCTTTGACACCGGCTTCCTCGAAGCGGCGTGCTCAGCGGCCGGGATCGCCTGGCCTCGGGCAGCCGTGCTGGACACTGCAGTCATGGCAAGACTGCTGCTGAGCCCGGACGATGTGCCCGACTGCCGGCTAGCTACGCTCGCGGACTATTTCGGCGCCAAGACCGCGCCCACACATCGCGCGCTGCCGGATGCGAAGGCGACGGCCGACGTGCTCGCCGGGCTGTTCGGTTACGCGGCGGGCCAGCGGCCTCCAGCGACGCCGCGGCTCCTCAGCGTCGCGAGCTAAGCCGCTCCCGCCGGTTGCCGGGACCGGGCACCGCCAGACCGGCACAGCGCGACCGCCCGCCGACCAACACCATGCGGGCCGCACAGCACGGGCCGGACCGCAGAGACCACGGCTGCGGCGTACGCTACTGCCGCGGCCGGGGCGCAGGATCCCGGCAGGCGCAGGAGGAAGCTGTGGTCACCGCAATAGTTCTCATCAAAACCGACGTGGCCGGCATCCCTGAGACTGCCGAGGCCATCGCGCAGATCCCGGCCGTCACCGAGGTCTACTCAGTGACCGGCGAGTTCGACCTCGTCGCCATCGTCAGGGTTCGCGGGCATGAGGAGCTCGGAGACGTGATCCCCGGCACCCTGAACAAGGTCGCGGGCGTGACGCACACTGAGACCCATATCGCGTTCCGCACCTACTCGCGGCACGACCTTGAGGCCGCGTTCGCGCTCGGCTACACGGAGTCCTGAGAGCAGTCAGGTCCTGAGAGCGGTCAGGTCCTGAGAGCGGTCAGGTCCTGAGAGCAGTCAGGGCCCGAGACCGGTCAGCTCGCGGCGAGCCGCTGGCTGGCGCTGACCCAGCGGTCCAGCAGGTCGGCCGCCGCGCCAGAATCGACCGCGGCCGCAGCCCGGGAGTAGCCGTCGCTCAGCGCGGGTGTCAGAGCGTCCGGGCCGGCCACGCCGGCCTCAGCGGCCAGCGCCGCCCCCGCGTTCAACAGCGCGGTCTCGCGCACCGGGCCAGGCCTTCCGGACAGGAACGCCCGCACCACCTCGGCGTTATGCGCAGGGTCGCCGCCCAGCAGGTCCGCGGGCACCGAGCGGGGAATGCCGAGTTCGGCCGGGTCGAATGAAGTCTGGCTGACCGTGCCGTCGTGGACGATCCACACGGTGGACGGCGCGGTCGTGGTGAGCTCGTCAAGGCCGTCCTCGCCGTGGAACACCAGCGCCGTGCAGCCGCGCGCGGCCAGCACTCCGGCCAGGATCGGCCCGATCCGGGGGTCGGCCACTCCGAGCGCCTGCGCCGCGGGCCTCGCCGGGTTGGCCACCGGCCCGAGGATGTTGAACACCGTCGGCACGCCGAGCTCGCGCCGGGGGACGATCACATGCCGGAGCGCCGGGTGATACAGCGGCGCGAACAGGAAACCCGCGCCGATCTCGGCCACGAGCTGCTCCGTCGCCGAGGCCGGCAGGTCGATCACCACGCCGAGTGCTTCCAGCACGTCCGCAGTCCCGCTCGCTGACGAGGCGGCCCGGTTCCCGTGCTTGACCATCCGGGCGCCGGCAGCCGCCGCCGCGATCGTGCCCATGGTGGAGATGTTCACGGTGCGGGCCCCGTCGCCCCCCGTCCCGACCAGGTCGACGGTCCGGCCGGGGATGGAGACGGGCGTGGCGTGATCGAGCATCGACTGGGCCAGGCCGGTGACCTCGCTGGCGGTCTCGCCCTTGATCCGCAGCGCGACGCCGAACCCGGCGATCTGCGCCGGCGTGGCCGCGCCATCCATGATCTCGTTCATCGCCCAGGCCGTCTCGTCGGCCGTCAGATGCTCACCGCGTATCAGCGCGCCGATCAGCGCTGGCCAGGTTGTGCGTGAATCCATGTGCGGCCACCTTGGTCTGGTCTGGCTGGCGGGCTGGCGCGAGGGTGGCGGGCCCGCCTCCATTGTGGTGCAGAAGGCCGGGCCGATTCTGCCGGAGCCGGCGAGCTTCCTAGGCCTGGACGACTTCGCTGCCGGCTGACCGCTGGCGCATCAGCACCGCGAGTTCCCTGGCCAGGTCGACCGGGTCGATCGGGTGGCTGACTACCGCGTCGGCCCGTGACCACGTCGCCAGCCAGCCGTCGTCGGGCCGGCCGATGATCAGCAGGACCGGCGGGCAGTTATAGATCTCGTCCTTGGCCTGCCGGCAAACGCCCATCCCGCCCGCGGGCTGGGCCTCGCCGTCCAAGATCATCACGTCCACTTCGCCGGCGTCCAGCTTCCGGAACAACATCGGCTCGGTAGCTACCTCGGTGATCTCGGCCTCGGGCACGTCAGGAGCGGGACGGCGGCCGATTGCAAGCCGTACCCGGGCTCGGGTATCGGCATTATGGCTATACACGACAACCTTCATGGCACAGGATGCTACCGACCTGGGGGGTCGGGCTACGCACGCCTACGCGGTGTCGTAATAATGGCCCCGTGGTCACAGCATCTACTGAGGTAGCCCCGCGCGGGATTACCAGTCGGCCCAACCTCGTGAGCGTGGGCACGATCATCTGGCTCTCGTCGGAGCTGATGTTTTTCGCGGCCCTGTTCGCGATGTACTACACGATCCGGTCGGTCGACAAGGGCCTGGGCCAGCCGTGGCCGCAAGCGCACCTTGACCTGAGGCTTGCCACGATCAACACGATCGTGCTGCTGCTGTCCAGCGTGACCTGCCAGATGGGCGTGTTCGCGGTCGAGCGGCACCAGATCCGGCGGGGTGGCTACATCTGGGATGTGCCGAAGTGGGGCCTGCGCGAGTGGTACGTGCTCACCTTCTTCATGGGCTTGTACTTCGACCTGGGCCAGGGCTGGGAATGGCTGAGCCTCATCCATGACCAGCACGTTACGGTTGCATCCAGCAACTACGGGTCGGTGTTCTACCTGACCGAGGGCTTCCACGGACTCCACGTGGCCGGCGGCCTGGTGGCGTTCCTGTTCTTGCTCGGCAGGACGTACGCGGCCAAGAGGTTCACGCTCGAGCAACAGACCAGCGCCATCGTGGTGTCCTATTACTGGCACTTTGTCGATGTTGTCTGGATCGGCCTCTTTACCACCATCTACCTGATCCACTAACCGGGAACTGGGGTTTAGCTGTGAGCTGGATCACCGCGAGGCGCCGGCACCCGGCCGCGGGCTACATCGCCGTGGCGTTCGTGCTCGTCATGATCGGCACTGCCTACGCCGTCATCACCGGCAGCAACGCCTCGGCGTCGTCGCCGACGACTGCGAACTCGGCGCAGATCGCCGAGGGCCGCAACCTGTTCGTCGAGAACTGCTCGACGTGCCACGGCCTGTTCGCCGAGGGGGTGACCGGTCAGGCGCCGAGCCTGATCGGTGTCGGCGCGGCCGCCGTCGACTTCCAGGTGAGCACCGGCCGCATGCCTGCCGCCGAACTCGGCGGCGAGAATCCCCGGAAGCCACTGCACATCACCAACCCGGCCGAGATCCACGCGCTCGCCGCGTATATCCAGTCGCTAGGCGGCGGCCCGCCGATTCCGTCTGCGGCCATGGTGAGCACCGCCGGGGCGAACCTCGGCCTCGGCCAGCAGCTGTTCGTGGCCAACTGCGCGGCATGCCACAACTTCGAGGGGGCCGGCGGCGCGCTGACGGACGGCAAGTTCGCCCCGGCGCTGGTCCCGTCGACCCCGACGCAGATCTACGAGGCGATGCTGACCGGCCCTGAGGCGATGCCGTCCTTCAACGACCTGACCATCACCCCGCAGGAGAAGCGCGACATCATCGCCTACGTGACGCAGGTCCGCTCTGAGCCCAACCCCGGCGGCTTCAGCCTGGGCCGGGTCGGGCCGGTGACCGAAGGCCTGGTCGCGTTCCTCGGCCTGCTCCTGTTCATGGTGCTGGCAGCACTCTGGATCACTGCGAAGCACGGGAAGGCTCATGAGTGACACCAACTCCCCAGGACAGCCCGGCAGCGAAGACTCGGGCGAGAAGTCCTGGCCCGAGTACCTGACTGGCGGCCAGGGCCACGGGGATCTCCCGGCTGGCGCCAGTGCTGCCGACCCCGAAGGTCCGGCCGGCCCGCGCCGGGTCATCGGCACGCCGTCGCCCGCAGCGGCAAGGACGCTGCTGCCCGCCGCCGAGGTTGATGGCGGACGTCAGGTGACGCCGGAATTGCCGGCCGAGCCGGACGACCCGAGCCGCGCCAAGCGGGTCGAGAAAGTCGTCGCTGCCTGCTTCATCATCGCCGCGCTCGCAGGTTTCGCCTTCCTGGTGTTCTACGCCACGATCGGCGTCGGCTCGATTACCAGCGTGCTGCACTCCAACCTGGCGCTCGGCGGCTCCATGGCGCTCATGTTCCTGCTGCTGGGAATCGGCTCCACGCTCTGGGTGCGGCACTTGATGCCAACGGTCGAGCTCACCGAGCAGCGGCACCCGATGGCCTCGACTCCGCAAGAGCGCGCCGCGTTCAAGGAGACGTTCCAGGAAGGCGCGGACACGAGCCAGTTCGTCAAGCGCCCCATCGTCCGGCGGTCGCTGATGCTGGCGACGGTCCCGCTGGCGGTCGCGCCGATCTTCCTGCTGCGCGATCTCGGCCCGCTGCCGGGCACGAGCCTCGACTTCACGGTCTGGCGGAAAGGGCAGCGGCTTCTCATCTACGGCACCGGACGGCCCGTCACTCCGGCGGAGTTCAATTCCCCCGGCTCTATCATCAGCGTCGGGCCGGAGGGGTATCTCGACGACGACGACGCGATGGCGAAGGCCGCGGTCACCCTCATCAAGTTCCGGCCAGGCGAGCTTGTCTTCGGCCCGAACGCGCGGCCCGGCGGGCCCGCGACGCCCGACAAAGTGGTACCGAACTGGACCGTGGACAACATCGTCGCGTATTCCAAGATCTGCACGCACCTGGGCTGCCCGGCAGCGTTGTATGACCAGAACACGCACCACATCCTGTGCCCCTGCCACCAGTCGACCTTTGACGCCACCCTGGGCGCGAAGGTGATCTTCGGGCCGGCCACCAGGCCGCTCCCGCAGTTGCCGATCGGCGTCGATTCGCAGGGCTACCTCATCGCCCTGGGCGACTTTAACGAGCCGGTTGGCCCGAGCTTCTGGGAGCGGTCATGAGCGTAGAACGAGCGCTCGAGGGCACGGGCGTCTGGCTCGACGACAGGCTGCACGGTGCCCGCGGCGTGCGGGTCCTGCTGAGGAAGGTCTTCCCCGACCACTGGTCGTTCCTGCTCGGCGAGATCATCCTGTACTCGTTCATCATCCTGCTGCTGACCGGGACGTTCCTGACGCTCTGGTTCCAGCCGAGCATGACCGACGTCATCTACCACGGCTCGTACATTCCGCTGCGCGGGCTGCGGATGAGCGAGGCCTATGCCTCGACCCTGAACATCAGCTTCGACGTCCGCGGCGGCCTGCTCATCAGGCAGATCCACCACTGGGCCGCGGACCTGTTCATGGCCGCGATCATGGCGCACATGATCCGGGTGTTCTTCACCGGCGCGTACCGCAAGCCGCGCGAGATCAACTGGCTGATCGGCATCGTGCTGTTCACGCTCGGCATGTTCGAGGGCCTGTTCGGCTACTCGCTGCCCGACGACCTGCTGTCCGGCGCGGGGCTGCGGATCACCGAGGGCATCCTGCAGTCCTTCCCGATCGTGGGCACCTACCTGGCGTTCTTCCTGTTCGGCGGCCCGTTCCCTGGCCACGACATCATCCCGCGGATGTACATTCTGCACGTGCTGGTGATACCGGGACTGATCCTGGCGCTGGTTACCGTGCACCTGTTCCTGATGTTCCACCAGAAACACACCCAGATGCCGGGCAAGGGCCGGACGAACGAGAACGTCGTCGGCGCCCCGATGTACCCGTACTTCATGGCGAAGACCGGCGCGTTCTTCTTCTTCACGTTCGCCGCGCTGGCGCTGGCCGCGACGTTCACCCAGATCAACCCGATATGGCTGTACGGCCCGTACAACCCGGTCGCCATGTCAGCCGACTCACAGCCGGACTTCTACATGGGCGCTCTTGAAGGCGCTCTGCGTCTCTTCCCGGCCTGGCAATGGGTCTTCTTCGGGCACACGTTTGCCTTCAACGTGTTCGTGCCGGCGCTGCTGCCGCTGGGCATCGTGTTCGGCGGGGCCGCCGCCTGGCCATTCCTGGAACAGTGGATCACCGGCGACAGACGTGAGCACCATCTGAACGACCGGCCGCGGAACGCGCCGACGAGAACAGCGCTCGGCATCGCGATGATCACCTTCTACGGCGTCCTGTGGGCCGAGGGCGCCAACGACATCATCGCCGACCACCTCAACATCTCGCTCTACCTGACCACGTGGATAGCGCGGTTCGCATGGCTGATCGCGCCCATTTTGGCATACATCATTACTAAACGGATCTGTCTGGGCTTGCAGCGAAAAGACAGGCATCTGCTCGAACACGGCGTGGAGACCGGCATCATCAGGCAGCTGCCCGGTGGTGAGTTCGTCGAGGAGACCCGACCTGTCGACGAAGAGGCCCTCGCTGTGCTCACCAGCAGGTCGGAACCGCCGCCGCTACGCGCGCTCGAGATCCCCGAGGCCGAGGTCCCGGCACCGGGCATGCGCGGCTCACTCGGCAAGGTACGCGAACGGCTTTATAACGTCGTCACCGAGAGCATCCCGCTGCCCGACGGGCACGCCAACGGCCACGGAAATGGTCACGGTAACGGCCACGCGATCGAATCCGACGGGCACGGCCAGGAGTCGCTCCCGGCCGGTGCCGACCAGAGCGGCGGCACGGACCAGCACTAGCCAGCTACCGCTCCTTAGCAGCGGGCCAGATCAGGCCCGCCGCCAGCTGGCGCCGGGCGTGATGCGTGCCGGAAGCTAACTGACAGTCTGGCTGCCAACCGCAATCATGACGGAAACGGGCTATTGCGCCGCCACCGCCAACGGCACCACGCGGCCGGCTTCGCGCAAGCCATTGCCTCGCTTCCTATGGAAAGCTGGCGGAATGGCGTCCTTCGATGAGCTCGTCGCAGAAGCTCTCAGCGCCCCGTTTTCAGGCTGGGACTTCTCCTGGCTCGCGGCGCGATCGACGCAGGGGACCTTGCCCTGGAGCTACCAGCGCGAGCTCGCTCGCCGGGCCAGGGCGGCGGACAGCATGCTCGACATGGGAACTGGCGGCGGCGAACGGCTGGCACGGCTTTCCGCGCGGCCGCCGCTGACCGTCGCCACTGAGGCGTGGCCGCCGAATGTCCCGGTCGCCGCAGCGCGACTGCGCCCGCTCGGGATCGCAGTCGTGCAGGACGAGGGCGCGCCGGACAACATGGATCAGGACGGCACCGATCAGGACTGCACGGATCAGGACTGCGCACAGCGCGGCCGGCTGCCGTTCCGCGATGGCGCGTTCGGTCTCGTCGCCAACCGGCACGAAGCCTTCCTGGCAGTCGAAGTCAGCCGGATCATGTCGCCCGGTGGCGTATTCATCACCCAGCAGGTCGACTTCCACAGCGACGACGATCTCTACCGGCTACTCGGGCTGGAGATCCCCGGGCAGCCGGACAGCTGGCTTCCCCTCGCCCGGCGGCAAGCAGAGGACGCCGGCCTGATCGTAGAGACCGCGGTGCACGGCGAGGAACGTCACGACTTCCGCGATGTCGGCGCCGTCGTGTACTACTTGCGCGCGGTTAGCTGGGCGATCCCGGAATTCAGCCTCGACGCCTGTGCAGGACAGTTGCGGGCCGCTCACGAAACGCCGGAGATCTGGCCGGTTCCGGTGCGCCAGCGGCGGTTCATGCTGGTGGCCGCCAAGCCGGCCTGACCGCCGCGGCCGCCCTGGCAGCAGGCACCTCGCATCAGCAAGTCAACGCCCAGGCGCACGGAACGGGTCGCGCGGCCGGATGATGCTTCCGGGAATGGCGTGCATAATGGCTCAGCGCGAGGTAGCTTTGCCTCTCGTGGGAACGTGTGATGCCGATAACAGTCAGGCCTGGCGGAATAGCCGTCGGCCAATTCCGGCAGCGCCCACATTACGCAGGCGATAACCGCAGCTTTGTGACGCCCGCGTAGTCCAACCGGCAGAGGCACCGGCTTTAAACCCCGAGAGTACGGGTTCGAATCCCGTCGCGGGCACTCTGCGCAGTCCTGTTCACTGGCGAGCCGTCAGAGCATCGAGGTCCCGCTCGGCGTACAGCCGGTGCTCCCACTCTTCGTTCAGTACGATCAGCAGGCACTTGCGTACCGGGAAGCTCCGCGGCGGGGGCCAGCCCGGCGCCTCGACCGGCTCGGTCTCGGCATTCAGCGACTCGGGCGTGAGGTCGTCGATGACCTGGCGCACCGTCGCCATCCGGTCCCGGCGCAACTCGAGCACCACCTCGAGAGACGGCCGGGCGTCGCGGTCGCGGGGCACGCCGAGGTCGTCTGGCATCTCATCCCACGGCAGGCCCAGCGGATGCCACGGAGCCGGGTCGCCCAGGATCGCCCGCCCCACCCAGGAGTCAGTGGCCATTACCAGGTGCCGCAACGTCTCGATGAACGACCACTCGCCGTCTACCGACTCGTGCAGGAGCCCTGGCGGCAGCAGGCGGGCCCGGTCGACCGTCCCGGCCCAGAGCCGCTCGACGATTCCCCATGCCTCGCGGAAGCCGGCCGGGTCGACCGGGCGCATCTTTGCCCGGTCCGGATACCTCCGGTCCAGCTCTGCTTCGACGAGCGGCCCGATGTCGACGCCGTTGATCGTCACATTCTGGATCTCGCCGTCGATGGAGACGTCGACAAGCTCGACGCCGCGCATCACTGCCCCGGTCAGATCCACGCCGCGCAGCCAGGAACGGCTCAGGTCGACCGCCCATAGCCGCGCGTCCGTCAGGTCAGCCCGCTCGAACCGAGAGCCCCGCAGGTCGGTACCAATGAATTCAGCCACGTCGTCACGCTATCGGCAGGTACTGACAACCCGGCGGCGTCGTGCCAGGCCCGCTCAGTGCGCGTAGTGGCCGCGGTAGTACTCGAAGACGAAGCCGATGATGGACAGGACCGTGGCGAGCAGCCCGATCAGGAAGAGCCACCAGCCGATGGCCACTCCGAGCGCGGCGGTCGCGGCAGCCAGGCCGACGAACAGCGGCCACCAGCTGTGCGGGCTGAAGAAGCCCAGCTCGCCGACACCCTCGTCGATCTCGCCGTCCGGGCTGTCCTCCGGCCGCTCCGGCAGCCGGCGGCCGGTGAACAGCACGTAGAAGCCGACCAGGAAAGCCAGGCACACCGCCAGCGCGAGCGCCGTGGTGCCCGTCGGGTCGTGCGAGAAGTACCAGTAGACGATGTCTGACGCGCCGAAGAACGCTGCGCAGCCCAGGAACAGGTACGCCTCTACTTTCACGAGCCAGCTCCGATCGCCTGCTGCTGATGCTCCAGTTCCCGGTCACGGCCCGACCTGATGTGCGGGTAGTGCAGGTCGAAGGCCGGACGCTCGGACCTGATCCGCGGGATCGAGGTGAAGTTGTGTCGTGGCGGCGGGCAGGACGTCGCCCACTCCAGCGAGTTGGAGAAGCCCCACGGGTCGTCCTCGGTGACCGACTCCCCCGTCTTCCAGGTCTTGTAGACGTTGTAGAGGAAGACGAACGTCGAGGCGCCTAGCACGAACGAGCTGATCGACGAGATGTCGTTCAAGGTAGTCGCCAGGTGCGGCAGGAACGGGTAATTCGCGATGCGCCGCGGCATGCCCATCAGGCCCAGCCAGTGCTGCACCAGGAAGGTGCCGTTGAAGCTGAGGAAGACCAGCCAGAAGTGCCACTGGCCGAGCCGGTGGTCCAGTATCTTGCCGGTCCACTTCGGCCACCAGAAGTAGAACCCGCCGAACATGCAGAACACCACCGTGCCGAACAGCACGTAATGGAAGTGCGCCACCACGAAGTAGGAGTCACTAACCGCGAAGTCCAGTGGCGGGGACGCCAGGATGACCCCGGTCAGGCCACCGAACAGGAACACCACCAGGAAGCCGAGTATGAACAGCATCGCTGGCTCGAAGGTGATCTGACCTCGCCAGATCGTGCCGACCCAGTTGAAGAACTTCACCCCGGTAGGCACCGCGATCAGGAACGTCATGAACGAGAAGAACGGCAGCAGCACCGCGCCGGTGGTGAACATGTGGTGCGCCCACACCGTCAGCGACAGGCCGGCGATCGCGATGGTGGCCGCGACCAGGCCTTTGTAGCCGAACAGCGGCTTGCGCGAGAAGACCGGCAGCACTTCGGTGGCGATGCCGAAGAACGGCAACGCCACGATATAGACCTCGGGATGGCCGAAGAACCAGAACAAGTGCTGCCACAAGATAGCGCCGCCGCTATTGGCGGCAAACACCTGCGCGCCGAGCTTCCGGTCGATCTCCAGCACGAGCAGCGCAGCGGCCAGCACCGGGAAGGCCAGCAGCACGAGCATCGAGGTGAGCAGGATGTTCCAGGTAAAGATCGGCATCCGGAACATGGTCATGCCGGGCGCGCGCATGCACAGGATCGTGGTGACGAAGTTGACGCCGCCCAGGATCGTGCCCAGGCCGGAGAGCACCAGGCCCATGATCCACATGTCACCGCCGATGCCGGGCGAGTACTGCGCGCTGGTCAGCGGCGAGTACGCGTACCAGCCGAACGAGGCCGCACCGCCTGGCGTGAGGAAGCTGATCAGCAGGATGCAGCCGCCGAAGGTGAACATGTAGTAGCTGAGCAGGTTCAGCCGCGGGAACGCCACGTCCGGCGCGCCGATCTGCAGCGGCATGATCTCGTTCGCGAATCCCACGAACAGCGGCGTCGCGAACAGCAGCAGCATGATCGTGCCGTGCATGGTGAACAGCTCGTTGTACTGCTGGTCAGACACGATGTGGTTGTCGGGGCCCATCAGCTGCGCTCGCATGATCATGGCCATCAGGCCGCCGATCAGGAAGAACACGAACGACGTGATCAGGTACAGGTGGCCGATGACCTTGTGGTCGGTCGACGACAGCCAGTCGGCCAGGATCGAGCCCTTACGGTAGCCGCGCGCAGCCGTCCTCGCACCGGGCATCGTGGCTACCGGAGCGGACTCGTTGTACGCCGTCACTGAGCGCCCCCAGATGCGTTCTGCAGCTTCTGCTGCGCGGTAACCCATGCCTTGAACTGGGCGGGGGTCACGATCTTGATACGGAAGAGCATCCGGCTGTGGTACAGGCCGCACAGCTCCGAGCAGCGCCCGATGGTGTCCGGCCCGCTGTAGAGCGTGGCCGTCGGGTAAACCTGGAAGTGGTTCGGGTGGCCAGGCAGGACGTCGCGCTTGAAGTCGAACGGCAGCACCCAGAACGAGTGGATCACGTCGTTGGAGGTCAGGTTGAACCGGACTGTCTCGTGATCGGGGATCTCCAGCAGCGGCAGTTCGTTCTCGTTGGAGCCGGCGCCGAGCACGCCGTTCCACATGTAGCCGACCTCGGTGACGCCGTCAGCCGAGTTCTTGACCGCGTACTGCGGGTACTGGAACTCCCAGCTCCACTGGAATCCGGTCACGTCCACAACCGTGCAGTGCGGCGCGGTGCAGGTCGCCGACAAGTCGTCGATCCGGTTCTCGTCCCGCGCGGTGAAGTAGAACAGCACGCCGACCATGATGAACGGCACGACCGTGTACAGGATCTCGATGGGCAGGTTGTACCGGACCTGCTGCGGCAGCCGGTCGCCGCGCTTGCGGAAGAAGATCACCGCCCACAAGATCCCGCCCCAGACGACCGCCCCGACGCCGAACGCCGCGATCCAGGAGCCGCGCCAGAGGGAAACAACCAATTGGGCCTGAGTGGTCAGCGGAGCGCGAAGCCCGAGCGTTCCGTCGCAGCCGGTGGTGACCGCTGCCAGCGCGAACAAGGCGGCAGCGCGCGGCAGCCAGCGCCGGATCCGCCGCGCCAGTGGCCCGCGGCCCGGGTCCCGGCCGTGGTCTGCACCGCCCTCTTCGGCGCCGCGCCAGCCGGCCCTCTGCCGAACCGCATAGGGCCGAGCGGCACGGGGCCCCTCGGCACGGTTGTTGGGACTCACAGATGGCCTTCCCAGCAGTTAAGTCCCGGCGTCAGCGGCCGGTTGAGTTAGACGTCCTACAGCCTGTCGTGGAAAACAGTACAACGCCCTGCACTGCTGGCAGGGGGTACCCCCGGCCTCCGCGACAATTCGTTATTCCGCCCGTGCCGGCTAACCGGGCCGAGCGGGCCGCGCAGCCGGGAGCCTACAGTCGGAAACGTGGCCTACTTCGACGCGGCATCCGCCGAGCCACTGCATCCCAGCGGCCGCGAGGCGCTGCTTGCCGCTCTGGACGACGGCTGGGCAGACCCGGCCCGGCTGCACCGCGAGGGCAGGCGGGCGCAGCTTCTGCTAGACCAGGCGCGGGAAGCCGTCGCCGCCGAACTCGGCTGCCGTCCGGACGAGCTGTCGTTCACGAGTTCGGGCACGCAGGCGGTGCACCTGGCCGTGCTGGGCGCCGTGCAGGCCAGGCAGTCCGCCGCACGCGGTCCCGGGCACCTGGTCGCGAGCGCAGTCGAGCACTCCAGCGTGCTGAACGCGGCCGACTGGCTGGCTCACCGGACCGGCACCGAGGTCACCATCGCCGGCGTGGACCACCTGGGCCGCGCCGACCTGCCCGAGTTCGCCGCCGCCGTCCAGCGCGAGCGCACGCTGCTGGCCTGCCTGCAGTCCGCCAATCACGAAGTCGGTACGCTCCAGCCCGCGACCCAGGTGGCGGCCGCTTGCCAGGCATGCGGCGTTCCCCTCCTGACGGATATCGCGGCCTCAGCCGGCCGTTTGCCGGTGCCGGACGGCTGGTCGTTGCTCACCGCCAGCGCGCGCAAGTGGGGCGGGCCGGCCGGCGTGGGGTTGCTGGCCGTGCGCAAGGGCACAAGGTGGCGCGAGCCGTTCCCGTCCGACGACCGGGAAAACCGGCGTGTTCCGGGCTTCCCCAACGTTCCCGCCGTGCTGGCCGCCGCCGCTTCCCTGACAGCAACGGGCCGGGAACGAGGCAGCGCCGACACCGCGCTGCGCGCTCTGGTGAACCTGATCCGCTCGGAAGTACCGCGGACTGTGCCCGATTCCGTCGTGCACGGCGATCCGGAGAACCGGCTGCCGCACATCGTCACGTTCTCCTGCCTGTATGTGGATGGCGAGGCGCTGGTGACCGAGCTGGACCGGGCTGGCTTCTCGGTTTCGTCCGGCAGCGCTTGCGTCGCCGACACCCGGCAGCCCAGCCATGTGCTTGCCGCCATGGGCGCGCTTACCCACGGCAACGTGCGGGTATCGCTTCCCCGTGGGGTCAGCATGGCTTCCGTCAGAGAGTTCCTTGACGTGCTGCCGCCGATCGTGGCAAAGGTGCGCGACACTGTGAGAGCAGCCAATGCCTCGCAGCTCTAGGAAGCCCTCGCAGCTCTGGGAAGCGCGGCCTTAGGATCCAGCACAACGGGATACTGCACCACCCGCGAGCCGCCCGAGGAGGTAACCGCGTGAGCCGCCAGCAGCGGAGCGCCGAGCCGAACGGCCGCCCAGAAGGTCAGGGTCAGGCCGGGATCCGGCGGTCGACCCTCGGCCTCAGGGCGCAGCCTGCTCCACCGGCTGACCGGCCAGCGCCGGCCCCCGCACTGGTCCTCGACGCGCTCGGCAAGAAATGCCCGATCCCGATCATCATGCTGGCAGACCGGATCGGTGAAGTCCGGGTTGGCCAGACCGTCGAGGTGCTGGCCGACGATCCGGCCGCCAAGACTGACCTGCCAGCGTGGTGCACCCTGAAGTCTCACGAGTACGTGCGGACGACCGCGCTGGCAGCCGGCTGGTCCTTCCTGGTCCGGCGCAGTTACTAGCTGACCGCGTGGCTACTGGGCCGCGTTTCCCGGCTCGTCGACGGCGCGGAACCGGTCAGCGAACCTGCGGTCGGTCTCCCACCACGGACGCTGGGTGACCGGCAGCCCTTCCTCGCCTGCCGGGGCCGGGGACGCGTCAGCGGCGGCCGGGCCGGTCGCCGCACCCGACTCGCCCGACGCGCCCGCAACCACCATGGCCGCTGCTTCCTGCGCATCCAGCTCAGCGTCGATCACCTTCGCGTCCGCCTCGTCTTCCCTGATCATCTGGATGAGCTGAGCCGCGAGGAACGGCAGGCCGACAATGTCGCCGAAGATCCACAGCACGCCGCCGCCGAGGACCTGGGTCGTTGGCAGGCTGGGTCCCCACGGCCGGGCGAGGGCGTGGTAGTACGAGCCGGCCAGCAGGCTGGTGTCGGCGATGACGGCGAGGCCCAGTATCGCGTCGCCGAGCACCTCGGCTGCGGTGATCCAGAGCGCGACGACGTACGGGTACGCCTTGGGGACCGGGTCCACTCGCAGCAACGTCCAGAAGAACACGAATCCGGGCGCGAGCAGCGCGAGGTGGGTCAGCTGAGCGACCAGGACGGACCTGAAGCCGGCCGCGTACCAGGGCGTGAAGTAGATCAGGAAGGGCGTGATGACCAGCACGAACGTCGTAATGGCAGGAAACGTCAGGAGCCTGGCCAGGCGGCTCTTGATCGCCGCGCGGAGCCACGGGCCGAACCGCGGCACGGTGCCGATGATCAGTGTCAGCGGGCGGCCGAGCGCGACGAACAGCGGGACGACCAGCAGCATGAGGATCGTCTGGACCGACCGCATGTAGAACAGGACGGGCTGGTAGACACCGACCGATGACATGGTCGCGACGACGCTGAACCCTAGTCCGAGCCCGCAGAACGAGATCACCCGGCCGGCCGGCCAGCGCTCGCCCTGGCGCCGGATGCGGTGCGCGGCCGTCAGGTACGCCGCGCCGAGCACGATGACCGCCGCGAGTGTCCACGGCTCGACAGTCCAGGACGTGAACGCGCGGGCGAACGTCAGCTGCGGCGGGCCGTGGTAGGCGGAGGCAAGCGCAGCGGGCATGCCGCCACGGTACCCCGTCAGGCACCCGGCGCCGGAGCCGGCTACTACACAGCGTCGTGCGCAGTGCCTGCTGGAGCTCAGCCTGCCGCGCTCTGCCTGCTGGAGCTATGCGCGGGGTTGTCAGCGGATGTGCGCGAGGATCTCGTCAGCGGCCGGCTGCCCGTACGACGTCGCGCAGCGGCTGGCGAGCTCGGCCCGGTCAAGCTTGTATTCCTGCGGGCCGGTGGACTCCAGCGCATGCACGGCGATCAGGTTGCCGAGCTGGGCAGCGCGCTCGCGGCCAAGCCCGAACGCCTCGGCCGCCAGGAAGCCGGCCCTGAAGGCGTCGCCGGTGCCGGTCGGGTCAGCCGGGGTCACGTCCTTGACCGGGCCGACCAGGACCGGCTCCTCCCCCGCGACGTCTACCCTGGCGCCGTCTGCGCCGAGCGTGGTGACCCGCACGCCGACCTGGGCGGTCAGCTCGGCGTCGCTCCAGCCTGTCTTGTGCTCGATGAGCGATGCCTCGTAGTCGTTGCAGAACAGGTACGCGGCCCCGGTCACAAGCTCCCTGATCTGGTCACCGTCGAGGCTGACGAGCTGCTGGGAGGTGTCATTAGCGAACGGAATCTGCCGGGCCAGGCACTGCTTGGTGAAGCTGCGCATGGCGGCCGGGTTGCCCGCGCCGATCACGATCAGGTCGACCTCACCGGCCAGGCCGGTGAGGTCAATGTCAGCGTCCTCGTTCATCGCGCCGGGATAGAAGGAGGCGATCTGGTTCAGGTCTGTGTCGGTCGTGCAGACGAAGCGGGCGGTATGCAGCTGAGCCGACTCGCGCACGCCGCTGGTGTTCACGCCGTGCGCGTCGAGCCAGGCCCGGTACTCGGCGAAGTCGCGGCCGGCACTGCCGACCAGGAGCGGATCCAGGCCCAGGCAGCCGAGGCCGTATGCGATGTTCGCGGCCACTCCGCCGCGCCGGATCTCCAGCCCGTCCACGAGGAACGACACCGAGACCTTGTCGAGCTTGTCGGCGAGCAGCTGCTCGGCGAATCGCCCTGGGAAGGTCATCAGATGGTCGGTAGCGATTGACCCGGTTACAGCGATGCGCATCTTAGGCTCCGTTTTGTCTGCCGTGCTGGCGGGCCACAGGCTACACGCCGCCAGAGCAGGCGGGCGCACCAGCCGCAGATCCCGCGCCAGTGGAGAGGTAAGGTCCCATGGTGACCGACTGGGATCAGATCGCGGCAGAGGGCTTCGCCCTGCCGCCTGATGCCGACGTCGACGCCCTGACGGCCGACCTGGCCGACGCGCTGGCCGATCCTGACCCGCGCATCCGCGACGGCGCGGCCTATGCGGTGCTCGCGACCTGGATCGAGCGCGGCGTGCTGGACCGCCAGCTCAACTGGCTTGGTTCTGAGATGGCCGCCCGCTTCAGCGACGTCCGGATTCAGGCGCGGACGTTTGCAGCTCTGGTGCTGGCCTGGGTGATCGAGCGTGGCGCGTACGACGAGGCCTGGACGCATGCGTTCGCGGAGTGGTATCCAGCCGAAACCGACTTGCGCGGCTATGACGGCCGCCTCGGCTGGCTGCACGCCGTCGCGCACGGAGCTGACCTTCTCGGCGTGCTCGGTCGCGACCCCAGGGTCCGGCCTGAGTGGATGCTTGAGCTGGGCGCTCGCCGGATGGTCGCCGACACGCAGTATGTCTGGCGCGACTCCGAGGATGACCGGCTCGGTTACGCGATGGCGCTGATCCTGGCCCGGCCGCATCTCACCGTCACGCGGTCAACAGACTGGCTCGACATCATCGACCAGAAGTTCGCCACCGCCGAGCCCGGCCCGGTGCCGCCCTACGCCAGCAACACCATCAGGACGCTGCGGATGCTCTACCTGCTCGCAGACCGCGGCGTCCGTGCCGAGGAAGGCGCGCCCCCGCAGCGGCTGACGCACCGGGAC
>Ga0335074_10004900_pt1 | contig 18496 bp, 17 predicted proteins | sample Lox_Sample_23_FD_206715 | JGI IMG/M metagenome (GOLD analysis project Ga0335074, IMG submission 206715) | Soil microbial communities from Loxahatchee National Wildlife Refuge, Florida, United States - Lox_Sample_2.3 | ecosystem: Environmental > Terrestrial > Soil > Wetlands | place: USA... | reverse complement strand
CGCCACCTGCGAATGCAACCTCGCGCCGACGTGTATGCGATAACGTTACAACTAGCCTCTTAGCGCTTATCGCGTGCCAGGATCCCGCTCGGTTTCGCCGTTATCGTCGTAGTTTCGCGTAATGGAAGTTATCCTGTCGCCTGGTCTGAGTGCGAGGTGTTGCTGATCTCGACCTGGATTAGCGCTGCGGCCGCATCGGCCAGCTCCTGCGCCCGGCCTCGGGTGTCGCCAACGGCTAGGACGTATCCGAAACGGTCGTCGTTGGAGTGTGTCACGGTCAGCGAGTCTCCGATCGACTTCGGGCACACTACGTGCACGACGCCCGGTGATGTCCGGGCTTCCTCTAGCCCGGTGATGGATACAACCTTGCCAGGTTCAGCTGCCACGATTCGTGCGATGGCGCTTGACATACCCGGCGTGGGAATCTCCTGATCCTGTCCCAGGTAGTTTGCGACGATTGTTCCCGCACTGTCTCCGCCGGAGGCCAGGTCTATGCACTGATGGACTCCGCCGCCGATCAGGCGCGGATTGAGCTCCACGAGGACCGGCCCGGCCTGCGTGAGGATGACCTCCATGTGGAAGGCCCCGAATCTGAGGCCTGTCGCAGCGACCACCGCGTGCACGTAGTCATCGAGGCCGCCGTCCGCGGTGGCGGCTCCGAAAGCACAGCCCGTTTCGATGTAGTACGGCGGATCGCTGAGTGTGCGGCTGGAGTGACCCCAGATTTCGACGTCCGCCCCTCGGACAAACCCCTCGGCGCTCACGAGATCACCGATCAGCTCTTCTTCGCATAGGAGTTGCCGCCGCGGTGCGACGTTCCGGCCATAGGTCGTTCGCTTCGCGTGGGCCGCGCAGGCATCCTGCAGCTCTTGGTCGCAAGTGACGCGCCGCACATCCCAGCTTCCGCTCCCGTCCACAGGCTTGACGATGGCTGGATAACCCACTGGCGAGGTCGGCCGCTCAGCTGACGCCTTGATGGTGCCCCATCGTGCATTCGCAATGCCGGCATGGTCGAGGGCTGCTCTTACGCGGGCCTTGTCGCGGCTGACGGCCGGGCTCCCGGCGCTGTGAGGATGCTTGACGCCCAGCAGCATTGCCGCCTCGTTCGCCTGAGTTACGAATAGATCGCTGAACGCGATCAGCGCGTCCGGCTGTAGCGCATGCAGCGCGGTGGCTACGTGCTCGGCGCGCGTCGTATCGCAACTAACCCAGGCGTCCACAAGCTCGTCGAACTTTCCCTGATAGAAAGCGGGGTCTGCTGTCGCGACGACGGTCTTCGCGCCATGCGCGCGAGCAGACCTCAGCGCGCTGAGGCTGGCGCTGGGCAGATTCGGATTTCCGGAGGCCAGGCTCACCTCCAGCAAGGCTACTGTTGTGGTCATGTCAACTCGTTCCCTCCGGTTGTGCATCTGGGATGTTCGCTGGCTGCGGGCCGGTTTCATGCCGGGATAGCGTGCGCCCGAACGCCGACGGTTTCATCACCGCTAGCAGCGCGAATGCCATGCCGGCCGCCGCACTTGCGACTGCCATCGCGGCGGGCGCGCCTGCTCCGGATGCCATGGCCCCGATGGCGAGGCTTGACAGCGAACCGGCTCCATTGGGCGATGCCTGGGCATATAGCGCCATAACGCGGCCTTGCAGCGCCTCCGGGGTGCTGAGCTGAATGCGTGTTGCGGAAATCAGAAGCACCCAGGTCATTGCGAACCCAGCCACGACGAGCAAGGCTGCTGAGAGCCAGAAGATCCGGCTGATGCTTACGAGCTCCAGGGCGATAACACTTGCCAATACTGACAAGAGGACGACTTTGCCGCTGGTGAGGCGGTTTGCGGCTGCGGCGAGAAGCAGGCCGCCGATTAGTGCCCCGAGGCCCTCGGATCCGGTCAGGATGCCGTATCCGGCTGCGCCTTTGCCAAGCACCTGAGCGAACAGCGGAAACAGGGTGGCGGGCTGCATTGCGAGCAGAGAGTAAGCCAGCAAGCCGATCAGCGATACTCCAGCCACGGAGTCTCGGCGGGCGAAGCTGAGCCCGGCGCGCAGGTGCCGCCAGCTGCGGCCCGCCGATAGGCCTGCCGTCGGGCTCTCCGCTCGGATCAGCCACAACGAGACGACGGCTGCCAGGTAACTGATTGCGTTAAGGAGGAAGCAGGGCCTGGCACCGACGTCCGCTATAACCAGTCCCGCAGTAGCCGGCCCGGCCACTGTTGCCAGATTGAAAACCATCGAGCTGAGGGCCCTGGCACCGGCGACGTGCTCGCGCCCGACCAGATTCATTGCGTATGCCTGTCGGGCAGGAATGTCAACCGCGTTGATGATGCCGAGCATGAGCACTGCCGCGAGAATGGCGGGATAGCTTGGCCGTCCGGCCGCGCTGGCAAAGAACAGCCCAGCGGCGGGAATGATCGCGACCGACTGGGTGGCGATAAGGATACGTTTGCGCGGGAAGCGGTCAGCGATCACGCCCCCCAGCGGAGCGAGCACGAGTGTGGGCAGGAACTGTACGGCGACGATGGTGCCGACGAGCAGGCCGCTGTGGGTTGAGCTGGCCACGAGCCAGACCTGTGCAACTCGCTGCATCCACGTGCCGATGACCGATACCGCCTGCCCCGTCAGGTACAGCCGGAAGTCGCGTGAACGCAGAACGCTCAGACTGCTCATGGTGACCCGTCCAGGTGCCCAGACAGCTGGCTGTACTCGCGCCGGTAGCGAAGCCGTATCCGGTGTTCGACCTCGTCGAGCCGCTGAATGACCTCAGTCCTGTCCTGGCCGCCCGCCACCGCGAACGCTGGCCGGCTGGCGCTGTTTGTCCGGTGCAGGATCTGATCGCCGGCCCGAATGCCGACATGCAGCTCTTCCAGGCCGGGAAGGCATCTTGCGGCGTCAATGCCGGTCACTTCGTCAACCGGGCCGGCCCGCCAGGTGAAGTAGCGGCTGCCCGCGGCCTGGTATCGAGGTGTGCTGGGGGCACCCCTGTCCATGCCAAGCAGGGACCGGATCGCCAGCTCATACTGGTCATATCCGCTGGTCAGCTCGGTGATCAGCGGGATCCGGTCGCCCGCTGGGCGCGTGTGCGTCTCGATGACGTACGTCCGTCCCCGCGCCACCTTGACTTCTGTGTGAGCGGCGCCGCACCGGACGCCCAGGGCGCTGAGGGCCGTACAGACCGTCGCGACCACGTCGGCGTGGCGTGTAGCGCTACCGGCGACAGCGACGGATTGCAGCTCGATGAAGCGGGGCTGTTCGACCCATTTCTCGGTGACTCCGAGCGCTGTGTGCTCGCCGTCGAACGTAACCGTTTCCACGCTGAACTCTGGCCCGTCGAGGTATTCCTCGTACATGAAGCGCCGGTGATCTTGTCGCTCCATCACCCGGACGACGTCCTCCCGGCCCCGGGCCAGGTGGATCTGATCGCTGCCGACGCCGTCCTCCGGCTTGAGGATGACCGGGAACGGCAGCCCGGCCGGGACCGGCAGGGTAACCATGCCGTAACGTGGCTGTGGCACCGCGTCGCGGAGCATCATCCGCATCGTCGGCTTGTGGCGCGTGCGGCTGACGGCGCCGGCCGACACGGTAGGCACCGACAGGGCCTCCGCCAGCAGGGCGGCTGGAAGCAGTCCGTGCTCCGTGAATGAGAATATTCCGACCGGGGTTTCCGTCATGTGCGGTACGACTCGCAGCAGGGCTGCCGGGTCATCCCGGTAGGCGACCTCCATCGAATGCACTGGCTTGACCGGCAGCTGCGAGACGCTCTCGCCGGGCTGGACGATGAGCACGAAGGGGATGCCCAGTCGGGCCAGCGCCCTGCTGCCGAAGGGGCTCGCTCCCACAAGGACAGCGGTCACGACCCGCTCCAGCTGCGCCGAGCGAGTGGACGCAAGTCCTGGCACTCCTGGAACCAGCACTGCGGCTCCGGAGCATCCTGGAAGCCGAATTCGTCCCGCCAGGCCGGGTCATAAAACTGGCGCAGATAGCGGTCCCCTTGCTCGGCAATTACTGCGACGACGGTGTTGTCGGACGTCAGCTGGCTCGCCTCGGCGACGGCAACCGCGAGCACCGCGCCGGCCGAGCCGCCGGAGAGGATGCCAGTCGTCCTGGCAAGCAGAAGAGCCGAGCGGAACGCCAATCCCTCGGGCAGCCGGTACGCGGCGTCGATGACCGCGGCGTCAAGGTTGTCCGGCCACCAGGACAATCCGAGCCCACGCAGCCGGTAGGGATGGTATCGGCCTCCGAAAATGGACGAGCCCTCAACATCCACCGCCGCCATCCGGCACGGGCCGTTCTCTTTAAGCCGGGCGCCCACACCGGTCAGCTGCCCGCCTGTGCTGACGCCGACCACGCAAACGTCAGGGGATCGGCCTAGCTGGCTGACGACCTCCCTGCCGGTCGTGCGGTAGTGCGTAGCGGGGTTGTCGGGGTTGCCGTACTGATAGCACATATAGGCGCCCGTGGCCTGGGCGATCTCCCGCGCGACTTGTAGCCTGCTGCCCTGCCAGCTACCACGCTCGTCGGGTTCGCGTACGCACTCGACGTGGGCGCCGTACCCCGTCATGACGCCGGTGCTGTATGCAGTCATCCGCGGATCGACTACGAGCGTGCAATCAAGACCTCTCGCCGCGCATGCCATGGCGAGTGCGATCCCCAGGTTTCCGCTGCTCGGCTCGACCACCGCCTGCCCGTCCTGGAGATCGCCACGCTGGCGCGCGGCTGCCAGCATTCCCTCCGCCGCGCGCGCCTTAACGGATCCGGAGGCATTCCAGCTTTCAAGCTTGAGCAGGATCTCCGCGCCGCCCGGCGGGCGCAGGCCGGACAGCCGCATCATCGGCGTGTTGCCGATGCAGCCAAGGATTCCTTCGCGGATAAGCATGATTCCGTCACCTTCCTGCTAACTTGGGCCTGCGCAGGCCAGGGCTCCGCCGCCAGTCGCAACGGCGACGACCGGCCCACGCGCGGTCGCAGTGAACGCAGCGAAGCAAGCCGCACTGCCCGGATCGATGAAGATGCCCGCGCGGGCGAGCCTGTGGTGCTCGCTGCCAGCGTCATCGGCCTGCTGAGCCCAGACAATGCTGATCCCGTCGATCTCCTCGACGGCGCACTGCAGCGGCGAATCGGCTGGGACGAGAATGGCGGACAGGGCCGCTACCTCGGCCCGAATCTCCTCGACGAGCATTTTCATTGCTGCCATTGGGCTGATCCGAAGGGTGCTCTCCACGCTCTGCACCTCCTTTCCGCCCAGGGCGTGAGCAATGAGCAGCGAGGGTGACGGGCGGGCTGCCGCGAACGTGACCGGCAGCTGCAGGGCGCAGCCCAGCAGCGCGGCTGAGGCACAGACCTCTGGCTCGCCGGCGAAGCGGATCTCCGAACCATCGACGGTCGCATTTAGCATCAGGCGATCAGCGACGGTCCAGGTGGGGTTGAAGCTCTCAAGCTTGAGGTAAAGGCCAGGACGCCCTGGGTAGGGAATAGTCGGAGTGTCGCCGACCAGCGACAGCACCGAGCCGTAGATGGGCCGTGGCTTGATGGTCGGGGGGTTCACCGTCATCTCAGCTGTCACCCCGGTTCGTATCCGCACCGGAGCGTTATTCGCTATAACCATGGGAGCTCCCTATGTGGCTCGATGACACCCGGCTCCACGCATTCCAAGCGAGGTGGGTATCGATAGCGCCGTTGCCGCAAACAAAGGTGATGCAACTGCCCGCTGTAACGCGGGCCTCGCTGAGCGAGCGGACCGCTGCGGCCGGAAGCTCCGCAAGGTCACCGCACGTCGCGACGGCGCGCGCGGGCAAGTCGGAGCACAGCTGGGCGGCCTGCCGAGGCCATTGGTCTGGCAGCTCGCGCCGGTCCGGGCGCACCGCTCCCGCCACTCCCACATAGCGGGAACGCACGTGACGAAGCGGCAGCGGTTCGCGCGCCGGAGTGCATGTCGTGATGATGTCGAAATCGGTCTCGCGCAAGGCGCGTCCCGCCCAGATACGGACCGCGGAGCGGTCCAGCCCTGGCCAGCCGACCCTGGGCAGGTCAGCCGAGCGTGACCAGACGTATACCTGCGCCGCCGGGTACCACACGCTTGCCACGCTGCAGCAAGCTGATCCCAGCCTGCCGGTGCCCATGATCAGCATGCGGGCCACGCTGACGCCGTGCAGGTGAGGCACTAGCATCAACAAAGCTGCCGTTCGCAGGTACGTCAGGTAGGCCGACTCGACGACCGTGCCAAGGTGTCCATCGCCATCCCAAACCAGAGTCAGATAGCGGCCCTCGGCCCCAGCACGAACCTTGATGCCGAAGGCATCGCGGCCAACGAAACCCGATCGTGCGCCCACGCTCAGTTCGCCGTGGCGTGCCTCGGCTACGAAGCCAGGCTGCAGGTCGTTTTCGCGAATCACCCTCGCGACCGCTGCGCAGATATCGCCGGGCGGCAGCACCTCCCGCACCTGGTCCTCACGCAGGTAGCCGAACGAAGGCTGCGATGGGTGAATGGTGGCGCGCTCAGGTCGACCGCAGTACGTCACGCCGACCTCCCGTGATATTCACCAGAACTGGCCCGTCCTGACCGCGCAGCCATCCCGACGCCACGAGCTGGGCGTACCCGGCCAGAGCTGCGGCTCCGGCCTCGCAGGCATAGACGCCGGCATGCTGGGCCAGCAGGGCCTGAGCATGGCGGATCTCGTCCGGGGTGACCGCCGTGAAGGTGCCACCGGATTCGCGCACCAGGCGGTAGACAATCGGATAGGCGTTTGAGGGATCACCACGCAGGATCGCCTCAGCGATGCCCGACGGATGGTCAACCTTGTCCGTGGGCCGAATTACTTCCGAGTGATCGCGCCAGGCGCTGACCATTGGGGCGCACGTCGCCTGCTGTACACAGACCAGCCCCGGCTGCGCCGGTTGAAGACCGAAATATGAGAGTTCCTGAGCTCCCTTGGCTGTGCCGACCACGCCCATTGCGCTGCTAACCGCCTGCACGTAGATGCCCGGCGCAACGCCCATCACAAGCGCGGCCTCTATGAACGCTGTCTTCAGCCCGTCCCGGCGCGCCGGGTTAAAGAACCCGGCCTCCCAGAAGAGATCGTTACGGGCAGCGAATTCTTGCGCTGCCTGCCCGGCAGCGACGAAGTTGCCCTGAGTCACATGAATGCTCACATTGCCCGAAGTCACGTGCCGCAGACGGTGAGCGAAATCGCGACCGACAAAGATGTGGACGCGCATGTCCGGGTAATGCCTGGCCATCCAGGCAATGGCAGTGGATGTGTTGCCAGTCGAGGAGACCACGAACTCCTGCACGCCATACTGCCGGAGGAAGGGGAAGACGAGGGCTCCGACTCGCGCCTTAGTGCTCCCGGTCGGCAGCCGCCCCTCGTCCTTCAGCCACAGCTCGGGGCCGCCGATAGCCGACCGCAGCCGGTCGGCGCGCAGTGTCGGAGAGCGCAGGCGCAGTCCTTCGGGCACGCCATCCATGCTGCGCAGCGGCAACACACGCCAGAATTGCTCGAAAAATCCGGTTGCCGCGCCAGATTCCAGTACCGCTGGCGAGTAGGTCGTCTCCGCCATGCCGCCGCAGGCGCAACGAGTCGCCAGCCCGCTAAAGAGCCTTCCGCAGCTACTGCAGCTGATGCTGACGGCCTTCGACTGTTGTGTGGGGAGAGCGCCGTTGAGAGCCAGAGTCGACACCTTCACGCCCCTTCTCGCATACGCGCGGATGCAACGGCACCCAGGGAATCGCGGAAGATCGCAATGATCTGGCTGGCAATGTCCACCGCGACGGCCCGTTGTGACTCGGCCGTTGATCCGGCGATGTGCGGAGTGGCGATAAAGTTGTCGAGACCAAGAAGGGGCGACCCGGCCGGCGGCTCAGTTGCGAACACATCGCAAGCGGCGGCCGCCAGAGGACCGTCCCGAAGGGCGTCGCGCAAAGCAGCCTCGTCAACTAGGCCGCCGCGAGCAGCGTTCACAAGCCGGGAGCCTGGCTTTGCCATGGCGAGCAGCCGAGCATCAACCAGATCCCTGGTCGAGCGCTCCAAGGGCACGTGAAGAGTGATGAAGTCCGCTTCGGCGAACAGCGACTCCAGCGATGTCGGTGCGGCCGGGATCGCATGCAGCCGAGCAGGCGTAACCACCGGATCGACAGCGACCACGCGCATGCCCAGCAAAGCGGCGCGCCGAGCGACCTCGAACCCGACCCGGCCCAGACCCACAACACCGAGGATCTTCCCGCTCAGCTGCACGCCTTCGAAGCGTTGGCGCGACCATTCCCCGCGCCGCAGTGACGCGTCAGCCTGCGGGACATGCCTCGCAACCGCGAAGAGCAAAGCCAAGGTGTGCTCTGCCGCGGCCAGGACGTTGCCCTGCGGCGAGTTGAGAACCTTGATTCCGCGGCGCTGCGCCGCGGGCACATCGATGTTGTCCATGCCGACCCCGGCCCTGCCGATAACAACCAGTTGCGGCGCCGCGTCGATGACATGCCTGGTGACTCTGGTTGAGCTGCGGACCACGAGGACATGCACGTCGCTGATCTTGGCCGGCAGAACCTCGGCTGGAAGGCCCGGCAAGTACCGGACATCCAGGCCAGCTCCCCTGAGTCGGTCGATGCCGGCTGGGTGGATCGAGTCCGTAACTAGCACCCGTCTGGTCACGGGCACCGTCGGCAGCCTGCCGCCGGCATTGCTCGAGGATGCCGCAAGGGTATTCCGCATCGCCTGCACCGTCACGTAAGCCTCCTCGTCCGGACCGCCCGCCCCTGCGGCCGATGATGTAAGATAGCTATATAGGAAGCATTACTACATAGGAAGATCCCGATGTCAAGTAACACAGCGGCGGATCCCGTTCTCAGCCCGATCACGCTGGGCCCCTCCGCACCGTTGGAGCTGTTCTTCGTCCTTAGGGCAGTGGAGGACGACGACGCCGACAAGCTGCTGCGCCCTGGCTTCCCATGGGCCAGCTGGCAATCCGCGGCCGCGCAGGCACGCGTCTCAATGTTCTGGTCGGACGGCGGCACCGGCTTTAGCGAGCTCCTAGTGCTCGCAGACCAGGCTGATCTGCTCGCAGGTACACATCCGGACTTTCCGCACCGGATCATTGATGGCCTAGACGGCAACGACGCGCTGCTGGCCTCAGAAAGCCCGGCGGAGCGTAGAACGATCAGCATGCGTCTTGATCGCCTGCGGCAGGATGGCGATCTGCGAGACAGCTACCTGAGTCTTATCGGCGATGTGTGGTCAGATCTGGACCAGGGATGGGATCGCACCGCGCAGCCGGCCGTCGTCGCCTACTGCGCAGACCTGCAGCGTCGTAAGGATGCCGGCGCGACCCTCGAGCGGCTGGTACCACGGCTCAACTTCTCGACTGCGCCGTGGCGAGAGCCTCTGGCCGAGGCAGAACGACAGCAGCGCCTCTTTCTCGCGCCGAGCTACTTCAGCGGCATGAGGCTGCTCAGCATTGACTTGCCCAAGCGATGGCTCCTGGGATTCTCGATCGATCCGCAGGACACCATCAGGTATGTCCGACAAAAGGCAGAACGAGCGTCTCGGCGGTTGAAAGTGCTCAGCGACCCGACAAGGGTGGCCATCCTCATCTTCGTGGGCCGCCGCCCATCCACCGTCACTGAGATCACCGCCGAATTCGCACTGGCTCAACCTACAGTCAGCGGTCACGTCCGCGAACTGCGAGAGGCCGGCTTGCTCTCCATGGACCAGTCCGGGCGGCAGACGAGGTACAGCGTTGACCGCCGCCGCCTGTCGGCCATGATCGACGAGACAGCCGCGACGCTCTTGGACGCGCCGGAAACGTAGCCCGCTGGTGGCGGAATTGGACCGCGCTCGGAGGCGACCCGAGTCCAGCGGACGCCGCTGCCCATGCACTTGTCCCAGCCGAGGCTGACGCAGTCCAAGCAGCCGGGGATCCCGGCGTGACGCCGCAGCGCCGAGACTGGCGCTGGTGACCGTGCCGGTGCCCGCCTGCCCTGGGCGATCTTCGCGAGCGGCTCGCCCTGCTTCTTGGTGAGGCGCGCCTGCTTGGCGCTGCGTTCGCCGCCGATGACCGCTAGCCGCGGTGGCGGACGGCTGCCCAGGCGCACTCCACCAGCAAGGGACTGCAGGTGCTCGTTGCCGTTGCGGCGCCGAGCGGGCCGGCGCCGGCCCGCGGACTCATTGTTCGCCGGGCACATCCGGGCCAGGAAACCAGGTGCGCGGAGCCCGGGAAGTTGGTTGCCAGCATGGACCGCGCGCCACCAAGTCAAGAGTCAAAAATGGCTCAGCCTGGCGGGGCTTATCTGCTTGCGCGCTCGGCGCTGCTCGGTGGGCTCGTCGTACTACCGTTTCGACGAGGCCCTGTGCCGTGGGGCGACCCTGGCTGTCCGTATCGGGGTGCATTAGCCCCCAACCACTGCTGTGAGCGCTGCGGCGCTGACGATGGCCGCCCAGCGTGCCAAGAGATCTAGGCCGTCGGGCAATCGTGCGGCATAAACCGGGCGGGTGGCTCCGGACTGGCCCTCAATGTCGATCAGGCACTGCGGGTGCTCGTGGCGGACGAACAGCGTGAGCTGGGCGCCGGAACTGGTGTTCTCTTCGCTATTGAGTCCGAGGAGAAGGAATGGCGCCGCCGGCGCGCCATGCAAGTCGGAATAACCTGCCTCGGCGTATTTCGCGCGCACGTCGTCAGCGCCATCGTGATTCCAATGGACTGGGTCGTCGGCGAGCCTCCAGTCGCCATCCTGGTAGAGCCATACCTTCGCGCTCGTCTCGTTGCTCATGCCAATCAAGGCTAGCTGGGCCTGGATGTCGGCGGGCTGGGACGATGGCCACCAAGTGGGAAGTGCGTTGTCGAGTCCAGCATGGACGGAGCCGGCAGGCCGGTCCCAGCCAGCGATCCCTCCGGGGGGTAGGGGTCGGACCGGGGCGCGGTTCCGGGATCTCTCCCGGCTCGTTTCCCCGGCCCGCCCTCCGCACCGGACGTGCGAGTCTCCCCGCATCCGGCGCTCCACGGGTTCCCGCTGGGTTTACGGTTCAGGCTGGGATGCTCGCCCAGGGCGTGGGGATGCGGGTGCCCCGGTACTGGTAGCGGGTGACCGCGACCGTTTGCGGCCGGAACATCTCGGTGCTTCCGTCTCGTATCTGCCAGCCGGGCAGGAGGCGATGATGCACCGTTCCCCAGTTCAGGCCCTGGTGCCGTTTGCGGATCCATGCCACTACCCGCCACCAGGCGAAGTGGTCGAGATAGCTGAAGGTCTGCTTGGACACGCCGTGCCTGAAGTAGCTGCACCAGCCCCGAAGGATCGGGTTGAGCTGGCGCAGCAGGTCGGCGAGCGTCTTGTGCCGTGATCTCTTCGTCGCTGTCCGCACCTTGCCGACAACCGCGTTCAGCGATTTCTTCGACGGGTAGGTGTAGACGTACTTTCGCGTGGTTCCCCTCTTGGTCCTTCGCTGGATGTGGAAACCAAGGAAGTCGAACCCCTCGTCGATGTGGCAGACCCGGGTCTTGGACTCCGACAGGCGCAGCCCCAGCGGGGCCAGCACGCCGGACACCTCCTCCCGCAGCGCGTCCGCGTGTGCCCTGGCTCCGTTCACCATGACCACGAAATCGTCCGCGTAGCGGACGATCTTGTAGGTGGCGCCGCCGTGGTTGCGGTGCGCTGTGCGCCGCCAGCCTGTGCCGTGAGCGTCCCACTTGGCGCAGAAATGCTCATCCAGCGCCGACAGTGCGATGTTGGCGAGCAATGGCGACGCGATCCCGCCCTGAGGCGTTCCGGTGATGGACGCGGTCGGCCGCTGGCCCGCCTCGGACATGATGCCCGCCTTGAGGAAAGCCTTGACCAGCGCCAGGACACGCTTGTCCCCGACTCGCCGCCGCACCCGGTCCATGATCGCCGAATGTGACAGTTCATCGAAGCACGCCGTGATGTCAGCCTCGAACACCCACCGCGACCCTGCGGTGGCGAGGTGATGAATCTCGGCGATCGCGTCCTGAGCGCGCCGCCTCGGGCGGAAGCCGTAACTGACCGGCTTGAAGTCCGCCTCGAAGATCGGCTCCAGGACCAGCACCAGGGAAGCTTGCACCAGCCGGTCCACCGCGACGGGAATCCCCAGCCTCCTGAACTTTCCCGGCTGACCGGCCTTGGGGATCATCCGCTCCCGTACGGGCAGCGGCGTGAACGTCCCCGGCTTCAGCTGGTCGCGGGCATCGCGCAGGAAGGCCACGACGTCAGCGTTCTCGGAGATGAACCGGGGAACCACCCCGTCCACCCCCGCGGTGCGCGCTCCCTTGTTACCCCGCACCCGTTCCCACGCAATGGTGAGGAAGTCCGGGTCACAAACGAGGTTGTGAGGTCGGGCCGCAGCGCGGTGCCAGAGTTTCCGCTGGCCCGTTTCTGCGGCCCGCCTCCCGAACCGGACGTGCCCGTTGGCCGGGCATCCGGCTCTCTGCAGGCTCGGCGGGTGCCGCGCCGTCAGGTCATGCTCGCCCATGGTGTGGGGATTGCCGCGCCCCGGTAGCGGTAGCGGGTCGTGCGCATCCGCGCCGGGTTGAATAGCGCCACGTCACTGCCGGACGGCCACCAGCCGCCGCGGCAGTACCGGCGGCGCAACTGCCTCCAGTTCATCCTGGGATGCTTGCGCCGCAGCCAGCCCATGACCCTGCGCCAGGTGAAACCGCGCAGGTAGGCGTAGGTCGAGCTGGACACCCCCGGGCTGGAAGTAAGTGCACCAGCCTCGTAGCACCGGGTTCAGGTTATGCAGCAATACTTCGAGCGGCTGGTTCCGGTTCAGGCGGCTGAGCGCCCTGACCTTGCCCGTGACCGCCTTGACGGCCTTCTTGCTCGGGTAGGTGTAGACGTAGCTCTTATCCGTCCCTGGCTTGCGGTGGCGCTGGATGCGCCAGCCGAGAAAATCCAGGCCCTCGTCTATGCGGGTGATCAGCGTCTTGGCCTGCGACAGGCGTAATCCCACCGTCGCCAGCACCGCCGCCGCTTCCTCGCGCATCGCCTCGGCGTCCGCCCGCTCGCCCTTCACCAGGAGCACCCAGTCGTCGGCATAACGCGAGAGCCGGAACACCGGCATGCCTCGCTGCTGACTGCGGGGCAGGCTCCGGCGGTGCCGGGCCTTGCGGTCGAAGTGCTCATCGAGCACGCTCAGCGCGATGTTGGACAGCAACGGCGACAAGATGCCGCCCTGGGGAGCGCCCGCGTCAGATTCCCGCAGCCCGGTCTCCTTACTGAAAATCCCGGCCTTCAGGAATGCCTTGACCAGCTCCAAGACCCGCTTGTCAGTGATCCGTCGCCTCACCAGCCCCATCAGGGCGGCATGGTCGATCTCATCGAAACAGGCCGTGATGTCACCCTCCAGCACCCACTCATAACCATGCGGAGAACTGGCGAACGTGCGGATCTCGGCGACCGCATCGTGTGCCCGCCGCCCCGGGCGGAACCCGTAGGAGCAAGGCAGGAAGTCGGCTTCGAACACCGGCTCCAGGACAAGCTTCAGCGCCGCCTGGACGACACGATCCCGCACGGTAGCGATGCCCAGCCTGCGCAGCTTGCCGCCCGCTTTCGGAATCATCCGCTCGCGGACCGGCAACGGGCGGAACTGCCGCGTCTTCAGGTCGTCGCGGATCTCGGCGAGGAACGGTTCCACGCCTCGGCGCGACTCGATGACAAACGCGGTGGCCCCGTCCACCCCGGCAGACCGGGCGCCCCGGTTACCCCGCACTCGCTGCCATGCGACCAGCAGGAACGCGGGATCACAGACAAGGTTGAACACATCGTGGAACTGGCGACCAGGGTCGTCGCTTGCCCACTGGTGCAGCTTGGTCTGGATCTTCTGTACCCGCAGCTCCGCCCAGTACATGGGCGGCCATTCGGTCTGCGGCTCGCCGGTATTCACCGGCGCACTCCAGGCATTCCAGCAGTTCCGCTGCTAGCTTGCTGGCTCCCTTCGCCATGCAGGCGGCTTTCCCGCCCTCGGACTACTACGAAGCCTCCGCCCCATCTCGCGGCCATCAGCCGACGACGAGCCTGCCCGTCGCGGCCCTGGCGGGACCGCAAGGAGGGCAGCCGCGGATGGTTCCCACGTTCACCAGCATCCGATCGACGAGGGAGGTGCCCAGCTATACCCCGGCCGCTTCGCCACAGGTACGCCGCAGGCTTTCCCCATGGCCTCCCCGCCGGCCTATCCATTCCGGCTACGGAGTCGCCCGGCCATGGTCCATGCCGGGTGTGCACGGCAGACCGACCCAGATCCGCCAGGTTCGAGTCGGCTCGACGCTTACGAAGCTTCACGCACTGGTTCCTCACGTACACCTTCTCGTCTTGCTTGCCGGACCCGCCCCGTCTGGCAGTACCAGGGCGTCCCGTCGTTGTCAGGACTGCTCCCGCCCTCACCGGCGTCTCCCGGATCAGGCTGTCCTCAGCTTCACCAGGCTGCTGCGACAGCCCAGCGGCCAGGGCCTTTCACCCCGGCTCGGCACACTGGCGCCTCGTGGCGCACGAACAGATCATCGAACCGGCGGCCCGCATCGCGCGCCGCCCAATGGTGCAGCTTGGCCTGCATCCGCCGTACCCGCTGCTCAGCCGAGAACAAGCCCGGCCAGGTCAGCGGCTCACTGGTATTCACCAGCGCCTCCAGTCCTTGCAGTTCCTCATCTGCGCGAATCCGCTGGACCCCTTCGCCATGTGCGCGGCTTTCCCGCGCCCGGACTACTACGGGTCCTCCGCCCCGCCCAGTGGCCATCAGCCGACGACGCGCCTTCCCGCCCGCGTCCGCCTGGCAGGCGGGCGGGACGGGGACCACCAGCGGTTCCCACGTTCACTACGAGTCGATCAACAGGTGAGGCGGCCAGCTCTGCCCCTGCAGCATCGCCACGGCTACGCCGCAGACATTCACCGTGGCCTCCCGGCCGACCATGTAATCCCGGCCCAGGAGTTCCCCGTCTGTCATGAAGGACGGGTACGCACCGCGGCCCAGCCCATATCCACCGGGTTTGAGCTGGGGTACCTCTTGAGGGGCTTTACAGCGCTGGTTCCTCTCGTCCGCCTTCCCGTCTTGCTAGCCGGGCCCGCACCATCCGGCAGTGCCAGTGCGTCCCGTCATTGTCGGGGCTGCTTGCCACCCTCCCCGTCGTCTCCCAGGTCAGGCTGCCCCCAGCTTCGTCCCGCTGCTGCGACAGCGCGGCGGTGAAGGTCTCTCACCTCCACTCGAACTCCTAGCGCCTCGTGGCGCTCTACACGGCAGGACCATCTGAAGAGCATGCCGCACGCTCGGCCGGTCCGGCGCACGCTGCCACAGTCCAAAGATTTTCTTCAGTTTCTCTGCCGGTGCGGGTAAAAAACGGGGCCGAAACCCGGATTTCTCTTACGTGAGGAACGCTCGCCAGCAGCTGGCTCGCCGCTGCGGTGGGGCCTGCCGTGGGCGGTGGACCCGCCGACACGCTCGTCGGGGACCGGCCCCGCCGCGCAACTTTGTCTCCGCGCTCCAGCCAGGCGGTGTGCACATCTCGGCGTGCCGGCGAGAGAACGTTGGCCCGGCAGGTGGCCTGGACGGCTGGCCGGCAGCTGGCCCGGCTGCCCAGAGGTGCCGGGGCACCTGCCGGCCCCGACGCGGCAGGTGTCCCAGGCAGCACGGCTGCCGAGCCACGGCAGTGTAACCGGGACTGATGACTGAATTGGCATCACAATCTCACGATGGGCGGCGGGGCCGCGCGGGTGCCGGTGCGGACGAGCGGGCGGTGCTGGCCGCGTCGGCTCACCTGACCGACCGGGACCGCTACCTGGTCCGCCTGGTCGGCGAGCACCGGGTGCTGACCACCGATCAGCTGCGCGCACTCGCTTTCTCCAATGCGACCACCGCCCGGCACCGGCTCACCGTGCTGGCGCGGCTGGGTGTGCTGCGCCGGTTCCGGCCGCACCGCGACGAGGGGTCGGCGCCGTGGCATTACCTGCTCGGCCCCCTCGGCGCCGCGCTGCTGGGCACCGAGGACCGCGACGACCGCACATGGGCGCCGCGGGTGCGCACCGACCGGCAGCTCGCGCTCGAACGCTCCCAGCGGCTTTCGCATCTGGTCGGGGCGAACTGGTTCTTCGTCGCCCTCGCCGCCCGCGCCCGGACTGGCGCCGGGCAGCTGCGGATGTGGCTCGGCGAAGCCGACGCGGCCAGCTACCACGACGCGTTCGCGCGGGCCCTGTCTCGCGGCCAGGGCCCGCACCCGGACGGTCTGGGCAGCTGGGGGGAGGACGGCCGCGAAGTCACGTTCTTCCTCGAGCATGACACCGGCACCGAGCACCTGCCCCGGCTTGAGGCCAAGCTCGATGGCTATGCCCGGCTGGCCGAGGCGCTAGCCGTGTACGGGCGGGCCTGCCCGGTGCTGCTGTTTGCGTTCCCCGGACCTCGGCGCGAGCAGTCCGCCCGCGCCGTCTTCGCCTGCTCGGCCGAGGCGCCGGCGCTGCGGATCGCCACCATCGCCGTTAACCCCAGACTGGTGTGCCCGGCCGGGCCGGTGTGGATGCCGCTGTCCAGCACGGGCGCCAGCCAGTTGCGGCTGATCGACCTCGAACGATCGCTGCCCGACCCGTGGCTGCTGGCCCGGCAGCAGGCCGAGCGTGAGATAGCTGCCAGGCGCGCCCCCGCGCCCGTCTACTCGGAAGCCGATGATCTTGACGACCTGCCCGAACCATGACGAGGCGCCCGCGAAAGCCGGTGCCCGCGGCCCGGTCCGTCCCGTCGGCGAGCCCGGCCGGGCAGCAGCCGCACTCAGCGCATGTCAGTGTCACCGCTGTGCACCCCCCACCCGGCGCCGCGACGGGGCGGGCGACGACCTGGATGCCTACATCGCGGACCTGGCCGAGCGCGCGCCGCCGCTGACCGGCGAGCAGCTCGACAAGCTCGCGCTGCTCCTGCACGACCATCGCCGCAGCCGGGTGACGGGAATCCACACGCGTGCTGCGTGATCCAGGCGGTGCTGTCGCCGGCTGGCGGGCTCGGTTCCGGGGTCAGCCTGCGTCGCCAGGTTCGTGGTCGTGCGGGTGATGCCAGGTGATCTGCACGCTGGCGGGGTCGAAACTGCGGCGCGTGCCCCTGCCTGGCGACAGCAGCGTGATGGCCATCAGCGTCCTGATCACCGCGCGCTTGCGGGCCAAGTCCAGGCCCTCCCACGCGCTCGCTGCGCTACTGGCAGCGATGAGGGGGCCGAGCACGTTCTCCTTCGCCGCGTCGGCGAGCTCGGTCTCGATCTCAGCGTGCCTGGTGGTGCCGCGCTGTGTGGCGGCGAGCATCTGCGCGCGGGTGATCAGGCCGAGGGCGCGGTCGGCGGCCATCTCCTCCAGGCTGGCCCGGATCGCCGCCGCTTCCTCCCGCAGCCCGGCCACATCCGGGCCGCCAGCGGGCGGGGCGAGCAGGCCGGCGGCGTCCGGGCGGGACAGCCGGGCGATCACCGCCTTCTCGATGAACGCCTCGACCGGGCCGGCCTGCCGGGCCACGTGCCCGCCCGCGTACGCGTCGTTGCGGCCGGGCGGTGCGCACCGGTAGATGTGATGCCCGGTGTGCGACGGCATGCCGGTCACCACGTTCCCGCACGGGCACCGGGCGAGCCCGCCCAGCAGGGTGCGCACCCCGCGCGGCGGCTTGCGGGCCGGGTCCTGCAGGATCGCAACCACCGCCCGCCAGGTCTCCTCGGCCACCAGCGGCTCCCAGTCGCCGGTCCCCACGATCTGGCCCCTGTAAGCCGACAGGCCCGCCACCCGCGGGTTCAAAAGGATGGTCCGGATAGACTGCCGCGACCACCGGCCGGTGGCCGATTGGGCCGGCGTCAGGCCCGCCGCCGCCCACTCCCGCATCACCCCCGACAGCGTGCCGCCGCCCAGCAAAACGCGGCATGCTTCGGCGACGGCCGCTCCCTCTTCCGGGTGGGGTGTGACGTGATCGTCGGAGTAGCCGAACGGCCGCGGCGTCCCGAGCCGGCGCTTGCCGGCGATGGCGGCGGCCTCGTTGGCCAGCTTCTGCCGCTCGGACTTGCGCTCCTGCTCGGCCTTGGCCACCGCCACGAGGATCCGGGCGGCCAGCCGCCCCGAATCGGTGCCCAGGTCGATCACCCCGTCGGCCTCGGCGAACCGCACCCCCGCCCGGTCGAAGCGGGGGATCAGGTACTCCAGGTCCAGCGGCTCGCGGATGAACCGGTCCCATCGCCAGCACAACACCACATCCACCGCGCGCGCGTCGACCAGCCGCAGCGCCTCCGCGTAGCCGGGCCGGTACTTCCCGGCGGCTGCCGGGTCGTTTCTCGTGACGCCGATGTCGTTGTCGGACAGCCGGTGAGTCACCGTCCACCCGCGCGCCGCAGCGCGTTTCTCGAGGTCGGCGAGCTGGTTGGCGACGCCGTGGGCGTCGCCGGCGGTGTCCTTGCTGATCCGGGTGTAGATTAAGCAGCTCGTCACGTGTGTGATTATAACACTCTTGTACCGTCGAACGGACATGGCCATTACCTCCACGGCGGGTCACGCCGGACTACGGTCACCGTATGTACGGCG
>Ga0335074_10004899_pt1 | contig 18496 bp, 17 predicted proteins | sample Lox_Sample_23_FD_206715 | JGI IMG/M metagenome (GOLD analysis project Ga0335074, IMG submission 206715) | Soil microbial communities from Loxahatchee National Wildlife Refuge, Florida, United States - Lox_Sample_2.3 | ecosystem: Environmental > Terrestrial > Soil > Wetlands | place: USA... | reverse complement strand
ACCGGTCAGGCTCTGATCGAAAATGGACACCAGGATTTCCGGAATGGCCGGCCGGGGCGATGGAAAGCGCCGGCTGCGGTGGCTATTCAACTGATTTGACAGAGATATCTCGCATCGCTGAGCTGGAGGACCACGTGCATGAGTCATCCAGATCGAGGAGTAGGCACGATGAATCGCTTCCTGCAGGACCTTCGCTACGCGCTCCGGCAGTTGCACAACTCGCCCGGATTCAGTGGGACGGTGATCGCAACGCTGGCCCTGACCATCGGCATCACGGCTGCGATTTTCAGCGTGCTGTACGCGATGCTGATCCGTCCGCTGCCCTACCGTGACGCCGACAGCATCGTCGCCATTCAGCCGCGGTCCCCGCAGGGGTATACGCAGCCGGCGTCGTATCCCGAGTACCTCGACTGGCGGCGGATGAATCACACGCTGGCGAACCTGGCGGGGTACAGCGCGTTCAGCAGCGTCAATTTCGAGGGTCCGCAGGGGCCAGTTGCGCTGCACGCGACCGAAGGCACCGACAACCTATTCGATGTGCTGGGCGTGGCGCCGATCCTGGGACGGACATTTGCGCCGGGCGAGGACCAGGAAGGGAAGAACGACGTCCTGGTGCTGAGCTACGAAGTCTGGCAGCAGTACTTTGGCGGGCGGACGGATGTAATCGGCGAGAAGGTCAACGTCGAGGGGCGTCAGCATACGGTGATCGGTGTAATGCCGGCGGGCTTTCGGTTTCCTATCAGCCGCGTGAACTCGGTGTACCGGCCGCTGCACGCCGCGCAGCCGCTGCGGGAGGCGCGCGGCAATCACTGGCTGCCCACGGTTGGACGGCTGAAGCCGGGCGTAACGCTACGCCAGGCGCAGGCGGATATGACCAAGGTGCTCGCCGACCTTGGCCGAACCTATCCGTTTACGCAGGGGCGCACGATGAAGCTGATCGACATGGGCACGTTTGTACTGGGCAAGACGACCAGCTCTCTGCGGCTGCTGCTGGGTGCGGTGCTGGCGCTGCTGGCGATCGGCTGCGTGAACGTGGGCGGCCTGCTGCTGGCCCGCGGCGTGAAGCGCGAACGGGAGATGGCGCTGAGGGCGGCGGTGGGTGCGAACCGGTCGCGGATCGTGCGCCAGATTCTGACCGAGGGGCTGGTCTATGCGGCGTTTGGTGCCATGGGCGGTGTAGTCCTGGCATATGTGCTGCTGCGGGTGATCCGGCTACTGCTGGTTTCGGCATTGTCGCGCGGCGCGGAGGTGGAACTGAATGCTCCAGTGCTGCTGGCGGCACTATTTGTCACTGTAGTGGTGACGCTTCTTGCCGCGCTCGCGCCGGCGCTGCGATTGTCGGGGGCCGATCCTAACAAGGCGCTGCGCTCGGGAGGGAGCACGGGTGTGACGCGCGGGCAGCATCGGCTGCGAGCCGCGTTTGTGGTGACCCAGGTGGCGCTGGCGCTGTCTCTGCTGGTGGTGTCGGGCCTGCTGCTGCATATGCTGGGCGGATTGCGGAACACTGAGCTGGGCTTTTCGCCGGACCGGATTCTTACGGCAGAGGTGGATTTGTCGCCGGGCCGCTATGACGGGCGCGACGTGGTGGTGAATTTCTACCAGCCGCTTATTGATAAGATTCAGGCCATTCCCGGCGCGCAGGCGGCGGGGATGATTCAACTGCTGCCCATTCAGAGCTACGGATGGAATTCGGACATTCATGTGACGGGAACGCCGACTCCGCCGCCGAATGTGGAGCAGCTGGCGGAGTATCGGCTGATTTCGCCGGGATACTTTCAGGTATTTCAGGATCGGCTGGTGCGCGGGCGGCTCCTCGATCCCAGCCTGGATACGCCGACGTCGCATCCGGTAATCGTGGTGAACGAGGCGTTTGCAAAGAAGTTCATTCCTGCGGGCCGCGATCCGATCGGGATGCAGCTGGATGGGCACGATCACGAGACGATCGTCGGCGTTGTGAAGAATATCCGGCAGAACATTTACGATGCGCCGCTGGCGGAGATGGATTATCCGGCATCGCAGGTGAAGAAGGCCGACAGCATGAATTTTCTGGGCAGCATGCAGATGGTGATCCGTACGAGCGGCGACCCGAAGAACATCATCCCCAGCCTGCGGCGCGCTTTTCACGATGTCGATTCGACGCTGCCCTTCCGCACGCCGGAGACGATGACGGCGGTGATCGCCGACACGCTGATCTTCGAGCGGCTGGAGAACTGGCTCTTCGGAACCTTTGCGGCCCTGGCGGTGCTGCTGGCGATCGTCGGCCTGTACGGGTTGATCAGTCACGAGGTCGAGCTGTCGACGCGGGAGATTGGCGTGCGCATGGCGCTGGGTGCGCCGCGCGTGCGGATTCTGGGCGATATCTATCGGCGCGTAAGCTGGATGCTGGCCGGCGGGGTGATGATCGGGCTGCTGCTGACGGCGGCGGCGCGGAAGTACATCGGCTCGGTGGTGGCACTCGATCTGGATAAGGACGCGGGCCGGATTCTGCTGCTGACGGCAGCACTGGTGGGTGCGGGGCTGGTGGCGGCGCTGCTTCCGGCGCGCAGGGCGTCGTCGATTGAGCCGATGGAGGCACTACGCGAGGAATAGCGTTTAGCGGACAGACGCTGACAGGCTGATCGGGAGCTGCTCAGGTTCGAGCCAGAGGACCTGGTGCTCGAAGACGCGTCCGAACTGACGGGCGACGGAGTTGATGGCATTCTCCATGGTGGGCGGCGGCATTGAGTCAGAGGCTTCGAGTTCGAGGCTGGTGACGGTGCGATCGGAGATGCCGCAGGGGACGATCAGGTCGAAGTCGCGCAGATCGGTGGTGACGTTGAGCGCGAAGCCGTGCGAGGTGATGCCGCGCGAGATGTGCACGCCAATGGCCGCGATCTTCTTTTCAGATACTGACCCGCCGGGGAAGGTCCAGACGCCGGTGCGTCCGGCGATACGCTGCGCGGGGACGGCGAAGTCTCCCAGGGCACAGATCAACGATTCTTCAAGCAGGCGGACGTAGTCGACAGCGCCGACGCGGCGATTGTTCAGCGTGAAGCTGCGCAGGTCGAGGATGGGGTAGCCGACGAGCTGGCCGGGTCCGTGGTACGTCACGTCGCCGCCGCGGTTGATCTCGTGGATTTCAACGCCGCGGTAGGCGAGGAATTCGTCGCTGGCGAGAATGTTGGCGCGCGAGGAGTTGCGTCCCAGGGTGAGAACGGGCGGGTGTTCCAGCAGAACGAGCGTGTTACCAATACGGTTCTCGTAGCGCGCCTCGGCAAGCTGCTTCTGGAGGTCGAGTCCGGTGGCGTAGTCGACGCGGCCGAGATGGATGAGGTTGAGGATCATCTCAAAGCAGTTCGCGAAACTGTTCGATGGTAAGTCCAGCGTCTCGAACAATGCCGCCCATCGTGAAGGCGTTGACCGGATTGTGTCGAGGGATGGTGAGGATTCGCTCACCGTTTGTCATCACGATATGCTTGCCCTGGCGCAACACTCGAAATCCCGCCTTCTCCAGTGCGCGCACCGCCTGCAGGTGCGGGATTCCGGGAAGCTTTCCCATCAGCAGGCAACTTCAACTTCACGCACTTGTTGCCCGCGCGTAAGGTCCTTCACCGCGTGAAGGTATTCGCTGATTGCATCCTTGATGTTGTCGAGTGCTTCTTCTTCTGTCGCGCCCTGAGACCAGCAGCCGGGCAGTCCGGGACAGGACACAGCGAATCCTTCTTCTGAAGGAATCAGCACGACGGTATAAGTCGCGAAGTTCATGGCTAAATGATAGCTGGCTGAGAGAGGTTGGACCAGACTAACCGACCCGTTACCTCCCTCGAGCCTGAACTTGTCGACTACACGTTGATGGCCATGCCTTCCACGCTGCTGAAGCCGTCGAGCATGGCTTCGGCGAGGGTGGGGTGGGCGTGGATGGTCCACATCATGTCTTCGACCGTTCCTTCGAGCTCCATGGCGGTGACGGCTTCGGCGATGAGTTCCGTTGCCTGGGGGCCGATGATGTGCACGCCGAGGATCTCTCCGTACTTGGCGTCGGCGACGACCTTCACGAAGCCATCATGCGAGTCGACGATGGTGGCCTTGGAGTTGCCGACGAAGGGGAACTTGCCGACCTTGACGGTGTGGCCGAGTTCCTTGGCACGGGCTTCGGTGAGACCGACGCTGCCGATCTGCGGCTCGGTGTAGGTGCAGCCGGGGATGCGATCGCGCTTGATAGGCCGGGCGTACTTGCCAGCGATTTTTGCGGTGGCGACCAGGCCAGCCATCGAGCCGGAGTGGGCGAGCTGGGGCATGCCGGCGACGATGTCTCCAATGGCGTAGACGCCGGGCTCGTCGGTCTGCATGTACTCGTTGACCTTGATGAAGCCGCGCTCGGGAGCGATCTTTGTCTTTTCGAGGCCGAGGCCTTCGGTGCGCGGGCCGCGGCCCACGGCGACAAGAACCTTCTCGGCTTCCTTGGTGGCCTGCTTGCCGTCGGAGCCGGTGTAGGTGACCTTCACTCCGTCCTTGGTTTCTTCGACCTTCTCGACCTTGGCGCCCGTCGCGCTCTCGATGCCGCGCTTACGGAAGGAGCGGGCAAGCTCCTTGCTGATGTCTTCGTCTTCGACGGGAACGAGCCGCGGGAGGTATTCGAGGATGGAGATCTCCGAGCCGAAGCTGCGGAAGATGGAGCCGAACTCAACGCCGACAGCGCCCGCTCCAATGATGATGAGGGATTTGGGGATGCGGTCGAGCGAGAGGATTTCGGTGTTGGTGAGGACGCGGTCGCTGACTTCGACGCCGGGCAGCAGGCGGGCGTTGGAGCCGGTGGCGAGGATGATGTTCTTCGCCTTCACGATGGAGGGCTTGGCCTTGCCGTTGTCGGCAGGCACGACTTCAATGGAGTGGATGCCGTCTTTCGCCGGGCCAGTGAGGCGGCCGAATCCGGGCACAACGGTCACCTTGTTCTTGCGCATGAGGAACTCGAGGCCTTTGACGTGTTTGGCGACGATACCGTTCTTGCGGTCGAGGATAGCCTTCCAGTTGATAGAGGCTTCACCGAGGCCGTCGAGGCCGTATTCCTTGGCGTGCTTGAAGTGGTCGTAGATCTCAGCGTTGAAGAGCAGCGCCTTGGTGGGGATGCAGCCCACCAGCAGGCAGGTGCCCCCGAGGCGGCTGTCCTTTTCGATGAGGGCGACTTTGAGGCCGTACTGGCCGGCGCGGATGGCGGCGGTATATCCGGCGGGTCCTCCGCCGATGACGGCTACGTCGTAGATGGTCTCTGCCAAGGGAAAGCTCCGTTCAGGTTTGCGATGGCGTGACGGATCGGGCCCGGACGATCAGGGTTCGACCCAAACACTCTATTGTACGCAAGGGCTCAGCTATGGAAGATGCGTGAGGGGAGGTAAAGATGCAGTTGGAGCTGGATCGGGCCTAGCCCAGCACCTTCGCCGCATCCTTTGCGAAATAGGTCACGATGAAGCCCGCGCCGGCGCGGCGGATCGAGATGAGCGACTCTATCATGGCGCGTTCCCGGTCGAGCCAGCCGTTGGCGAAGGCGGCCTGCAGCATCGAGTATTCTCCCGAGACCTGGTAGGCGCCGATGGGCGCGTCGAAGCGCTCGCGGGCCGCGCGGATTACGTCGAGGTAGGGCATGGCCGGCTTCGTCAGGATCATGTCCGCGCCCTCGCCGAGGTCGAGATCGATCTCGCGCATGGCTTCGCGCAGGTTGGCTCCGTCCATCTGGTAGCTGCGCCGGTCGCCGAACTGCGGGGCGGAGTCGGCGGCTTCGCGGAAGGGTCCGTAGAAGGCGGAGGCGAATTTCGCGGCGTAAGAGAGGATAGCCGTCAGGTCGAGGCCTTCGTTGTCGAGTTCGTCGCGGATGACGCCGACGCGGCCGTCCATCATATCGCTGGGGGCGACGACGTCGGCTCCGGCTTTAGCCAGAGACAGGGCGGTCCTGGAGAGCAGGACGAGGCTGGAGTCGTTGTCTACCTCGTAGTCTATTCCGGAAACGCCATCTTCTTTTCTGACTATGCCGCAGTGGCCGTGCGAGGTGTATTCGCACAGGCAGACGTCGGCGATCAAGACGAGCTTCTTTGCGGCGGAAGACTGCTTGAGGGCGCGCAGGCCGCGCTGCACGGTGCCGTTGTCGTCCCATGCTCCGCTGGCCTGTTCGTCTTTTGACTCGGGAAGGCCGAAGAGCAACAGGCCTCCGATGCCGAGCGCGGCTGCTGCTTCGGCTTCTTTCACCGCTTCATCTACCGACAGGTTAAAGACGCCGGGCATGGAGGCGATTTCCTTGCGGACGCCTTCGCCGGGGCAAAGGAAGAGCGGATAAATGAGCGCTCCGGGTTCGAGGTGGGTTTCGCGGACCAGGTTGCGCATGGACTCGGTGCGGCGGAGACGCCGCAACCGGGTGATGGGGTATTCCATGCGCTTATTTTACTTGCTTACAGCGCGGCCATCTGCTCGTACTCCTGTGCGGAAGGCGAGGGCAGCAGCACCCACAGCGTGTAGATGGCGAGCGCCGTGCCGGTGATCGGCTTGATGAGGGTCAAAAATCCCGCGACGATAGCCAGGATGCGGGCCCAGGGCGCGCGGCGATTCAGCGCGATGCCCGTGGCGAAACATAGAATCGCTCGCCCGAAAACCACGACCGTGATGAGCGGAGCGAACCACGGGAGGCTGGCGAAGGGAAATTCGCCGAAGGGGCCGTGATGCATGTGTCCGAAGTAGCCGCCGAACCAGCCGGCGAAGAAGGACATGGCCAGCAGCCATCCCAGGATGGTCCAGACGCCGTAGGCGAGCCAGAGGATCGACAGCGACTGGATATGACGGTGAACGCGTGTGTAGAACCAGGGGGTGGGCGTCACTACGGGAGCGACTTGCGGAACTGCTCTGCCGCACTTCAGGCAGAACTGCTGACTGGGATCGACGGGTTGTCCACATCCACTACAGAACATTGTTGGTCCTCCTTTGCTGCGAAAGACCTGCTAGAAGTTACGCAGCGCTGGCCCCACTTGTTCCGGAAGGCGGCTGACTGCATGATTGCGCGGCTCCCGTTAGGATGAGCTTATGACATTGGCGCGGCCCATTCCCGGTGCAGTGAGCGATTTTAGCCCCTCCGCGCTCGAATGGGGCCGCTTTCTTGATCTGCTCGTCAGCTACGCGCAATCGGCGACCGGAAAGCAGTGGCTGCTGGGGTTAACGCCGTCGACGGATCTGGACTGGATTCGGCGCGAGCATGCGCTGGCTGGAGAGATGCGCAAGCTGCTTGCCGCCGGAGTACGCCCGTCGCTCGGATCGCTGTTCGATCCCTCGGAGGCGCTGGCCAAGTCGCGCATTGAAGGCGCGGCGCTCGAGGCCGAGGAGATCCGCAAGGTCGTGGCGTTGGGGGAGGGCATTTCGGCGTGGGCGGCGCTGATGAGCGTCCCGCCGGGTGAGCTGACTGACGCTCTGCCGCGGCTGCGGGAACTCTCCGGGGAGCTGCTTACGCTGCCGCTCAAGCCGCTGATCGAGTCACTGCGTTCGCGGATTCTTCCCGACGGGTCGCTGGCCGACGATGCATCGCCCGAGTTGCGGCGGATTCGCCGGGAGATGGAGCGTCAACAGAGGGCAATCGAAGAGAGCCTGCGCTCGGCCTTGCGGCGCTTTTCCGAGGGCGGCAGCACGCAGGATGACGTGATCACGATTCGCGGTGAGCGATTTGTGATTCCAGTGAAGGCGGAGTGGAAGCGCAGGGTGCAGGGCGTGGTGCACGGCGCGAGCTCGAGCGGCCAGACGGTGTACGTGGAGCCGCTGGAGACGATCGAGTTGAACAACGATCTGGTGCGGCTGCTCGAAGACGAGCAGGCGGAGATTCATCGCATCTTTGCAGCGATGACGCGCCAGATCGCGCAGTATGCGCCGGTGATTCTGAAGGGAGCGGAGGTGCTGGCCGAAGTCGACACGCTGCAGGCGCGCGGGCGCTTTGCGCTGGAGTTCGATTGCGCGGAGCCGCAGTTCAGCGATAAAGCAAATCCCGAGTTGACGCTTAGAGACGCGCGGCATCCGCTGCTGGAAAAGCGGCTGCGTGGCGCAGGCGGCAATGTTGTTCCGATCAGTTTGTCGCTGACCTCGGACGCGCGGCAGCTGATTATCAGCGGGCCAAACACGGGCGGCAAGACGGTGGGGCTCAAGACAGCCGGGTTGCTGGCGATCATGGCGCAGAGCGGCGTGCCGGTTCCTGCGCAGGAGGCTGTTCTTCCGGTTTTTGACGCCATGCTGGCTGACATCGGCGATGCGCAGTCGATCGAGCAGAACCTGTCGACGTTTTCGGCGCACATTGTGAATCTGAATCGCATTGCTGCGCTGGCAGACTCATCTTCGCTCGTCCTGCTCGACGAGCTGGGGTCGGCGACCGATCCCGAAGAAGGCGCAGCGCTGGCGGTGGCGATCGCCGGGCATTTTCTGCGGGCGCGCGCGTGGTCGATCATCTCGACGCACCATACTTCGCTGAAGGTGTACGCGGCGAACACACCGGGAGTGATCAACGCGGCCGTAGGCTTCGACGAGCAGACACTGGCGCCGACATACGAGCTGCGGCAGGGTGTTCCGGGTGCGTCGGCGGGCATCAACATCGCGGCCCGGCTGGGGCTTGATCGCAGCATGATCGACGCTGCGCGCTTGCAACTGAGCACGCAGACGCAGGATATCGGGCGCTTTCTCGACAGCCTGCACGAGCAGCTTCGCGCGGCGACGGCGGAGCGGGCGCGGCTGACGCAGCTGGAGAGCGAGCTGAAGCGGGAGCGAGCGCGCCTGGAAGCCGAGGGCATGAAGGAGCAGCGGGCGAAGGTTCGCGAGATGGAGCAGAAACTGGAGTCGCTGCTCAAGGATTTCGAATACCAGGCGCGGGAGACGGTGCGGGCGATAGACGACAGAGCCGCGCAGCAGAAATTGTCCAAAGAGGCAGAGCGCAGGATTTCGCGGCTGCGGCGGGAGTTCGCCGACGGGTTCAACGCCTCGGTCGTCGCGCATCACACCGGCGCGGACAAGGGCGATGCGCATGCCCAGCCGCATGTCGTTCGCCATATCGCCACGGGAGATATGGTCAAGCTGAAGACGCTGGGCAAGACGGCACGCGTGGAGCGCCAGGTCGACGACAAGACCTTCGAGGTTGCGGTTGGGCCGATGAAGATGCGCGTGGCGCGAGATGAAATTGCCGAGGTGGTGCGGTCGGCGGCGGCGCAAACCCCGCTCGAGGCAGCGCGCAGCCGGCGCGGCGTGTCGGTATCGATGGCCGCGCCGGACGACAGCGTCGGGTCTGAGATCAATGTGATCGGGCGAACGGCGGACGAGGCCCAGGACGAGGTGGAGAAGTTTCTCGACCGGGCGTTTCTTGCCGGACTGCCGCAGGTGCGGATCATTCACGGCACAGGCATGGGCGTGCTGCGACGGAAATTGCGCGACTATCTGCGAAAGCATCCGCAGGTAGCCGGAGTAACGGAGCCCGGGCAGAATGAGGGTGGCGCGGGGGCGACGGTGGTGGAGTTCAAGGAATAAGACTAGGGAACAGGGCTCCGGGAACAGGGACTGGGATCAGGAAGACCGCTTCTAAAATGGAGCTATGCCCACGCGATCTGCGAAGAAGTCAGCTCCTGCCAAAAAGTCCGTTCCTGCCAAAACAGTTCAGCCTGTCGTTCCGTACTTCAATCAGAAAGCCCTCGATTTTCTGCGGCAGCTCAAGCGCAATAACCGGCGTGAGTGGTTCGAGGCGCGTCGCGAGATTTACGAGACCGAGCTGAAGGCTCCCATGCTGACGTTGGTTGAGAAGATCACCCAGGGCATGATGGACTACGCTCCGGGGCATGTGCGTCCGGCGCAGAAGTCGATGATGCGCATCTATCGCGACACGCGATTCTCCGCCGACAAGACCCCGTACAAGACGCATGTGGCCGCATGGTGGTCGCGCGTGGGGATGGAGAAGACCTCGGGCGGCGGCTATTACTTTCATGTCAGCCCAACCGAGCTGGTGATCGCGGCCGGAGTCTTCATGCCTCCGAAGGATCAGCTGCTGGCCATTCGCCGGCACCTGCTGGCGCATTACGAGGAGTACAAGCGCCTGATCGAATCTGAAAAGCTGGGGGCGAAGAAGCTGCCCGCCAGGATGAAGCCGCACGATACCGCAGCGCTGACCCGGCCGCCCAAGGGCTTTCCGGCGGATCATCCGGCAATCGAGTGGATCAAAGGGCGGCAATGGGGCGTTATCGTCAACCTGCCCGCGGACCCTGCGCTTCAGCCGAAGCTGGCAGATACGATCGGTTCTTACTTCCGGCTGTCGCAGCCACTGGTGGATTTCCTCAACGAGCCGCTGGTAAAGAGCGCGGAAAAGCGGAAAAAGCCGCTGTTTGGTCTTTACTAGACCACGGGGCGGGCCTATAGTCGGCGGTATCTCTTCTTCTTCAGACATGGCGCAACAACCGCTCTGGACAAGGGTTTCATCTGAGTGACGAAACACTCGCGGGACTTCAGAAATCGCATGAATTCCATCAAAATCAGGAAAAACCCTAAGAAAACCGTCAAAAACCTGTGGAAACCGGGCTTTTGCTGTTGACAATGGCTGCGAAAAGCCGCAAGGTTAACGGCGGTGGGTTCTCCCGGACCCGCATGAATACAGGCTTTTCACCGGTAGTGGAGAAGCTTGATGCAGACGGGAGAACCGGCAGCAGATGACCGGAGACGCGCGGCAGGCGCATCCGGTGACTGCAACAGAAATCAGGAGGAATACACAATGGCAACAGCACTTACCAAGACAGCTCTTGTCCGGCTCATGGCCGAGAAGCTTGAGTTGACCAACAAGCAGGCCGCGGCATTTCTCGACCTGCTCGCAGAAACCGCCGTTAAGGAAACCAAGAAGAACGGCGTATTCATCATCCCCGGTCTCGGCCGCCTGGTGAAGGCAGAGCGGAAGGCGCGGATGGGGCGCAATCCCCAGACCGGCGAGCAGATCAAGATCAAGGCGAAGACCGTGGTGAAGTTCCGCGTGGCCAAGGCCGCGAAGGACTCGATCGCACCGCCGAAGAAGTAGGACAGATTCTCGGCAGCCGCCGCCAAATATAAAAACAGCGGCTAACTCTAATAGGGAGAGGGAGACGGCTTGAGGCTCGTCTCCCCTTTTTCTTTGCGCTGTCTTTTCGGGCTGCGTCCGGGGATCAGGTTGTCTGTGCTGTCAGATAGTCTGGGGCCGCTTGACGGCGAGAGCGCGGACGACGAGCGAGAGTCCGAAACAGATAATGACGGCCTGGGTAAGCAACAGGGCGTTGTAGCGCCAGGCGAGCACGACGAAGCACAACGTCATAGTTACGGGGTAAGTTTCAGTAAGGATAGCCTCGAGCCATCGCGGCTGCGCCGCCGACGCCGGGACGCGCGGGACAGGACTGGGAAAGAGCCGCGGCACGCGGGCTTTGTAGGCGAGATAGAGCTCTCCCTGCTGCGCGGTGAGATGGGCCTCTTCGCCGAGGATGAGGCGCAGCATCTGCAGGAAAATTGCGGCGACGAAAAAGATCGCGCCTGACGGCGGCATGAGAATCGATATCGCCAGAGAGAAAACAAAGCTGCCTAAATAAAGTGGGTTCCTCACATAGCGATATGGCCCGGCGACGACGATACTCGGCGCGCGCATGGTGCCGGAGGTGACGATTCCCGCGCCGAGATATGCTGTGCCCGATACGCGGAAAGCTGCGCCTGCGGCTGCGCAGAGAATTGCCGTTATTGTAACCACTAGGGTTGCGTATTGAAGCGACAGTACATGGGTGCTGGCCAGTAATCCGCAGAGCTCGAGCCAGGTAGATGTACTGCGCCCGGCAAACGGGCCGTAATGAATCCACGGCGCCCAGAAGCCGAGCAGGTAAATGAAGAAGCCAATAGTCAGGCGATAGCGAAACTCGAAGCTGGTTGCCTTCACTGCTGGATGCTCTCGCTCTTGTAGACGACGCCGGATTTCATGACGAAGGTTACGTGTTGAAGAATGCGCACGTCTTTGAGGGGATCTCCGGAGACGGCGATGATGTCGGCCCACTTGCCGGTCTCGAGTGAGCCGGTCTTGTCGGTCCATCCCATCAGATCGGCGGCGTTGAGTGTTCCGGTCTGCAGCGCGGCGAGCGGGCTCATGCCGAACTGGTTCACGTAGACGTCCAGCTCATGGGCATTCAAGCCGTGCGGATATACGGCCGCGTCGGTGCCGAGCGCCACTTTCAAACCGGCTGCGATGGCCTTCTTCGCGTTGGCCTTTTCAACGATGCTCACATCCTTCATCTTCTGTGCGTAAAAGGGCGGCAGGTGGCCGTTCTGCTGCATCCAGTCGACGAGGTACGCGGTGGGCACGAAGTAGGTGCCGCGTTGCTTCATGGCGGCGATGTCTTCGTCGTTCATATAAGATCCGTGCTCGATCGAGTCGACACCGGCTTCGGTGGCCCAGAGAATTCCCTGCGAGCCGTGGGCGTGTGCGGCAACCTTGCGGCCCAGGCGGTGCGCGTCAGCGACAATGGCCTGCATCTCTTCGAGTGTGAACTGCGATGCCTGCGGATCGTCGCCCTTCGAGAGCACTCCACCGGTGGCACAGATCTTGATCAGATCCGCACCGTACTTGATCACCTCGCGCACCTTGTGCTGCACCGCCTCGACACCGTCGGCGACGCCATCGGCGGTCTGGTGATAGGCGTAGGGCAGCAGGTTGTCGTCGCAATGTCCGCCGGTGATGCCGATGAGAGGCCCGCTGACCTGCATGTGCGGACCCTCGATGAGCCCGGCGTTAATGGCGTCGCGAAGATCGATGTCGGCGTAGCCTGCGGCTCCGACATTGCGGACGGTGGTGAATCCGGCTTCGAGCGTTACCTTCGCATTGCGCGCTCCGATAAGGGCGCTCATGGCGACACTGGTCGAGAGTTCATGGTAGGGGTCGAAGTTGGTGTCCATCGTCAGATGCGTGTGCACGTCGATGAGCCCGGGCAGCACGGTGAGCGAGCGCAGATCGATCTCAGTATCTCCGGGCTGCTTCGGCGTCGACGAGGTCGGCGCAATCGCAGTGATGCGATCGCCGGTGACGACGATGGTCTGGTCCGCAGGCTCGTTGCCGGAGTGGACGTCGACGATGTGCCCGGCGCGGATCAAGGTTCGTGATGGCGCTGGCGTCGAAGGTTGCGCGGCAGCCGGGAGCATGCCAATAAGTAACAGTGATAGTGACGTAATTAATTTGCGTTGAGAGACGTGCATCGTGGCCTCGTTCAGGATGGTCGGAATCGAGCTTTGGGGAAGAGTGAATTGCGGCAAGTGTAGCAGCTTTGCGTCAGCGCGATGGCGGTGATTCAAGGGCGGTGCGAAGGCGTCCACGCGTGGCCTGGAGGCGCTGCTCCGCTTCATTCTTATCGAGACTGAGCTTGTGCATGACGACTGCTGTCTTCACAGATCCGGCGCGTTCGAGTAGCGCGGCGGAATCGGAGTAGCTGAGTCCGGTGATGGTGGCGATGATGCGCGCGGCGCGGTCGCGCAGTTTTACGTTGGTCGGCTGCACGTTGACCATGAGATTGCCGTAGACGTATCCGAGGCGGACCATTGTTCCCGTCGACAGCATGTTGAGAACGAGCTTGGTTGCTGTGCCGGCCTTCATGCGCGTCGATCCGGTGACTACTTCGGGCCCGGTTGCGGGTGTGATGGTGAGTTCGGCGGCCCGGGCAACTGCCGATTCCGGAACGCAACTGAGGCCGATGGTGAGCGCGCCCAGTTCGCGCGCATAACGGATGCCGCCGAGAACATAGGGGGTGCGGCCGCTGGCGGCGATTCCGACCAGAACGTCTTTGGCGCAGAAGCCATGCTGTTCGAGATCGCGACGGCCCTGCGATTCGTCGTCCTCGGCGCGCTCGACAGATCGGCGCAACGCGACGTCTCCGCCGGCGATGAGGCCCTGGATCATCTCTAAGGGAGTGTTGTACGTCGGCGGACACTCAGAGGCGTCGAGGACTCCGAGGCGGCCGGAGGTTCCGGCGCCGAGATAGAAGAGGCGGCCGCCGTGCTCAAGGCGTGTCGAGAGGGCTTCAATGGCCTGGGCGATCCGGGGCAACTCGCGTTCGACGGCGGCAACAGCTTCGGCGTCCGCCTGATGCATCGCCCGGGCGAACTCAAGCGGCGCAAGGCTGTCGAGGTTCTCCGTGGCTGCGTTGCGGGCTTCTGTCGGGAGGCTGGAGAGGTCGTCCATGAGGATTTGGTGGGCGGATCAACCGCCCAGTTTGTAGATCACCTTGATTTCGGTTTGAACTTCGACAGGTCGCCCGTTTAGAAGGTATGGCTGATATCGCCAATCATGGACCGCAATCAGTGCAGAGAGTGCGAGGCTTGCATCCGGAGTCTCCATGACTCGCAATTCTCGAATGTGCCCGTCTTCCGTGATGATCGCCGCGAGTCGTACCGTTCCTTCCAATCTCTGCTGCTTGGCGGTCGACGGATAGACTGGAACGGACCCACTCAGTTTGCGACCCGCGACTAAGCCGGGAGCCAAGGTTACCGTTCCGGTGGTGGGCAACGCCTCGGTGCCGGCGGGTGGAACGAAATCAGCGTCGTTCACTTGGGAAATGAGATTTGCATTTTCGACGTGAATGGCCACGAACGGATTTTTCCAGTCACTTATCCGCACATCCAAGCCAATGTAATGCCCGGCAAGGAGTCCTATACGCTCGTAGGAAGAGTTGAGCAGACCATATGAGCCGCTGAAGCGGAGGATTGGTTTGTCCGGTTCGAAACAATAAATCGGGAATACGCCAACCGGGGATCCGATTTCCACCCTTCTCAAGGCTGGCACGAGTTCTACGCAGACCAGTTTGCTTTTGAGGAAAGGACTATCCCGTCTCTGAATCTGGTCACTCTTGAGGTCGGCCTCCATCGGGATAGGATTGACGAGTCGAGCACGAACCAAGGACTCCGCCAAAGGTGGGCCGCCCTGTGAGCCCACCCGAAACTTGCCGCCTGAGGTTACATATTCAGTCTGGGTGAAGGTAGGGCTGGTGAAGACACGTTTGTCTTTTTCTGGACCGGCCCACCACTCCTCGAAGGTTCCCTGACTCTTAGGCTGCCCCTTATCATCGAAGGTCTGATAGGTCGCTCTTAAATGCCAAGGCTTCATTCCTGCTCCGGCCAGCCCATTTATCTGCGGAGCAAGGTTTATGAGTTCGGTGGGATCTTTTGGCATCGCCGGTATGCTCGGAGCAGGAGTGCTCGAGGGATTCTGGCCCAGCAATGGAAAACTTGAAATCGCTGCAAATGTAACAAGAGAAATAACTAATGAACGTGAGAGCATCAGGCTGAGTGTAGTCGAGAAACTTGCTGCTGGATAGCGCTATCGTCAGGTGCGGTCAGCCGCCCAGGCGCTCCATCAGGGCGTCGAAGTCTTCGAGCTTGGAGTACTCGATGATGACGCGGCCCCGACCCTTCTTGTCCTCGATGGTGACTTTAAGGCCGAGGGCGCGCTGCAGGAGATCGCGGGCCTCGCGGACGTTGGGATCGAGCGGCTCTTTCACCTTTTCTTCGCTATGGTTCTTTTCAGGGTGAAGAATTCCCTGCACGTAGCTCTCTGTCTGGCGTACAGACATGGAGAGAGCGGTGACTTTCTGGGCGGCCTTGAGGATCGTGTCAGGATTTTCCAGAGCCAGGAGCGCGCGGGCGTGACCAAAGGTCAGCTCTCCGGCTTCGACCTTGCCCTGTACTTCAACAGGAAGCCGGAGGAGGCGCAGAAAATTGGCAACCGAAGCGCGGTCTTTGCCGGTGCGCTGGGCCATCTGCTCCTGCGTAAGCTTGAATTCCCTGCTCAGGCGGTCGAAGGCGCGGGCCTGTTCCATGGGGTTGAGGTCCGTGCGCTGGAGATTCTCGACGATGGTCATCTCCATCGCCTGCTCGTCGGAGACGTGGCGCAGGATGGCGGGGATGGTGTCCTTGCCGGCTTTTTGCGAGGCGAGCCAGCGGCGCTCGCCGGCAATGAGCTGGAAGCGTCCGCTGGGCAGAGGCCTGAGGAGGACCGGCTGCACCACGCCGGTGGCGGCGATCGAGGCGGCGAGTTCGGAGAGCAGGGACTCGTCGAAGCGTGTTCGTGTCTGATATGGGTTGCGATCGATCTCGGTGAGGGGGATCTCGCGGGGTGTTCCGTCGGCGGGACGGGGCGGGGCGGTTTCTGCGCTGGCCTTGACGCTGGGCAGCAAAGACTCGAGTCCCTTGCCCAGTGCTTTCCTTCTTGGAAGCTCTACGGTGTTCATATTTCAAATCCTTCGGGTTAAATTCGGGGGAATCGGATCGGTTATGCGTACGGCCAGAAGCGCACGGTGGGTTTGCTCAGGACGGCGGCCGCGGCTTTCCTTTCCCGGGCGCGCGGGCTTTCGATCTCGTTCCGGCTTAACAATTCTGCTGCAAGGTCGCGGTAACTCTCAGCACCACGCGAGCGGGGATCGTAGAGCTGCACCGGCTTGCCGTAACTGGGGGCTTCGGCAAGACGCACGTTTCTGGGGATGGCTGTCGTGAGCAGCTTTTCTTTGAAGAAACCGCGTAGGTTCTCACGGACTTGCTGGGCTAGATTGGTGCGGTCGTCGTACATGGTTAGAAGCACGCCTTCGATCTCCAACGTGGGATTGAAAGCCCCCCGGACCCTTTCCAGAGTGTGAATCAGCTCGCTGACACCTTCCAGGGCAAAATACTCGGCCTGCATGGGGACCAGGAGGCGGTCGGCGGCCACCAGAGCGTTCAGGGTAAGCAGGTCGAGGGCGGGTGGGCAGTCGAGAATGATGTAGTCGTACTTGTCGCGATCTGGCTCGAGTGCTTCGCGGAGCTTGTAGGCGCGACGTTCCTGCTGGATCAGTTCGACGTTGGCGCCAATGAGATTTTTGCTGGAAGGGACGATCGAGAGGGTATCGATCTCGGTGGGCAGGATGGCCTCGGCCAGTGTGTTCTCACCGATCAGGATGTTGTAGGTTGATTTCCGGTCTTCATCCCGGGAGAGTCCGTAGCCGCCTGTGGAGTTGGCCTGGGGATCGCAGTCGATCAGAAGGGTCTTAAGACCTTCGAGGGCGAGGGCTGCTGACAGGTTGATCGCGGTGGTCGATTTCCCGACTCCGCCCTTCTGATTGACGACCGCTAACACCCTGCCCATGAAGAAAAAGACTATCGGGCTGAAGGCCTCAGACGCAACGGAGATCAGCTGTGCAGAACGCGTCCCGATCTGTGGAAGATTTTCCCGGGAGGGTGGCTGAGCTGGAGATAAGCTATTGGATCGGCGCGGGATACGGACATGAGTGAATTGTTAGAGGGATGTTGCTGATTTTGAGGCTGGAGTGGAAATCTTTGTGTTCCACGTGGAACAGGTGAGAAAGGTTGAGTGAAGAAATTGTTGCCAAGATCACTCCGATGTTCCACGTGAAACATCTTGCTTTTGACCGAGCAACAGAACCCCGTCTTCGAGGTTGGGACTGTGCAGCCGCCGTGTCCAGATAATGAGTGGCAATTGCCGCAGCGGTGTTTCGGTCGCAGATGTGGCAAACACAACGATCCAGCCGCGGGGAGCGATTCGTTCGACGGCGGTCCGACAAGCTTCGGCCATCTTGTCTACCGCCCGAAGCGTCACGACGTCAAAGATGCGGTCAGAGGGCATGTTCTCGATGCGTCCGTCGTAAACCTCCGTCGACAAAGACAATATTCGCACTGCCTCGCGTAGAAAGGCAGCCTTCTTCCCTTGGGATTCGCCCAGAGTCACTCGAATTTCGGGGCGCACGATGGCGACGGGTATCCCGGGCAGACCGGCTCCAGTTCCAAAATCCAACAGCGTTCGGGAGGGCGGGAGCGCCTGCGCACACTGAATACATTCAACAAGATGCCGGCGAATTATCTCCGAAGGCTCCCGAACCGCTGTTAGATTGAGCCGGGAATTCCAGCGAAGCAATAGCTCAAGGTAAGCGAGCAGCCGGTCGCTGGCTCCGGAAGGCAAGGCCGCCAGCCCGGCAGCCGCTATTGCCGCGTCAATGTCCTGAGCAGTTATTTGGCCACCGATTCCCGAATCTCGCGAGGGTGCCATTGGGCTGCAGCGTCCACGAAAGCGTTGAAAAGCGCCCGGGAGGCGGGGCTCGATCCGAAGGTTCTCTCGGGATGCCATTGTACGGCGATCACGAACTGATCACCCGTTCCTTCAACCGCCTCAATCACGTTGTCCTCGACACTCCTCGCAACCACGGCCAAACTATCACCGGGCTGGTCGAGGGCTTGATGGTGGCTGCTGTTAACCAGCAGTTCCGTCTCTCCGATGATCTTCGCAATACGCGAGCCGCCCGTGATAGCCACCGGGTGCGCCTCCAAAACTTCTCTGCCGGGCCGGTGGTTCACCGGCGTCTTCAGATCCTGGATCAGGGTTCCGCCGCGCCAGACATTCCAGGATTGAGTCCCGTAACAGATCCCGAGCACCGGTTTGTGGAGGTTAGCCGCGTCCTGCATCAGGAGCTCGTCCACCGCCTCTCGCGCAGGGTCTGCCGGG
>Ga0335074_10004897_pt1 | contig 18498 bp, 19 predicted proteins | sample Lox_Sample_23_FD_206715 | JGI IMG/M metagenome (GOLD analysis project Ga0335074, IMG submission 206715) | Soil microbial communities from Loxahatchee National Wildlife Refuge, Florida, United States - Lox_Sample_2.3 | ecosystem: Environmental > Terrestrial > Soil > Wetlands | place: USA... | reverse complement strand
AGTTCCAGGCCGTCCCGGCGCCTGGGGCCGCCCGGCTCGCGCTCCGGCACGCGTTGCGGGTGGTCGCGTCCTGCCATGTCCACACCCCTATATTCGTCGCCGAACGGTACTCGGCTTGCTAGGCCCCGGAAGCGGGGGCGCTGCGGCCCCGGCAAACTAGCGACTAGCAGCCGCCAATCCGCTCGCGACGCTGGAACGAATAACAACGTGACCTTCAGGCAGCAACCAACTCAGCCAGGCCCGCAGAGCCGACCACCTCACGGCGCCCGGCCCGGCCGCGGCGTGCTAGCGGGCACCGGTGCCATCGTCGGTATAGTCACCGCGCTGGTCGCGCTCGGCGTGGCACAGCTTGTTGCGGCGATCCTCAGCTCTCCGCTCGGCGCCCCGGTGGCCGCCGTCGGCGAGCTGTCGATCGATCACACACCGCCCGCCGTCAAGAACTTCGCGATCAGGGAATTCGGCTCCAGCGACAAGACGGTGCTGGTCTGGGGGATCCGTGGGGTCCTCATCATCTTCGCCGCGGTCATCGGGATCCTCGCCGTCCGCAAGCTCTGGCAGGGCATGGCCGGCCTGGCCGTGTTCGGAGCCGTCGGCATCTATGCGGCACTCAGCCAGCCCGCGGCGAGCGGAACAGACGCGCTTCCGTCGCTGATCGGCGCGGTGGTTGCAGCCTTCGTGCTTCGCTATTTCGCAGCTCGGGCCGCCCGGCTGCGAGCCAGCCAGCCCATCGCCCCTAGCACCCGGCAAACTGGTTCCCTGCTACCTCCTGGCAGAGCACAGCCAGGCCCGTCCGGACCGGGTCCAGCACAGCCGGGTCCAGCACAGCCGGGTCCAGCACAGCCGGGTCAGGCCCAGCCACCCGGCGCGAACGTGCCACCCGGCGCGAACGTGCCACCCGGCGCGAACGTGCCACCCGGCGCGACCTGGCGGCCGATCGAAGCGCCCGGGTGGAGTGCGAGCGAGCCAGTGCCCGACCGCCGGAGGTTCCTGGTCGGCAGCGCGGCCGCGGCCGCAGTTTCGCTGGTCGCCTACGCGGGCGGCACCTGGCTGGCCGAGACCAGGGACGTCAACGCCATCCAGCACGCCCTCAGGCTTCCCAAGGCAGCCCAGCCTGCTCCCCCGCTGCCGCCCGGCACGAACCTGAATATCCCTGGCCTGAGCACCTTCATCACGCCCAACAGCAGCTTCTACCGGGTGGACACGGCGATCATCCTGCCGGAGATCGCGACCGCCAGCTGGCAGCTGCGGATCCACGGCATGGTGCGCAAGGAGATTGTGCTGTCCTTTGAGGACCTGATCAAGCGACCGCTGCTGGAGGACTACGTCACGCTGTGCTGCGTGTCCAATCCGGTAGGCGGTCCGTACATCGGGAACGCAAAGTGGCTCGGCGCGAGCCTGCGCAGCATCCTCCAGGAGGCCGGCATCAAGGCTGGTGCCGACCAGCTGTTCTGCACGTCATCCGACGGCTTCAGCTCGGGAACGCCGGTCGCGACCGCGATGGACGGCCGGGATGCCATGCTCGCGGTGGCAATGAATGACGCCGCCCTGCCCGTCGAGCACGGCTTCCCCGCCCGCCTGGTGATCCCTGGCCTCTATGGCTACGTCTCGGCCTGCAAGTGGATCGTGGACATTGAGGTCACCACATACGCGTCGAACGTCTCTTACTGGGCGCAACGCGGCTGGGACGCTCAGGCGCCGATCAAGACAGAGTCCCGCATCGATGTACCAACCGGCCTGAAGCCGATCAAGGCCGGGCAGCGGGTCAGTGTCGCGGGCGTCGCGTGGGCTCAGCACAAGGGCATCGACGCGGTCGAAGTCCGGATCGGCGGCGGGCCGTGGCGGCAGGCCACGCTGGCGGCCGTGCCCGACATCGACTGCTGGCGGCAATGGGTCTACGAGTGGGATGCCAGCGTCAGGCCCGGCACCTACCTGATCGAGGCGCGCGCCACCGACAAGACCGGCTACACCCAGACAGCGCTGCAGGAGCCGCCTGAGCCTAACGGCGCCAGTGGTTATCCCATGGTCCAAATCAGCGTGGTCAGCTAGGCGCGGGTCGCAGTCCCGGCAGTCACAGCAGCCGGTCGAGGCCCGGACCGTACATGTAGGCACCCAGCCAGCGGCCGAGTTCGTCGAAAACCGCCTGCCCGCCCGGCTCCCGCAGTTGCAGCCAGGTCACGTGGCTGCCGAGCCGCCCGGCGGCAGACGCCCGGCTGGTGAGCACGAGTACCGGGCAGGCAATGTTCAGGCTGATCGAGGTCCGGGACGGCAGCGCGGGTTCGGTCAGGATCAGCGCGTCAGCGCCGCCGCCGGGGACCTGGCTGCGCGCGTCGCTCCACAGTGCCGCGGCAAGTGCCGCCCGGCCCTGGGCGGTCACGATCACGTGCCCGATCCCGTCAGCGTCACGCAGGTACGCGCAGGCGGAATCCAGGTCGGCGAACACCGATCCGCTGCCGGCGCGCACGCGACCCAGCCCGGGCAGCCGTCCGGGCAGCGTCAGCTTGCCGGGCACGCGCAACCCGGCGACATAGAAGTGGAAGGCCCGCTCGGTGAACCAGTCACCCAGTCCGGACGGCACCGCCGGATCGCCGGCCGCCTGCAGGTGCAGCACAGCACGACGGCTCGGCTGCAGCGAACGGCGCCGGAACATCGCAGTCTCCGGCCGGCCAGCCAGCACCGGGCCCGGCGCCGGCACCGACTCATACCCCTCGACTGCAGCATGACTCGTGCTGATGCTCACGCGCTCCCCCGTACCCGTCGCTCTGCCGCACTGGCCCGTCAGGCACCGGGTCCCCCGACCCGCTGAAGCCCGTACGGAACGTCACTAACAACTCTCTCACCGTGATCGGATGATGACGCGCTGAACACGCTATGGCTGCCGAACCTGCGCCGTTCTCTATCGTCCCGCGAGCAGAAAAGCCCGATTTGGTAGCAGGAAACGTGGATTGCCGCGGCTAGTCAGGTTTGCCGGCTGTCGGTGTCGGGAATTACCGCGCCAAGGCGCTACGCTAAACGGCGACGAGGCCCCTCCATGTATGAGATGGAGGGGCCTCGCCCTGCCCCGCATGCCCAGGCTGCCGATTGCTCAGCCGCCGCGTGCCGCGTGGCGGTCGCCGCACTGCCGTGGCAAGCCGATTGCTCGGCCTCCGCAGGCTGCGTGGCGGTTGCCCCGCCGTTCCGACAGACCGATTGCTCAGATGTCGTGCCCGGCGAAGCGCCACCGGTGTCAGATTCCCGCCATCAGGGCCAGTCTCCCGACCCTTCCTGCGTTCCCTCGGTTTCCCTTGGGGCGGATCCCGTCTTCAGTGGTGAGAGATTTCTACTGCCAATCGAGTTAGCAGCACAAGGCCTTTCGACAAGAACTTCAAGATTCTTTAGCCATCCACAGGACATCTGCTGTTTATCCCCTATCTACGGCTGATTTCCACTGCGCCGTGCACAGGCTTGTCCACAGGATCTGGGGATTACTTCAGCATCGCAGGTCAGCGGCGTGCCAGGACTGCCAGAGCGCCGCATATGCGCCGGGCGTGCGGCACAGCGCGATTTGGGGCCTGACTGGCAGCGTGCGCAGAGGCGGTTCAGAGCTAGGCAGGCCACTGTGGATGACGTCAGGTCAGGCAGAACTACTGGAAGGCAGCAATGACGCCACAGCACGAGGCCATTGCCACTCGTAACCGGAACCGGGCCAGGCTCCGGACCGTGACGGCCGCAGCTGGCCTCGCCAGTGTGCTCACCGCCGCCGGAGTGACGTACACGCTGCCGGGGTCGGCGCACGCGACCGCTACCCGCGCCACGTCCAACTCGTCAAGTACTCATGCCTCGGCCGGTTCAACCAGCTCGCCGAGCACCTCGTCCGGTTCATCGAGTACCCAGAGCAGAGGCCTCAAGAGCTCCGCAGCGCCGGCAGCCAGCAGCGGGTCCGGCGACGTGACATCCGGCGGATCATGAGCCGCACCCCAAACCACAGCAGTCGTACGACTCATGTGGCTAGAACGACAGCAGTCGTACGACGGCTGTGGTTTGGAGCGCGCATATCGGTACCGCTCGGGCAGCCCTCCCGCAGCCGCTCTGGTTCTACGATGTCGAAAGGACCGAACTGAGTGGCCAGCGGGAGAGCTGATGACGGATGCGGGGACAACGGACACGGAAACCACGGATGCGGAGCTGACTGTCGAGCTCGGTGACGATTACGTGGCAACGCTGGAGATCAACCGACCGCCCAGCAACTACTTCAGCGTCGGCCTGATCGAGCAGCTAGCGGACGCCTGCGAGCAACTCGCGGCCGGCCAGCGCTGCCGCGCCATCGTGCTGTGCAGCGCCGGCCGGGTGTTTTGCGCCGGTGCCGACTTCAGCGACGCTAATGCGATCGGCAGGCCGGACGGCAAGCACCTCTACGACTTCGGGGTCCGGCTGTTCGAGCAGCCGCTTCCGATCGTCGCCGCGATCCAGGGCGCCGCGATAGGCGGAGGTCTCGGCCTTGCGCTGGCAGCCGACTTCCGGATCGTGGCGCCTGAGGCACGCTTCGCCGCGAACTTCGCGCTGCTCGGCATCCACCAGGGGTTCGCCATCAGCGTCACCCTTCCTGCCGTTGTCGGCCAGCAGAAGGCGCTCGAGCTCCTCTACACCGGCCGCCGCATCGCCGCGGATGAGGCGCACGCCATCGGCCTGGCCGACCGGCTAGCCGAGTCCGGCCAGGTGCGCGAGCAAGCTCATGCGCTCGCCGCGCAGATCGCCGCTTCGGCGCCACTCGCGGTGCGCTCGATCCGGGAGACGATGCGCGGCCCGCTCTGCGGGCCGGCCCGGGCAGCAATGGCCCGAGAACGCGCCGAGCAGGAGCGGCTCATGCAAACAGCGGACTGGCGCGAGGGGCTGGCAGCAGTCGCCGCGCGGCGGCCGGCGAGTTTCGCCGGGCGCTGACAGCTACGGAAGGCAGGACCTCAATGCCAGTTCTGGCGCGCCCGGGCGGAAACATCAGCTACCAGGTCACCGGCAGCGGGCACCCTCTGCTGCTGCTCACCCATGGCTACGGCGCAACGTCGGCGATGTTCGGCCTGAACCTCGCTGCTGCCGCAACTCAGGTCGTGACCTGGGACATCCGCGGCCACGGCGGCAGCGAGTCGCCGGCAGACCCGGAAAGCTATTCAGCAGACGCGGCCGTGACGGACATGGCCGCGCTGCTGCGCGAGCTCGGTATCGGCCGCGCTGTGCTCGGCGGGCACTCGCTGGGCGGCTACCTGTCGCTCGACTTCGCGCTGAGGCACCCGGACCAGGTAGCCGGACTGGTGCTCATCGGCACCGGTCCAGGCTTCCGCAACGACGCGGCCAGGGACGACTGGAACCGGCGCGCGCATAAAACAGCCGCCCGTCTGGAGGAGCGCGGCCTGGCCGCGCTGGGCAGTAGCAGCGAACTGCACGGCGAGCAAGGCGATGTCGCCGGCCTGGCCAGCGCTGCCCGGCACACGCTGACCCAGCGTGACGCGCATGTCATCGACGGGCTGGCCAGCATCCAGGCGCCGGCCCTGGTCATCGTCGGCGCGGACGACGCGCCGTTCCAGGCTGCCGCGGACTACATGGCGGCCAAGCTTCCCCGCGCGCGCAAGGTCGTCATTCCGGCCGCCGGGCACGCGCCGAACGTCGACCAGCCCGAGCAGTTCAACGGCGAGCTGCGCAGCTTCCTGGACGAGGTGGCCCTAGCCGAGGCAGCGGCGTGACGCAGCAGGCGGCCGCCGCCGACCCGGACCAGATCCGCGGCGAGCTGACCGAGTGGGTGCGGCGGCACTGGGATCCAGAGATGGCTCTGCGCGACTGGCGCGAACTGCTCCTGCACGCTGGCTGGGCGGTGCCGAGCTGGCCAGCCCGGTGGCATGGCCGCGGTCTGCCGGCCTGGGCCGATGAGCTAGTCGCCAGCGAGCTGATCCGGCTCGGCGCGGTCGGCGTGCCGGTCGGCAGCGGCACCTGGCTCGCCGCGCCGACCATACTCGCGCATGGCACCGACGAACTGAGGCATCGTCTGCTTGACGCGATCCTTACTGGCGAGCAAACCTGGTGCCAGCTGTTCAGCGAGCCAGGCGCGGGCTCGGACCTGGCTGGCCTGTCGACGTCAGCGGTGCTGGACGGCGACACCTGGGTGATCAACGGCCAGAAAGTCTGGAACACCAGCGCGCACCACGCCGACATGGGCATGCTGCTCGCCCGCACTGACGCCAGCGTTCCGAAGCACCAGGGCATCACCTACTTCGCGCTGCCTATGCAGCAGCCTGGCGTTGAGGTGCGGCAACTGCGGCAGATGAACTTCCACGCGTCCTTCAACGAGGTCTTCCTCACTGACGCACGGGTGCCGCGGGACAACGTCATCGGCACGGTAGGCGGCGGCTGGACCGCAGCGCTGACCACGCTGGCCTACGAGCGCCGCTTCTCGGCGCTGCGGCGCCCCGACTATTCGCCAGCGCCGGGCCGTGCGCTCGCCGAAGCTCGTGCCGAGGCCGACGATCACTTCGCCACCTATTCCTGGTACCCGCAGCGTGCAGGACGGCCCGACCTCGTGGTGGAGCACGCCAGAGCAGCCGGAGTCACCGACGACCCCGTCATCCGGCAGGCGATCGCCCGGCTCATCACGTTGCACCGCGCTAGTGCCTGGACTGCCGAGCGGGCCAGGGCAGCGCGCGCCGCCGGCGCTCGTCCGGGCGCGGAAGGGTCGATCGGCAAGCTTGCCGCCAGCAATATCGCCCGCGAGTCAGCAAAGGTCCACTCGATGATCGCGGCGGCAGGCGCGCTGCTCACCGGCCCTGACTCGCCACTGGGCGGCGTCATCGCCGAGGTGCTGATGTCAGTGCCCGGCCAGTCCATCGCCGGCGGCACGGACGAGATCCAGAAGAACATCCTGGCCGAGAAGGTGCTGGGCCTCCCTCCCGAGGTCCGGGTTGACCGTGATGTGCCGTTCAACCAGCTCAAGCACCGCGGCTAGCAGCTTGCCGGTTAAACCGGTCGAGTGACGGGAACGAACCCGCGCTGTCAGCTTGGTAAGTCGCAGCGGGGGAACGTTGCCGCACTTCAAGATCGCCGGATCGCTGACAGCACAAGCCGGCGCTGCCGGGCTCTGCGCGCTCGCGTACCTGGCGGCCGGGTGCAGCTCAGCCAGCTACGGCATGACGAAATGCCCGTCGGCGTCTGTAGTCGGCAAGGCGGCCAGGGCGAGCGGCCTGAAGCTGCTGCCAGGCTCAGCGGCCAGTGCTCCCGGATCGACCACACCCACGGACCTGACCTGCAACTATGTCCCGGCAGATCAGTACCAAAGCTCGCTGCACGACTCGCATAACGCGCCAGGCGTCGAAATCTACCTGTTCCCGAAAAGGATCGTAAGCAACCGGCTCATTGGCGGCGTGGACGGGCACGCCGCGGTGCAGAGCGGCTCAGCAGCCGTGTCCGGCCAGATCATGCTCGGCGGCAAGCAGTCGCCCGTGACCTCCTTTTCGAACGGATACGGCGCCTGGACCGGGCAGCGCCTGCCAGACGGAAGCTACGCAGCCTTGGCGATCTATCTCGCGGCCGGCCAGGCGCCGCGCAGCGCCACCGAATTCCAGAACGAACTGCAGGCAGTAGCGCATGTGAGCGGCCTGGGCTAGCCGGCCAGCGCTCTGCGCCTGCGCGCTTCAGATGGCACGCAGAGGTTGTCCAGAGTCCCTGCTTCAGTGACTGACCGATCCTGCATGGGCAGGGCGGCCGCGAGTGCCGCCGCCAGCGCTCAGCAGGAGGCAGTACGTGGGGATAACCTCAAGCACCGCATTGTGGTACGCCAGCCGGGCAACCGGCGTTGTCGCGCTCGTGCTGCTCACCGTCGTGGTGCTGCTCGGCATCCTGGTTAACCGGCGCGGCCGGCTCCCTGGCCTGCCGAGATTCGCGACCACGAGCCTGCACCGCAGCATGTCCCTGCTAGCGGTTGCGTTCATCGCGGTCCACGTGGCGACCGCGATCGCCGACCCGTACGTGACGATCGGGATCGCGGCCGCCATCATCCCGTTCACCTCGGCCTACGAGCCGCTGTGGCTTGGCCTCGGCGCCATCAGCTTCGACGTGATCATCGCGCTGATCGTTACGAGCCTGGCCCGCGCCAGGATTGGCCGCAGAACCTGGCGGGCGGTGCACTGGCTCGCCTACGCGTGCTGGCCGGTCGCTCTGGCGCACAGCCTGGGGTCCAGCACTGACCTGCGTTCCGGCTGGCTGCTGACGCTGACGATCTGCTGCACTGCCGCCGTGGGCGCGGCCGCCTGCTGGCGGATCGTTAGCTCTATGGCCGCGCGGCGCGAGGCCGAGCGGCCGGCCAGGGCGCTATCCATCGGCCCAGCCGCTGACGGCCCGCCAGCGGACCGCCGGTCCGGCGACCGCGCGCTCACCGGGGCGGGAGCGCGATGAGCGTCCAGGCGCCGGACCGGCCGCTACCCGGCCGACCTGACCACCGGCGCGCGGCCCCGGCCGGCGAGTCAGGCCTGCCCCGGCTGCTGCCGCCGACCGCCAGCATGGCGACGGCCGAGCCGCGGCAGCTCACCAACTTCGCCGAGCACGTGCGCAGGCACGGACTCCCGCGGTTTCGCGGGGCGGCCCTGATCGCCCAGGCCGGAGCTGCAGGCCTGACCGGGCGTGGCGGCGCCGCCTTCCCGACGGCCAGGAAACTCGCGGCCGTAGCGGCCGGCGGCCGGCCCGCGGTGATGGTCGGCAACGCCGCCGAAGGCGAGCCGGCCAGCAGCAAGGACGCCGCGTTGCTGTGGTTCGCACCGCACCTGGTGCTGGACGGCTTGCAGATAGCCGCCGAGGCCGTCGGCGCGCGCCAGGTCTACCTGTACCTACCCGCCCACCGCGACCAGGCTGGGCCTGACCTGGCGGGTCACCTCACCGATGCGCTGGCGAGCCGGGCGGCTGCCGGGACCGACCGGGCCGCCGTGGATCTCGTCGAAGCACCGCCGCGATTCCTCGCTGGCGAGGAAACAGCCGTGGTGGCGGCGATCAACGGCAGAGCGGCCCGGCCGGGCAACCACGGCCGCCGGGTATTCGAGCGCGGCGTGGCAGGCCGCCCGACCCTGGTGCAGAACGTCGAGACGCTGGCGCATCTGGCCGTGATCGCGAGACACGGCGCAGGCTGGTTCCGCGGTGTCGGCACTTCGGACGAGCCGGGCTCGGCGCTGTGCACGGTGCGCGATCCCGATGGCGACGTCCGCGTGGTGGAGACCGCCATCGGCACGCCGCTGGACCGGCTGGTGTGGCTCGGCGACGACGTCCAGGCCGTCCTCGCCGGCGGTTACCACGGCGGCTGGCTCGCCACCGACATCGCCAGGCAGCTGTCGCTGAGCAACGCGGACCTGCGGCCGGCCGGGTCGATGCTCGGCGCCGGAGTGCTAGTAGCCCTCCCGGCCGCGTACTGCGGGCTGGCTGAGTCGGCGCACGTAGCCCGTTTCCTCGCGTTGGAATCGGCGGGACAGTGCGGCCCCTGCTTTAACGGCCTGCCTGCCATCGCGACGGCGCTTGCGGCCGTCGCGCGCCCGCGCCCGGCCCGCGCCGAGCTGGCTAACCTCCGGCGCTGGGCTGGCCTGGTAACCGGACGCGGCGGGTGTCATCACCCGGACGGGACCATCCGCTTCGTCGCGACCGCACTCGAGGTGTTCGCCGGGGAGCTAGCCGAGCACGACCGCGGCCGGTGCACGGCAACGAAGCGCGACCGGTTCCTGCCGGTGCCGGCAGCGGCAGGGCCAGCCGCGGCTGCAACCGAAACAGGCTGGAGATAACGATGTCGCAGCAAACCATGCGGCTGCGGGTCAACCCGATCGCCTGCTCAGGCCACGGGAGCTGCGCTGAGCTGCTGCCGGAGGTCATCACGCTGGACGAGTGGGGTTACCCGTTGCTGGCCGGCGATGGCGCCGTGCCGGTCGGGCTGGCGCGCGAGGCCCGGCGGGTTGTCACCGACTGCCCGGCGCTGGCTCTCGCGCTGACGGCAGATCCGGCGAGCTCAGCGCACGCAGCGGACTCAGAGGGAATACAGAAGAAGCACAGAGGCCCGGTCGAGCCGGGTCTGGCACGGTAGGGACATGATGACAGTCATGGAGCCGATCTCGCCGTCGTCCGGGCGGGAAGGCGGCCTGCGGCGAGCCGACGGCTCTGCAGTCCGGGTGCTAGTGGTCGACGACGAGCCCAGCCTGGCTGAGCTGCTCGCCAGCGTGCTGCGCTACGAGGGCTGGGAGATCCGGACGGCTGCCGACGGCAGCAGTGCGGTGCGGACGGCCAGGGAGTTCCAGCCGGATGCGATCCTCCTGGACATCATGCTGCCGGATTTCGATGGTCTTGAGGTGCTGCGCCGCGTCCGCGGGATCCTGCCGCACGTGTGCGTGCTCTTCCTGACCGCGCGCGACTCAGTGCAAGACCGGGTCAGCGGTATCACCGCAGGCGGCGACGACTACGTCACCAAGCCGTTCAGCCTTGAGGAAGTCATCGCCCGGCTGCGCGGGCTGCTGCGCCGGGCCGGAATGGCGCGGGCCAGCTCCGGCACCGAGCTCATGGTCGCCGATCTGACCATGGACGAGGACGCCAGGGAGGTCCGTCGCGGCGGCGACCTCATCGACCTCACCGCCACGGAGTTCGAGCTGCTGCGGTTCATGATGCGCAACCCCCGACGGGTGCTGTCCAAGGCGCAGATCCTGGACCGGGTGTGGAACTACGACTTCGGCGGCCAGGCGCACGTCGTCGAGCTGTATATCAGCTACCTGCGCAAGAAGATCGACACCGGCCGCGAGCCGCTGATCCACACCGTGCGTGGCGTCGGCTATGTGCTGAAGCCGCCGGCCTGAGCATGACGCCGCCTTCGCGGTCGCCCGCGCTCCGGTTGAGGGCAGGCCAGTGGCTCGCCGCCCGGACGCTGCGCGGGCGGCTCATTGCCGGCTTGCTGACCTTGCTGTTCCTGGCCTGCGCGACTGTCGGCGCGGTGACCTACGCGCACTTGCACTCGGTGCTGATTAACGGCCTGAACGCCGACTTGCGCGACGCCAGTCAGCGTTACGTGGGCTGCCTCACAGGACCGCCGCCTGGCTATGACGGTGACGACGGCGGACCCGGCGGCGGGCCGGCCCGGCAGCAGAGTCCCGGTCCCGGCCCGTGCGCCTCGCAAGCTCAGGACCCAGGCACCCTCAACGCCGTGCTCAGCTCTGTCGGGACGCTGGTCGACGCGCACATGTCGTACTCCGACCAGTGCCATCTGTCGGCCTCTGATCGTGCCTTGCTCACCAGCATGTCTCAGGCGGGATTGCCGAGCGGCAGCTCCGGCCGGCCGCGTGCGGTGGATCTGTCGGTCTACGGCCCCTACCAGGTGGTGGCCAGCCGGGCCGGTGACCAGATCGTGGTGACCGGGTTGCCGCTCGCCCCGGTGAACACCACCTTGCGCGAAGTGGCGCTGGCCGAGATCGCGGTTTTCTCAATCGCGCTGATCCTGACCGGCGTGATTGGCACGACGTGGGTGCGGGTGTCGCTGCGACCGCTGCGGCGGGTCGCCGCCACTGCTACCAGGGTGACGCAGCTGCCGCTGGCTAGCGGCGAGGTCAAGCTCCCGGAGCGAGTGCCGGATGCCGACCCGCGCACCGAGGTCGGGCAGGTCGGCGCCGCGTTTAACAGAATGCTTGGTCATGTCGAGTCGGCGCTGGCCAGACGTGAGGCTAGTGAGTCGCGGCTGCGTAGTTTCGCTGCCGACGCGAGTCACGAGCTGCGGACACCGCTGGCGGCGATCCGTGGTTACGCCGAGCTTGCGCGCCGCCATCCAGGGCCGCTGCCTGACGACATCGCGCACGCACTCAGCCGGGTCGAGTCCGAGTCGGCCCGGATGAGCGAGCTCGTCGATGAGCTACTTCTGCTCGCGAGGCTAGACGCGGGCCGTCCGCTGGCAAGCGAGCCGGTGGACCTAACCCGGCTGGTGCTCGATGTCACTAGCGACGCGCGGGTCGCCGCCGCCGACCACCGCTGGCAGCTTGAGCTCCCCGAGGATGCGGTGGAAGTGCTCGGCGATGAGCTCCGCCTGCACCAGGTGCTGGCCAACCTGCTGAGTAATGCAGCCCGGCACACGCCGGCTGGTACTCACGTGACCGTCGCGCTCCGCACCGAGCCTGCTGCTCAGTTCGGCCTGGCCCCGTCCGGCCTGGCCCCGTCCGGCCCGGCTCCGGCCGCCGCGGCAGCGGTGATCAGCGTCACCGACACCGGGCCGGGCATCCCAGCGGAGCTGCAGCCCGACGTGTTCGAGCGGTTCGTCCGCGGCGACAGCTCGCGTTCCCATGCGGCCGGCGGAACCGGCCTCGGGCTGGCGATCGTGCATGCCGTGACCGTCGCGCACGGCGGAACGGCTGAGGTGAGCAGCAGGCCCGGCGAGACGCGGTTCACCGTGGCACTGCCCGCGCTCGCGGATCCTTGCCAGCCGGACCTGTCAGCAAGACGGAAACGCGCCGTCCCTCAGCCTGATCAGACCGTCGACTAGCGCCGCGTCAGCGAGTTCGATGGCCTCAGCCAGCGCGAACCAGCTGACTTGCTGGCTCTCCCCCGGCGGCGGCGACGGCTCGACGTCGTCGCACAGCAGGAGGTAACGGAGGTCGAGGTGGAAGTGCGGGCCAGCCGGATGTGCATCCAGGTGAATCAGCAGCGGCCCGGCGCCGGGATGGCGGACGGGCAGGCCGGTTTCTTCCGCCGTCTCGCGCACCGCCGCCTGCCAGGGAGTCTCACCCGGATCGACGTGGCCGCCCGGCTGCATCCAGCCGCCCAGGCGCTTGTGCCAGTGCAGCACGGTTCCGCGCGGACCGGACACGATCGCCGAGCCCGTGACATGGACGGGATCGGCGGTGCGGCTGAACGGATCGGTAAGCCGGCTGAGTTCGGCCAGGATGCGCTCGCGCGACGCGATCTCGCGTTCCGTCGCTGCGGCGAAGGCGGCGACCTCGGCCCGGACGAGTGCGATGAGATCACGGTCCGGCGGAGCCGCGTCTCCTTGCGGATCAGGTCGTCGCGTCACCGGGCAATCATGCCAAGTTCGCTGGCTCGGATGCTGGGCACGATTACGAACATGAGCGTGCAACTGAACCACACCATCGTGTCGTGCCGTGATCAGCAACGCTCGGCCGCGTTCCTGAGCGAGATACTTGGCTTGCCGACGCCGAGGCGGTTCTCGCATTTCCTGGTTGTCGAAGCTGACAATGGCGTCTCGCTGGACTTCTCCGAGACCACCGGGGCCATCACTAGCCAGCACTACGCGTTCCTCGTCGGGGAGGATGACTTCGACGCAGCATTTGGCCGGCTCCGGGACCAGGACTTGCCGTACTGGGCAGATCCAGGCAAGAGCCAGCCGAGTTCGGTCAACCATCGCGACGGCGGCCGCGGCGTGTACTTCGAAGACCCGGACGGTCATCTGCTGGAGATCCTCACCCGGCCTTACGGCAGCGGGAGCTGAGTTACTCGGTCGTGCGTCGCCGGAACAGCCAGGCAGCGAACGCGCCGCAACCGCAAGGATGGTCGCTGACCACACACCACGGCCGCCAAGACCGGGTGCTGCATTGGCCACGCGTTGATCGTCGCGGGCAGGTTGGGGATTTCCCATAGCTGCCGGGCCCCAGCCGTCGCGGCGCTGACCGGGTTCCAGCGGCCCACCCCCGCTGCCGGCTGGCCGGATCGAGACCGGTGGCTGGCTCGTCGAGGAACAGCACCGGCGGACGGGCTATCAGGCTGGCCGCCACGTCGAGCCGGCGACGCATCCCGCCGGAGTAGCCCTTCACGACCCGATCCGCTGCGCCTCGGGACGGCGGACGTCCGATCCTGACGCTGTGCGGTAAGTCAGCGGGCCACTGCCACTAGGTCGATGCCGGGGCAGAAACTGCGGCAAGAACGTGGACGCGAATACCGCCGCTTTCGGATTGGCGGCGATGGTTATCGGCGAGGCCGGGAACGAGGCTGCCGGCGTGTGCCCAGCCGAACGCGGAGCTTCAGCGCCTCTCCGAAGTCGGCCTCCTCCCGGCTCGCGGCGCGCTATGCCGTCACGCCCAGGTAGACCAGAACAGCTCCGCCGACCACGTGCATGCTGACGAACAGAACCGCGTTCGCCCGCGACAACTCTGTCAGCCCGGCACCCGCTGCCAGGGCCCAGCCAAATACGCCGATCTCGTTTGCCGGCCACGGCGGCGAGCCCGGCCTTCCTGGCATCTCCGGACCGTCCGGTGCACGAAGAGCGCCGTCGACGGTCCTGGCAATGCGGCTACCGCAATGCAGGCGGCAGGAACGCAGGCAGAACAGAACGATATGGGTCATAACGGCGTGCTAGCGATAAGGCGGTTATCCGGCCGGGCGCCAAGCGTGTGTGAGCTGGGATGCGCCGTCGGCGAACCCTGGCTTCGCCGCCGCACGCCGGGGAGAGGGCACGCGGGGGTGAGAACAATGAAACTCACTGTCATCGGCGGTACCGGGCTCATCGGCTCGCAGGTGGTCCAGAGCTGACCGCAGCCGGACACCAGGCCGTTCCGGCGGCACCGTCTACCGGCGTCGACCTGATCACCGGAGCCGGCTTGGACCAGGCCCTGGACAGCGCCGAGGTGGGAATCAACCTCGCGAACTCGCCGACATTCGACGACGCCTTGCTGAGCTTCTTCCGCACCTCCATGACCAACCTTTTGAGGGCGGGACAGCGGGCCGGCCTCCGGCACCAGGTGATCCTCTCGATCGTCGGCGTGGATCAGGTACCTGAGCTGGATTATTACCGGGCCAAGACGCTGCAGGAAGATCTGCTGCGCCAAGGGCCGACGCCGTACTCGATCGTCCGCGCTACCCAGTTCTTCGAGTTCATGGATGCCGTGCTGGCCGAGAACTCCGACGACAAGACCGTTCGGCTGCCCGCCACCGTGATTCAGCCGATCGCCGCGTCGGATGTTGTCGACGAGGTCGTAGACGTGTCCACCGGTCCCCCGCTTGAAGGCATCCGGAACGTCGCCGGCCCGGACATCTTCCCGCTCGACGAACTGGGCAGGATCACGCTGGCAGCACGGCAGGACAAGCGGACCGTTGTCACCGATGACGAGGCCGGCATGTTCGGCCCCGTTACCGGCGACATGCTCACTGCAGGCACGGACGCGCACCTGGCACCGACGCACTACCAGGACTGGCTCCAGACCGCGACCCGGTCGGGGTCGTGACGAGCCAAGGCGCTCGTTCGGGCCGCAACAAACCTCCAGCCCGCTAGCGCCGTGGCGCTGGCAGGTCTTGGCCCGTGACCGTCAGCCCACTAGTTCGACCGTATAGCTGTCCCACGGCCAGCAAATACTGCCGATGCCGTCATCGATCTCTCGCATACCGACAGTCGCGCCCGAGTAGCCGATCTCGGCCGTGGGGCAGAAAAAGAATGCCGACTCGGTCACCTGGAACTGGTACGGCCCGGCCCAGTACGCACCATCGATAGCCTCGGCGTAAAAGAGAAGGTACCGGTTGCAAGTGTTAGCGACATGGACGGTCGCGCCTGGCTCGATTCCCCACCAGCCTTCGCTGGCCCATGGCGGGTCGCAATTGGTGTCGTACAGCGCTATGGCAACGTAGAGCGGCGATGAGTACCCGTTCTGGAAGTTGATCTGCATTGGCCGCTTCCTCAGGGGCCGGAGTGCCGGAAACGCTGCGCGACCGTCGTGGTATCGACGGTGCCGGCCGTCTTGTGCGCCCTCTCCTGACTGGATGCCGGGCCGTCAGACCGGTCCGCCGCCCCGGCATCCTCGGGCAGTGATTCTGGCGGCGGAACCTGATCGGCGAGGCCGGATGAGGCGCGAGTTCTTGTGTGCCGCGCAGGGCGGTCAGCTGGCGTAACTGGTCCTGCTGGCGGACCGCCAAATGAGCCCCGCTCAGCTGGCACGGGAACTTCCCGGGTCTCCATGGCCCGGACTGTACACCGCTAGAACGACGACCTCAATGGCGATCTCGTCAGTTCGTTGACTGGCTCTGCGGCATCAAGGTCGGCAGGTGAGCCCTTATCGTCGCAACCAAGTCGGCGATATTCTCTTCGAAGGCTTCACGGCGGTCAAAGAGCACTGCAATCATCGCGTCGTCGCGCGCGAGCAGAACATCTTCGGTGGCATTACTACGACGGTTGCGGCGCAATTCGTCATCTCTGCGCACCGCAGTCAGAAACCTGTCTACTGCTGACCGGCTTCGTCGGCAACTCGCCAGGATACGCGCCTTAGGATCAGCGCTCTCTTGTAGCGGGTCACTACCACGGATGACCTCGTCAGCCACGCCAGCGTCGACCCACTCGACAATGTCCAATATGTTACTGCGAACCGCCTCAAGCAGCGGAACGACTTGCCGCGGATCAATATGAGAACTAATCGCTGCAGCGTTACTGACGAGCTCACGAATCGCGCCCTGCAGATTTTCCTGCCGCGCCCCGCGCGAGAGCCATCCGTCAAGCTTGCCCAGCGGGACCTTTGCCTTCCCGGCTGTCAACTCCGCGCGAATGTTATCCAGAAGCGCGTTCAGGCCCGCCGGGTATCTCAGGTCGACAAGCCGGAGCACCGCAGACCATTGTTCTCGTGGTGTTCCAAGAGGAATGTCTGCTTCCTCGATGCCAGCCTCTACCGCAAGCCGGATCACTACGGGCGGAGACCGGAAAGCCTCAGACAGTATGGCGGTAAGTTGAGCCAGTCCCCTTCCATCGAGACGAGGATCAAGCATAAGCCGCCCCTACCCTGGTTAGCCCTGAGATCTTCACCAGTCAGGAGTCGCGACCGCGACGATATTCGGCGATGGTAGCGTGCACTTCTTTGTGAGCGGTCCACTTCAGGGCCTCGTCAAGCAGTGAATCAACCGCTTCCTGATCGAGAGCTCGTTCGAAGAGACGGTGCCAGTCAGCCGGCGCGTTCCCTGTGAAGTTGATGTATTGCATTGCAAGGCCAGCTTCGGTACCGACGGTGTCTATGACTTCGCTCCTGCGCACGTGAGCGGCAAGGGTGCTGACGACAGGGTTCAGCCTTGGGTCCCAGATCATTGCGTCTCCCCGCAGAAGTTTCGGCTCCGCTGGCGCCGGCGACGTGTCCCGCGGGGCCGCCATTACCTGAGACAGGCCCGCGCCTGGTGCAGTGGCAGAGCTAGCAGGTACCAGGTCAAGCTGTTCCGGACTCCGCCCGGAGTCGCTTAGCTGATGAAGTGCAGCCGCAGTACCGGGTACGCCCAGATAGACGACAGCTACGGCACCGATGGCAGCCCAGAGGCTAGCTGACCATCCGGTAACTATGCCTGCGGCTATGACGCCCGCGAGGATCACGGCGCCGATGGGCCACCACCAGTTCCAAAGGCCAGCTTGTCTCAGACGGTGCACCATGATCGCATGATCGGCGTATTAGCGCGACGCCGCAATCGTCAGTTCTGTTTTCGTCAACGACCGGCGGCTCACTCACCTAAGAGCCCGGCGCGCGTCGTTGACCTGCCGCAGAAGGTCAGCCTCCGCCAGCCATGCGGCGTCACCAGTGAAGACCGCGCGCTCGTTCGTAGAGCAGCCCGGCTTGCCTGGACCCTCTCGTCCATGCTGACCGCCTATTCATCGGGTCTGTGCTCGGTGCATTCTGGCAGGGGAAGATATGAGCATGCGTTACCGGAACTCGATCGACTGGATCACTGGCGAGGAGACGGGTTCGACCGGGCTTGGTCTGAAGATTGACTGGGACGGACGCGAGGCGATCGTGCGCCTGCACGTACCCAGCTCATCGCAGGCGGCGCCGGGGATAGCCCACGGCGGGTTCCTGGCTGCGCTGGCAGACCATGTGATGGGGTTCGTGGCGGCGCAGCCGAACGGCAGAGCTGCAGTAACCCGGCAGATGACAGTCGAGTATCTCGCGCCGACGCGCATCTCACAGGCAATCACTATTCGAGCCCGGGCCGAGAGCGTTTCTGAGCAGACCGTTGTCGTGAGCCTGGAATGCGTCACAGCTGACGCTGGCCTAGTGACCTTCAAGGCGCACGGTGACTACGCCAGGGTGGCACCTTCCAAACGCGCCCCGAGCGGCACGGAGATCGACTACGACACGCTGGAGCAGCGCTTTGACCCGTCACAGGTTTTCGGCTGGCTGGTCTCAGCGCTCAAGGACGCCTACCGGCCAGGCACCGTCGGCTCGCCACTGGTGGTAGCGGTAAACCTCTCAGACGCCACTCCGCGGCAGTGGACGATCACCGCAACAGACCGCTCGCTAGACATCCAGCCAGGTAACCCCGCCAGATACGACGTGCGATTCGCTGGCACCGTACGGTCCTGGCGCGAGCTGGTATACCAGCGCAGAACCGTCGGCCAGCTCACTGCGGCGGGCTCGGCGACGATAGAAGATCCTGAGGGCCGGCTGTCGTCCTTTCTGGCATCCCTGGCTACATAGCTGTCCGGCGTGCGGCCAGGAAGCTGAGCGGCCATCTATCAACTGACCAGTGGTGTCCGCTGGCTCTGCTGCGAAGTCCTGTCCTTGCTGTATTGTGTTGACA
>Ga0335074_10004896_pt1 | contig 18500 bp, 13 predicted proteins | sample Lox_Sample_23_FD_206715 | JGI IMG/M metagenome (GOLD analysis project Ga0335074, IMG submission 206715) | Soil microbial communities from Loxahatchee National Wildlife Refuge, Florida, United States - Lox_Sample_2.3 | ecosystem: Environmental > Terrestrial > Soil > Wetlands | place: USA... | reverse complement strand
GGACGGGGAGGCGGTCCTGGCCGAGGGCCTGCTGCGCCGCATGTTCGCGGCCAGCCTGCCGGTGCCCTCCATGTACGACACGATCCGGACGCTGCGGGCGGCCGGGTTCAGCACCTGCCTGCTGTCCAACTCCTGGGGATGCGATGAATACCCGCGTGCCGACTTCCCCGGGCTGTTCGACACCGTGGTGCTGTCCGGTGAGGTCGGCATGCGCAAGCCGGAGAAGGAGATCTTCCTGCACGCGGCGGAGACTCTGGGCCTGGCTCCGGCCGAATGCGTCTTCATCGACGACATGGAGCCCAACGTGGCCGCGGCCCAGGCGTGCGGCATGACCGGGGTGCTGCACACCGAGACGGCCGCCACGGCCCGGGCCCTGCAGGACCTGCTCGGCGTGCCCCTGGCCTGGAGTGCGCCCGCAACCTGATGCGGTAGGTCTAGCCTGTACCCGTGCCGGACTATCCGCTCCCGTCCAGCGCGGGCCGGTCGGCCAACATGCGGGCCAACCGGCGCACGGACACCAAGCCCGAACTGGCCCTGCGCCGCGCGCTGCACGGCCTCGGCTACCGCTACCGCAAGGACTACCGGCTGGACCTGGACGGCGGCCGGCGGGTCCGGCCGGACATCGCGTTCACCGCGCGCAAGGTGGCCGTCTTCGTCGACGGCTGCTTCTGGCATGCATGCCCGGACCACGGTTCCAAGCCGCGCAACAACGAGTGGTACTGGGGCCCGAAGCTGCTGCGCAACGTCGAGCGCGACCGGGCCAACGACGCGGCCCTGACCCTGGCCGGCTGGTCGGTGATCCGCCTGTGGGAACACGTGCCCCTGGACGAGGCCGTCTCGACCGTGGTCGGCGCCATCGGCAAGACCGCGCCCAGCGACGACTTGCCCAGCTAGCCCGCCGAACTATGGCAGACTCTTGCGCACCATGCGCGTCTTCTTGCCCTCGACGCTTCCGGGCGTGGCCCAGGCCCTGCAGGCCGGCCAGGTCGGGCCCGGTCCGCTGCCGGGGTTTGCGGTCACGCCCGCGCTGCGCGAGGCCTACGCCAGCGGGGACACCGAGGAACTGGAGTACGCCGCGCTGACCGAGGCGGCGCGCGCGTCGCTGCGGCTGCTGGCCAGCGACCCGGCCGCGCCGCCCCGCCGGGTGGTGCTGGCCGCCGATATCCCGGCCGAGCAGGTCAAGCCGGATCCCCGGGACGACGAGCCCGCCCGCGTAGCCGTCAGGCAACCCGTCCCGATCACGGATCTGGCCGCCGCGCACGTGGACGCCCCCGAAGCCGGCGCCGACGTGCGCAGCGCGGTCCAGGCCCTGCCCGCCGCCGACGCGGGCGACGAGGACGCCCGGTTCACCGTGGACGGCGCCGAAGGCCACGAACTCGGCTGGTACGCCACCCAGGAACTGTCCTACCTGGCGGAGTAAGACCGCCTCATACGATAAGGGGCATGGACGCCGTCACCAGGACCCCCGTACCGGCCAACGAGCCGGTCCGGCAGTACCAGCCGGGCAGCCACGAGCGAGCCACGCTGGAAAGCAAGATCAAGGAACTCGCCGGCCAGCGAGCCGAGCTCACCATGACCATCGGCGGCCGCCAGCAAATGGCCACCGGCGACACGATCAACGTGGTCCAGCCCCACAACAAGAACCACGTCCTCGGCCAGCTCGGCAACGCCACCAGCGTGGACGTGGCGGCCGCCGTCTACGCGGCCAAGCAGGCCGCGCCGGGCTGGCGCGCGCTGGACTTCGACGACCGGGCCGCCATCTTCCTCAAGGCGGCCGACCTGCTCGCCGGACCCTGGCGCGCCGCGTTGAACGCGGCGACCATCCTCGGCCAGTCCAAGTCGCCGTACCAGGCCGAGATCGACGCCGCCTGCGAGCTGATCGACTTCTGGCGCTTCAACGTCTACTACGCCAGGAGGCTCCTGTCCGAGCAGCCGGAATCAAACCCGGGCGTGTGGAACCGGATGGAGTACCGCCCGCTCGAGGGGTTCGTGCTGGCCATCACGCCGTTCAACTTCACCTCGATCGCCGGGAACCTGCCCACCGCCCCGGCCCTGCTGGGCAACGTGGTGATCTGGAAGCCGTCGCCGGCCCAGCAGCTCGCGGCACACTACATCATGCGCCTGCTCGAGGCGGCCGGGCTGCCGCCCGGGGTGATCAACCTGGTCACCGGGGACGGCCAGGCCGTTTCCCAGGTCGCGCTGACCCATCCCGACCTGGCCGGCATCCACTTCACCGGCTCCACCGCGACCTTCCAGCACCTGTGGCGGACGGTGGGCGAGAACATCGCCAGGTACCGCAACTACCCGCGGGTGGTGGGGGAGACCGGCGGCAAGGACTTCGTGATCGCGCACCCGAGCGCCGACCAGGCCAGCCTCGCACCCACGCTGATCCGCGGCGCGTTCGAGTACCAGGGCCAGAAGTGCTCCGCGGCTTCCCGCGCCTACGTCCCCGAATCGCTCTGGAACGCGACCCGCGACGACTTCCTGGCCCAGGTCGAGTCGCTGACCATGGGCGACGTGGCCTCGGACCTGTCGCTGTTCATGGGCGCGGTCATCGACGCCCGCGCCTTCGCCAAGCACGCCGCCGCGATCGACCGGGCCCGGCACACGGCCACGATCACCGTCGCGGCGGGCGGCAGCTACGACGACACGCAGGGTTTCTTCGTCCGGCCCACCGTCCTGGAGTGCGCCGATCCGGCCGACGAGGTGTTCACCGCCGAGTACTTCGGCCCGATCCTGGCCGTGCACGTCTACCCGGACGACGCCTACCCGCAGATGCTGGCCCAGGCCGCCGACGTCGCCCCGTACGCGCTGACCGGCGCGGTCCTGGCCACGGACCGCCACGCCATCGCCCAGGCCACCGAGCAGCTGCGGTACGCGGCCGGCAACTTCTACATCAACGACAAGCCCACCGGCGCCGTGGTCGGCCAGCAGCCCTTCGGCGGGGCCCGGGCCAGCGGCACCGACGACAAGGCCGGCTCGGTCTTCAACCTGATCCGCTGGGTCTCCGCCCGCGCGATCAAGGAACTCTTCGTCCCTCCCACCGACTACCGGTACCCTCACATGGGATAAGGGAGGACGCTATTCACCGGCTGGTGCTCTGGAATATCGACCTGACCCTGGTCGATGTGGCCCGGGTGACGAGGGCGGCCTACGCCGAGGCCTTCGCCACCATAGCGGGCCGGCCACTGATCCAGCTGCCGCAGACGGCGGGCCGGTCCGAGTCCGAGATGTTCTTCGACGCGCTCGCGCTGAACGGCGTGGACCTCCGCGCCGACGGTGACGCCGAGGGCCTGCTCGAGCCGTTCAGCGCCGAACTGGCCGCGGCCCTGCAGGCCCGGCACGACGACCTGAAGACCCAGGGTCAGCTCCTCCCAGGCGCGACGCAGGCCCTGGCCGCCGTGGCCAAGCTCGACGGCACGGTGCAGACCGTGCTGACCGGCAACAGCAGGCCGACCGCGATGCTGAAGCTGCGGGCGTTCGGGCTGGACGACTTCGTCGATTTCGACATCGGCGGCTACGGCTCCGAGGCCTATCCCAAGGGCACCCTGCTGCGGGTGGCCCGGCAGCGCGCAGGGGACAAGCACGGCGTCACGTTCGGCGAGGACGCCGCCGTGTACGTCGCGGACTCACCCCGGGACGTGGACGCCGCCCGCATCGGCGGGGCCAGGTCGCTGGCCGTGGCCAGCGGCCGGGCCAGCGCGGCCGAGCTGCGCGACGTCGGCGCCGACGCGGTGCTCCCGGACCTGGCCGACACCGCGGCCCTGGTGACCCTCATCACCCGCCTCACCGCGACCGGCTGAACCCTGCAAATCCTGATTTATGGTGATCTGTGAGGAAATGGCGAATCCTGCGCCTGAAGGGCCGTTGCCAGGTGCGCCAGGATGGCACGATGCTGTGAGCATGGATACCAGTGACCTGACCAGCCGCGGGTACGGCGCGGTGCTCTGGGAGCCGGATCAGCAGACGGTCCACGACGCCCGGATCACCCGGTTCATGCACTGGCTGGACGACCGCGGACGGCGGTTCGGCGGCTACGACGAGCTGTGGCGGTGGTCGGTCACGCAGCCCGCGCGCTTCTGGGCGGCGGTCTGGGATTACTTCGAGGTCCTCGGCCACCGCGGCCCGGGCCCGGTCCTGACCGGCGAGGTCATGCCCGACGTGCAGTGGTTCACTGGCGCCACACTGAACTACGCCCGTAACGCACTGAGGACCGCGTGGACCGATCCCGACCGTACCGCGATCATTTTTGATTCCGAACGTAACAGGGCTGGACATCTCAGCTACGCTCAACTCGCCCACCAGGTCGCGCGGGTGGCGCGCGGGCTGCGCGCGCTGGGTGTCCGCCGCGGCGACCGGGTCGCGGCCCTGCTCCCGAACGTGCCCGAGGCGGTCATCGGCCTGCTGGCGACCGCGAGCATCGGCGCCATCTGGTCCTCGTGCTCGCCCGACTTCGGCGCCCGCAGCGTCATCGACCGGTTCGCGCAGATCGAGCCGGCCGTGCTCATCACCGGCGACGGCTACTGGTACGGCGGCAAGGAGTTCTCCCGGGCCGAAATGGTAAACGACGTGGTGACCGCCCTGCCGGGCCTGTCCGCGGTGGTGCTGGTCGACCTCATCGGCACGGCCGACCGCTTCCCGGACCGGTTCGTGCGCTGGGAGGACCTGGCCCCGGGCGAACGTGAGCCCGAGTTCGAGGAGGTGCCGTTCGATCATCCGCTGTGGGTGGTCTACTCCTCGGGCACCACCGGCCTGCCCAAGCCGATCATGCACGGGCACGGCGGGATCGTGCTCGAGCATCTCAAGGCGCTGGCCTTCCATCAGGACCTGCGGCCCGGCGACGTGTTCACCTGGTACACCACGACCGGCTGGATGATGTGGAACTACCTGGCCGGGGGCCTGCTGGCCGGCCTGACCATCGTGCTGTACGACGGCAGCGCCACCTACCCGGCCACCGACCGGCTGTGGCGGCTGACCGCCGAGCACGGCGTCACCTACCTGGGGGTCGGCGCGCCCTACCTGGTGGCCTGCATGAAGGCCGGGCTGCGGCCGGGGGCCGAGGTCGACCTGTCCGCGTTGCGCGCCATCGGCTCGACCGGATCGCCGCTGCCGCCCGAGGCGTTCACCTGGGTCTACGAGCGGGTCAAGCCGGACCTGCTGCTCGGCTCCTTCTCCGGCGGCACCGACCTGTGCACGGGCTTCGTCGGGCCCTGCCCGCTGCTGCCGGTCCGGGCCGGGATCATCTCCGGCCGCTGCCTGGGCGCGGAGGTGGAGGCCTACGACGACGACGGCAAGCCGGTCATCGGGCAGGTCGGCGAGCTGGTCATCACCCAGCCGATGCCGTCGATGCCGGTCGGCTTCTGGAACGACCCGGGTCGCCGGCGGTATCGCGAGAGCTACTTCGAAGCGTTCCCCGGGGTCTGGCGGCACGGCGACTGGATCGAACTGCTGCCCGACGGCGGCTGCGTCATCTACGGCCGCTCCGACGCCACCCTCAACCGCGGCGGGGTCCGGATGGGCACCAGCGAGTTCTACCGCGTGGTCGAGGGCTTTCCCGAGGTCGCCGACAGCCTGGTGGTGGACACCGGCCGGCTCGGCGCCGAGGGCCGGCTGATCCTGTACGTGGCGCCGGCCGCGGGTGCCGAGCTCGACGACGACCTGGCCGCCCGGCTGCGGGCCGCGCTGCGGTCCCAGCTCTCGCCCCGGCACGTGCCGGACGAGATCCACCAGGTTCCAGGTATCCCGCGGACCTTGTCCGGGAAGAAGCTAGAGGTGCCAGTGCGTAAGATCCTGCTCGGTGCCGAGCCGGAGCGGGCCGCCGACCCGAACGCCCTGGCCAACCCGGAAGTCCTCGCCTACTTCACGGTCGCCGATCCACCGCAGTTACGTTGAGGAACGACCTCGTCACAATGGGGTGACAGAGTCGTGGGCAGGGCAGCATAGTACCGAACCACAAAGGAGTGGACCGAGTTGGACGCGATGCCGGACAGCGACACCAGGGAAGCCCTGCTGGTCAAGGCGGCCCAGGCCTGGGCGGACGATCCCGCCCTCGACCCCGCCGCGCTGGGCGGGGATCCGGACGACAGCGTCCTGTGCTACCTGCGCGCCTACTACCACCGGGTGGTCACCGAGGATCTTCCCTCGCCCTCGCGGCTGGCGGCCGTGGCCGAAGCGCACGTCCGGCTCGGCCTGCACCGGCCGCAGGGGCGGGCCCTGGTCCGGGTCCGTGACCCGGGACGCGCGCACCTGGACCCGGTCACCCCGTCCAGCCTGGTCGTGGACATCGTCACCGACGACATGCCCTACCTGGTCGACTCGGTCACGACCCGGCTGAACCGGCACCAGGCCGACATCAGCCTGCTGGTGCACCCGCTGCTCCGGGTGCGCCGGGACGTGACCGGCGCGCTGCAGGAGATCGTCGGCGTGTGCAGTGAAGCCGAGGCCCAGGACAAGCCGGGCGACGGCGTGACCGCCGCCGCCGGCGAGATGACCGAATCGTGGATCCATGTCGAGCTCGAGCCGCCCGGAGACGGGATCACGGCCGCCGGGCTCGAGGCCGACCTGCGCCACGTGCTGGAGGACGTGCGGGTGGCCGTCGAGGACGCCCAGCGGATGGCCTTGACCGCCCGCAAGCTGGCCGACCACCTCGGCGGGGCGCCCGGGAGCGACGAGGCCGAGTTCGGCGACCTGCTGCGCTGGCTGGCCGATGACAACTTCACCTTCCTCGGCTACCGCGAGTACGACCTGGTGCAGACCGCGGAAGGCACCGGCCTGCGCCCGGTGCCCGGAACCGGGCTCGGCATCTTGCGGCACGACCGGCTGGGCGGGCATTCGCTGCGCAAGCTGGCCACCCAGGTGGCCCGCCGGGCCCAGGACCCGGACGAGCGGCTGGTCCTGGCCAAGGCCAACTCCCGGTCCACCGTCTACCGCGCCAACTACCTGGACTACGTCTCGGTCAAGAAGCTCGGTCCGGACGGCGTGGTGACCGGGGAGTTCCGCTTCCTCGGCCTGTACTCGCACTCGGCGCACACCGCGCCCATCGCCGGCGTCCCGGTGATCCGGCGCAAGCTGGCCCACGTCCTGGCCGAGACCGGCCTGTCCCCGGACAGCCACGACGGCAAGGACCTGGTGGAGATCCTGGAGGACTATCCGCGCGAGGAACTCTTCGAGATCTCGGCCGAGGAGCTCACCCCGATCGCGCTGGGCGTGCTGCGGCTGAGCGAGCGCAAGCAGACCAGGCTGTTCCTGCGCCGGGACCGCTACGGCCGGTACATGTCCTGCCTGGTGTACCTGCCGCGGGACCGGTACACGACCAAGGTCAGGCTGCGCGCGCAGGAGATCTTGCGCGAGGCCCTGAACGGGGCCTCGGTGGACTACAGCGCGACCATCGGCGACTCGGCGCTGGCCCGCCTGTACGTGGTGGTCAGGGGTGAGCGCGGCCGGCCGGTCCCGCAGGTGGACGCGGCCGCCCTGGAGCGCAGGCTGGCCGCCGCGGTCCGGTCCTGGGACGAGGACCTGTCCGCCGAGGCGATCCGGGTGCTGGGCGAGGAACGGGCCCGGACCCTGCTCGACCTGGCCGGGGCGAGCATCCCCGAGACGTACAAGGCCGACGTCTCGGCGGCGGACGCGGTCGACGACCTGACCACCATGCTCGGGCTGCGCGAGACCGCCCGGGAGTTCGCGGTCCGGCTGGTCGAGCACCCGGAGCGGTGGACGCTGGTGGTGTACCGGTCGGGTTCCCCGATCACGCTGTCCGATGTGCTGCCGCAGCTTCAGCACATGGGACTCGAGGTCGTCGACGAGCACCCGTACCAGTTCGCCGGGAGCTCGAGCGCCGGTTCGTTCTGGATATATGAATTTGGTCTTCGGCCCCCGGCCGGTGCCGTGTCCGGCAGCCTGCGGTCGGTCTTCGAGGAAGCCCTGACCGCGCTGTGGCACGGCCACACCGAAGATGACGGGTTCAACGCGCTGGTGCTGACCGCGGGCCTGACCTGGCGCGAGGTGACGCTGCTGCGCGCGGCCGCGAAGTACCTGCGCCAGGGCGGCGCGCGGTTCAGCGAGGACTACGTCCAGCGGGTGCTGCGCTCCAACGCGGCCGTCACCCGGCTCCTGGTCCGGCTGTTCGAGTCCCGGTTCGACCCGGCCCGCCAGGCCGGCGCGGCCGAGCGCTGCGAGGCCATCGCCGAGGAGATCCGCGGCCAGCTCGACGAGGTGGTCAGCCTCGATGCCGACCGGATCCTGCGCTCCTACCTGGCCCTGATCGACGCGATCCTGCGGACCAACTACTACCGCGCCGAAAGCCCGGGTGAGCTGGAGGGGCCGCGCCCCCTGGTGCTCAAGCTCGACCCCGGCACCATCCCCGGGCTGACCCAGCCGCGCCCCAAGTTCGAGATCTACGTCTACTCGCCCCGGCTGGAGGCGGTCCACCTGCGGTTCGGCCGGGTGGCGCGCGGCGGGCTGCGCTGGTCGGACCGGCAGGAGGACTTCCGTACCGAGGTCCTCGGGCTGGTCAAGGCGCAGGAGGTCAAGAACGCGGTCATCGTCCCGTCCGGGGCCAAGGGCGGCTTCGTGTGCAAGCAGCTGCCCGATCCCTCCGGCCGTGAGGCCTACCAGGCCGAGGTCCTGGCCTGCTACAAGACGTTCATCGCCGCCATGCTCGACGTGACCGACAACATCGAGGCCGACCAGGTGGTGCCGCCGCCCGATGTGGTCCGGCGGGACGGCGACGACCCGTACCTGGTCGTGGCCGCGGACAAGGGCACCGCGACGTTCTCCGACACGGCCAACGAGGTCGCGGCCCGGTACGGCTTCTGGCTGGGCGACGCGTTCGCCTCCGGCGGCTCCGAAGGCTACGACCACAAGAAGATGGGCATCACCGCGCGCGGCGCCTGGGAGTCGGTGCGGGTCCACTTCGCGGCGCTCGGCATGAACCCGGACACCGACGACTTCACCGTGGTCGGCATCGGCGACATGTCCGGCGACGTGTTCGGCAACGGGATGCTGCTGTCCGAGCACATCAAGCTGGTCGCGGCGTTCGACCACCGGCACGTGTTCGTCGACCCCGACCCGGACCCGGCGGCCAGCTTCGCCGAACGGGCCAGGATGTTCGACCTGCCCCGGTCCTCGTGGGCCGACTACGACCCGGCCCTGATCTCGGCCGGCGGCGGGGTCTGGCCGCGCAGCGTGAAGTCGGTCCCGATCTCGCCGCAGATGCGCACGGTCCTCGGCCTCGATGCCACCATCCACGCGCTGTCCCCGGACGAGCTGATCTCCGCCGTCCTGGCCGCCCCGGTCGACCTGCTGTGGAACGGCGGGATCGGCACCTACGTGAAGGCCACCCACGAGTCTCAGGCCGACGTGGGCGACCGGTCCAACGACGCGGTCCGGATCGACGCGCCGCGGCTGCGCGCCCGGGTCATCGGCGAGGGCGGCAACCTGGGCCTGACCCAGGCCGCCCGGATCGAGTACTCCCTGGGCGGCGGGCTGGTGAACACCGACTTCATCGACAACTCGGCCGGGGTGGACACCTCCGACCACGAGGTCAACATCAAGATCCTGCTGGCCGACGGGATCCGGGCCGGCGTGATCCCCGCCGCCGCCCGGCACCAGCTGCTGAACGACATGACCGACGAGATCGCCGCGCTGGTCCTGCGGCACAACTACGGGCAGAACATGGCGCTGGCCGCGTCCCGGTCTCAGGCGCCCTCCCTGCTCCACGTGCACGCGCGGTACCTGCGCAAGCTGGTCCGGGACAAGCGCCTGGACCCGGAGCAGGACGTGCTGCCGGGCGAGCGCGAGATCGCCGAGCGCCGCTCGGCCGGCGTCGGCCTGACCACCCCTGAGTTCGCCCTGCTGCTGGCGCACACCAAGATCTCGGCGGGCGAGGAGGTGCTCGATTCCGGCCTGCCCGACGACCCGTACCTGCGCCGGGTGCTGGACGCCTACTTCCCCGCCCAGCTGCGGACGGCGTTCGCGGACCGGATGCAGTCACACCCGCTGCGCCGCGAGATCATCACCACCTCGGTGGTCAACGAGATGGTCGACACCTCGGGCATCACGTTCTTGTTCCGGCTGATCGAGGAGACCGGCGCCTCGGTGCCCAACCTGACCCGGGCCTGGCTGGTGGCCCGGGACGTGTTCGACATGCCGGCCTTCTGGCACCAGGTCAAGGAACTCGAGGGCCGGGTCGGCCTGGCCGCCCAGATCACGCTGCTGCTCGAGGGGCGCAAGCTCACCGAGCGCACCGCCCGCTGGCTGCTGCACAACCGGCGCCCGCCGTTCGACATCCAGGCCACCGTGGGGTTCTTCGCCGACGGGGTGCGCACCGTGCGGGCCGGCCTGCCCAAGCTGCTCACCGGCCGGGACCTGGCCGGGTTCGAGGAGCGCCGCGACTCCTACCTGGCCCTGGGCGTGCCCCTGGACCTGGCCGAGCGGGTCGCGGCCATGGTGCCGACGTACTCCGCCTTCGACATCGTGCAGGTCGCGGCCCTGACCGGACGGCCCGTGGAGGAGACCGCCGACGTCTACTTCGACCTCGCCGACCGGCTGCAGATCACCCGGCTGCGGGACCGCATCACCGCGCTGCCCCGCGAGGACCGCTGGTCGACCATGGCCCGCGCGGCCCTGCGCGATGACCTGTACGCCGCGCACGCCTCGCTCACCCAGGACGTGCTCGGGGTCAGCGGCGCGGGCGTCCCGCGCACGCCGGAGGAGCGGCTGGCCGCCTGGACCTCCAATAACGAGGCGGCGGTGGCGATGGCCGCGCAGACCCTGGGCGAGATCTGGGAGAGCGAGCGCTTCACGTTCACCACCTTGTCGGTGGCGCTGCGCGCCATCCGCACCCTGGTCACCGTCAGTTCGCTGCCGCAGGCCTAGTTCGCCCGGTTAATTGGCATGGCCGTAGGTGGGGGCGCCGGTGCCGCCGATGACGTCCACCTTGGCGCCGTGGGCGGTCTGCGGCGGGTCGATCGCGGCGAATTCATAGGTCCAGTTGGCCGTCACCTGGTGATAGCCGACCTCGCTGGCGCTGGCCAGCAGCGGGGTGAAGCCGGCCGGGACCGGGATCACTGACCCGGACACGTTGCCGGGATGCTCGGTGGTCGTGTTCAGGTACATGGAGTACAGCACCAGGGCCCCGCCGTCGGCCGTCCGCAGGACCCACTGCGCGAACGCGGCCCCCTCGAGCAGCCACTGGTACGACAGGCCCTGCTTGGTGGCCGTGTTCCCCAGCGCGGCCTGCTGCGTGTACAGCGTGGTGGTCTGCGGCCCGTTCTCCATCACCGCGGTCGCCGGCGCCGCCGGCCCCTGGTCGACCACGGAGGCCTGGGTCGGCCCCACGATGTTCGGCTGCAGCAGCAGGGCCTGGTCGGAGGTGCTGACGTTGACGGCGTACCCGGCGCTGTCGCGGGCCAGGGCCGGAAGCGGCTGATCGAGCGCGGCCGACCCGTCCAGGGTCCACGGCTCGGTCGCACCGGACCGCACGAACACCATGAGCGTGCTGACCGCCGGCCCGCCTCCGGCGCTCGCCGGGACGTCCACCAGGAACCACTGGGGGTAGCCGGACAGGGCCGGCACGTAGAAGGTCGGCGTGCCGTAGCTGTACTGCGGCACCGGCGTACCGGTGCTGGACAGGGCCGCGTACTGCGCGTGCACGATCGACCACTGCGCATCGGCCACGATCGCGAGCCCCTGGGTCGCGTTGCCCTGCTTGGCCGCCGCCGTGCTGGCCGCGACGTAGGAGCGGTAGGCGGCCTGGGCCTGCGCGAGCGTCAGCGTGTGCTCGGAGTCGGCGGCCGCCGTGGCTGGTGCCGCCGCCTGGGAGCACCCCGCCAGCGCGACCGCGGCGGCCAGCGCCGCCCCCAGGAACCACAGCCTGCCCCTACGGAGTGTCACGCTAAGGCAGGATACCGGGTTCCCCCACCGGATTTGGCTCGTGGGCGGGGACCTGCCGATCTTGAGTAAACTCATCGCGTGGCAGGTCTGGATCCCGCCGATGAGATCGCGGTACTGACGTCGAAGCTCGCCAGCATAGAGGCGGTGCTCGACCCTGCTGCCATGCAGACGGAAGCGGAAAGCCTGCGGGAGCAGTCCGCCGATCCGGAGCTGTGGGCGGACCCGGACCGGGGCCAGAAGGTGACCCGCCGGCTGTCCTACCTGGAGGCCGAGCTGGCCCGGCTGGCCGGCCTGCGCCAGCGGCTCGGCGACACCCAGGTGCTGTTCGAGCTGGCCGAGGCCGAGGACGACGCCCCCACCCGCGAGGAGGCGGCGCGCGAGCTCGCCGCCTTGCGCAGCGAGATCGACGGGCTCGAGGTCCGCACCCTGCTGAGCGGCGAGTACGACGCCCGCGAGGCCCTGATCTCGATCAACGCTCAGGCCGGCGGCGCGGACGCGGCCGACTTCGCGGAGAACCTGATGCGCATGTACCTGCGCTGGGCGGAGCGGCACAAGTACCCGACCGAGGTCTACGACACCTCCTACGCCGAGGAGGCGGGCATCAGGTCCACCACCTTCGCGGTGAACGCGCCCTACGCCTACGGGACGCTGCGCGGCGAGCACGGCACCCATCGGATGGTCCGCATCTCCAAGTACGACAACCAGGGACGCAGGCAGACCTCGTTCGCCGGGGTCGACGTGATCCCGGTGGTAGAGCAGACCGACCACATCGAGATCCCCGAGGACGAGATCAGGGTCGACGTGTTCCGCTCGAGCGGCCCGGGTGGCCAGGGGGTCAACACCACCGACTCGGCGGTCCGCATCACCCACCTGCCCACCGGAATCGTGGTCTCCTGCCAGAACGAGCGCAGCCAGATCCAGAACCGGGCCTCGGCCATGGTCGTGCTGCAGGCCAAGCTGCTCGAGCGGCGGCGGCAGGAGGAAGCCGAGCAGATGCAGGCGCTGCGCGGCGACGGCGGCCGGGCCTGGGGCACCCAGATCCGCAACTACGTGCTGTACCCCTACCAGAACGTCAAGGACGTCCGGACCGGAATGGAGACGGGTAACGCCGTCTCGGTGCTGGACGGCGAGATCGACGGGTTCATCGACGCCGAGATCCGCTGGCTGCGCCAGAACGGGCGGTAGCCGGTCGTTACCGGCCCAGGTGCATGGCCAGCAGCAGCACCACGGTCAGGGCCAGGAGCGCGGCCAGGACGAGCTGCGGTGAGATGCTGAAGTGCTGGTGGTGGACGTGCTGCCGGGCGGCGCGGCACGCCGGGCACCGGCCCTCGACCACCGGCCCGGCGCACTGAGCGCAGATCAGGTGTTCACAGCTCATCGGAACCCCTTCCGGCTGGCCCGTGCCCTGGCACTTGCCGCGTTGTTACGGCCTTAGCTGCCAGTTTCCCTCTAGACTGTTCCCTGGCCTAAACCAGGTTACCCGCATGTCGCCCCAGTTGGCGGCGCCCAGCCCGTACCTACCCCGCTGTGATGGTCCTGTGATCAACTTCGATAACGTCACCAAGGTCTACCCGAATCAGAGCCGGCCGGCGCTGGAGAGCGTGAACATATCGGTGGCCAAGGGCGAGTTCGTCTTCCTGGTCGGCCCGTCCGGATCAGGGAAATCGACCTTCCTGCGGCTGGTGCTGAAGGAGGAGCGGCCGTCAGAGGGCAGGATTCACGTGGCGGGCCGGGATCTCGCGCGGCTCACGAACTGGAAGGTGCCCTATCTGCGCCGGCGTATCGGCTGCGTGTTCCAGGATTTCCGGCTGCTGCCGAATAAGAACGTCTATCAGAATGTGGCGTTCGCCCTGGAGGTCATCGGCAAGCACCGGCGTCTCATCCGCAAGGTCGTCCCCGAGGTCATCGACCTGGTCGGCCTGGAGGGCAAGCACGACCGCATGCCCGACGAACTGTCCGGCGGCGAGCAGCAGCGGGTCGCGATGGCCCGGGCCTTCGTCAACCGGCCGATGATCCTGCTCGCCGACGAGCCGACCGGAAACATCGACCCGGCCACGTCGATCGGCATCATGAAGGTCCTCGACCGGATCAACCGGACCGGGACGACCGTGGTGATGGCCACGCACGACGCGGCCATCGTCGACTCCATGCGCAAGCGGGTGATCGAGCTGGAATACGGCAAGGTCGTCCGTGACCAGTCACGCGGGGTGTACGGCCAGGCCTACTGACCTGTCATCGTGGCGCGCGGACCCCGCCGTCGCCCAGGACTACAAGGGATCAGCCAGCATGCGTTCACAGTTCGTCCTCTCCGAAATCTGGATCGGGCTGCGCCGGAATCTCACCATGACGATGGCGCTCATCGTGGTCGTGGCCATCAGCCTCTCCCTGCTCGGCACGGGCCTGCTGTTCGTCAAGCAGGTGGACCGGACGCGAACCTACTGGCAGGGGAAGGTCGAGCTGTCCATCTACCTGTGCATCAAGACCAGCCCCGAACCGCAGTGCCAGCAGAACGGGCCCGCCACCGACGCGGAAAAGGCCCAGCTGCAGAAGCAGCTGACCGCCATGCCCCAGGTCCAGGCCGTGTACTACGTGACCCAGCAGCAGGCCTACTCCGAGTTCAGGCAGGACTTCTCGAACGAGCCGGCCCTGGTCCAGGACACCCAGGAAGGTGACATCCCGGACTCCTTCGAGGTCAAGCTGAAGAACCCGGAGGCCGACTACACCATCGTGTCCAGCGCGGTGACCGGCGCCGCCGGGGTCGAGACCGTGGTCGACGAGATGACGATCCTGGACAAGTTCTACCGGCTGCTGGACGGCGCCCGGAACGCGGTGGTCATCATCGCCTTGATCCTGATCGTGGCGGCGGTCCTGCTGGTGGCCAACACGATCAGGCTGTCCGCGTTCAACCGCCGCCGGGAAACCGCCATCATGCGGCTGGTCGGCGCGTCCAACTTCTACATCCAGCTGCCGTTCCTGTTGGAGGGAGCCATCGCCGGCCTGATCGGCTGGGCCATCGCGGCCGGCCTGCTGGTGGCGGTCAAGTCGCTCATGCTGGATAGCCTGGAGCAGTACTTCTCCTTCAACGTGGGTCTGTCCGTCGGCGACCTGATCGAGGTCATCTTGTTCTCGATGGCTGTCGGGGTACTGCTCTGCGGGGTGACGTCCTTCCTGACGCTGCGCCGCTACCTGCGGATATAGGAGGGAGCGCGGGAGCGGTGACGGGAGAGACGTGGCTCGGGAACAAGGGCGTAAGGCCATCGCCCGCAACCGGCGTGCCTACCACGATTACCACATCGAGGACACCTACGAGGCGGGCCTGGTCCTGACCGGCACCGAGGTGAAATCGCTGCGGGCCGGGCGTGCGTCTCTCGCCGACGGGTTCGCGCAGATCACCGACGGCGAGGTGTGGCTGCACAACGTGCACATTCCCGAGTACGTCCAGGGCACCTGGACCAATCACACCCCGCGCCGGATCAGGAAGCTGCTGCTGCACCGCAAGGAGATCGACCGCCTGGCGAGCAAGATCGGCGAGCAGGGCCTGACCTTGATCCCGCTCTCGCTGTACTTCAAAGATGGAAACGCCAAGGTCGAGTTGGGCCTCGCCCGAGGCAAACGGACCTACGATAAACGACAGGACCTAGCACGACGTGACGCAGCCAGGGAAATTGACCGCGCGCTGAAACGGCGAAGGTGACGGGCAGGCGGATCGTGTCCTGGAGTTCGAGAGAGCGCGGTGGCCACGCCAGGCCGCCGGGTCCCGCTGTGCCCGGACCCCGGCCAGCCGGCCCCTCCGATCCCGCTGACTCCACCAACCCCGACCTCCCCGGCCCCGGCCTCCCCGGCCCCGGCCTCCCCACCGCCCGCCCCGACCTGCCCGCCGCCGGCCCCGGCCGCCCCACCGCCATTCCCCACGCCGCCGGCCCGAATGCGGCGAGCCCCCACGCGGCCAGCCCGAGCGGTGCCAGCCCGAGCGGTGCCAGCCCCAGCGGTGCCAGCCCGGCCGGCCGGGCCGCCGCACGCCGGGCCGGGCCCGGCCGGCACGGTTCCCGGGCGGCCGCCGGCCGCAGGTCTGCGCCCGCGACCCGCCAGACCAAGCGCGCGCGCATCGCCGGGGTGCTCATCGTCGTCGTCGGAGTGCTGGTCATCGGCCTGGCCACCGGGTTCGGCTCGGAGCTTTCCGCGGAGCCGACCGTGCAGGCGTTTCTGCTCGCCTGGGAGCAGCAGCACTACGCCGCCGCGGGCGCGCTGACCTCGGCCCCGGCCGGGACGGCCGCCGCGGACCTGAAGGACGCCTTCGCGCAGCTCGACGCCACCCAGCTGTTCCTGACCATGGACTCGATCAGCCAGCACGGCGGGACCGCGGAAGCCTCGTTCACCGCCTCGGTCGATCTGGCCGAGGAGGGACGGGTGTGGAGCTACCACGGCCGGTTCGGGCTGACCCGGGTGGGCGGCACCTGGAAGGTGCAGTGGGCGCCGAGCGTGGTGTACCCCGGCCTCGGCCAGGGGCAGCGGCTGGCCGTGGTGACCCAGTTCCCGGACCGGGCATCGGTGCTGGACGCCGAGGGACAGCCCTTGCAGGTACCGAGCCCGGTCTACGTGGTGGGCGTGATGCCCTCGGCCCTGGCCGACCCGGCCGCGACGGCGCACCAGTTCGCCGACGTGACCGGACTGGATGCCGGACAGGTTCTCGGGCAGATCACCGCCGCCCCGCCGAACCAGTTCCTCAAGCTCGCCTCCCTTGATCCCGCGACGTACTCGAGCCTGCGCTCCAGGCTCCGCCGCGTGCCCGGCCTCGTGGTTCAGCGGGAACGGGCGCGGTTGTTCCAGGCCGAAGCCACCGGGCTGGTCGGCGAGGTGGGCAACGAGACCGACTCGGTGCTGCGCAACGAAGGCGCGTTCTACCTGCCCGGCACCACGGTCGGGCTGTCCGGGCTGGAAGCTAAGTACCAGCGTCAGCTCCTCGGCACGCCGACGACCGAGGTCGTCGCCGTGACCTCGGTCGGCACCCAGGTCGGCGTGCTGGCGCGGTGGCCGGGCGTGGCAGGCACCCCGGTACGCACCACGATCAGCTCGAAGGTGCAGGGCGCCGCCCTGGCCGCGCTGGGGGGAGCGTCCGGTTCAGGGACGATCGTCGCCGTCCAGGCCTCCAGCGGAGAGGTTCTCGCGGTGGCGCAGCATCACGTGCCAGGCTCACCGGCGCCAGTAGACGCGTTCAACGCCCGGCTGACCCCGGGAACGTCGTTCACCATCGTGTCCGCCGCCGCGCTGCTGGGAACCGGGCTGAAGACGGGCAGCCTGATCTCCTGCGAGAACTCCTTCACCGTCGGCGGGCAGACGTTCACCAGCGCCGGGACCGGCGCGGACAAGCCCTTCAGTGACGACTTCGCCGAGGACTGCGGCACCGCCCTCGCGGCGGCCTCGGAGCGCCTCACCAGCGGCGAGTTTGACCAGGTGGTGAAGGGTTTCGGGATCGGCGCCGACTGGTCCTCCCTGCCGGTTCCCGCCTTCTCCGGATCGGTCCCGTCGGCGGCGGGCGTGGCGGACCTGGCTGCCGAGACCATCGGCCAGGGGGAGGTCGAGATGAGCCCGCTCGCCATGGCCATGGTCGCGGCGGCGGTGGATTCGGGCGACTGGCACACCCCGCAGTTCGTGGCGGGCTCGCCCGATCCGTCGGGGACCGCGCTGACCCCCAGCGCCATGTCCGAGCTGCGCAACCTCATGCGCGCCGCGGTCCAGTCGGGCGTCGCGCGAGCGGCCAGCCTGCCCGGGACTCCGGTCTACGGACAGGTCGGCCTGGTCCGCACCGGATCGACCTGGACAAGCTGGTTCGTCGGCTTCCGCGGCGACATCGCCTTCACCGTCATCGAGTCCGGTAAGACCGCCCGTCTTTCCGCCGCCGCCCTGGCCGGCGCGTTCCTGTCGGCCCTCGGCTGACCGTGCCCCAGCCCCCGATCCGCCGCCGGGTCACTGTTCGTTACTTCAATGTGATGAGATACACACAGTAACCAGCCGCGCCGCTGTCCCGTGGCGTCCTTACCGTTGACCGAGATTCGCTCGGGTCGAGTGCGGCCTAGTCACCCTTAAGGTCCGGTCTCATCTCGGGGGGAGCCGGCCACCAGACCGGCCCGCCCCTGCCGGTCGCCCCCCGCGGGCGCTTTCCGGCCCGCAGAGCCATGCCATCGGCATCAATCCGCACGCAAGCGCGATATCTTCATGATCGCGAATGATTTACTACGCTATAGAGTAGAAAATCCTTCACGATCATGGAAAATCAGAAGATTTCTGGGCCACCAGACCTCAGCTGGCTATGCCTGCACTCACCTCCGTGACTCAAGCGCCCAGCGGGGCGGCAGCGCCCGATCGGCGGATCCGGCATCGGGGCATCCGGGGGCTTCCCGCCTCGACTGCGGCCAAGGCAGCCAGAGCCGCCAGAGCAGCCAGAGCCGCCAGAGCCGCCAAGGCAGCCACGGCCCGCCTCACCCCGGGAATCTGAGTTGGCTGATGCTGGTTGTACATGTACGGTCTAGTACGGCAGAACGTACCGTGCTTGCCGCACAACTCAATAGGGGGTGAACGGTTTCGACTTCGGTGGTTGAACCAGGGGAAGC
>Ga0335074_10004895_pt1 | contig 18504 bp, 18 predicted proteins | sample Lox_Sample_23_FD_206715 | JGI IMG/M metagenome (GOLD analysis project Ga0335074, IMG submission 206715) | Soil microbial communities from Loxahatchee National Wildlife Refuge, Florida, United States - Lox_Sample_2.3 | ecosystem: Environmental > Terrestrial > Soil > Wetlands | place: USA... | reverse complement strand
GAGTGCGGCCATCGATGGTGATTGAACGCTTGTTGTGGTTCAGCATGGTGAAATACAGGCTGTCCACCTTGGGAATGTCCTGCAACTGCCCGCGCGTGATATCGCCGACGCCGGGACGCTCCACCTTGATGACGTCGGCGCCGAACCAGGCGAGCAATTGCGTGCAGGTCGGTCCCGACTGCACGTGGGTGAAATCGAGGATTTTAACGCCGTCGAGTGCTTTGGACATGGAGGTCTCCCGGTTCGTTCATCAAGGCAGGCTGCGTCCGTCATCAGGAGCGCCGCCTGCCGGCAAAGGTTCAGACCGTGTACTCATCGAGAAAATCGCCGAATTTTTCTACGTGCGCGGCCAGGCCCAGCGTGTGCTCGCGCACCAGGCGTTCCGCCTGATCCGCATCGTGCGCCGCCAGCGCGGCGATGATGTTGCGGTGGTCGCCAATCGAGCGCTGCGCCCGGTTGTCCTGCGTCATCGTCACCGCGCGGACTGCGCGCATGTGAATGAACAGGGTCTCGGTGAGGCTCGACATCAGGGCGACGCCGCCCAGGCGGATGATCGCCTTGTGGAACTGCATGTTGGCGTTCGAATATTCGGTGATGTGCCCGGACGGATCGTCGTGGAATGCCTCGACGAGGGCGCGCAGCGCGGCGACTTCCGCGTCGGTGATGCGTGGGGCGGCGAGCCGGGCGGCGAGACTTTCAAGTGCGGCCCAGACGGTGATCATCTCCACCACTTCGCGCTTCGACTTGCGCACCACCACCACGCCGCGCCGCGGCACCGTACGCACGAAGCCTTCCTGCTCCAGCACCGACAGCGCCTCGCGGATCGGCGTGCGCGATACGCCGAGGTCTTGCGACAGTTGGCGCTCATCCAGGCGGATCTCGCCGGGGTGGCCGTAGATGTCCATTTCGGTGATGGCGCGCTTGATGGCCTCACAGGCCTGGCGGCGCAGGCCGAGACTGGCTTCGATCGGCGCGACCCTGAGGCGCGGCGCGGCAACATCGTCCGGCAAGGCGTTCCTCCGAGGTCGTTGGTTCTGCCGCTCGGTATAATGTATGCCACCAGCGGGCGCAACCAACGCGCCAGCGGCTGGCGAGCGGCGTGGCGCCTGGTCGGGGCCGGCGCGGCGTCGGTTCAGCCGGTGGCCACGGGCGTATCGGACCGGCCGCCCCATTCGGTCCACGACCCGTCATACACCGCGCCTTCCGGCAACCCTGCCAGACGCAGGCCGAGCGTCAGGATGCAGGCGGTCACACCGGAGCCGCAGCTTGTCACCGGCGCACGCGCGCCGTCCACGCCAGCCTGGGCGAACCGGGCGCGCAGCTCAGCTGGGGTCTTGAAGGTGCCATCGGCGTGCAGCAGGTCGGTGTAGGGCAGGCTCGCCGATCCCGGGATGTGGCCACTGCGCATCCCCGCCCGCGGCTCTGGCGTCGCGCCGGTGAAGCGGCCCGCGGCGCGGGCATCGAGTACCTGCTCCGCCTGCGTTTCGACGTTGCGCAGGATGTCGCCGACGCCGCGCAGGCGGGCGGCTCGGAAGTCGGGACGGAAGCCGGCGGGCGCCGGCAGGGGCGGTTCGCCGGACTGAGCCGGCCGTCCTTCCTTCACCCATTTCGGCAACCCACCGTCCAACACGGCGGCATTGTCGTGCCCGAACAAAACCATCAGCCACCATCCGCGCGCGGCGGATGCAAGGCCCTTCTGGTCATAGAACACCACGCGCGACTCATTGCCGACGCCAAGCTGCGCCATCAGTTTGGCGAAGCGGCCGGGGGTAGGCACCATGTGTGGCAGGTCGGTATCGGGATCGGCGATCAGATCGATGTCGAAATACCGTGCGCCCGGGATGTGCGCGGCGAGGAACTCGGCATGCCCGTCCTTCGGTTCGTTCGGCAGGTATTTTGTGGCGTCGAAGACCACGAGGTCCGGCTTGCCCAGTTCCTCGGCCAGCCAACCTGTCGTCACCAGCGGTTCCATCTGCCACTCCCAAACCTTCGGGCGGGAAGTGTCGGCGGACCGCGCGAGGAGTCAATGCGTCAAGCGGACCACAGGTCGATGATCGATCATCGGCGCTTCACGGAAGGCGACCTAAGGCAGCGTCGGCAAATAAGTGCGTCAGCACGCCGACAAAGCTGCCGCTCAAAGCAAAAGCTTAGGGCTTGTTCGACCGTGCATTCCGATTCGTTTGTTTTCGAACAAGCCCTAAGGGTCCGAGGGGAGATAAAACCACGCGAGCGGCGCCCCGGCCCTCCCGCGTCATACTGCGCGCAGGCGCACCGTCCACGACACTATGCAGCGCGCGACAAGGAAATTCGTGAATAGCGGGCCTGCGCCTGCGATGACGGATGTGCAACGTCGCTGCGTCAGTGGAGCGCTTATGTCACCTCGGACCCTCACGGCATACCGGTCGCACTGGATGGATCGGCATCCCGTCGCGATAATGCCGCTTGCAGTGCCGGCGCGGCGAACCATCATGTCACTGCCCCATGACCGTGCCCCGCCCCAATCCTGCCGGCCGCTTCAACCTGGACTCCCTGTTCCGGCCGCGCAGGCTTGCGGTCGTCAACCCCACCACCGAGCTGGGCGCCCAGATCACCGCCAACCTGGCCATCGGCACGTTCCACGGCACCGTTGAATCGGCCGAGACAGCCGCCGCCCTCTCCGCCACGCCCGATCTCGCGATCCTCGCCGGGCCGCCGGACAGCATTGCCCCGGCACTGCCAGTGCTCGCCGCCAAGGGCTGCTTTGCCGCGCTGGTTCCCGGACCGGCCGAGGACATCATCGACGCCGCACGCAGCACCGGCGTGCGCGTTCTCGGCCCGCGCTCCTTCGGGCTTGCCGTTGCCAGCATCGGCCTCAACGCAACCCGCACGCATATCGCCCCGCCGCCGGGTCGTATCGCCCTGGTGTCGCAGTCCGCCGCCCTGTGCCGATCCATCATCGATTGGGCCGAACCGAACGGCATCGGGTTCAGCCACATCGTCGGCATCGGCGCCAATGCCGATATCGGCTTCGGCCCCGTCCTGGACTGGCTGTCCCGTGACCCTGGGACCGGCGCCATCCTGCTGGATATCCGCCGCCTGAAGGACCGCCGCCGCTTTCTCTCCGCCGCCCGTGCGGCGGCGCGGCTGCGCCCGGTCGTGGCGGTGCGTGCCGGCCTGCAACTGTTGAACAACGGCGACGGCGCCGCCGAACTCGCTTTCGAAGCCGCCTTGCGCCGCGCCGGTGTGCTCAGCGTTCGCCGTTTCGAGGATTTGCTCTCCGCCGCCGAAACCCTCTCCCGGGCCCGCCCCGCCCGCAGCGAGGCGCTGGCGATCGTCACCAACTCCATTGGCGCCGGACGGCTGGCCGCCGACGCGGCATTGCTGGATGGGCTGCAACTCGCTCCATTCCCCGACGCGAAGGACGGCATTGTCCATGTACCGCTCGAATCCGCCCCTCGGCTCGCTGCCACGGTCAGTGCGGTGGCGGCAACGCCGGAGGTCGGCGGGGTACTGGTGGTGCACACCCCCGCCGGCGCCGCCGACGCCGAGTCCATGAATGCCCTGGAAGCCACCGCGCGGGCGATCCGCATTCCGCTGCTGGTCTGCGCCATGGGCGAGACCACCGGCGCCCAGCATCGCGCCGCGCTGGTGAAGGGCGGTCTCGCGGCGTTCGCGACCCCAGCGCAGGCCGTGCGCGGCTTCCAGCATCTGGTGCGGGACCGCCGCAACCGCGCTGCCGCCCGCGAGCTGCCGCCCAGCACCGTGTTGTCCGTTGCGCCACATCGCGCCATGGTGCGCCGGCTCTTCGCCGAAGCGCGCCATGCAGGCCGGCTGGATCTGTTCCAGGACGAAGCGCTGGACGTTCTGGCAGCCTATGGCATCCCGACCGTGCCCAGCCGTTTTGTCACCCGCGCCGAGGATGCGCCGACCGCTGCCGCCCTGCTGGGCTTCCCGTGCGTGGTGAAGCTCCGCCAACTGCTGCCGCCGCGCGAGCGCCCGTCGGGCGCCGTCGCGCTGGATCTGCACGACGCTGACGAGGCGCAGGTCGCTGCCCGCCTATTGCTCGCCCGCCAGGCACGCCGGGGCGCTGACACAGGGGCGGGCCTGCTGGTGCAGCGGCAGGTCGTGCGGTCGCGCGAACTCGGCGTGCGGGTGGGGGATGACGCGACATTCGGCCCGGTGATCGCGTTCGGTCCCGGCGGCACCGCGGCCGACGTCACACGCGACCTGGCGATGGACCTGCCGCCGCTGAACCTGCCGCTGGCGCACGGGCTGATCGCACGCTGCCGGTACGGGGCGATGCTGGGCCGGCCGCTGCGCGATCAGCCGGCTGCCAACGAACAGGCGGTTGCCGACGTGCTGGTGCGGATCAGCCAGTTGCTCGTCGATTGGCCCGAAATCGCCGCGCTGGACGTGCCGGCTCTGTTTGCTGACGGAATGGGTGTGACGGCCGCGGATGCCTGGCTGCGGCTGCGGGCGCTGGATGCGCCGCCCGCGGCTCTGGCGATCGCGCCATATCCCGCCGAACTGGTGCGGCCATGGCGCGACGGCAAGGAAACCTTCATCATCCGGCCGATTCGCCCGGAAGATGCCGAGCGACATGGCGCGTTCTTCAGGCGTTTGCCGCCAATGGATGTGCGTTACCGGTTCTTCTCCTCGATGAAGGAGCTGTCTCCGGAGCAGATGGCGCGGCTGACGCAGGTCGATTACGACCGTGAAATGGCGTTCATCGCAGTGCGCGAGGCCACCGGCGAAACGGTGGGCGTAGCGCGCCTGGTGCGCGAGCTGGATGAACGCAGCGGCGAATTTGCGGTGATCGTCCAGCCGGACGCGAAGGGCCATGGGTTGGCGTCGCACATGATGCAGCGATTGCTCGACTGGGCCCGCCAGTGCGGTGTGGCTGAAGTGGTGGGGCAGGTGCTGGCGGAGAACGCGCCGATGCTGGGGTTCGTTCGTCACCTGGGATTCTCGCTGCGGCGGATGCCGGAAGAACCTGACGTGATTGAAGCGCGGCTGACGCTGTGATCTTGCATCGACCATGCCGGGAGAGCGGTCTGGGCCTCGGTTGTCCGGCGTGCGGTCAGTCCACCGCGAGCGTCCAAGCCTCCGCATCGCGCACGACGTCGATCCGTGGACAGGGAAGCCGAAGTGATACCTTTGCGCCTTGCTGTGGCTGGTACTCGGCGGTCACTGTCGCGCCATTCGGCACGCTCTTCGGTTCCGGCACGTGGATCGACGAAGGAGCCGAGCCGCAGTCATCGAGGATTTCGATATTCACACAATCGCCGTGCCGCCTTGCGGTGATCAGAACGCCGCTGTCGGCTCGGTTGATCGCTGCAGCCAACAGCTCTCGCAGGCAGGCCTGGCAATCGTTGATGTCAACCTGGGCCACCAGCAACGGTTCGACCGCCATTTGCAGGTCCACGAAGCGGCGGCGGGCGATATCTTCCAGGACGGTCAGCGCGAGCCGTGTCTCCGTCTCCACGTCAACGACGCCGGGCGGCAACGACGCTGCAAGCTGTTGAACGGGTGTGCGGGCAGGGGGCTTAGCGGCCTGCGAACGGCTCGTGTGTGCTTCCCGCCCCCATGAGCCAATGAACCTACGCATCCCTTCAACGGATCCCGCCAAAATACACAGATAGCCGCGCAGGTTTTGCCTCAGGATGCAAGAACTTACAATTCCGTGAGAGAAGGCCCGTGGTGAAATCGGCGTTATTGACCGCAACGGTCCTACGGGGAAAGCCTGCAGCGTTGTTTTGTGGCCGAACCGAAACCGCGTGGCAGACCAGGGCTGGTGGCAGCCGTCATGATCCCGTTAGCGTCGTGTGACTTCTGGCGTTGGCTTGCCGTGACCCAGCCGACGCTGGATCACGGTTGATTGAGACTCTCTGGGCAATTAATCGCCGTGCTAGGCGATCTACAGTTTCCAAACAACGATTAATGCGCTTCAGAAAATTTTGAAGCCGGTGAATACATAGCCCAGTGGCCTGGCTGTCTTGATGATGCGAGCCTGTTTGGCCGGATCGCCGAGCTTGCGGCGAAGCCTTGCCACAAGGTTGTCGATGCTGCGATCATTCGCCTCATAGGGCCGGCCGAGAACGGCCGTGAACAGGTCCTGGCGATGCAGCGGACGGCCGGTGTTCGCAACCAGCATTTCAAGCATCTTGAATTCGAGCAATGTCAGCAGCACCGGCCGGCCTTCGGGATCGGTCAGCTCGCGCTGATCCGGCAGGAAGCGCCAGCACGGTGCCGATCGGACACTGGCCGCTGCTGGCGAGGCGGTCCACGGCGGGGTGCCCCCGGGCGATTGCAGGCGACGCGCCGCCGCCCGGATGCGCGCAACGATCTCGCGGCGATCGATTCCCTTCCGGATCACGTCGTCGGCTCCGAGTTCCAGTGCGACGATCGTTTCCGTATCGTCATTCTGGCTGGACAGCACCAGGACCGCGGCCGAGGGTTGATGCGCGAATTCAGCCAGGCTGTCGAACAAGTGGCGCGATCCAACCGTCAGTTCGGCAACGATGACGAAGAGGCCGGCGCGGGACTGGAGTATTGCGGCCAGTGAGGCGAAGTCGGTGCATTCCGTGCTGTCAAATCCGTTGGCCCGCAAGTAGCGGCAAAGCGCTGCGCGCCATGCGGCGTCGTCATCGGCGACCAGCACGTGCAGCGACGTAATGCGCTCGGCGAGCCCGCGCGCGGGGTGGAAATGTGCGGTTGCGTCACCGCCGCGTCGCGGCTCCGATGCGGCAACGTGGCCGGCGGCATCTGCCGCCGTTGTCAAAACGTCCGATTGCATCACGCGGCTACGTCGCTCTCCGTGGCACGGGCCGCGCGAATTGTCGGTGCGGCAACCGCGCGGCTGGCTGGCTTCGTGCGGCAGGCACACCTACAGTGACGTTACGTTCGGCGATGAGACTATTTTGTGCGGGTGCGGAGTCCGTAATGCTCAAACAGCAATTGGCAAATCTCCGCGTTGCCCTCCCGATAAACGACGTCGCCCCGGCTTGATTATCCGTTGACGTTGTGCCCGGATTTTGTCGCCGCAAGCATCGTGCTGATGCTGATCCCGGGGGCCGAATGTACTGCTGATCCTCGCGAACTGCGTTGGCCAGGCCACGCGGTTCGGCAGGCGCAGCGACGTCCGGATGTCGGCCAGCAAGCAGGAAGACCCACCGATGGTGGCTGGTCGTCCTGCCGTCCTTCGGAATCAGGCGTTGCGGTGGGTCAGCACAACGAATCCGATCCGCCGCCGCTGGAGTCCCAGCTTGAGTCGCCGCCGCCCGAATCCCAGCTCGAGTCGTTGCTGTTGGAATCCGACCCGCTGCCGCCGGAATTGTCGGTGGGCTGGTCCCACGACCCGTTGTCCACGTAGTTCTGGTCTGTCGGCATGCCACCACCGCCGCTGTTGTCCCAGCTTCCCTGGTCCACATAGTTCTGCTGCGGCAAGCCGCCGCCCCACGGGCTTTCGCCCATCGGTGCCACCGGGGAGCCGCCGGCAAAGCCGCCGCCCTCGCCACGACGGCCCGAGAACAGATCCATCAGCAGGTTGCCGGCGACCACGCCGCCGGCGACGCCTGCCGCCGTCCGGAGTGCCCCTCCGAGGAAGCCCGAGCCCTGCGGCTGGAACATGCCGGGTTGGTAGCTGGGCGGGTATTGCGGCGGCGGCGGCGCCTGCTGGTATTGTGGCTGCGGCGGGGGCATGGCGCCGCCCTGATTCCAGGCCGGTCCGGGGCCCGGTTGCGGCGCCGATTGCGACCGGCCGCCGCCGAACAGGCCGCTGAAGAATCCGCCGCCCGAGCCACTGCTCTGCTGCTGCTGGGGCGCCTGCTGGGCGGCCTGCTTGGCCTGCTGCAACTCCCATTCCAGACGCTGGATGCGGTTCTGCGCCTCGGCCAGCGCATGCTCCTCGATGAAGGCGAGCTGGGTGATGCGGTACGGCGCTTCCGGGTAACGCTGGAACATCTGGCGGATCAGTGAATCCGCGTCCGGGTCCACAGGAGGCAGCGCCGGTTGTGTGGTGGCGGGAACCGAGCCGCTGAACATGCTCGATTGTCCCCCGGCGGGGGCGCCGCCGACACGGGCGATGAACTGGGAAATGATGTCGCGTTCTTCGTTGGTCATGTCGGTCCCCTCCGGGTCCGTGGCGGGGGCATTTGCCGCCCGTTACTGCGCTTGCGATGTGGCACTGGTGGCGGAAAGGTTCAATGGCGGGCCGTTCCGAGCCGCAGGCCCAGGCGGCGCGCCTCGATCACCGGGCAGCGGTCCATGACCACGGTCAGGCCGGCGGTGCGGGCGCGTTCCGCCGCTGCGTGGTCGATCACGCCGAGCTGCATCCATACCACGCGCGCACCGGAATCGATCGCTGCGTCCACCACGGCGCCGGCAAGGGCGGCGTTGCGGAACACGTCCACCATGTCCAGCGGGGCGGCTTCCTCCAGGCGGCCGACGACGGGGCGGCCGTGAATTCTCTGGTTCGCCAACCCGGGGTTCACCGGCGTTACGTCGTAACCACAATCGAGCAGGAAACGCATGACGCCGTGGGAGGGACGCCATGGCTTGGCGGAGGCGCCGACGACGGCGATACGCCGGGTGTTTTCCAGGATGGCGCGAATGGTGGTGTCGGTCTGGCCGTCGATGCCCATTGGGGTCAGGAGTGCGGCATGAAGCGCAGCGCCGCCAGGATGACGCCGGTGGCGACGATCAGCATGCCGCCGAGCTTGATCGTCATGTCGCGGCGCAGCAGTTCGAGTTTGGCGTCAGACACCTCAAAACGCCGGTCGACATCGGCCTTGAACGCGGCGATTACCGCCATCAGCCTTGATTCCGCGGCAGCGATTTCGGCCCTGACTGCGTTGACAGCTGACTTGACCGCGCTGACGTCTGCCCTGACCGCGCTGACGTCGTCTTTGGTCGCCAGCTCCGAACTCCCTATCGCCTCGGCCAGAGCGGCGACGGTTCCCGCGGCCATCTGAGGAGGCATCCCTGCCTCCTCCGGGCCACGCGCCAGTTTCAGTGTGTCGAACGGGACCGCGTTCATGCTCGGCATCCTACCTGGGTTACGGGGTGCCAGTCCATCACACGATCCCTAAGATTTGGTTGCCGCGCCGGCGTTTCGGCCCCGAGGCCTTGATCCAGATCAATGGGTTGGCTTGATCTTCGGTGCAGCGTGGGTGACGTCTCCCGCCATCCATCCGGAGGCAATTCCCATGCGTCTTTCCATCGGCAGCGACCATGCCGGCTTCCCGCTGAAGGCGACCGTGATCAAGGTCTGCACGGAACTGGGCCACCAGGTCACCGACCACGGCTGTTACGACGAAACGCCGGTGGACTTTCCCGACATCACCCGCCAGGTCTGTGCCGATGTCATTGCCGGCAAGGCGGAGCGGGCCATCCTGGTCTGTGGCACGGGCGTTGGCGCTTCGATCGCGGCCAACAAGATGCCCGGCATCCGTGCCTCCATCGTGCATGACGGCCATATCGCGCATCAATGCGTGGAGCATGACGACGTGAACGTCATGTGCATCGGCGCCAAGATCGTTGGGGCGTGGCTGGCCGAGGATCTGGTGCGAGGCTACCTCGCTGCGACCTTCAGCACCGATGAAGACTGCCGCCGCCGCGTGGACAAGCTGATGGCGCTGGAGCGCAGCTACACGAAACAGGCCGCCGAATAACGGGCGGCGGAAGCAGGGGAAACGCAGTATGGCAACGCAGGCCATTCCGGCGCAGCGGTGGGTACGCATCATCCCAGCCGCATTCTTGATGTACACCATCGCTTTCATGGACCGGAACAACATCGCGTTCGGGTTCTTCGGCATGCAGAAGGATTTGCAGATCGGCGCCACTGCCTCCGGCATCGCCGCCGGCATCTTCTTCTTCGGCTATCTGTTCTTGCAGGTGCCGGGTGCGTGGCTCGCCGAGCGATGGAGTGCCAAACGCTTCATCACCGCCGCATTGCTGGTGTGGGGCGTCACGTCCATGGCGACGGCGCTGGTGCAGAACCTGACGCAGCTTCTGATCGTGCGCTTCGTGCTGGGCGTGGTGGAAGGCGGCGTTTCACCCGCGACCATGATCCTGCTGACCAAGTGGTTCCCGCTCAGCGAGCGCTCGCGTGCCAACGCGCTTTGGTATTTGTGCATCCCGGCCGCTTCGATCGTGACCGGGCCGGTTTCGGGCTGGATTCTCACCCACTACGACTGGCGCGTACTGTTCGCGTTGGAAGGCGCGCCGGCGCTGATCTGGGCTGCGATCTGGTGGTGGCTGATCGACGATTCGCCGCACGAAGCCGCCTGGATCACGCCGGCCGAACGCGATTATCTGGAAACCACGCTCGCGAGCGAGAGGAAGACGATCGCCGCGGAAACGCCCAGCCTGCGGGACGTGCTGCGCAACCGCAACGTGATCCTGCTGCTGGTGTTGTTCTGCTTTCTGCAAGTCGGGTTCTACGGCTACGGGCTGTGGCTGCCGACGATCGTGAAGGCGCTGTCGCAAGGCACCATCATGCAGGTGGGGTGGATCAGCGCGATCCCGTGGATCTGCGCGATGATCGGCTCGCTGCTGATTTCCGCCCGCGCCGATCGCACGCGCGATTACAAGACGCATATCGCCGGGCCAATCCTGCTGGGGGCATTGTTCCTGGCGCTGAGCGTATGGGCGGGTCCCGCGCGCCCGGTGCTGGCGATCGGCGCGCTGAGTCTCTGCCTGGGATTTATGTATTGCTACGCGGTGTACTGGGCGGCGTTGAGCGCGTTCGTGGCGGCCGATGTGCTGGCGGTGGCGATGGGCACCATCAATGCGATCGGCAACCTGGGGGGATTCTTCGGACCATTCATTGTCGGTGCGCTGATCCAGCGCACGGGCACGCCAGTGGTAGGCGAGGCGTTCCTGATCGGCTGCCTGGTGATCTCCGGCCTGGTGGCATTGCAGTTGCGCAACCGCGATGCGCCGCGTCCGTCAGCGACGGCACAGAGCAATACGGTTGCCGCGCATTAATCCCCTCTCCCGCGCAGCGGGAGAGGTCGGGTGAGGGTGAAACGTGCCGCACGCCACCCCTTTAGGCCGCCCGGCGGGATCGCTGCTTCCGCGCGCGGCGAGCCATGACTTTCATGTGGGAAAGCGCCACCCTCCCGGTGGGCTGACCTTTGTCCGCCACCGCGGGAATGGTGCGATTGCATGACAGATCAGACGAAGCCGGTTCTGGTAATCGGCAGCCTGAACATGGACCTGGTGGCGCGTTGCGAACAACTGCCGCAGCGGGGGCAGACCATCGTGGGCAGCGACTTCTTCACCGCGCCCGGAGGCAAGGGGGCTAACCAGGCGGTGGCGGCAGCGCGGCTCGGGGCGTGTGTCCGCATGGCGGGCTGCGTCGGCCGCGATGCATTCGGGACGTCACTCGTGTCCGGCCTGGGCCAGGCGGGGATTCGCACCGAGGACGTGGCGGCGGTGGACTGTCCCACCGGCACGGCGCTGATCACGATTGATGCGGCCGGCGCCAATACGATCGTGGTGATCTCGGGCGCGAATGCCGCCTGCGATGCGGCACTTGCGGAACAAGCCGTGTCGCGTGCCGGCGGTCCCGGTATCCTGCTGCTGCAACACGAGATCCCGGCCGAGGCGAATGCGCGCGCCATTGCGGTGGCCCGGCAACAAGGGTGGTTCGTGATTTTGAATCCTGCGCCGGCACGCAAGGTGCCGCCGGAGTTGCTGCGGCTGATCGACCTGATCGCACCGAACGAAACCGAGGCGGCGGCGATATTGGGCCGTTCGATTTCTGGGCGTGACGATGCTATTTCCGCCGCGCGGACCTTGCTGGCGATGGGCGCGCGCGCTGCCTTGCTGACGCTCGGCGGTGACGGCGCGATTTATTGCGATGGGGCGGGGGCCTGGCATTGTCCTGTGGTGCCGGTTCAGGCGGTGGATACGACGGCAGCGGGCGATGCCTATCTTGGCGCGTTTGCAGCGGCACTGGCGGAGGCGCGGCCGCTGTCGGACAGCCTGGGATTTGCCGGTGCCGCCGCGGCTCTGGCGGTGACACGGCTGGGGGCTCAGCCCTCGCTGGCGACGCGTGAGGAACTTGCAGAATTTATCAGCAAGAATGCATTGCCGGTGGTGGAGGCGCTTGCGGCTTGAGCAGATGCGAGCTGTTTAGTGGGACAAGCGCTGTCCTGGGAGGAAACATCGTCAGCCTCGATGCAGCAAAAAGGCCAGGAGATGCGATCCCCTGGCCTGATGCGATCGTCGCTGTGCCGGTGCGGTTAGCTGGCGGTTTTGTGGACCGGCTTCTTGGGCACGACGTGGTGGGTGCTGACCTTGTGCACCGCATGATGCTTCACCTTATGGGCCGGCTGGGTGGCCGCCGAAGCGGGCGAGGCAATCAGGGCAGCGGCCGGAACAAGGAAGGCAAGCGCGGCAAGCAGAGTTTTGCGCTGGGTGGACACCGAGGGCTCCATGGCAGGAGGGGGTATTGCGAGGCGGTTCATAGCCGGGGCGAGAAGTTCGCCCTAATCGACTGACATAATTGTAACTCGGCAAGCCGAGTCGGACAAGAGCTTTCGGGTACGAAATCGGCGATTCGCGGAAAAATTCGCGGGGAAATTCTAGAGCAAACACAATGCCTGTAACTCGCGCCGCAGGGCGGGCGGCAGGGCTGTTTCGCCCCGCGCGGGGGGACCCTGGACGAGGTCCGGCGGCGCGTCCTCCGGCTTCAGGTAGCGCCAGCCCTGGAACGGCCTGGTGGGGCGGGCTGCGACCGGAATGAGCTGCGGGTCGAAGATCAGCCCGGCGCAGGCGCTGTTGTCGTCCCAGTGGTCCTCGATCACGTCCAGGATGCGCTGGCGCACCAGCGTGGCGCCGTTGACCACCCAGTAGATCGAACCGCCAGCCACCACCTCATCGCGCCGGCGGGGGAAATTGCGGGTGCGATGGCGCAGTGGCGGATTGGCTTTGACGCGCTCGCTCTGGATCGTACGCAGATGGTCGATATCGCGGACACCGACGGCGAGCTTGGTGAGGTGCAGCATGGGACAGGCGACTCGGGACCTTTTTGGGCCGGGCCGGATTTTGGCAGCGGCGGGGAGGCGAGGGAAGCTCGGGCGAAGCCCGATCATGATCAGGGACGCGCGAGTCACGCGTACGCTCCATGTCATTGCCGCTCCATGTGATTGCGAGGAGCGCAGCGACGAAGCAACCGCGGTCGTGCAGGCTCACGAGCGGTCCGTGCGCATTCCCGCAGGAGATTGCTTCGTGCTTCGCCCCTCGCAATGACATCCGGGCGAGCTGTAGCGCCCTGCTCTGGTTCGGAGTACTCGGCACCGGCCCGTCTATGCTCCAAGCGATCCGCGCGGCGGCCGGACGGCATCAGCGTCTGGAGCCGGGTAACACCGTGCTCAGTACTTCCCTCGCCGTACCGATCAGCATTCCCGCCTCGTTGGGATCGCCCGACAGCGTCGCCAAGGCAAAATTCCGTGCCTGCTTCAGCGTGATATGCAGGGCCGAAGCAACCTCGGTCGGCGCACGCGCTCGAGCGTGCGTGCAACAACGCGACCGAGGTCGCTTCGCCGCCTCGCTCCTCGCAATGACATGCTGCACCGTTTGGCCTGTTACGGCCACGCCACCAGCGGCGGCAGGCTCATCAGGATCGCCTCGACATTGCCGCCGGTCTTCAGGCCAAACAGCGTGCCGCGATCGTGGATCAGGTTGAATTCGACATAGCGGCCGCGGCGCATCAATTGGTGCGCGCGCTCCTCTTCCGTCCAGGGCTCGAACATGCGGCGGCGCACGATGCGGGCGAAAGCGTCGAGGAACGCCTCGCCCACGTCGCGCACGAAGGCGAAGTCCGCTTCGACATTGCCGGTGTTGTGCTGGTCGAAGAAGATGCCGCCGGCGCCGCGCGGCTCATTGCGGTGTGGCAGGAAGAAATAGCGGTCGCACCACGCCTTGAACGTCGCGTAGTAGCCGGGATCATGCCGGTCGCAGGCCGCCCGGAACGCGGCGTGAAAATCCGCCGCGTCGGCCAGGGCTTCCGGGGTTTCCAGGCGCATCGGCGTCAGGTCGCCGCCACCGCCGAACCAGCCTTTGGTGGTGATCAGCATCCGCGTGTTGAAATGCGCGGCCGGCACGCGCGGCGAGGCCATGTGCGCCACCAGGCTGATGCCGCTGGCCCAGAAGCGCGGGTCCTCGGCGGCGCCGGGAATCTGAGCACGGAACTCCGGGCTGAACTCGCCCAGGACGGTGGAGACGTTCACCCCCACCTTCTCGAACACTTTTCCATCCCGCATCAGGCTGATCACGCCGCCGCCCCCGTCGGAGCCGTCTGGTGTTGGGCGGGTCCAGGGGGTGCGGACGAAGCGGGTGGGGGACAGGGCAGGGGGAGGGGGCGCGCCACCGTCAGCAGTGCGACTTGTCCCCTGCCCCCTACCCCCTCCCGCAAGGGGAGGGGGAGTTCCTTGCTTCGGCCCGGCCCCGACTGCCGCCTCCGCCTCAATCGCTTCAAACGTGGCGCAGAGCCGGTCGCGCAGCGCTTCGAACCAGGCGCGCGCCGGATCACGTAGTGCCTCATGCGCCACCGGTCCGGGCTTTTCCGCTGCGGCGTCCATCAAGGGGGTTGTTCCGGCCATGCGTTCAGAGTAGCCCCTCTTGGGTCACGGGTAGATAGGGGCGTGTTGCCGTGCCGCAATCGCACCCTTAAGGTGCGCCGCCGCGGTCCGGGACCGCTTCGGCAGGGTTGGAGATCGGGCAGGTCGCGGGGCCTGTCCGCGGTCAGGCGCGCCCAGCGCCGGCCGGCATAAATTGAGGGGTAGGATGTCAGACGCCGCCGCGGTGCACGGCCATGGGCTTGCCGATGAGGCTACCAAGCGGGATTTCCTGAAACTCGTGACCGGTGGCGCCGCTGCGATCGGCACGGTGGCGTTCGCCTGGCCGCTGATCGATTCCATGCACCCCGCGCGGGATGCGCTGTCCTCGGTCGAACCGGATTTTTCTCCCTTCGTCTGCGGGGCCGGCGTTACCGTGATGTGGCAGGGCAAGCCGGTGTTCGTCCGCCACCACACGAAGCAAGAGATCAAGGCTGCGCAGGGTGCGCCGCTGGCGCGGTTGATCGACCCGCAGGCCGATTCGGCGCGGGCAGAGCCGGACCGCGCGCAATGGATCGTACTGGCAGGCATCGGCACTCATCTTGGCTGCGTGCCGCCGGGCTGCAAGGCCGCCGGGCTGCGTGGTGACCGGGGCGGCTGGTGCTGCCCTTGCCATGGCAGCCAGTACGACACATCCGGGCGCGTGCGCCACGGGCCGGCCCCCGCAAATCTCGCGGTGCCGCCCTATGCGTTCGACACCGACACCAAGATCAAGATCGGCTGACGAGAGGAAATACCGCCGATGGCCGGCCAACTACACGACAGCGACTTCAAGAATCCCGTCGTCCAGTGGATCGACACGCGACTGCCGATCTTCACGATGATGCAGAAGGAATACATGGTATTCCCGACGCCGAAGAACTTTAACTACTTCTGGAACTTCGGCGCGATGGCGGTGGTGACGCTGGTCATCATGATCGTCACCGGCATCCTGCTGGCGATGAACTACCAGCCGAACACGGAACTCGCCTTCGATTCAGTCCAGCACATCATGCGCGACGTGAACTACGGGTGGATGCTGCGCTACATCCACCAGAACGGCGCCTCGATGTTCTTCATCGTGACCTACATCCATATCTTCCGCGGCCTGTACTACGGGTCCTACAAGAAGCCGCGCGAGCTGCTGTGGATGATCGGCGTCCTGATCCTGCTGCTGATGATGGCGACGGCCTTCATGGGCTACGTGCTGCCCTGGGGCCAGATGTCCTACTGGGGCGCCACCGTCATCACCAATCTGTTCTCGGCCTTCCCGGTGGTGGGGCATGGCATCGTCACCTGGCTGTGGGGCGGGTTCTCGGTCGCCAATCCGACGCTGAACCGGTTCTTCGCACTGCACTACCTGCTGCCGTTCGTGCTGGTCGCGGTGGTGGGGTTGCACGTCGCGGCGCTGCACGTCACGGGATCGAACAATCCGCTGGGCATCGATGTGAAGTCGCCGCAGGACACGGTGCCGTTCCATCCCTACTACACCGCGAAGGACAGCATCGGGCTCTGCGTGTTCCTGCTGGTGTGGGCGATCTTCGTGTTCTTCTATCCGCATGCGTTGTCGGATCCGAACAACTCGATCCCCGCCAATCCGCTGCAGACGCCCGACGACATCGTACCGGAATGGTACTTCCTGCCGTTCTACGCGATCCTGCGCTCGATCCCGAACAAGCTGGCGGGCGTGTGCCTGATGTTCGGCTCGATCCTGGTGTTGTTCGTGCTGCCGTGGCTGGACACGTCTCCCGTGCGCAGCGCGCGGTTCCGGCCGATCTACCGCAAGGTGATCTTTGTGCTGGTGCTCGCCGTGGTCGGCCTGGGCATCTGCGGCGCACACAAGCCGGAGGGCATCTGGGTGCCGCTGTCGCGCATCTGCGCGGTCTATTACTACCTGCATTTCCTGGTGATCCTGCCGCTGCTGGGCAAGCTGGAACGGCCGCTGCCGCTGCCGGAGAGTATCAGCAAGGCGGTGTTGCGCCGCGGAGGAGGGCCGTTGCCGCAAGCTGCAACGGCAAAGCCGATGGAGAAGGCCTGATGCGCGCGGTCGCTTCGTATGTCGCCGCTGCCCTACTGCTGGGCAGCATGGCCGCTGTCCCAGGGCAGGCACAGGAGGCACCGACTCCGCCGCATCAGGAATGGAGCTGGCAAGGCCTGTTCGGCACCTACAACCTCGCCGACGCGCAACGTGGGTTCCAGGTTTACAAGGACGTTTGCTCCACGTGCCATTCGATGAACGACCTGCATTACCGCGACCTGGCGGGGATCGGGCTGTCGGAGGATCAGATCAAGGCGATTGCCGCCTCGGTGACGGTGCCGCAGGGGCTGGACGACCAGGGGAACCCGAAAGATGGCCCAGGTCAGCCGGCCAGCATGTTCCGCGCGCCGTTCGCCAATCCGGAAGCCGCGAAGGCCGCGTTGAAAGTGGCGCCGCCCGACCTTTCGAACATCATCAACGCGCGGGAAGGCGGGCCGGACTACGTCTACGCGATCCTGAACGGGTTCTCCAATCCACCACCCGACTTCAAGCTGGCGGAAGGGTCGAACTACAACGAGTATTTCCCTGGCCACCAGATCGCCATGCCGCAGCCGCTGCACGGCGGCGACGTGACGTTCGCCGATGGTGCACCGAACAGTATCTCGGCCGAGGCGCATGACGTGGTGACGTTCCTGGCCTGGGCGGCGGATCCCAACATGGTGCAGCGCAAGCAGATCGGCTGGCGCGTCGTCTTGTTCCTGGTGGTGATGGCCGGGTTGACCTATGCGGTAAAGCGCAAGGTGTGGTCGGACGTGGAGCACTAAGAGGCGCCCGAAACCTCTCCCGCCTCGCGGGAGAGGTTTTTGCATTTGGAGAATCACCCGATGCCCGATCAACCAGCCGTCGAGCCAGTCGTCGGCATTATCGGCGGCTCGGGTCTGTATGACATCGCAGGCCTCGAGGACACCGTCTGGCAGCAGGTGGAAACCCCCTGGGGCACGCCCTCCGACGCGCTGCTGTTCGGCCGGCTGGAGGGGGTGCGCTGCGTGTTCCTGCCACGGCACGGGCGCGGCCATCCGCTGTCACCCACGCATCTGAACTACCGGGCCAACATCGATGCCCTGAAGCGCTCCGGCGTCACGGACGTGATTTCGCTGTCAGCCGTCGGCAGCCTGCGCGAGGATCTGCCGCCGGGCCATTTCGTCATCATAGATCAGTTCATCGACCGCAGCTTCGCCCGCGAGAAGAGTTTCTTCGGCGAGGGCGTGGTGGCGCATGTCTCGATGGCGCATCCGGTGTGCCCGCGTCTGGGCGATGCCCTGGAAGCCGCGTGCCGGGGCCTGTCGCTGCCGGTGACGCGCGGTGGGACGTATCTGGTGATGGAAGGACCGCAGTTCTCCACCAAGGCCGAAAGCGAGCTGTATCGATCCTGGGGCTGCAGCGTGATCGGCATGACCAACATGCCGGAAGCGAAGCTGGCGCGAGAGGCGGAGCTTTGTTACGCGACCGTCGCCATGGTGACGGACTACGACTGCTGGCACCCGGACCATGACCACGTCACGGTCGAGGCGGTGGTGAAGGTATTGCTCGACAATGCAGAGCATGCGCGGGGCGTCGTCCGCTCCGTGGTGCCGGAAATCGGGCGCCGGCGCGCATTGTGCCGCGGCGGCTGTGACCGGGCGCTGGACAATGCGGTGATCACCGCGACGCACATGCGAGATCCGGCGCTGGTGGCGAAGCTGGATGCAGTGGCGGGGCGGGTACTGCGCTGAACGCCTGACGTCCGGCTGGCACTGGTTCCGGTCAGTGCGCCAGCGCACAGCAATTGGCTTGCCGCTGCGCTTCGCGTTGGCATTTGCCTGATCGACTGAGCACTATTCGAACAGGGCAATCGGGTGAAGCAAGGGTGCGTTACACCGGCCGCCAGTGCTGCCCGATCGG
>Ga0335074_10004894_pt1 | contig 18504 bp, 17 predicted proteins | sample Lox_Sample_23_FD_206715 | JGI IMG/M metagenome (GOLD analysis project Ga0335074, IMG submission 206715) | Soil microbial communities from Loxahatchee National Wildlife Refuge, Florida, United States - Lox_Sample_2.3 | ecosystem: Environmental > Terrestrial > Soil > Wetlands | place: USA... | reverse complement strand
GCTAGGCTCACGAGCAATCTCTGCACACGCGCGAAACCGGGAATCCACACGCCGCCCAAACGCCGTCGCCCTTCGGGCACCCTTAAGACGCCGTTGCCGAGCCCCCGGGATGCCGGCCGGCCCGTTGCGGCAGCACGAGGAGGCAGCCGATGATGAAAACGCCGATGACCGCCGAGGCGATCGGACGGCTCAAGGCGAGCCCGCCATCATGGATCGGTTTGTCGAGGAAATCGCCGACCGTGGCGCCGAGCGGCCGCGTCAGGATGAAGGCCGTCCAGAACAGCAAGACATGCGATACCCGCGTCCAGAAATAAGCCACCCCAACGATGATGAGCGCCGCAGCGAAAACGATGGCGCCCCCCTCGTAACCGAGGCCGCGTGAATCGGCCATCCAATCGCCGAGCGCCGTACCCAAGGTCTGCGAGAAAGTGATGGCCGCCCAATAGAAGCCTTCGACCTTGGGCCCGTCGACGGTGTCGACCGAGATCGAGCCGAGCGACCAGTACCAGAGGCAAAGCACCGAGACGAGGCAGAGCAGCAGGATCGACGATCCGCCGGCATAGCCGATGCCCAAGGAGCGATCGGCGAAATCCGCCATCGTCGTGCCGGCCGTGGTCGAGGCGATGATGGTCGCCCAGTAAAGCCACGGGCGAAACTGCTTCGCGGCAACCTGAAACGCGACCAGCACCAGAAAGGCCGACAGGAAGATCGCCGTGCCGGTGAGATAGCCGAGATTCATCGTCATCGTGACGGTATCGCCGCCGGTCTCACCCAAGGTCGTTGCGGCGATCTTGATGATCCAGAAAACCAGCGTGACTTCGGGGACCTTGCTCAAATGTTCTTGGGAGACGCGTGTCATACCACCTCCAACGCAACCGACACCTTCCTCCGGCCCCCAATATTGGCGCGGCGGGCGCGAACGAAAACCCCCCGGCGCCATCCGCCGCAGCGACGGCTTCCGACCCGATAACGCACCGGGAAGACGCTCGGCCCCGATTTCCTTAAGTCGGATTCTGCGGTAAGACGCCGCAGCGCAACCGGTGGAGAGGCGCGCATGGCCTGGGATCCGACGCTCTATCTCAAATTCGGCGATGAGCGGCTCCGGCCGGGATTCGAGCTGCTGGCGCGCATCGGCGAGCTGCCGCCGGGGCCGCTCGTCGAGCTCGGCTGCGGCACCGGCGTCCACGCCCGCGCCATCGCCGCGCGCTGGCCCGAGCGTAGGCTCACCGCGATCGACCGCTCGCGCGAGATGCTGGCGAAGGCGGCGGCCGAGCCCTCGCCCATCCGCTGGCTCGAAGCCGATATCGCCTCGTGGTCGGCGCCGGAGCCGGCCGCGCTCATCTTCTCCAACGCGACCTTGCAATGGCTCGGCGGCCACGCGCAGCTCTTCCCGCATCTGATGCGCCAGCTTGCGCCGGGGGGCGTGCTCGCGGTGCAGATGCCACGCAATTTCGACCAGCCTTCGCATGCGCTGATGCGCGAGACCGCCCGCGAAGGCAGCTGGTCGGCGAAGCTCGTGCCGGTGGTCGGCGGCGCCACGGTGCTGCGCGAGGAGCCGGTGGCGCCGCCGGAATGGTACTACGATTTGCTGGCGCCGCAGGCGCCGGACGGCCTCGATCTCTGGGAGACCGACTATCTGCACGTGCTCGCGGGCGAGGATCCCGTGCTGCAATGGGTGAGCGCGACCGCGCTGCGCCCGGTGATCGAAGCGCTTGACGGCAGCGAGCGCGCCGATTTCCTCGCCGCTTACGGCGCCAAGCTGCGCCAGGCTTATCCGCGCCGCGCCGATGGCAAGACGCTGCTGCCCTTCCGCCGCCTGTTTCTCGTCGTGCGGGCTCGCTCGGGAGCATGACATGCATCACTGGCTGCTGAAATCCGAGCCCTCGGCCTATTCCTGGGAGCAACTCGTCAAGGACGGCCGCACCGAATGGAGCGGCGTGCGCAACTTCCAGGCGGCGAAGAATCTGAAGACCATGAAAGTCGGCGACCGCGCCTTCTTCTATCACTCGGGCGAAGGCCCGCAGATCGTCGGCATCGCCGAGATCGTCAAGGAGGCTTATCCCGATCCCAGCGACAAGGAAGGCCGCTTCGTCATGGTCGATGTGAAGCCGGTCGAGCCGGTGAAAACGCCGGTGAGCCTCGCCGCGATCAAGGCGGAGAAGGCGCTCGCCGATTTCGCGCTGGTGCGGCAGTCCAGGCTTTCAGTCGTGCCGGTTTCGGCGGAGGAATGGCGCCTCATCTGCAAAATGGCGGGCGTGAAGCCGTGACGCAGCGGCGCCTTTGCCGCGTCGAGGAGATTCCCGACGGCGGCGGGCGCGGTTTCCGCTTCGGCTCGGGTCCCGACCTGGCCGCGGTCTTCGTCGTGAAGCGCGCCGGCGCGCTCTATGCCTATGTGAATTCCTGTCCGCATCTCGGCACGCCGCTCGACTTTCTGCCCGACCGCTTTTTCGATCGCGACGGGCGACATCTCCTGTGCAGCACGCATGGCGCGCGTTTTCGCATCGACGACGGTTATTGCGTCGACGGGCCGTGCGCCGGCAGGCGCCTCCGCGCGGCACTGATCCGTGTCGAAGCCGGCGATATCCTGCTCGGCGACTAACTCGGCGACTAAGGAGCGAGAGCGATGCTGGAGCTGCGTCCCAATTGCGAATGCTGCGATCGCGACCTGCCGCCGGCCTCGGGCGAGGCGATGATCTGCTCCTTCGAATGCACCTTCTGCCGCGGCTGCGCCGAAGGCGTGTTGCACGGAAGCTGCCCCAATTGCGGCGGCGAGCTGGTGCGCCGGCCGGTGCGGCCGGAGACGATGCTCGCGAAGTCTCCAGCCTCGACACACCGTAAGGTAAAGAAGCTGGGCTGCGCCCCCGCCGCGTAGACTCCCCCGTAAACCAATCCTTAGGCGTCCTCCCCTACGCTTGCACCGCACCTGGCGCGTGTGGCGCGGCCGGCTGCGCGGAGGACGAGAACTCATGGCCGTCAAGACAATGGTGCCGGTGGAGGACCCTTTCCTCAATCTGCGCCAGACTTTCCGTGAGGAATCGGAAGAGCGCCTCGGCCAGATGGACCGGCTGATCGAGACCGTGCTCGAGGGCGCAACGCCGCTGCCGGCGGCGCTGTCGCAGCTCCGTCGCGACACCCATACCCTGAAAGGCATGGGCGAAGCCTCGGGCTTTCCGCTGGTCTCGCTGGTGGCGCACCGCCTCGAGAACTACATCGACGACATGGACATGGCCCATGGCGAGGCGGCGCTCGCCGATATCCGCGCGCATGTCGACGCCATGGCGCAGTCGATGGAGCATCCGGGGGCGAGCGATTCGGCGATCGCCACCGTGCTGCGCGCGCTGCCGATGCCGCGCGCCTTCAATCCCGACGAGATCGAGCTGCGCAATGTCGAGGTGCTGCTCGTGACCTCGTCGCGCGTGGTCGGGCGCCTGGTCGCCCGCGAGCTCGCCGCCTGCGGTATCCGCGCCATCCTGACGCAATCGGCGACCGAGGCCTTCACGCTCGCCATCCGCATGAAGCCCAACCTCATCATCACCTCGGCGACGATGGCGGAGCTGCCCGGCACCGATCTCGCCCGCGCGCTCGCCGCCATGGCGACGACGCACAGCATCCCGGTGGCGATCCTCACCAGCCTCGATGAAGGCGAATTGGCGAAGCGCCACCTGCCCGCCGGCATCCCCACCATCCACACCGGCGCCTCGCTCAGCGGCGACCTCGCCGCGGTGATCACGCGCTACGGGATTGGCTGAGGCGCTGCGCCGCTACGGGTAAGGTTGCGCTGGCTAGACGCTGGCTAGATAAGTACCGCCTATTTCACTCCATACCCCACCTCACCCCACCCCTCTCCGCCCCTCAGGGGCGGAGAGGGGTGGACCCGCTGCGTTAGCAGCGGGAGGGTGAGGTGGGGTGTCGACGGTCTCGCGCGCTGACGCAGGCATTTCTCGTCATTGCTGCTCTTCTGCCCTACACCGCTTCCGGCCGCGTCAACGCCGCTTCGAACTGCTCCACCGCCCAGTCCACGTCGCTGCGCGTGATCACCAGGGGCGGGCTGACGCGGATGGTGTGGTCATGCGTGTCTTTGCACAGCACGCCGCGACGGCGCAGCGCCTCGCAATAGCGCCGCGCCCCGCCGGCTTCCTTGTGCAGCTCGACCGCCATCATCAAGCCGCGGCCGCGCACCTCTTTCACCGCAGGGCTGTCGATGCGGCGGAGACCCGCAAGGAAACGCGCGCCCATCGCCTCGGCGTTCTCGATCATGCCTTCTTCGAGCAGGACCTGGAGCGCGGCGCGCGCCACCGCGCAGGCGAGCGGGTTGCCGCCGAAGGTGCTGCCATGCTCGCCCGGCTTCAGCACGCCGAGGATCTCGTCGGTCGATAGCACCGCCGAGACCGGATAGAAGCCGCCGGACAGCGCCTTGCCGATCAAGGTGAGATCGGCCTCGATGCCCTCATGCTCTTCCGCGAGCAGCCGGCCGGTGCGGCCGAGCCCGGTCTGAATCTCGTCGAGAATCAGAATGATGTTGTGGCGCGTGCAGATCTCGCGCACCGCTTTGAAATAGCCCTGGGGCGGGATGATCACGCCCGCTTCGCCCTGAATCGGCTCGACCAGAAAGGCCACCGTGTTGGGCGTGATCGCCGCCTCGAGCGCGGCCGCATCGCCGAAGGGCACGATGCGGAATCCCGGGGTGAACGGGCCAAAACCGTCGCGCGCCGTGGCATCGGTGCTGAAGCCGACAATGGTCAGCGTGCGGCCATGGAAGTTGTTGGCGCAGACGATGATCTCGGCACGCTCTTTGGGAACGCCTTTCACCGCGTAACCCCATTTGCGCACCACCTTGATCGCGCTTTCGACCGCTTCGGCGCCCGAGTTCATCGGCAGAACCCGGTGCGAGCGCGTCGCGGCGCAGAGCTCTTTGTAGAACAGCGGCAGCTGATCGTTCATGAAGGCGCGCGAGGTGATGGCGAGCCGCGCTGCCTGCTCGGTCAGCGCGGCGAGGATGCGCGGATGGCAATGCCCCTGATTGACCGCGGAATAGGCCGAAAGGCAATCGAGATAGCGCCGGCCATCGACGTCCCAGACCCAGACGCCGAGGCCGCGGCTGAGCACGACATCGAACGGCTTGTAATTGCGCGCACCGAATTCCTGCTCGAGGGCGAGATAGAGGTCACGCGCCGGCGGGGTATCGCTGACGATCATCGGATCGGCTGTCATGGTCATGGCGGACCTCTCTGAGTTATCCGGCGGCACGGCGCAGCGCGCCGGCAGCGCTGCTGCGGCGGTCAAGACGCAGCGTCATGCAATAGGCGCCGCCGCCGGAGAGGATGAACGGGCGGAGATCGACCTCGTCGACGCGATAACCGCGCTCCGCCAGCCGGGCCACAAGCCGCGGCGAGGCGCTCGCCATCACCAGGCGATCATCGATATTGACGGCGTTGACGTTGAAGCGCTCGGCGTCCTCGTCCGTCGCTTCGATCAGGCCTTGAGGCGCGACGCTGTCGCGGATCGCCGCAAGCGCGGCCGGCGAAAACGCCGGCGGGTAATAAAGGATCTCGCCGCCGCTCAGCGGACAGAAGCAGACATCGAGATGATAGAAGCGCGGCGAGACGAGCTCGAGCGCCGTCACCTCCCGGCCGAAGAAGGCGGCGACTTCGTCCGCAGCTTGCCGTGTCGAACGTTGGCCATAACCGGCCCAGAACCGCCCGCGGGTCGCATCCCAGAGGCAGTCGCCTGCCCCTTCCTGAAAGCAGCGTGCCGGGAATTGCGCGACCTCGTCGAAGAAGCCGCGCCGCATGAGGGCGTGGAACTGGTCTCTGAAATGCTGCTCTTCGCCCTGCCGTTCGGGATGGCGGAAGCGCGCGACCAGCACGGCGCCGTCGAGCACCACCGCCGCATTGGCGGGAAACACCATATCCGGCAGGCCGGCGACGCCCGGCATGATCTCGAGCCGCGCTCCTGCCGCGCGCAGCGCCGCGGCGAGCGCGCGGAAGCTCCGCCGCGCGGCGGCGCGATGACCCGCCGGATCCGCCGCCCAGGCGGCCGGCGCCATCCACGGATTGATCGTGTACGACACCTCGAAATGCGCGGGGTCGGTCAGCAGCAGCACAGGCGTCGACGACACGGGAATTCTCCGCAACCAGGTACACATTGATTATCGGCGCGCAGCGCGCCAGCAAAAAGCTAGCATCCTTGACAAATTGCTTCGGAATTCCGACATTTCGACAACTAATATTAGCAGTTTGCCGAGGCGCCCATGGACGATACCGATCGCCGGCTGATCGCGCTGTTGCGCGACAACGCCCGGCTGCCGGTGGCAACGCTGGCCCAGCTCCTCAAGGTTTCGCGCGGCACGGTGCAGAATCGCATCGACCGGCTGATCGCCGAGGGCGTCATCGGCGGCTTTACCGTGCGGCTCAAGCCGGAAGCGGAGCCGCAACGCGTGCGCGCCATCACCACGGTGGCGGTCGAGGGCGAGCACGCCACTGCCGTGATCAAGGCGCTGCGCGGGATTCCGGAAGTGCAGGCGCTGCACACCACCAATGGCCGCTGGGACATCGTCGTCGAGCTCGGCGTCGACAGCCTCGAAGCCTTCGATCAGGCGCTGCAACGCATCCGCCTCATCAAGGGCATCGCCAATTCCGAGACCAGCCTGCTGCTCTCGACACACAAGATCTGACGGCGGCCCATCGAGCGCGCCGGTGGAAAAGCGCTACGAGATGCTTCTGAGGAGAGCGACGCCGAGAATGGCCGCGCCGATGACCACGATCATGCCGAAGGTCAGTCGCGCATAGTAGACCCAGTCGAAGGACCGGCGGCGCGGCGCAGCACGCTCGGCGCCGCCGCGCTTCTCGAAATCGCGCGTTTGGTTGGCAGGCGGTGCCACCGACGCTTTGATGCGGCGCTCCTCGGGTCGCGGCGCGCTGCGGGTCGTTTTGCCGTTCTCGTATTTGAAGATCGGCCATTCCCGATATTCGCCGTCTCCCTCGGACACGGCGATGACGCGCACCGCCATCAGCGTCTTGAAGGTGTTGACGAGGTACTCCGCTTCCTGCACCGCCAGCGATTGATCGTCGAAGATCGAATCGATCAGCCACCGCCCTTCCGCATATTTGCGGACCTCGAAGGTGACGCCGCGTCGCGCGCTCACGACGGGTACTCCTCGTCGCTGCAGCGGACTTCGCGAAAACTGGCGGCGCCAAAGATGGCATCGATGGCGCCGGTATCATCCGACAAGGGCATCAGAATGCTGCGATAGAGGAACGCGCTGTCGCCCTGCGCGATCGAGCCGCCGACGCCGATCGGCACCCTCCTGTCGAGGACGCGCGCGATATAGGATGTCGCCTCGCGCAGCACCGTGTGCTCGATGCAATCGGCCAGCGGCCGACCGGTGAAAACCGTCCCGGCGGGATGGCAGAGATTGCACCCGACATGGACGAAGTGCGAGCGCTCGAGCGGCGTCTTGAGGCCGATGAGGAGGCAATTGTGCCAATCATCGCCCAGCGACGCGGGATCGATATCGGCCGACCGCGGGAAAGCCCGGCCTCCCAGGATGTCTCGCCAATGATGCAGCGCGCGCATGGTGAGGCGCTTGTCGCGGTCGAGCGGTTGCACCGGACCCCCCAAATAATCACTAAAGTAGTGGAGGGCGGTTAATTTTCCTTTACTTCGCGCGATCCCGAAACGTTTGTTGAATTGATCCCGCGCTCAATTGCCACGCAGGCGATGCCCGGGCGCGGCCGACGATGACCGCGATCAGACGACGCGGAAATTCTTGAACTGCCAGGGATCGGCCTCGTCCAGATCCTCGGGGAAGAGCCGGCCGCGGTCCTGGAGCGGTGTCCAGTCGCTATAGGCGCCGACGATGCTGCCGAGATAAGGCCGCATGATCTCCATGCAGCGTGCGAAATCCATCTCGTCCGCTTCGACGACCCCGGCCCGCGGATTTTCGAGCGCCCAGACCACGCCCGCCAGCACCGCCACCGTCACCTGCAGGCTGGTGGCATTGTTGTAGGGAGCGAGCTTGCGCGCCTCGTCGATCGAGAGCCGCGAGCCGTACCAATAGGCGCCTTTGGCATGGCCCATCAGCAGCACGCCGAGCTCGTCGATGCCCTCGCTGATCTCGTCGACGATGAGCCGCTTGTTCGGCTGGAGATGCCAGTTCTTGCCGGCAAGCTCGTGCACCGAGAGCACGGCGCCGTCACAGGGGTGATAGGCGTAGTGCACGGTCGGGCGGTAGCGCAGACGGTCGCCGTCGCGCACCGTGAAATAATCCGCGATCGAGATCGCCTCGTTGTGGGTGATGAGGAAGCCGTGGAATGGCCCTTCCAGCGGCGTCCAGGTCCTGACCCGCGTCGAAGCGCCCGGGCGCAGCAGATAGATCGCGCAATCCGGGCCGAATTCATGGCGCCTTCCATCGGCCGGGAGATGCCGCTCATGGCTGCCCCAGCCGAGCTCGGCGGGCTGTTGCCCCTCGCCGACGAAACCGTCGATTGACCAGGTGTTGATGAACTCGCCGCGCCGCTTCGGCTTGAGCGACATTTGGGTATCGCGCTCGGCGATGTGGATCACCTTGACGCCGAGCCGCGCCGCGAGCGCCGCCCATTCGGCGCGGCTTCTCGGCGTCGTCGCCGTGACGCCTGTATCCGCCGCGATGTTGAGCAGCGCCTCCTTGAGCAGGTGCGAAACCAGGCCGGGATTGGCGCCGTGGGTCAGCACCGCCGTCGGCGCCCCGTTCTGACGCAGTTTGAGCGCGCTCTCGCGTAGCGCATAGTTGGAGCGCAGGGAAGGCGACAGCGAAGGATCGGTGTAGCCGCCCGGCCAAGGCTCGATGCAGGTGTCGAGATAGAGCGCGCCCCGGCGCCGGCACAGCTCGAACAGGGCGACGCTCGATACCTCGACCGAGACATTGACCAGAAAATCGCCGGCGCCCAGCAGCGGCTCCAGCACGCGCGCATAGTTGTCGCGCGTCAGCGGCTCGAGGATGAAACGAATGCCGAGCGCCTTTGCCTCGTCGTGACCGCGCTCTTCGGCGGTAACGATGGTGATTTGTGACGGATCGATGGCGATGTGCCGGAGCAGCAGCGGCAAGGCGCCCTGTCCGATGCTGCCGAAGCCGACGATGACCATGCGGCCGGAAAAGGTCGCGTGCTTCTGATCGAGAGGCATGGCGGGAACCCAAAGCGAGGTGGCGGGAGAGCGGCGAACGCGTAAGCGCCGCGCTGCGGCTTGTCAAGCAGAAGATGCGGGCAAATCTTCTCCACGCGCGCCCGCGCCCGTGCTAAGGAGCCTTGGCGGCAGCGGGAGAGGTTTCGACGATGGCGGACTTTGCGGCGTTGGTTTTCGATCTCGGTGGCGTGATCGTGCCGCATGACAACGACGTGCTCTATCGCGTTTTGGCGGCGCGCTGCCGCCCGGCATCGCCGCCCGAAACCGTCGCCGCCGCGGCGCGCGATCCGCGCTACGAGCAGGGCAAGCTGCCGATCTCGCATCTCCATGAGCGGCTGCGCCAGGAGGCAGGCTATGCCGCGGGCTGGGACGAGTTCTGCGCCCAATGGTGCTGCCATCTCGGCATCGATGTGGCGATGCTCGACTATGTCGAGCGCCTCGCCGCCGCGCGCCGCGTCCTGATCTTTTCCAACACCAACCGCGAGCACTGGGATCACCTGGTGCGGCTGAGCCACGGCCGGCTCGGCGGTCTTGAAGCCCATCTGAGCTATGAGATGGGCGACGCCAAGCCGGCGCTGAGCGCGTTCCGCCTGCTCGCCGACCGCGCCGCGATCGATCCCGCGCGCTCGCTCTTCATCGACGACAAGCCCGAAAACGTCGCCGGGGCGCGACAAGCCGGCTTCGCCGCCGAGGTGTTCACGGATCAGGCAAGCTTCGAGCGCTATCTCGCGGCGGCGGAAGGCGACGGACCATCGAGGCAATGAGGTCGTGACCTCGACCTCGTCGTCGCGGCGAGGCGCTACTCCGCCGAAGCGGGGGAGCGGTCGAGGGCGGCGCGGACGCGCTGCGCCAGGTCGATGGAGCGGTAGGGCTTGCGCAAGAGGTCGGCGCGATGCGCCGGCCATTCCTTTTCGACCAGCCGCGTCGTGTAGCCCGAGGTGAACAGGACGCGCTGATCCAGCCGGCGCTCCAGCGCGGCTTTGGCGAGGTCGACGCCATTGAGCGCGCCGGGCATCACCACATCGGTGAAGAGGAGGTCGATGCCCTCCGTCGCCTCGATGACGCCGAGCGCGCTGTCGCCATTCGCCGCTTCGAGCACGCGATAGCCGAGCTCGCGCAGCACCGAGACCGCGAAATCGCGGACGCCGTGATCGTCCTCGACCACCAGCACCGTTTCGGTGCCGCGGTATTGCTGCGCGCGCGCCGGCGCCATGCCGGCGGTGACGCCGGCGCCTTCGGCGCGCGGCAGGTAGAGCCGTACCGTGGTGCCGGCACCGAGGCGGCTCTCGATCCGCACATGGCCGGAGGATTGCTTGACGAAGCCATAGACCTGGGCGAGGCCGAGGCCGGTGCCCTTGCCGACCTCCTTGGTCGTGAAGAACGGCTCGAAGACATGCGCCAAAACGTCTTCCGACATGCCCTGTCCGGTGTCGGAGACGGCGAGGATCGCATAGGAGCCGGGCGCCAGATCGCCCTCCGCCGCGCTGACCACGGCGTTGCCGGTCTCGATCGTGATCCGGCCGGTGTGGCGGATGGCGTCGCGCGCGTTGAGGATCAGATTGAGCAGCGCCGTCTCGATCTGGTTGGGATCGGCGAGGGCCGGCCACAGCTCGGCGGCAAGCTGCTTGCGGATCTCGATATGCTCGCCGACGGTACGATGCAGCAGATCGTCCATGCCGATGACGATCTGGTTGAAGTCGATCGATTGCGGCCGCAATTGCTGCCGGCGCGAGAAGGTGAGCAGCTGCTGCGTCAGCTTCTCGGCGCGGCTCGCCGCCAGCGCCGCCGAATTGACCAGGCGCAAAAGCCGCGGCCGGTCGCCGATCTTGGTCTCGAGCAGCTCGAGATTGCCGGCGATGACGGTGAGCATGTTGTTGAAGTCATGCGCGATGCCGCCGGTAAGCTGGCCCACCGCTTCCATCTTCTGCGACTGGCGCAGCGCATCCTCGATGCGCCGGCGCTCGGTCGTCTCGCGCAGGAAGCCGATGCCGCCGATGACCTCGCGGCCGCGGCTGTAGAGCGGCGCGAAATAGGCTTCGAAGAAGCCCTCGCGCCCGGTCTCGGCGATGCTGTAGCGCTGGTCGTCGAGCGAGCTCTCGCTGCCTTCGAGCGTGCCGCGCATCGCCGTCTCGCCGGGCGTGCCGAGGGCGAAGGCGAGCACCTTGAAGATGCGTTGACCGAGCACCTGCTCGGCGCTCATGCCGGTGATGCGCTCGATGCCGGGATTCCACAGCGTGACGCGGAATTCCCGGTCGAACACGACGATGCCTTCGGTGCTGCTCTTGATCAGGAATTCGGAGAATTCCTTCTCCCGCCGCAGCGCCTCCTCGGCGAGCTTGTTGGAGGTGACGTCGAGATGCATCACCACCGCGCCGCCGGCACGGCCGACCGCGAGCGGCGCGGCGATGAGCCGGTACCAGCGGCGGAACGCGCCCTGCTCGCAGGGATGGTCGATGCTGAATTGCTGCTGGCGGCCGGCGAGCACGAGCGAGAGCCCGTCGACGACCGCCTTGCCGACCTCGCCCCAGGAGGTGGCGTTGCAGAAGTCGAAATAGCTGCCGCCGACCGGGGCCGGCGCGTCGACGCCGCTCGCCGCGGCGAAGTCGTGCCAGCTGCGGCTCACCGAGAGGATGCGCCCCTCGCGGTCGAGCAGCGCCACATGCGCCGGCAGCGCATCGAGGATCTCCGCCTGCCGCTCGGCGAGCTGGCGCAACTCGCGCTCGCGCTCGCGCAGCCGCTCCTCGGCATGCTTGCGCTGCGTCGTGTCGCGCAGGATCGCGATCCAATGCGTGTACCAGCCATTGGCATCGGCCACCGGCGCCACGTCGATTTCGGCCCAGAACTCGCTGCCGTCCTTGCGGTAGTTGAGCATCTCGACGCGCAGCGGCTCCCAGCGCGCCGCCGCCGCCGCGAGCCGCTCGACCGCCAGCGGATCGGTCGCCGGGCCGTGCAGGAAATTGGGCGAGCGCCCCAGCACCTCCTCCGGCTCGTAGAGCGTCAGCTGGGTGAAGGAGCGGTTGACATAGACGAGACGCGGCGTTCCGGCAGGCCCCGAGGCCGCCTCGGCGATCATCACCGCGTCATTGGCGTTGAGCACCACCGATTGCAGCAGCGCGATGCGCTCTTCGGCGCGCTTCCTCGCCAGCAGGTCGCGGACCTTGCCCGAGAGGCTGTGGATCGTCTCCGCCACCTCGCTCATGTCGCGGAGCGGGCGGCGGAAGAAGAAGGCGAGGCCGAATTTCGCCCCGGCATTCTCGAACGGCACGCAGAGCAGGCTGGTGAAGCCGTTCTCCAGCGCCGCCTGGGTGGAGGGGTAGCGGCTGAAATCAAGAGCGGAGAGATCGGTCACGGCCATCAACCGCTGGTGCATGACCGAAGCGCCGGCGATCGAGTTGTCCTCGCGCATCGACAACCGCCGGATGAACTGGACATAGCTTTCGGCGCCGCTTCCCGGCGCCACGTATTCCGCCTCGAGCTCGCAATAGGTGGCATGGGGGGCGGTGCCGTAGGCGAGCGCGCAATCGGCGGCGACATGCTCGGCGATGAGATGCAGGCAGGCGCGCATCGCGGCCTTGAAATCGGCGGCGGCGAGCGCCGCTTCGGTGAGGTCGCCGAGGAGCTTGAGGCGCGCTTCGGCGAGGCAGCGCGCATCGCGCTCGGCGGCAAGGCGCCGTTCCGCCTCGCGCCGCTCGATCTCGCCGACCAGCATCGCGGCGAGCCCTTCCAGATGCTCGCGCGCCGCCGTGCCGATATCGGGCCGCGGCATGTGGTCGATGACCGAGAGCGCGCCGATGCAGGAGCCGTCGGCGCCGATCAGCGGCGCGCCGGCATAGAACAGGATGGCGCCCGCCCGCACCGCCGGGCTGTCGGCGAAACGCGCATCGAGCCGCGCATCCGCGATCACCAGCGCCGTTTCTTCGCAGACGGTGTGGTCCCAGAACTCCTGGGCGAACGGGATTTCGTCGCCATCGGCGCCGGCGCGGGCGATGACCCGGTGGCGGTTGGCGACCGCGACGGTCACCAGCGCCATCGGCGTGCCGAAGAGCAGCTGCGCCAGCCGCGCGATGCGATCGAACGCCGCTTCCGGCTCGTGCTCGAGGCCGTCGATGCGATCAGGCGCGCCGACCCGCGCCGCTTCGTTCTGTCTGACCGTCGCCGCCGTCATCGACGCGCTCGCGCCTCCTCCGCTCGCGATCGCTGCCGCCCCCATCGGGCGTGGCCTCGAGGCGCGCCGCTTCGCGCCGCGACAAAGTGCTGAAGTCCTCGGGCCTTCGGCGTGGTGCCCCGGAATGTCGCGGAGGGGCGGAAATACTGCGCGAGCTTACGTCCCCCTCGCGCTCTGGTGGAAGCCACACTTCCGGACAATAGCAGCGCCCCGGGCCGCACGCCACGCGTGCATCGCCGGGGATATGCAACGTAGAGTTTTAGACGAATGCGCGTCATTTTGCGGCGCGGCGACAGTAGCCCGGTTTGGCGACCGCTGCAAAAACCAATGCGCAGCATTTGAGCGAACAGTCAGAAATTGACAAATCTGATATGCCAGATACATTAATCTGGCATATCAGAAACAAGACAAGCCGGCGAGGAGGCAGGGCACCGTGGCGACACCGCGATTGGACGTAAAGCCGATCGACACGCAATCAAGCTTCCGCACGCAGGCCTATCACGCCCTGAAGCAGGCGATCACCTCGGTCAACATCTACGCCCAGCCGCACGAGATCCGCCTCGACGAGCGGCAGTTGTCGCAGGATCTCGGCGTCTCGCGCACGCCGATCCGCGAGGCGATGACGCTCCTGGAGCAGGAGGGCTTTGTCAAGACGCTGCCGCGGCGCGGCATTTTCGTCGTGCGCAAGACCAAGCGCGAGATCATCGAGATGATCGAGGTCTGGGCGGCGCTGGAGAGCCTCGCCGCGCGGCTCATCACGCTCCACGCCGGCGACGCGGAGATCGCCGCGCTGCGCCATCTCTTCGACGAATTCCAGGGCGAAGGGCATTCGCCCGAGGGCCATCTCGACGAATATTCGGACGCGAATATCCGCTTCCACCAATCGATCATCCGGATGAGCGGCAATCAGTGCATCGCCGACATGACCGAGAATCTGTTCATTCACGTCCGCGCCATCCGCCAGATGACCATCGGCCAGGACAACCGTGCCGCGCGCTCCATCGTCGATCATTTCAAGATCATCGAGGCGCTCGAGCGCCGCGAGACCGAGCTCGCCGAAATGCTCGCCCGCCAGCACACGCTCGACCTCGCCCGGCACGTCGAGAAGCACTGCAATTTCCTGAGCTGAGCGGCCGAACAATCAGACGATTCCGAGGGAGGACAGCCCGGATGACGCAAGCGACGACGCTTAAAGAGCAAGCGGCGGGCAAGGCCGATGAGACGCAGGAGCTGACCGACGGCTTCCACCTCGTCATCGACGCCCTGAAGCTCAACGGCCTCACCACGATCTACGGCGTGCCCGGCATCCCGATCACGGATTTCGGCCGCATGGCGCAGGCCGCGGGCATCCGCGTGCTCTCGTTCCGGCACGAGCAGAATGCCGGCTATGCCGCCGCCATTGCCGGCTTCCTCACCAAGAAGCCGGGCATCTGCCTCACCGTGTCCGCGCCCGGCTTCCTCAACGGTCTGACGGCGCTTGCCCATGCCACGACCAACTGCTTCCCGATGATCCTGATCTCGGGCTCGTCCGAACGCGAGATCGTCGATCTGCAGCAGGGCGATTACGAAGAGATGGACCAGCTCGCCGTTGCCAAGCCGCTGTGCAAGGCGGCGTTTCGCGTGCTGCATGCCGCCGATATCGGCATCGGCCTCGCGCGCGCGATCCGCGCGGCCGTTTCGGGCCGGCCGGGCGGCGTCTATCTCGACCTGCCGGCCAAGCTGTTCGGCCAGGTCATGACGGCCGAGGCCGGCCGGAAGTCGCTGGTCAAGGTCATCGATGCGGCGCCGGCCCAGCTCCCGGCGCCGTCCGCCGTCAAGCGTGCGCTCGACGTCCTCAAATCCGCCAAGCGGCCGCTGATCATCCTCGGCAAGGGCGCCGCCTATGCGCAGGCCGATGACGCGATCCGGACGCTGGTCGAGAAGAGCGGCGCACCGTTCCTGCCGATGAGCATGGCCAAAGGCCTGCTGCCGGATACGCATCCCCAATGCGCCGGCGCCGCCCGGTCGACCGTGTTGCGGGATGCCGACGTCGTGATGCTGATCGGCACCCGTCTCAACTGGCTCCTGTCGCACGGCAAGGGCAAGACCTGGGGCGAAGCCGCGAAGCGGTTCATTCAGATCGACATCGAGCCCAAGGAAATGGACAGCAACGTCGAAATCGCCGCACCGGTGGTGGGCGATATCGGCTCCTGCGTTGCCGCGCTGGTCGAGGGAATGGGCGGCAGCTGGCCGGCGCCGCCCGCCGACTGGACCAACGCGGTCACGGCGAAGCGCGAGGAAAACGTCGCCAAGATGGCGCCGCGCCTGATGAACAACAATTCGCCGATGGACTATCACGGCGCGTTGGGCGTATTGCGCACCGTCGTCAAGGAGCGGCCGGACGCGATCCTGGTCAATGAAGGCGCCAACACGCTCGATCTCGCGCGCGGCGTCATCGACATGTACAAGCCGCGCCGGCGCCTCGACGTCGGCACCTGGGGCGTGATGGGCGTCGGCATGGGCCAGGCGATCGCCGCGGCGGTCGAAACCGGCAAGCCCGTGCTCGCGGTCGAAGGCGACAGCGCTTTCGGCTTCTGCGGCATGGAGGTGGAGACGATCTGCCGGTACAACCTGCCGGTCTGCGTCGTCGTCTTCAACAATGGCGGCATCTACCGCGGCACCGATGTCAATCCCCAGGGCGGATCGGATCCGGCGACGACCGTTTTCGTCAAAGGCGCGCGCTACGACAAGATCATCGAAGCCTTCGGCGGCGTCGGCGTGCAGGCCGAAACCCCCGATGCGCTGAAGCGCGCCGTCGGCGCCGCCCTGGAGTCGGGCCGGCCGACCCTCATCAACGCGGTGATCGACCCGGCCGCGGGCAGCGAGAGCGGCCGTATCGGCAATCTCAATCCGAAAAGCGCGCTGGGCAAGAAATCCTAGGAAGCAACGACGGAATTTCGGAGAGACGAAAATGGGCAAAGCACTGGACGGCGTGCGCATTCTGGACTTCACCCATGTCCAGTCGGGACCGACCTGCACGCAGCTCCTCGCCTGGTTCGGCGCCGATGTGATCAAGGTCGAGCGGCCGGGCGAAGGCGACATCACGCGCGGGCAGCTGCGCGACATCCCCGAGGTCGACAGCCTCTATTTCACCATGCTCAACCACAACAAGCGGTCGATCACGCTCGACGCCAAGAATGCCCGGGGCAAGAAGGTGCTGGAGGCGCTGGTCAAGCATTGCGACGTGCTGGTCGAGAATTTCGCGCCCGGCGTGCTCGACCGCATGGGCTTCGGCTGGGAGCGCATTCAGCAGCTCAATCCGCGCATGATCGTCGCCTCGGTCAAAGGCTTCGGACCCGGCCCCTATGAGGAGTGCAAGGTCTACGAGAACGTCGCGCAATGCGCCGGCGGCGCCGCCTCGACCACCGGCTTCGATGACGGCCCGCCGCTCGTCACCGGCGCGCAGATCGGCGATAGCGGCACCGGGCTCCATCTCGCGCTCGGCATCGTCACCGCGCTTTATCAGCGCATTGAGACCGGCAAGGGCCAGCGCGTGCTCTGCGCCATGCAGGACGGCGTGCTCAATCTCTGCCGCGTCAAGCTGCGCGACCAGCAGCGCCTCGAGCGGAACGGCAAGCTGATGGAGTATCCGCAATACCCGCATGGCAGCTTCGGCGAGGCGGTGCCGCGCTCGGGCAATGCGTCGGGCGGCGGGCAGCCCGGCTGGATCCTGAAATGCAAGGGCTGGGAGACCGATCCCAACGCTTACATCTACTTCATCACCCAGGCGCCGGTCTGGGAGGCGATCTGCAAGGTGATCGGCAAGGAAGAGTGGATCACCCACCCCGACTATGCCAAGCCGGCGGCGCGATTGCCGCGGCTCAAGGAGATCTTCGATGCGATCGAAGGCTGGACCATGACCAAGAGCAAGTTCGAGGCCATGGAGATCCTGAACCATTACGACATTCCCTGCGGCCCGATCCTGTCGATGAAGGAGCTTGCCCATGAGCCGTCGCTGCGCGCGACCGGCACGGTGGTCGAGGTCGACCATCCCAAGCGCGGCAAGTACCTGACCGTCGGCAATCCGATCAAACTCTCCGCCAGCCCCAGCGAGGTGAAGCGCTCGCCGCTTCTGGGCGAGCACACGGAGGAGATTCTCGCCGAGCTCGGCTTCGGCAAGGACGAGATCGCGGCGATCCGCGCGGAGAAGGCGGTTTAGGCGCCGCCCTCAAAATCATCGACCGACGAAGCAAGGCAACGGATTCTGCGGGAGGGATTTCCATGGCACACGATCGGACTTCGGCACACGACAAGGCTTCGGTGCGCAAGCTGCTCGACAAGGTCAGGGCCGAAGGCCGGACCGCGCTCACCGCGCCCGAGGGCAAGCTGCTGTGCGACGCTTATGGCATCGCCGTGCCGCAGGAAGGCGTCGCCGGCTCGGCGCAGGAGGCGGCGAAGCTCGCGCAAGCCATGGGCTTTCCGGTGGTGATGAAGATCGTCTCGCCCGACATCCTCCACAAAACCGAGGCCGGCGGTGTTGTCGTCGGCGTCAAAACTGCCGCCGAGGCCGAGAAGGCTTATGACGCGATCATCGCCAATGCCCGTAAATACAAGAGCGATGCCACCATCGCCGGCATCCAGGTGCAGCAGATGCTGCAGGGCGGGCAGGAGGTCATCATCGGCGCCGTCACCGATCAAAGCTTCGGCAAGCTCGTCGCCTTCGGCATGGGCGGCGTGCTGGTCGAGGTGCTGAAGGACGTGACCTTCCGCCTGGCGCCGACCGCCAAGGAAGACGCGCTCGCGATGCTCGACAGCATCAAGGCGGGCGAGATTCTGAAAGGCGTGCGCGGCGCCGAGCCGGTGAGCCGCGAGGCGCTGGCGGCGCTGATCCAGAACGTGTCCGAGCTGGTCAGCGATTTCCCGGAAATCGCCGAGATGGATCTGAACCCGGTCTTCGCCACGAAGACCGGCGCCATCGCCGCCGATGTCCGCATCGTGCTCGACTGGAACCCGCCGCCGCAGCGCTATCGTCCCACCCAGGAGGAGATCACGCGGCAGATGAACCGCATCATGCGGCCCGATGCCGTGGCGGTGATCGGCGCCTCGGCCGAGGACGGCAAGATCGGCAATTCGGTGATGAAGAACCTGATCAATGGCGGCTATACCGGCAAGATCTACCCGATCCATCCGAAGGCCGA
>Ga0335074_10004893_pt1 | contig 18505 bp, 11 predicted proteins | sample Lox_Sample_23_FD_206715 | JGI IMG/M metagenome (GOLD analysis project Ga0335074, IMG submission 206715) | Soil microbial communities from Loxahatchee National Wildlife Refuge, Florida, United States - Lox_Sample_2.3 | ecosystem: Environmental > Terrestrial > Soil > Wetlands | place: USA... | reverse complement strand
GCTTGGACCTGGGCGCAGGTCTCCGAAGGGTCGGCGGTCTATGCCGTCCCCGAGGACATTGGCCCCATGGGCCTCATGTACCAGCCCGGGGTCCTGAAGAAGTACAACCTCCCGGTCCCGGCTACTTGGGCCCAGTACGCTTCCGACGCCGTCGCCCTCCACAAGGCCGACCCCAACATGTACCTGAGCTACTTCGGCCCGAACGACGCCGATGAGCTCGAGTCTCTCTTCTGGCAGGCAGGCGGGTACCCGTACCAGCTCGAGCCAAACGGCACCTGGAAGGTCCAGGTCAACGGGCCAATCGAGCTCAAGGTCATGAACTTCTTCGGCAACCTCGTGAAAGAGGGCGCCCTGGCCGTTGACCCCGACTTCACCTCGGACTGGGGGCACCACATCGCTCAGGACCGCTACGCGGCGATGATCGGAGCTGGTTGGTCGCCAACCTACATGGTCGACGCCTACCTGCCAGCGGGCTCGACCCAGGAGTGGGCAGTCACACAGATGCCGCAGTGGACGCCCGGCGCGCACGCCGCTGCCAACTGGGGCGGTTCGACGAACGCCGTCACCAAGGACTGTCCCTCGGCTGATGTAAAGGCGGCCGCGCTGTTTGCTGCTTTCATCAACACCTCCAAGAGCGGGTTGGCCATCGACGAGTCGCCTGCGACACCCGCCGGTGGTGGTCGAGGCCTCTTCCCGGCGGCGCTCGCCCGAGGCAGCGTGCCCGAGTTCAACGCACCTATCCCGCACTTCCAGGGCAATATCAACGCCGAGTTCTCGACCTACGCCGAGCAAGTGCCCGTGAAGTTCGAGTGGAGCCCTTGGGACAACGAGTTCGGCAACTTCGTGATCACGGAGATGGACAAGGCGGCCGCAGGCAAGGAGAGCTGGACGGCCGTGCTCAACAACACGCAAAGCGAACTTGTCTCGTACGCCAAGTCTGCCGGATATTCCGTAGAGGGCTGACCGAGCAGTAAAAAGAGGCGGGAGAGCGGAACGTCGCTTTCCCGCCTCGGCCCGGGCAGAGCTGAGGCGAGCCAACAAGGGGGTTGCGCGTGACAACTAATACCGCCGGCGGGACGACGGCCCTTCCGGTGCCGCTGCTCGCGGCGAGCGTGAGCCCGCGTCCGCAGCGCCCGCTGAAGACGGCTCAGGGCCGCTCGGGGCTCCTGATGACGAGCCCCTTCCTCATCCTCTTCGCCCTGTTTTTTGTTGCGCCCCTCATCTATTCGGTGATCCTGAGCCTCCGGTCGCCGCTAACCAATGCTTATACGGGGCTGCTCAATTACCGGACCGTCTTTGCCGAGGGACAGTACTGGAGCGGCGTCATAAGGATGGCGTACTTCGGCGCGATCCAAGTGAGCGTGATGATCGGGCTCGCGATCCTCATCGCCCTCTTCCTCGACGGCCCTTACTGTCGCGGGAGGCGCTTTTTTGCGCTGGTCTATTTCATGCCCTTCGCGGTCCCAGGGGTCATCGCCGCCATCATGTGGGGCTTCCTTCTCACGCCTGACCTCGACAGCGCCCTCAAGGTGCCTCACTACCTCGGCCTCGCCAACGGGGCGGTAACGCCTCTCGACTACAGGCTGAGCCTCTATGCGATCATGCTCATCGTGACATGGGAGTTCACCGGCTACAACATGACGCTCCTTCTCACGAGCCTGACCAACGTGCCCCATCAGGTGCTCGAGGCCGCAAAAGTGGACGGCTGCAGCGAGTTTGCAATTGCTGCCAGGATCAAGCTCCCTCTCATCCGCCGGACGGTCATTTTTACCATCATCCTGTCCATTATCGGTAGCCTTCAGCTCTTTACCGAACCGGTGATCCTCAACGACATCGCAACGATCGGCAACAGCTTCACGCCGAACCAGATCATCTACAACACGGCTTTCTCGTTTGGCAACGAACAGCTGGCTGCTGCGCAGTCCGTTGTGCTCGCCGCGATAACCATCCTCGCTACAGTCGTTTTTTATGGGCTGGTCAGGCGAAAGATGGACCCGTTCGCAGCGGGTAGGGGGGTCGTCAGATGAGCGCCGTCACTTTCTCGCGCACGCGCTCCAAGGCGCCCGCCTACCTGGGCTCGGGCAGCCGCCTCGCGAGGCGGATGAAGACCACCGCCGGCACGGCGGCGCTCATTGTCGCCGCCGTCTATGTAATAGCGCCGATCTACTGGCTCATCGTCGCCTCTTCGAAAAACATTGCTCAGCTCTTCTCGACCGCTACGTTCCTGCCGCCAACGCACTTGTCGTGGGTATCCAACCTGAAGTCGCTCTTTACGTACGAGGGCGGTGATTTTAGCTGGTGGTTCCTCAACTCGGTCATCTACGCGACCTGCACGGCCGCCCTTGCGACGTCGGTTTCTACCCTCGCTGGCTATGGTCTGGCGAAATACCACTTCGGTGCACGCAGGACGGTATTTGGGCTTGTCGTCGGGTCCCTCATGGTGCCTGCGACGGCGCTCGTGGTACCGCTCTTTCTCCTCGAGCACGATGTCCACCTCACCAACACCTACCAAGGCGTCATCTTGCCTCTCATGGTCTACCCCTTCGGCGTGTACTTCATGTCGATCTTCGCGGCCGATGCAGTCCCGGACACCTTGATCGACTCTTGCCGCATCGACGGCGCGAGCGAGCTGCACGCCTTCTGGAAGGTAGGGCGCCCGATCCTCATGCCGGGGATGGTCACACTGTTCCTGCTCTCTTTCATCGGCACTTGGAACAACTACTTCCTGCCCCTGGTCCTACTTGGCAGCGAAAACCGCTTCCCGCTCTCGGTCGGGCTATCGGCTTGGTCGAGTGACCTCATGCTCGCTGGGGCGGGCCAACCCCTCTACCCCGAGGTGATCCTCGGCTCGCTGATCTCTGTCCTCCCGATGCTGATCCTCTTCCCGTTCTTGCAGAAGTACGTCGCGCGGGGCCTCACTCTGGGGGCGATCGCCGGTGAGTGAGCGGGTGCATTATGGCGGCGATTACAACCCTGAGCAGTGGCCTCGGGAGGTCTGGGACGAAGACGTCAAGCTCATGCGGGAAGCAGGCGTCGACCTCGTCACGGTCGGGGTCTTCTCTTGGGCACAGCTCGAACCGCGCGAGGGTGCCTACACCTTTGGCTGGCTCGAGGAGCTTTTAGACCTGTTGGGCTCCGAAGGTATCGGCGTGGACCTCGCGACCCCAACCGCTTCTCCTCCGCCCTGGCTCTCGACAAAGTACCCGGACCTTCTCCCAGTCGACTCGAAAGGGGCCCGCTACAGCCACGGCAGCCGCCAAGCCATTTGCATATTGAACCCTACCTACCGGGAAAAGGCCCGCGACATCGTCTCCCGTTTGGCGGCGGCGGTCGGCGGCCATCGAGCCCTGCGGATGTGGCACGTGCACAACGAGTACGCCTGCCATGTCCCTTACTGCTACTGCGCTCGGCACGCAGGCGCGTTCCGTGAATGGCTCAAGCGGCGCTACGCCTCTTTGGAGGAGCTCAACCAAGCCTGGGGCACGACCTTTTGGAGCCAGACCTACACGGACTGGGACGAGGTGGTGGCGCCGCGCATGACGGCAACGTTTGTGAACCCGGGGCTCGACCTCGATTACAAGCGCTTCAGCAGCGACGCGTTCCTCGAGGAGTTCCGAGAAGAGCGTGAGATCCTCAAGCGCGCGCGGCCGGACTTACCTGTGACGACCAATTTCATGGGGTTCTTCAAGCCGCTCGACTACTTTCGCTGGGCCGCCGAGCTCGACGTCGTCTCGACTGACAACTACTCGGACCCTGCCAACCCCGATTGGGCCATGGAGAGCGCCATGCATTACGACCTTGTGCGAGGGCTCAACAAGCGCGTCCCATGGATGGTTATGGAGCAGGCCAGCTCCCGGGTCAACTGGCGGCCCCACAATTCCGCCAAGCGTCCCGGCGAGATGCGGGCGATGAGCTACCAAGCCGTGGCGCGGGGAGCGAGCTCAGTGCTGTTCTTCCAGTGGCGCGCGTCGAGGGCGGGAGCGGAGAAGTTCCATTCTGCGATGCTCCCCCACGCCGGCACGTCCTCTCCGGTGTGGGCAGATGTTGCCGCGCTCGGCAAAGAGCTCGAGGACCTTGATGGGCTCCAAGGTTTGGCTGTCCAAGCGAAGGTGGCCATGCTTTTCAGCTGGCCCAACTGGTGGGCGGTCGAAGCCCCCGCCCAACCGGCGAACGACTTGAGGCTTGCCGACCAGTTGCGCTGGCTATACCAGCCCTTGTACCAAAGCGGCGTCACCGTTGATTTTTGCAGCCCCGATGAGCCACTTGACAACTACGAAGTGGTGCTCGTGCCGAGCTTGTACCTCCTCAGCGAGGAACAAGGCGTAAGGCTTGCCTCATATGTAGAACGGGGCGGCACAGTCGTAACGTCATTTTGGTCTGGCATCGTGGACGAGCATGATGCGGTGCGCCTTGGCCCCTACGGCGGGCCGTTGCGGGTGATCATGGGTTGCGACGTTCTCGAGATTTGTCCCCTGCCGCCCAGCGAACCGGTGCAGCTGCAGTGGGAGGACGGGCACGTGTCAGCGGCAAGTTACTGGGCGGACATCGCGACCGAGAGCGGCGGGCGCGTGCTCGCCTACGTTGCCGACGGCCCCTGGTCGGGCAGGCCGCTCGTCTTCGAAACAACGTATGGCAAAGGCCGGTCATATTACCTTGGCACGAAGCTCGACGCGAGCGGGCTCTCCTGGATTTACGAGCAAGTGCCTGCTCTGCGCGCTTGGCACGGGTTCGGCACGACTGGTCAAGGTGTGGAGCGCGTCGTAAGGGCCTCGTCGAGCCGCACTTACGAGTTCCTCATCAACTACGCACCGCAAAGGCGCACGGTCCAGGTTGCACCCGGGGGTTTCGACATCTTGGGACAGGCTGAGGTGGGCGAACGGGTAACTCTGCCGCCCGCGGGGGTTGCTATTATCCGCCGACCAGGAGCTCGCCAGTTTGCCTGAGGACTGGGAGGACCCGGCCGTCCTCGAACGTGGGCGCCTGAGGCCACGAACGTCGTTTGCCCCTTACCCAGACATCGAGCAGGCGCGGTCGTTCGACCCGTTGCTCTCAAGTAATTTCCGCTCGCTGTCGGGGGTCTGGCGGTTCCTCCTCGCCGCCAGGCCGTCGGCCGTCGCCGCCGATTTTGCCGCTACAAGCCTTGACGACAGCACTTGGGGGACCATCCCCGTGCCGTCCCACTGGCAGCTCCACGGCTATGGGAGGCCTCAGTACACCAACGTCGTCTACCCCTTCCCGGTCGACCCGCCCCGTGTCCCCTCGGACAACCCGACAGGCGTCTACCGGGTGGAGGTTGACCTCCCGGCGGAATGGGCCGGCAAAGGTTCTCTTCATCTCCGCTTCGAAGGCGTCGACAGTGCTATGCACGTGTTCTGGAACGGTACCGCTGTCGGTTACAGCCAGGGCAGCCGGGTGCCGGCTGAGTTCGACGTTTCGGGCTTGGCGCGCCCTGGCCGCAATGTCTTGGCGGTGCTCGTCTACCAATGGTCCGACGGGAGCTATCTCGAAGACCAGGACATGTGGTGGCTTTCTGGGATCTTCAGAGAGGTGTCCCTGCTTTGGAGGCCCCCCACCTATCTCGCGGACGTCGTCGTAGATAACCGCTTCGACCCTTTGACAGGCGCCGGCACCGCCGTGCTGAGGGTGCTCGTCGGGGGCGCCGTGGCAACAGATCTCTTGGTGAGAGCTGAGATCCTCGACGGCGAGGCGCCTGTGGGGACTGCTGAGGCGCGCGTTGGCCCCCGAGAGGTTGAGCTCGTGCTCGACTGTGGCCAAGTAGTACCTTGGTCGGCCGAAAACCCCAAGCTTTACCAGCTCGCAGTCTCGCTCGGCACAACCTCCGGAGAGGTCCACGAGGCCACGTCACTGCGAATTGGCTTTTGCCACGTCGAAATAAAAAGGGGCCTCCTTTGCCTGAACGGGGCTCCGATAACCCTCCGGGGGGTCAACCGCCATGAGTTCTGCCCCGACCATGGTCGCGCGCTGCCCCTATCTGCGATGGTTAGTGATGTAATTGCGATGAAGAGGCACAACGTCAACGCGGTCCGCACCTCGCATTACCCACCCGACCCTCGTTTTTTGGACCTTTGTGACCTCTACGGGCTCTATGTGGTCGACGAGGCGGACCTCGAGTGCCATGGTATGGAAGCGGTGGGCCGGGGTGACGAGCTCTCCGATGACCCCGTCTGGCTCCCCGCCTACCTAGACAGGTTGGAGCGGATGATCGCTCGCGACAGGAACCACCCGAGCATTATTTTCTGGTCGCTCGGCAACGAATCAGGGTGGGGGCGGAACCATGTTGCGATGGCGAAGCGGGCAAGACAGCTTGACTCGGCCCGTTTGTTGCATTACGAGCGGTGCCCAGGCGCCGAGGTGACCGATGTTTATGCCTCGATGTACAACCATCCCGACCAGTTCGCCGAACTGGGTAGGCAGGTCGAACTTGACAAGCCGCACATCCTCACCGAGTACGGCCACGCGATGGGCAATGGCCCCGGGAGCTTCAAGGAGTACTGGGAGATAATAGAGCGGTACCCCCGGTTGCAGGGCGGGTTCGTCTGGGAGTGGCTCGACCATGGGCTGCGCTTCCCTGGGGGTACGCGGCCCGCTGCGTTCGCCTACGGCGGCGATTTTGCTGATGAGCCCAACGACGGCAACTTCGTGATCGACGGCCTACTTTTCCCTGACCGCCACCCTTCGCCGGCTTTGGCCGAGCTGACCAAGGCGCAGCAACCGGTCCGGGTCAGTTTGGCGAGGCCGGACGGCAAGTTAGCGCTGCCTCCGAAGTTGCCCGTAGTGGCACTGGAGGTGCACAACTACTTTGACTTCACATCACTAGGGCAGCTCCAGGGGACCTGGTGCCTGCTCCGAGAGGGAGAGGTTGTTGCGGCGGGCGAGCTCGGGGTTCTAAATGCCGCGCCGGGTACGACGCAAATTGTCGAAGCCGGCCCTTTGCCACCGGTACAGGGAGAAGCTGTCTTGGACGTTTCCCTGCGGTTGCGGGCAGCCACCAATTGGGCACCTGCGGGCCACGAGGTTGCCTGGGAACAGTTCGTGCTGCCAAGTGCTCCCACGTCGAGGGCCCGGCGCAAAGGTGGCGCGAGGCCCGTAGCGCTGCACGAGAACGGCGAGGAACTTGTTGTTTCGGCGCCCGGGTGGGAGGCACGCATCACCGGTGGTTGGCTTGTGTCGTGGCGGGCCAACGGGGAGGAGATCCTCGACCGAGCCCCCCAGCTCGAGCTGTGGCGAGCACCGATAGATAATGACCGGCTCGCCCTCTGGGTCCCGGCAGTTGCTGACGATTGGGCGAGGGCTGGTCTCCACCGGTTAGGGAACCGCGTCGGCAGCGTCGAGGTCGCCCGGCGAGGACCTCTGACCGAGGTTGTCGTCACGACACGGGTTGCCGCCGCCGCTTCAGCTTGGGGCTTGAGCTGCACTTACCGCTACCTTTTTGACAGGGACGGCCAACTCGCAGTCGTTGTCGACGGAGCCCCGGACGGCGACGCGCCGAGCACGTTCGCCCGGTTAGGCCTAGTAACGGCCCTCGCGCCGCGCTTTTGCTCGGTCGTGTGGTACGGGCTCGGGCCTCATGAGACATACCCCGACTCCAAGGCGGCAGGTCGGCTCGGCCGCCATTGTGCGCAGGTGGACGACCTCGAGACTCCTTACGTGAGGCCTCAAGAAAACGGCCAGCGCAGCGAGGTGCGTTGGTTCCAGCTTTCAGATGGGCACAGTGGAGTTGCCATTGTGGGGGACCAGCTGTTCGGTTTTAGCGCTCATCGCTGGTCGACCGCTCGGTTGGCGGCCGCCAGCCACCGTGATGAGCTCGTCCCTGAGCCGAGGTTGTGGTTGCACCTCGACCACCGCCAGCATGGGCTGGGGTCGGCGACTTGCGGGCCGGGCCCGCTCGAGCAGTACGTGCTCCAGAGCGCGCCCTTCAGCTTCGGGTTCGGCTTTCGGGCGCTTTCGCCGCTCGCAGTTGACCCAGGCCAGGCGGCAGGTGAGCTGCGCAGCTTCCTCGCTGAGGCTACCTAAAACTTTCGATCACCACTCGTACGCTTCACGCGTGCGGCAAGGGCCGGTGTGGGCGTAGTTTGGGTGAAACTACCAGGACGGGGAGGTTCTCATGAGCGACTCCTTCACACCCACGCGTGAAGATCATTTCAGCTTCGGCCTTTGGACGGTTGGCTGGCAGGGGCGCGACCCCTTCGGCGAAGCCACTCGGCCACCCCTGGACCCAGTGGTCTCGGTGCACAAGTTGGCCGAGCTGGGCGCGTGGGGGGTTACCTTCCACGATGACGACTTGATCCCCTTCGGCTCGGGCTCGGCAGCAAGGGAGGCCGCTATCAAGAGGTTCCGGTCTGCGCTCGACGAAACAGGGATCGTCGTCGAGATGATGACCACCAACTTGTTCACTCACCCGGTGTTCAAGGAGGGCGCTTTCACAGCCAACGACCGGTCCGTGCGCCGCTTCGCGCTCCGCAAGACGATACGCAACATCGACCTTGCCGCCGAGCTCGGTGCGCAGATTTACGTCGCCTGGGGTGGGCGTGAAGGTGCGGAGTCAGACGCCGCCAAGGACGTGCGTGCGGCGCTCGCCCGGATGAAAGAGGCCTTTGATGCGCTTTGCGCTTACGTGCGTGAGCGTGGCTACAACATCCGCTTCGCCATCGAGCCAAAGCCCAATGAGCCGCGCGGGGACATCCTCCTGCCGACGATCGGCCACGCGTTGGCATTTATCAACGAGCTGGACCACCCCGAGATGGTGGGCCTCAACCCCGAGGTCGGTCACGAGACCATGGCCGGGTTGAACGTTATGCACGGGTACGCGCAAGCACTTTGGTCGAAGAAGTTGTTCCACATCGACCTAAACGGCCAGCACGGCCTCAAGTACGACCAGGACCTGCGCTTCGGCGCGGCCGACATCAAGAGCTCCTTCTTCTTGGTTGACCTGCTCGAGTCTGCTGGCTACGAAGGCGCTAAGCATTTTGACTTCAAACCGCTACGGTCCGAGGCCCCAGAAGGTGTCTGGGTCTCGGCTGCGGCGTGCATGAGGACTTACCTGATACTCCAGGCAAAGGCGCGGGCTTGGCGCTCTGACCCCGAGGTACGAGAAGCCATGGCCGCGGCGGGTGTGCAGGAGCTCGCTCAGCCGACCCTCGGGGCCGGCGAGGCTCTCGCCGATTTTCTTGCTGACCGCTCCGCCTATGAGGAATTTGATGCGGAGGCTGCAGGTAAGAGGGCCACGAACATCGAGCGCCTCGACCAGTTGGCGCTCGACCACATTTTTGGCGTGCGCTAAGGGGTAGCTGGGTCAGCCTTTGGGACCGAGAGCGGGGGGACCGTCGTGCTCGGTACGGTTATCGGGCCACCTGGGCCCTCGCCAGGCGCGCCGCCTGGGAACGCGTGGTGCGCGCCACCCGGGGACTTTCCGTGCTCCCCCCCTGGGAACGCGTGGTGCCCGCCACCCGGGAACGGTCCGGAGCTGCTCACGGAGGTGGTCTTTACTGCCGCGTTACCGGCGGCCTTTGTGAGGTGCAGCAACACTTCTAGGATCCCGTGGTCCTGGGTGGTCACAAAGCCCGTAAAGCTCGGGTTGGCGATGTCCCAGTTCTCAAAGACGATGTTGATGTCTGCCAGGACGTAGATGCTCGAGCCGAGCCTCTCGGCAGAAAGCGTAAACGTCACTGGCTTGGTGACGCCGTGCATCGTCAAGTCGCCGGTGGCTTGATAGCTCTTGGTCTGCCCGCCGGCGGGGATGGCCCCGAGCAGGACCGGCTGCGCCAGTGCGAAGCTCGCGGTCGGATAGGTGGCGACGTCCATGATCCGCCCATCAAATTGGGCGTTCCGTTGTGGTTGGTCGCTGACAACGCTCGCCATATCCGCGGTAAACGAAGCCTTTGTCACCGAAGCGCCCGAAATAGTGAGCGCCCCCCATACCTTGCTCGTTCGCCCAACGGCTGTCGACTGCTGGCCGACAAGGACCTCTTGTACCCGGTAGCCGACGACCGAGCCGGTGCCGACGTTCCATTTCCCAGGCAAGGCAAGGGCACCGGTCAATTTCGCTTTCGACGAGCTGGCCGCACCGGCGCCGGTCGTAGACGAAGGGGAGCCTGCATTGGCTGTTGTCCTGCGCGACGCGGGCGGCAGCGACAACTTTGCCGGCGCAGGTCCCTCGATGAAATGGATGAAGACAAAAGGCCCGGCAACTCCGAGCACTACGAGGACAGCGGCTCCCGCTAAAATCCAAGGCGCCAACCTTCGGCGGCGCGGCGTAGCTGTCGGCTTGGACGGCACTGGGATTATCCTTCGCGCCTCAGCTGAGAGCAGGCTGTGAGCCCCATGGGGACAGCCTTGGAGCGCGTGCCGAGGTCACAGCTCGCACCAAGCGCGCACCCGAGGCGCTGTCAGAACCGAGGCATTGGCTTTGGGCATGCCTTTAAACTACAAGACCAGGGAAGAGCGCCGCTCGCTTGGCTGGGCGCGCTCGAGGTGAGGCCGGCGCTCTTGGGGCCGCACGTTGCCCTCATCGCGCGCCACGGGGCCGATTGGTGGAGGGAAGTGGGGACGGGCGAAGCACCGGGCAGCTACGATTATCTCACAGCGGGCTCACAGCCGGGGCTCAGGTGGTCGTGGGGACTGCCAGCCAGGATGGCGACCACCTCACCGAGGAGGCAGTCAGTCACATGGCAACAGCTAGCAAGGTACTGGTGGTAGACGACGAACCGTCCATAGTCGACTCCGTAGCAACGGTCCTTCGATATGAGGGTTTTGAAGTCGATGTTGCGCACAACGGGCGCAGCGCCTTGCAAAAAGCACAGCAAGGGTCTTTCGACCTGATAGTCCTTGACGTGATGCTGCCCGATCTCGACGGGCTCGAGGTAACCCGTCGCATACGTTCCGATGGCCTTGATGTGCCTGTGCTCTTCCTGACTGCCAAGGCTGACGTGGAGGACCGCATTGCGGGCCTGAGCGTGGGAGGCGACGATTATGTTGCAAAGCCCTTCTCGCTCATGGAGATCGTGGCAAGGGCGAAGGCGATACTTCGCCGGCGGGTGCCGACCGAGGAGGACCACCGGCTGTGTTTCTCGGACGTCGTGATGGACGAGGAGACTCACGAAGTTTGGCGCGCGGGCACCTCGGTCAAGTTGACGGCGACCGAATTCAACCTGTTACGCATCTTTTTGTTGAACCCGCGACGAGTGCTGTCGAAAGACCAGATAATCGACCACGTGTGGCACTACGATTTTGGTGGCAACCAGAACATCGTCGAGACCTACGTCCGCTACTTGCGAAAAAAGCTCGAAGCCCTCGGCCCACCGCTTATCCACACGATCCGCTTGGTCGGTTATGTGATGCGCGAGGGGTAGGCCATTGTCCCTTCGCGCACGCCTCCTCCTGGCGGTTGGCGCTATCACCTTGGTCGCTTTCATCCTTGCCGACCCGGTCGTATATGGGACGCTGCGCGCATACCTTTACAATCAAGTCGACAACACGCTGGAGCTCTCCCACATGGCGGTGGAGCAGACGGCCGACAACCCTGGCGCTGCTCAGGATGGGGGAGGGATATTCGTCCCTCCGCCGCTCGCGCAGGGCCAAGGGCGCAATAACCCCGGCGGGACAGACCACGGCAATGGAGGAGAGATGCCGGGGGCGGACCGGGACGACGGGGGGGCTTCTGCGTTCTGTGCGCTTGGCCGCGAGAGCGCGCCCGGGATGTTCATTGAAGTCATCTCGCCATCAGGTGCAGCGGTCACGGGCGCTGCCGGGCTGGAGGAGTGCCCCGCCTTCCAGCCCGGTCGTGCTCTCTATTCGCCTAAGTTGCCAGCAAAAATCACGGGTTTTACTCGCTCGAAGGTCAACGAGGACGAGCCGGTCACCTTTTTCACGACGGCTTCGACTGTGCCAGGTGGGCCCACATTTCGCGTGCGGGCGTCCAAGATCCCGAACGGCGACGTGGTTGTGCTCGCAACTCCCATATCGGACGTCACCAGCACGCTCTCACAGCTTGTAGTTGCCGAGATCGTCGTAACGGCTGGGGCCCTTGTTGGTGCTCTCGTGCTAGGCCTTTGGCTGGTCAGGGTCGGGTTGCGACCGCTGCGTGACGTCGAGCGGACAGCCGAAGCGATCTCTGGTGGGGACCTGATGCACCGGGTCCCAAACCCAGACCCCCGCACCGAAGTCGGCCATCTGGCGATGGCTTTCAATGTGATGCTGGGGCGGGTCGAACAGCTCGTCGGTGACCTGCGGGCATCGCAGGACCGCCTGCGGCGCTTCGTCGGCGACGCGTCGCACGAGCTTCGCACGCCGACGGCCGCAGTCGCCGCCTACGCGGAGCTGTTCAGGCGGGGAGCGGCTTCGCACCCCGAAGACCTCGAGCGGGCCATGCAGGGGATTGAGCGCGAGTCGGCCAGGATGGCAGGGCTGATCGAGGATCTCTTGACCTTGGCGCGCCTTGACGAGCAGCGGCCTTTGGAAGCCGAGCGGGTCGAACTCGTCGACATGGTTGTCGAGGCATGCGAAACGGCACGTTTGGTCGGGCCATCTTGGCCGGTACGGTACGCGGCGCGCGACGCTGTTGAAGTCCTCGGGGACCGAGGAGCCCTCCGGCAGGTGCTTGACAACCTCTTGGCCAATGTCCGCGCCCACACACCGCCGGGTACCGCAACGACGGTTACGGTCGGCCGCGATGGGCATCAAGCGTTCATCGAGGTTGCTGACAACGGGCCTGGCATTTCCCAAGAGCAAGCCAAGGTGATCTTCGAACGCTTCGTCCGCTTGGACGAGTCGCGCTCGCGCGAGTCTGGGGGCGCGGGGCTGGGCTTGGCGATCGCGCACTCGATCGTGAAGGCCCACGGGGGATCTGTTCACGCGGCGCCCGCACCCGCTGGAGGGGCGCTCTTTCGAGTGACGCTGCCGGCACTTGATCCCGAGTGAGACGGGCCTAAGCGGGCCGTCCGCCTTCGGGCGTTTGGTCGGGAGGCCAGCCAACAAGCTCGGCTCCCCCGTCGTCCCGCACGAGCCTGGCGGCGATGTCCCGGGCTGCGCGGTCTGCGGCGAAAGCCTTGGCGGTTGCCCCCGAGTCAATTCGCACACCTCGTGCGCCCGTTCGAGCTCGGAGCCGCTGTGCCAACCCTAATGCTGGTGCGGTAACTTCCTTGGGTGACCTGGGTGCCCGCGTCAAGCCGGTACGAGTCGATGACCTACCGTAGGTGCGGGAGCAGCGGCCTCATGCTCCCAGCGGTATCCCTCGGCTTGTGGCAGAACTTCGGCGCCACGCGCCCCCTCGAGCACTCACGGGAGGTGTTGCGGCGCGCTTTCGACCTAGGCGTGACGCATTTTGACCTCGCGAACAACTATGGCCCGCCGTACGGCTCGGCGGAGGAGACCTTTGGCGTCGCTCTCTCCAAGGATTTCTCCGGGCTCCGGGACGAGCTGGTCATCTCGACCAAAGCCGGCTACGACATGTGGCCCGGCCCTTACGGCAATTGGGGGTCGCGCAAGCACCTCCTCGCGAGCCTCGACCAAAGCCTTCGACGTATGGGCCTAGAGTACGTGGACATTTTCTACTCGCACCGCCTGGACCCATCGGCTCCGATGGAAGAGACCCTCGGGGCGCTCGAGGCGGCGATCAGGCAAGGGAAGGCCCTCTATGCAGGAATCTCGTCGTATGGGGCGGGCGCCGCCTCTCACGCCGCAGAGGTCCTCGCTTCCATGGGCGTGCCGCTCCTTGTTCACCAGCCGCAATATTCGCTTTTCAACCGCTGGCCCGAGCCCGAGCTGCTGGACGTGCTGGGGGAAAAGGGGATCGGCTGTGTGGCTTTTTCGCCCCTGGCACAGGGGCTGCTCAGCGACCGTTACTTGGAAGGGATCCCGGAAGGGTCGCGTGCGAGCGAAAAAGGTTCTCTCAAGCCGGAGATGGTCAGCGAGGACAAGCTCGCACGGGTGAGGGGGCTCGACGACATCGCCCGCAGGCGCGGTCAGTCCTTGTCCCAAATGGCGCTTGCGTGGGCTCTCCGTGACCCTCGCATGAGCTCGGTCGTGATCGGCGTGAGCAGCATGGAGCAGCTCGAGGCCAACGTGGGCGCTCTCGCGGCGCCCGGTTTCAGCCCCGATGAGCTGCGAGAGATCGATAGGTACGCGGCGGCACCGGGACAAAACATCTGGGGCAGGCCAAACCCGAGCTGAGGACTTGTGCAGTTGGCTCAGAGAACAGCGCCGAGCTGCCAGGGAGTGAACTCCTCGTCCCCAAAGCCAAGCTCCTCGCTCTTGGACTTTTGCCCCGAGGCCACCGCAAGCACGAGGTCGAATATCTCCCGGCCAGCTTGTTCCACGCTGATGTCTCCTTGGAGGATGGGGCCACAGTCGTAGTCCATGTCCTCCTCCATCCGGCGGTACGTCGTGCTGTTCGTGGCCAATTTGATGCAAGGAGCCGGCTTGGAGCCGAACACCGAACCCCGCCCAGTCGTGAAACAGACCACGTTTGCCCCACCTGCGACCATGCCCGTGACCGACACCGGGTCGTAGCCGGGCGTGTCCATGAACACGAACCCCTTGGCAGTAATGCGCTCCGCGTACTCGTAAACAGCGCTGAGAGGCATGCTGCCGCCCTTTGCGACTGCCCCCAGGGACTTTTCGAGGATCGTCGTGAGGCCGCCCTCTTTGTTGCCAGGAGACGGGTTGTTGTCGAGGCTGGCTCCCGTCAGCTCGACATAGCGCTCCCACCAGTGGACCCGCTCTACGAGCCGTTCGCCAACCTCGCGGTTGACGGCTCGGCGGGTAAGCAGGTGCTCAGCCCCATAAATTTCGGGCGTTTCCCCGAGCACCGCTGTGCCGCCGTTGCTCACGACGAGATCGGCTGCCGCCCCCAACGCAGGGTTTGCCGTGATGCCCGAGTAGGCGTCCGACCCGCCGCATTCGAGCCCGAGCAACACCTCGCTCGCAGGCACCGGTTGGCGACGCACTTCGTCGGCTTCCTCGACCAGCTCCCGAACGCGTGCTGTCGCTTCCCGAACCGTTGCCCGAGTGCCTCCCATCTCCTGGATTGTCATTGTCACCACGGGTGTACTGGACGGTAGGTCGAAGCCCTCAGCGAGCGCTCGCACCTGGTTGACTTCGCAGCCAAGGCCGAGGACCACGAGCGCGGCAAAATTGGGGTGTTGGGCATAGCCGGTCAGGGTCCGGCGCAATAACTCGAAACCCTCACCTGAGCCCACCATGCCGCAACCCGAACCGTGCGTCAGAGCAACGACGCCGTCCACATGAGGATGGCTTGGGACGACGCTTGGGTCGCGCCCGCACTCGGCGGCGATCATCCGCGCCACGGTTGCTGAACAGTTGACGCTTGTCAGTACGCCAACATAGTTCCTGGTCGCAATTCGGCCATCGGGGCGGGTTATCCCCAAAAAAGCCCTCCCCTCACCGCCAATCGTCGCCCCCGGGGCAGGGAGGTCTGCCCCGAACGCGTAGTCGCGCTCCATGCGGGCAAATGCCAGGTTGTGGGTGTGGACGTGCTCGCCGGGGCGGACGTCCTCGCGCGCCAAGCCGATCACCTGGCCGTACTTGCGAACTTCAACGCCAGCAGCCAGTGGGACCAAGGCAACCTTGTGGCCCGCTGGGATATCTTCTAGCACCGTAACGTGCTGGCCCGAAACGTCCACGACCGAGCCAGCGGGCAGCGGGACTGCTGCAATTGCCACCGAGTCCTCTGGGCGTAGGCGCAACAACCGTTTGGTCGCGCCGCTCGTACTGACTGTCATGCTGCCTGTCTAGTTCTTGCTTGGTGTCTTGCGGCGCCCGTCCATGTGGGCAAGCTAACAGCACAGCTTCGCGGCAAGCAACGGGCTCTGCGACGCTACGCGGCCGATCTCCTCCTCAGGCGCCACGCAAACCGCACCACGAAAGCCAAGGCGCCTACCAGCAGAAGGGCAAAAAAGAGCGGCCCGGCTGCTCTCACAACTCCCTCGCAGCCGGCAACGAAACCGTTTATCGCAGCGTGCCACGCCTTGTCGAGCCCTGATCGTGGTTTAGGTGGGGGAGGCGTGACAACCTTCTCGGTGAGAGCGACACCCAATGTCGCGTACGTCGTCTCGTTGGTGAGCGTCTTGAGCTGGCTTTCTATTTGGTCAAGCTGGCTCTGCAGACTGTCCAGCTGGGACTGCACTGCAAGGATGGCGCCGATGGTGGTCGCCTTCGTCATTATCGTCAGGTACTGCGTGCGGCTCGACTCGAGCGCCGTGACCTGGGCTTGAAGGTCGACGTACTGGCCCGTGACGTCGGTTGCCTGGGTCGTCTCGAAGGTCACCTTCCCGAGCGACCTCACCTCCCCGAGCACCGTCCCGAACCTCGCTAGAGGAACCTGCAAGGTGACAGACCCGGTGGCGGGCGTGCCCGGGGACGCCGATTGCGTGGAGGTGCTGGCCACGAAGCCCCCGCTGCCAACCGCGATGCCCATGAGGACATTGACGTCGCCGACCAGCTGGCTACCTGGCACGACAACCGTGACGGCGCCGGTTTCTTCTATGAGAGGTGACGCCTCTGGCGCTGCCGGCTTCCCCCCGCTCACCGCAGTGCCACCAGGCGCGGCAGCTCTTTCGAGGCTTGCTGCCGAGCGCGCCGGTGCTGCCGGCGCTCGCATGAGCATCCCCGCTCCTGAAGAATGGTATGTCGGCGTCAGCGCGACCCCGTTGAGCACGACCGTCGACGCTTTGTTGGTCGCGTTGCCTGGGCGGGAAATGGCGGCGACGAAGCCGCTGAGGCCAACGAGACCGAGCACCGCCACCACAGCGGCGAGCGCCAACGCTCGCCAGGGGATGTAACCGGCGGATGGGTGGGGCCCCCGGGCGACCCTGGGGACGAGGAGACGGCGGAGGGCAGGTCTCATGCACCATTGGTGGGGATCTCCCTGCGAGATCAACCGGGCCGGGGGCGGGCCTGGTAGCTTCGGGGCGATGTCAAAGGCGGCCTGGCTCCCCACCCGCAAGAGCACCCAAATTGACGATTACCACGGCGACCAAGTTGCCGACCCCTACCGCTGGCTCGAGGACAGCAACTCCGAAGAAACCCGGCGGTGGGTGCAGGCACAGAACCAGCTGACAGAAGAGTTCCTGTCCCAAGTGCCGTCGCGAGCCGAGTTGCGCCAGCGGCTAACCGAGATTTGGGATTACCCCACTTACAGTGTGCCCTTTGAGCGCGGTGGCCTCTGGTTCCAGCAACGTAACTCGGGCCTCCAGGACCAGTCCGTTTACTACGTGATGGCGTCTCCCGACGCTGAGGATGCGCGGGCCCTTCTTGACCCGAATGTCCTCTCCGATGACGGTAGCGTCTCGGTGCAGGTTGTCGAGGCAAGTGACGATGGCGCGCTGTTCGCCTATGCAACCAGCGAGGCGGGCTCGGACTGGGCCACTTGGCGCGTAAGGGACGTCGCCTCAGGCCAGGACCTGCCCGATGTTGTCGATTGGTGCAAAAACCCGCACGCCGCCTGGAACAAGGACGGCTCGGGCTTTTACTACTCAGCAACCGAGCGAGCGGCGCCACAAGGCTCCGTGGCGGGAGACGTCGGGCTGGAGCGAATATTTCTCCATCGGCTCGGTACTGCACAAGACGACGACGAACTTGTCTTTGAAGCACCCGAGGAACCGGAGTGGCTTCCTTTTGTCATGGTGAGCGACGACGGCCGCTTCGTGATAATCCACGTCACCATCGGTACGGCGCCTGAGACCCGTGTAGAAGTTGTCGACCTCGAGGCGCCGGGCGCCGGCCTGCGCCCACTGGTTGATGATTTCGCGTCGCTCGCCCGGGTCATAGGCAACGTGGGGGAGACGTTCCTCGTCCTCACGGACGACGACGCTGAGCGGCACAGGATCGTGGCGGTTGAACTGCGGGCGCCAGACCGCGCCAATTGGCGTGAAATTGTCCCCGAGCGCGGCGCCCTGCTTCTTGGGGCACGTACCTGTGGTGGCCACATCGTCTGCCATTACCTCCAGGATGCTTGTTCGCGCCTGGTTATTTTCGATATGGAGGGCAATCAAGTACGCGACCTCGACATCCCGCCGGTCGTGGCCGTCGCGGCGCGTTACGACGAAAGTGGCATAGTTGGGCACGCACAAAAAGACCTCTTCCAGTTCGAGCTGCGCTCCTTTGCTGACCCGGGCACCCTGTGGTCTCATAACGTCAAGACTGGCGAGTCGAAGGTGCTCCGGCGCTCGCTTGCTCGCATTAGGCCCGACCAGATGGTGTGCGAAGAGGTCTTCGTCGTGGCCTCTGACGGTGCAGGGATCCCGCTTTTTCTCACCCGTAGGCATGACCTCCACCCCAACGGCGAGGTCCCGGTCCTGCTCTACGGCTACGGCGGGTTCAACGTCCCGATCACGCCCGATTTCAACAGGAGCGATGCACTTTTCGTCGAGCGTGGCGGGCTGCTGGCCGTAGCATGCCTGCGAGGTGGGGGGGAGTACGGGAAGTCGTGGTACGAAGCCGGGCGGCTAGCGAACAAGCAGCGAGTGTT
>Ga0335074_10004892_pt1 | contig 18507 bp, 15 predicted proteins | sample Lox_Sample_23_FD_206715 | JGI IMG/M metagenome (GOLD analysis project Ga0335074, IMG submission 206715) | Soil microbial communities from Loxahatchee National Wildlife Refuge, Florida, United States - Lox_Sample_2.3 | ecosystem: Environmental > Terrestrial > Soil > Wetlands | place: USA... | reverse complement strand
CGATGAGCGCTGACGCACTCAAGGCGGCGGAGACGAAGATGCGCGACGCGGGTCAGCCCGAGGAGGCGATCCGGAGCTTCGCCAGCGCCTACGAGCGCCTCGAGAGCGGTGAGTCGGCGCTGCTGCCAACGGCGGAGCTCGAGCCCGCGGGGGAGATCGACACGCTCGAGCAGCTGCCGGACGTCGACGTCAGCGACGTCCTGGACCGCGTGGCGGTGATCAAGCTGAACGGCGGCCTGGCCACGTCGATGGGGCTGCGCAGCCCGAAGTCGCTCGTCGAGGCACGCGACGGTCGCTCGTTCCTGGACATCATCGTCGGCCAGACGCTCGCTCTCCGCGGACACTACGGCGTGCGCCTGCCGCTCGTGCTGATGAACAGCGAGGCCACCCGCGAGGAGACGATGCGCGCGCTCGAGGCGTATCCGGAGCTCGGCGTCGGGTTGCCGCTCGACTTCCTTCAGAGCATGGTGCCCAAGCTCGACGCCGAGACGCTCGACCCGATCACGTGGGCGAAGAACCCCTCGCTCGAGTGGAATCCGCCCGGCCACGGCGACGTCTACTCGGCGCTGCGCGGCTCCGGGATGCTCGACGCGATGCTCGAGCAGGGCTATCGCTACGCGATGATCTCCAACGCCGACAACCTCGGCTCCACCACCGACGCGCGCATCCCGGCGCACATGGAACGCGGTGAGATCCCGTTCCTCATGGAGGTGGTGCTCGGCACCGAGGCCGATCGCAAGGGCGGGCACATCGCTCGCCGCAGCGCGGACAAGCAGCTGGTCCTGCGCGAGACCGCACAGACTCCGCCCGAGGACGAGGAGTCCTTCCGCGACTTCCGTCGCTGGCGTTACTACAACACCAACAGCCTGTGGGTGGACCTCCGTGTGCTGAGCCAGACGCTCGATGCGACCGGTGGGGTGCTCGAGCTACCGCTGATCGTCAACCGCAAGACGGTGGACCCGCGCGACTCGAACTCGCCCGCCGTCATTCAGCTCGAAAGCGCGATGGGCGCGGCGATCGGCGCCGTGAAGGGCGCGCAGTTGTTGCTCGTGCCGCGGACGCGGTTCGCGCCGGTCAAAACCACCGACGACCTGCTGGTGCTCCGCTCCGACGTCTACACGCTGTCGGCGCGGGACATGGTCGTGGCACCGATTCCAGAGCGCAGGGACGACCTGCCCTACGTCGCGCTCGACTCTAAGTTCTACAAGCTGCTCGACGACTTCGAGCAGCGTTTCCCCGACGGAGCTCCGTCACTGCGCGAAGCCACCCGCCTCCTCGTGCACGGTGATGTCACCTTCGGGGCGAGCGTGGTTGTGCGCGGAGCGGTTGAGCTTGAGGCGCCGGAGCCGATGCGAATCGACGCCGGCGCCACGCTTGAAGGGTGAGGCGCTAGCTCTTCTTCGCGCGCGAGCGCGACGCGGTCGAGCGCGAAGACGTTGACCGTGATGAGGTCGCACGCGAACCGGAGGCTCGCGATCCCGATGCACGCGCGCTGGTTGAGCGAGCGCTGGTAGAACGCGCGCCCGTCGAGCGAGCGCTCGTCGAGCGCGAACTGCTGCGCGAGGCAGTCTTCGACGGAGTGACCGCGCTGCGAAGCTTGTCGAAGTCCTTGAGCGCCTGCTTGTTGGTCTTCGACGCCTCACGCCGGAGCGCCCGCAGCGCTGCCGTCACTTCCTTGTAGCTCGACTGCCCGCCGCGACCCAGATGCTTTCCGAGCGTCTGAAGCGCGTCACCGGCGTCGTCGAGACGCTTCTCGAAGCGGGTGATCGCCTGCTCGACCTCGCGGCGAGTGGCCGCTGACGTCGAGGCCGCACGCGCACGAACGGCGCGGGTGGCTCGCGTGGTGGTCCCCGTCGCGCTGCGCGCGGTGGACTTACCTGTGCTGCGTGCGGTGGATCGACCTGCGCTGCGCGCAGTGGATTTGGTCGTAGATGACCGTCGGGCTGGTGGCATCGCGTCTCCTGTTGGGATGGAGGAGTTGGTGGACTGAACTAGTGCGGCAAAGCTTTGCGTACTACGGGCGTACGTGCCACCTAGAACCAGTTCTTGCGTCAGGTTATCTACACCTACGGCACGAGGTCGAGCCCGTCGGGATTGCGTAGAAACCCGGAGGCGCTTGCGGCGACGTGAGCGTGTCGGTATTGCCACTCGATCCGATGCGGTCCGGGATCGATCATCCGTACACACTCCCCACGCGTCGAGACGCGAGGGTTAGGCGGCGTTGAGAGCCCGTTAACCCGGTCCGAGGTATCGTGAGCGCGATGGAGGAGGCAGCGAGTGGGGAGCAGATCACGATCGTCTTGGCCGACGACCATCAGGTGGTGCGCGCGGGGCTGCGTCTGCTGCTGCAGGCGGAGGATGGGTTCGAAGTCGTGGCCGAGGCCGGCGACGTCGCCACGACCGAGCGTCGCGTCGCCGCGTACCGTCCCCGCGTGCTCGTCCTCGACCTGAACATGCCCGGAGGATCGAGCCAGTCTGGAAGTGCTGAGGACATGTCCAGCGTGGGGAGCCTCCCGGCGATTCCGCGGCTGCGGGAGACCGCGCCCGAGACGCAGATCGTCGTGCTCACCATGCAGAACGACCCTGCATTCGCGCGCGAGGCACTGCGCGCAGGCGCGATCGGGTACGTGCTCAAAGAGTCGGCCGACTCGGAGCTGGTGCAGGCGGTGCGGCTCGCGGCGGAGGGCCGCACGTACCTGAACCCCGAGCTGGGCGCGCGGCTGGCCGCCGCACCGCAGGCGGAGGGGCCGCCCGATGACCTGTCAGCGCGCGAGCTCGAAGTGCTCAGGTTGATCGCGCTCGGCTACACCAACGGTGAAATTGCCACGCGGCTGTACCTGAGCGTGCGGACGGTCGAGTCACATCGGGCGCACATCCAGCAGAAGACCGGTCGCACGACGCGAGCGGCGCTCGTCGCGTACGCCCGCGAGCACGAACTCGTGTAGTGCCCGGTAGCCCGCGCTGGTGTAAGGCCAGCTATCCCGCGCTGGTGTAAGGCCAGCTATCCCGCGCCGCCGACGCCGGCGAGCTCATCGCGCACGGCGCGTGCGTGCGCGGACTTGGGAACGGCGAGCACCAGCACTCGGTGCCTCGTCCGGTCGCTGCGCACTGCCGCCGCCGAGGCAACGGTCGCGCCGGAATGAGCGGTCCACACGACGTTGGCGGGCGCGTAGTGAAGCAACGCGGCCCAGGTGGCCGGCCCGACGATTCCATCGGCGGTGAGTCCCTGGGCAGTCTGGAAGCTCTCGATCGCGGACTGCGTGCTCGGCCCGTAGTCGCCGTCGATAGCCGTCGTGTAGCCGGCGGAGGCAAGATGCTCCTGCGCCCAGACGACCACGTCGCCCACCGAGCCGAGGTTGAGGATCGGCGTGGCGGTGGTGGGGGTCACCCCGACGAGGTCGCCGGCGCCGACCGAGATCGAGCCCCACCCCGAGGGGCTGGCCTGCTGCCAATCCCACCAGCTCACGCCGGCGGCGCCGTAGGTGCGCGATAGCTGGCGAAAGCGGATGATCTGACCGGGCGGAGGGTTCTGCCAGACCTGGCCGAGCGGGTCGATCTGGCGCTGGTAGACGCTGTTGTACGCGTAGGTGTGCGCGTACACGGCGTTGACGCTCGTGCCGATGTCCATCCAGTACATCTGCGGGGTGTTGTACTGGGCGCCGCCCGGGCCGAGGAACACCGAATATGGAAACCCGGGGTGGTAGTCGATGTACGGGAAGCCCGCCAGTGCGACCGGGTAGCTCTGCCCGATCAGCTTGCGCAACTGGGTTATGTAACTCTGCGCCGCCACGTACTTGCCCGTATATTCACCCTCGGCGTCGATCACCAGGCAGTCGGCGCCGTCCTGCACGGCCTCGGCTCCGACGTCCGCCTCGTAGATGGGGTGATTGCCGTACACGTATTGCCACGCGCACACGTGAAGCCCTGAGGCGTGCAGCTCGCGGACCAGGGTCGAATTGAACTGCGACCACATGGTGGGGCCGTCCGAGCTCTTGATGATCACTGTGCTGACGCCGTATTTGTGGGCGGTGGCGACGATGCCCGAGACGGTGCCGCCGCTCGAGCGCGAGACGTACCAGATCCACATCCCCCGATTGGCCAGCGCGGCCGCATCGCCGGACTTATGGATCACATGCGCCGATGATCTCCTCACGGGCGTATTGCCCGTTGCGGTGGATGCAGCGGTCAGTCCACCCACCACGACCAGCACTGCTGCCAGCAGGGCCACCAAGCGCCCGCGCTGCTGCGTCATACCGACTGCCACCAACGCCACCGTAGCGTAGAACCCGCTACGGAACTACAAGTTGCGTTGCCGCGAGGAGGAGTTAGGGACCGCATGCCGTACCCGTCGGTTCGGCACGCGGCCCGCGCCTCTTTAACGTTGAATGACTACTTGATGAACAGGATCTCCGAGTACTTCGGCAGTGGCCACAGGTCGTCGGCCACCACCTTCTCGAGCTTGTCCGCGGCAGTGCGGACGGCCGCCATGGCCGGGATCACCTCGTCGCGCATGTACTCGGCGTGTGCCTCGAGTTCCTCCGGCTGGTTATCCGCCAGGTTGGCCGACTCGAGGTGCCTGATCGCGTCGGCGAGCTCGGCGATCAGGTCTGAGGTCTCCGAGGCCAGCTCGCCGAGCTGAGCCTCGAGGAGCAGTGCCAGGTGGCGAGCCGCTGCGGGAAGCAGCATGGTGCGCGCCAGCGACGCCGCCGTCTCGGCCTCGATGTTGAGCTTGGTCACGTACTGCTCGAGGAACACCTCGTGCCGGGACTCGAGTTCGCGGCGCGACAGCACATCGTGGCTCTCAAACAGCTTCACGGTGTCGTCGGATATGAGATACGGCAGCGCGTCCGGCGTGGCGCGGAGGTTGAGCAGCCCGCGGCGCTCGGCCTCGGTGTGCCATTCCTCGTCGTAGTTGTCCCCGCCGAACACGATCGGCTTGTTTTCCGCGTAGGTGCGCTGGAGGATCGGTCGCAGCGCGGCCTCGATCGCGGCGTTGTCGCCCGCGGACGGGGCATCCTTGAGCGCCGCCTCGAGCTCGTCGGCCAACTCGTCGATGGCCTCGGCCACGATCGTGTTCAGCACCGTGTTGGGGAGCGACGGTGATTGGCTCGAGCCGAGCGCACGGAACTCGAACTTGTTGCCCGTGAACGCGAACGGGCTGGTGCGGTTGCGATCGCCGCCGTGCAGGGGCAGCTGGGGCAGCACCGGCGTGCCGAGGCCCAGGAACGACTGCTCGCGCGTCTCAGAGGTCTCGCCTCGCTCCAGCGCGCCGAACACGCGCTCGAGCTCGGCCCCGAGGAAGATCGAGATGATCGCCGGCGGTGCCTCGTTCGCGCCCAGGCGATAATCCTGGCCCGGGGAAGCGATCGAGGCGCGCAGCAGGCCCTGGTACTTGTTCACGGCCTGGATCACGGCGGCGCAGAAGAACAGGAACTCGAGATTCTCGTGCGGCGTCGCGCCGGGGTTCAGCAGGTTCTTGCCCGTGTCGGTGCCCATCGACCAGTTGTTGTGCTTCCCCGAGCCATTCACGCCGGCGAACGGCTTCTCGTGCAGCAGGCACACCAGCCCGTAACGGCGGGCCACGTTCTGCATGATCTGCATGGTCAGCTGCTGGTGGTCTGAGCCGACGTTGGAGTTCTCGAAGATCGGCGCGATCTCGTACTGGTTGGGCGCGACCTCGTTGTGGCGGGTCTTGACCGGCACGCCGAGCTTGGCCAGCTCGCGCTCGGTCTCGAGCATGTAGGCGAGGATTCGCTCGGGGATCGACCCGAAGTAGTGATCGTCGAGTTCGTGTCCCTTCGGCGGCTTGGCGCCGAACAGCGTGCGCCCGGTGGTGAACAGGTCGGGCCGCTCGAAGTAGAACTGCTCGTCGATCAGGAAGTACTCCTGCTCGGGGCCGATCGTGGTGAACACGCGTGCAGCACTGTTGTCGCCGAACAGCCGCAGGGCGCGAATCGCCGAGCGCGACAGCGCGTCCATCGATCGCAGCAGCGGGATCTTGTGATCCAGCGCCTCGCCGGTCCACGATGCGAACGCGGTCGGGATGCAGAGCAGGGTGCCGTTCGGATTCTCGAGGATGAAGGCCGGCGAGGTGGGGTCCCACGCCGTGTAGCCGCGCGCCTCGAAGGTCGCCCGGATTCCGCCCGTCGGGAACGAAGAGGCGTCGGGCTCGCCCTGGATCAGCTCCTTGCCCGAGAACTCGGCCAGCGCGGTGCCCTCGGTGGTGGGGGCGTAGAAGCTGTCGTGCTTCTCGGCTGTGGAGCCGGTCAGCGGCTGAAACCAGTGGGTGTAATGGGTGGCGCCGCGCTCGAGCGCCCACTCCTTCATGGCCAGGGCCACGGCGTCGGCGAGCGAGGTGTCGAGCGCCTCGCCACGCGCGAGCGTGACCTGCAGGCGGTTGAACACCTCCGTGGGAAGCCGCTGGCGCTGCACGTGCGGGCTGAACACGTTGGCCCCGAACACCTGGTTGTCGGGGACGGTCAGGTCAGGGGCGCCGAGGGCGGGTGGGTGGGAACCCCCATTCTTTTGCGCCCACTGGGCGGCGAAGACGTTCTGCTGGCGGATTCGAGGCATGGGTAATCGGTTCCTTTTTCGGAGTGACCCCGAGCGTAACGCGGGCCCCTGGGGGCGTCATTATCCGGATGGCCAAACCGGGCAATCCATCTGACCAAAGTGCGGCATGGAATACTGCGCGCCGTGCCGTTCAACCCAGAACTCGGCTGGCAGGCCTATGTGCCCGACGCGGGTCGCTACGACAGGATGCCCTACCGGCGGTGCGGTCGCAGCGGCCTGAAGCTGCCGGCGATCACGCTGGGACTGTGGCAGAACTTCGGCGACGACCGGCCACTGGCGAACAGCCGGGCGATGATCCGTCGCGCGTTCGACCTCGGGATCACGCATTTCGACCTGGCCAACAACTACGGCCCTCCGTACGGGAGCGCCGAGATCAACTTCGGGCGGATCTTCAGCGAGGACCTGCGGCCCTACCGGGACGAGATCGTGATCTCAACCAAGGCCGGCTACGACATGTGGCCGGGCCCCTACGGCGAGTGGGGGTCGCGCAAGTACCTGCTCGCGAGCCTGGAGCAGAGCCTGCAGCGGATGCGCCTGGACCACGTCGACATCTTCTACTCGCACCGCTTTGACCCCGACACGCCGCTCGAGGAGACGATGGGCGCGCTGGACACGGCGGTCCGGCAGGGCAAGGCGCGGTACGTCGGGATTTCGTCCTACGGCCCCCGCCGGACCGAGGAGGCGGCGACGATCCTGCGCGAGCTGGGCACGCCGCTTCTAATCCACCAGCCGTCCTACTCGATGCTCAACCGCTGGATCGAGCCGGAGCTGCTCGACGTGCTCGACCGCGAGGGCGTCGGCGCGATCGTGTTCTCGCCGCTCGCCCAGGGGCTCCTCACCAGCCGCTACCTGGAGGGCGTGCCCGCGGACTCGCGCCTGCGCAAGGGCAACTACATGTCCGAGGAGATGGTCAGCGAGGAGAACCTCGCGCGCGTGCGCGGGCTGAACGAGATCGCGCGGGCGCGCGACCAGTCGCTGGCCCAGATGGCGATCGCCTGGGTGCTGCGCGATCCGCGCATCACGAGCGCGCTGCTGGGCGCGAGCAGCGTCGCCCAGCTCGAGCAGAACGTGGCCGCCCTCGACCGCCTGGACTTCGATCCGGGCGAGCTGGAGGAGATCGACCGCTACGCGGTCGAGAGCGGCATCAACATCTGGGCCACGTCCTCGGAGGAGTAGGGGCCGCCTGCGGCGGCATCCGTGGGGCCGTCGAGGGCCCGTCCCGCCCCGGATCGCGCCACCGCGAGCACCGCGGATCGTGCCACCGCGAGCGGCCCTCGCCTGCAAAACCGCTTACCCAGCGGCCGCGAGCCTGCAAAACCGCTCATCGCAGCGGCCCCACCTCGGGCGTGCGCGGAAATGCATCCCCCAGCTGCATGAACGCGCGCGGTCCAAGCCGGGGAAGGAGGAAGGCGCGCTTTTTCAGGCCGGGCGCCGGCTGGGCCGTCGAGCTGCGTGGCTGGCGCGCAGGCCCGCCGGGCACGGACGTCCGGCGGAACGGCCCCACGGACGCCGCCGAAGGCGGCCCCAACAGACCCTACGGGTTATTCGCCGGCGTGGTGACGATCTGACCGTTGTTGTTGACGTAGGTCTGCGCCGGCGCGCTGGAGATGTTGACCGTGAACGTACCGTGGGGCAGCGAGCCGGCGCCGGTGACGGCCTTGGCCTTGCCATTCAGCCCGGCGGCCACCTCCCACGCGACCACGTGGTGGCCAGGCGCGACCGCGGTCACGGCCCAGTCGAACCTGGCGGTCTGGCCGGGCGCCAGCCGGCCGAGGGCCCAGGTGTTGGAGTACGCGGTGACGGCGCCCCCGGGGCCGCCCTCGCCGCCGGGCGAGCCGGCCTTGCAGCCGTAGTTACACGGTCCGGGCGGCCGATCGACGACCCATACCGGCCGGGACGGGTTGGCCAGGCCCTGCATCTGGAGGTCCTGGGCGAAGGCGGCCGCGGACGTGCCCTCGCCGCGCGGCGCGGGATAGGCACAGGTGACGTTGCAGATAGTGACCGCGATGTTCGGAATCGCCTTGCTCCCGGCGTTGCGGATGGCCAGCACCAGGTGGGCGCGCTCGGACAGCCGCTGGTTGGCGGGGAAGCTGGCCGTCGCCACCGTGACCGGGAAGTTCCCGCTCGGCTCGCTGGCGTCCTGGCGCTGGCCGCCGCCACATCCGGCCAGCACGACCACCGCCAACACTCCGCAGATCGCAGCACCGCTCCCTGATCTCACCGCGGCCCGAACATAGCAACTGGGTCCGGACCCGGCGACGGTTCCCATTTGGCATCTGCGATCACCGCAACGTAGGCTTAGGTGGGTCCAGGCAGGCCGCGTTGCGGCATGCAAGACCCGGGAGGCCAGAGGAGCTTTGATCAGAGCCGTCGCCGATCGAGGGTACGCGCCCATCAAGGGGCTGCTCGAAGAGGTCGGCAACATGATGATCCTGACCGGCAAGACGCTGGTCTCCGCCGTGCGCCCGCCGTACCCCTACGGCAGCGAGTTCGTCGGGCAGTTCATGTTCGCGCTCAAGCTCTGCTGGTTCCCGCTGCTGATCTCGACGATCGCCTTCGGCTACGAGGCGCCTGGCCTGCAGGCCGCCAACTTCCTCGTCTTGTTCGGGGCGCTCGACCGGCTGGGCGGGTTCTTCGTGCTGTCCTCGATCCGCGAGTTCGCGCCCTTCGTGGACGCGATCGTGCTCGCCGGCGTGGCCGGCACGGCGATCACCGCCGACCTGGGCGCGCGCAAGATTCGCGAGGAGCTCGACGCGCTGCAGGTGCTCGGGGTCGACCCGATCAAGAACCTCGTCGTGCCCCGCTTCCTGGCCCTCATGCTGGTCACCGGCCTGTTCGACGTCTACGCGGTGATCTTCGGGATCTTCGGCGGGATCCTCGCGACGCTGGTCAATCACGCGTCGCTCGGCCCGTTCTTCGCCACGTTCTTCAACAACGCCGAGACGACCGACCTGTGGGGCTCGGTGGTCAAGACCACGCTGTTCGGCGCGATCATCGCGGTCGTCTGCTGTTACAAGGGGATGACGGCATCGGGCGGCGCCGAGGGAGTCGGCCGCGCCGTCAACCAGGCCGTGGTGATCGCATTCCTGGGAATCTTCGCGTTCAACTACGCATTCACCCAGACGCTGCTGGCGACCCATCCGGAAATCACGACGATCCCGAGATAGATGAACGACCTGATTGTCACCCCCAAGGGCTGGATCGAGAGCTTCGGCGAGATCTCCAAGTTCTGCGCCCAGGTGATCGGCGAGGTGCTCCGCCTGCGCGTGTTCAAGTTCTTCGGCGAGGCGCTGCGGCAGGCGGGCATCCTGATCGTCGGCTCGGCGCTGGTGATCTGCATGCTGGTGTTCATCGTTGGCCTCACATGCGGGATCGAAGGCGCCTACCTGCTGCGCTCGCAGGGCGCGCCGGCGTTCAGTGGCGTGTTCTCGGCCTGGTGCGACCTGCGCGAGCTCGCCCCACTCGCGTTCGGCTACATGATGGCGGCCAAGGTCGGAACCGGAATCGTCGCCGAGCTGGGATCGATGCGCATCTCCGACGAGATCGACGCGCTCGAGGTGATGGGGATCAGCGGCATGACGTTCCTGTGCGGGACCAAGCTGCTGGCCTCGTGGATGGTGCTGCCGTTCGTGTACCTGATCTCGATCGGGGCCGGGTTCCTGGCGAGCTACATCGCGGTGGTGCAGCAGATCGGCGACGTCTCCTCAGGCGGCTATTTCCTGATCTTCTGGGAATTCCAGAACCCACCCGACCTCTTATTCAGTCTGATCAAGGCGATGGCGATGGCTACGCTGATCGTGCTCGTCGGTTGCTACTACGGCTACAACGCAAGCGGTGGGCCTGTAGGGGTGGGTACCGCCACCGCGAAGTCGATGGTGCTCAACCTGGTGGGTGTGCACCTGATCGGAATGCTGGGCACGCAGTTGTTCTGGGGAGCCAACCCCCGGGCGCCAATCGGAGGCTGATTCATGCGGTTTGACACTGACGACGACGACGACGATTTCGACACGGACGAGGGCGTCAACGAGCCTGACCGCCCGGCGCCGATGCGCGGCGATCTCGACGCGCCCGAGCGAAACGGGCACGATCGGCGGGACGAACCACAGCCGCCATCGCGCGTGTCGGTCGTCGACGAGCAGCCCCCGCGCCCCGGTCCGCCCCCGGGTGCCGGAGAGGACGACTACCAGTGGCACACCTACCGCGTGTACCCATCGGGTCGCCCGGACGCCGTCGAGTTCATCGACTGCTACAAGTCATTCGGGCGCTCCCACATCCTGCGGGGGCTGAACATGGGTCTGCCCGAGGGAATGGTGTCGATGATCCTCGGACCGTCCGGGACCGGCAAGTCGGTGTGCATCAAGCACATGGTCGGGCTGCTCTATCCCGATGAGGGCGACGTCCTGGTCCACGGTGAGTCGGTGCCGAACATGCCCGACGATCAGCTGTTCGAGATGCGCAAGAAGTTCGGGCTGCTGTTCCAGGACGGCGCGCTATTCGGCTCGATGAACGTGTACGACAACGTCGCCTTCCCGCTGCGCCAGCACACCGAGAAGAGCGAGTCCGAGATCGAGGACATCGTCATGCGCCGGCTCACGGAGGTCGGCCTGGCCGATGCGCGCTTCAAGGCGCCCAACGAGCTCTCGGGTGGTATGCGCAAGCGGGCGGGATTCGCACGCGCGCTGGTGCTCGAGCCGGACATCGTGCTCTTCGACGAGCCCGACTCGGGTCTCGATCCCGTGCGCACGGCGCTACTCGGCGAGCTGATCCTGGAGATCCACCGCGACATGATGGAAGAGGCCAAGCAGAAGGAGAAGGAGCACCTTCCGACCTTCTGCGTGATCACCCACGACATCATGAGCGCGCGGCGCGTCGCGGATTACATCAACGTGCTGTGGAAGGGCCGGATCGTCGAAGCGGGGCCGGCCGAGGACATGCTGAACTCGGAGAACCCGTTCATCCGTCAGTTCCTGAGCGGCGAATCACAGGGTCCACTCTCGATGGACTGAGATCGGAGCTCGGGAGGAAACCTCAGCATGCTGAAGTTTCTTCCCGCGCAGTTGAGCGGCGCGAGCCCGGGCGCGCGGCGGTAGCCTCAGCACGGCCATGGTGGTGAGGATGTTGGAGCGGCTGGTGCGGGCCGCGACGGGAAGGCCCGCGGTGACGCTGGGCATCGTGCTTGCGCTCGCGCTGGCAGGCGGGGCGCTGGCACTGCGCCTGCAGCCGAACACCGCCACCGACACGTTCGTCGGGACGTCGTCGTCGAGCTACAAGGCCAGCCTTGACGACGATCAGCATTTCGGCGGCGATCCCGTGGTGATCCTGATCCGCGAGCCGCTGCCCGACCTGGTCGAGACCAAGGACCTCGGCACGGTCACCGAGCTCGAGGCGTGCCTGGCCGGACAGGTGGTCGTTCCCAACCAGCAGCTCCAGGCCTTCACCCCGGCGCCGGCAGGGTCGCAGACTCCTTACGGCGGCTGGAACAGCCCGTGCGGGAAACTGATGAAGGCGCGGCCGGCGCAGGTCGTCTACGGGCCGGGGACGTTCCTCAACCGCGCCGTGGCGGCGGTCAACCAGGAGATCGTCTCGATCACCAACGCCTCGCAGGCGGCGGTGACGAACGCGCGCCAGGGCGCCTACAAGCTCGCGCTGGGGGAGCACATGTCGCGCAGCAAGGCGCTGGCCGAGGAGAACGCGGCGGGTCAGCTCGAGAGCGAGCAGCAGTACCAACAGCTGATCCAGATGTACCTGGACTCCGGGATCTCCGGCACTCCGCGGATCGACGACCCGCAGTTCATCCCCGAGATCGTGTTCGACCCGACGCGCGGCGTCAACGTGCCCAAGGCGCGGTTCGCCTACCTGTTCCCGAGCAAGGACTCCGCGCTGATCCAGGTCCGGCTCAAAGCGTCGCTCAGCCCGACGCAGCAGGCCCACGCGATCGCGTGGATCCGCCAGGCGGTGCGGATGCCGATGTTCCGCTCCGCCTACGGAGGCACATACACCGTCTCGGGCGTGCCGGTGGTGACCAACGACCTGGCCAACACGATCACCGGCTCGATCGCCGGCTTGCTCATCGCCGCGCTGCTGGTGATGGCGGCGACGCTCCTGCTGGTCTTCCGGAGCCGTCTGCGGTTGCTGCCGCTGGCCATCGCGCTGGCCGCAGTCGGGATCACGTTCGGGGTCACCTCGCTGCTGGGCGGGTCGCTGACGATGGCCTCGATCGGCGTGCTGCCGATCCTCATCGGCCTGGCGGTCGACTACGCCGTGCAGTTCCAGGCGCGCGCCGAGGAGGCGGCGGGGAGAACAGACGAAGCGTCGGCGGCGCCTGACGGCGGCGTTCTGTCGGTGCCGGTGGCCGACGCGACGATCGCGGCGGCGCCGACGATCGCCACCGCCGCGCTGGCTACGGCGGCCGGCTTCCTGGCGCTGATGCTCTCGCCGGTGCCGATGGTGCGTGGGTTCGCGGAGCTGTTGATCGTCGGGATCGCGGTGGCGCTCGGTTGCGCGCTGACCGCGGGATCAGCCGCGATGGTGCTCGGCCGGCGTCGCACGGCCGCTCGGGCCGATCGGCCCGCCCGGTGGCGCGCCCCCTCGTTTGGCGTCGTGGGCGCGTCGGCGCGCGGGGCCGCGGACATCCTCGCCGACGCGGGCGCGCGGATTACCTCACCGCTTGGTTCGTTCAGCCGACGGGCGATCGCGGGAGCGGCCCGACGACCCGGCCGCGTACTGGTCGTCGGCCTGCTGCTCGCGGTGATCGGATGGGTGGCCGGCACGCAGACGCCGGTCCAGTCCGACATCACCAAGCTCGTTCCGAGCAACATGCCGGCGCTGCGCGACCTGCGCACGCTCGAGCAGGTGACCGGCGTGTCGGGCGAGATCGACGTCGTCGTACACGCGCCCAACGTAGCCACGCCGAGCACGATCGGGTGGATGACCAAATATGAGAACTCGCTGCTGTCGCACTTCGGCTACGTCGAGGCGAAGGGCTGCGCGCGCGCCATGCTGTGCCCCGCCCTGTCGCTCCCCGACCTGTTCTGCTCGGGGACCGAGACGTCGAGTGGCTCCTGCAGCGGACTCACCACGAGCGCGATCTCGGGCCTGCTCAAAGCCGTCCCCAGCTACTTCTCCCAGGCGGTGATCACGAACGATCATCGCGAGGCGACGCTCGCGTTCGGGATCCGGCTGATGCCGCTTTCACGTCAGCAACGCCTCGTCGACTACATGCGCGCGCAGTTGCATCCACCCCCCGGGGTCAGCGCGGCGCTCGCCGGCTTGCCGGTGCTGGCCGCTCAGGCCGACGCTTCGCTGTCCTCGTCCGCGCGCCGGCTCGAGATGCTGCTGGTCGGCCTGCTCGCCGTCGGGGTGGTGCTGCTGCTCGTCCTGCGCACCGTCGAGCGCGCGCTGGTGCCGCTCGTGCCGATCGCGCTGGCCACCGGCTGGTCATCGCTGATCCTGTTCGCGACGGGGATCCCGCTCAACCCGATGTCCGCCACCCTGGGGGCGCTGGTCATCGCGATCTCGACGGAGTTCAGCGTGCTGCTGTCCGAGCGCTTCCGGCAGGAGCGCCGCGCCGGTCGCGCTCCGGCCGAGGCCCTGGCTCGCACCTACCGGTTCACGGGTTCGGCGGTGCTCGCCTCGGGAATCACCGCGATCGCCGGTTTCGGGGTGCTTACCCTGTCGAGCATCACGATGCTGCGCGACTTCGGGCTGGTGACGCTGATCGACCTTTCAGTGTCGCTGGTCGGCGTGCTGCTCGTGCTACCCGCGGTGCTCGCATTGTCCGAGCGCGATGACGTCCTCGCGAGGGTTCGCGAGCGCGTGGGGCGGGTCGGGGGGTTCCTGCCGCGCCGGCGGCGGGCCACGGTGGCGTGAGCGCCCCAGAGGAAACTCCACCCCCGAAGCCAGCGACCCCAGCGCCCCTAGACACTCGCCGCTACGGGTGGATGGTCGGGGCGTTCGCGGCCGTGCTCGTGGCCATCTTCGCGATCTACAGCTTTACCGCTCATGCGCCGTCGAGCGCCGGCGTAGCCGTGGGACGACAGCTGCACTTTTTCTCCGCGCCGCTGGCCGCGTCGACACTCAACGGCGACGCCAACCTGAACCCGCCCTGCACGCTGGCCCATCACGATCGGCGCGCGCTCAATGTCTGCCTGTTGGTCAAGCGCGGGCCACTGGTGCTGGACTTCTTCGTGACCGACTCAACGGCGTGTGAGCGCGAGGTCTCGACGCTGCAGAGCCTCGCCGAGGAGCCGTCGCTGCGCGGTGTGCAGTTCGCGGCGGTGGCGATCAACGCCTCGCACGCCGCGACTGCCAGGGCGGTGCGGAAACACGGCTGGACGATCCCGGTCGCCTACGACGCGGACGGCGGCGTTGGGGCGCTGTACGGCGTCACCGCGTGCCCGATGCTCGAGTTGTCCGAGCGGGGTGGGAGGGTGGCCGACCGGCTGATCGGCGAGCACTGGCTGAACGAGAATGCGCTCGAGGCTCGCGTGCGGCCCCTGATCGGGGCCGGGGTCTCGGGGTGAAGGTCGGTCTTGTGGAGCCCGCGGTCCAGGAGGAGTTCCCTGGGCTTCGCTTGCACTGGACCATGGTCGACGCGAGTGTCCGCGCCAGCCCGCGGGAGGTGGAGCGTCGGCTGAGTGAGCTGTCGGACCGCTATCGCGGCGCCGGTGTGGTGGCGATGCGGACCAAGCCGATCCCGCAGGCGTACCGCTCGTTCTTTCGCCAGGTCGGGCTCGATCCGGACGCGTCGAGGATCCCAAGCGAGGAGGCGGCCGTCCGCCGCCTGCTTCACGGGCGCTTCCGCTCCCGAGATACGTTGGAGGACGCGCGCCTGATCGCGCTGGTCGAGACCGGTGTGCCCGTGTGGGCACTCGACGCCCGCGTGGTCGACCCCGACAGTCTCGGCATCCGGAACACCGGCGGGCGGCTGGTGGTCGCCGATTCGCTGCGGGTGCACGCCACGCTCTTCGGCGAGCCCGATCCCGGGCACCTCCCGGGCCGCGGCACGGGTCGGATGGTGCTGTTCGCGGTTGGCGTCGAGGGCGTACCCGCGATCCACCTTGAGGAGGCGCTCTGGATGGCGTGCGAGGTAATTGGGTCTGGGTGACAGACCGAAATCGGGGTATCGTTTCCACTGGTAGGTCTGGACTTTCCGGAAAGGAGGCCTCAATTGGAGCTTCTGCAACACGACACGCCGAGCTTCCCTGTCCGGACCGTCGCGCCGGTGCAGGACGAGCGGGCGGCGCGCCGATCGCTTCGGATGCAGATCGCCAAGCTCGAGCGCGAGCTTGCCGAGGCCTTCGTCACTGCCTATCCACTCGGCGGCCTCGATGCCGAGCCCGCGCGCGGCAGCGCCGCCCCCCGGCTGCTGGACCTGGGCGAGCTCGAGTGGGTGCGAGACGACCTGGCGGCGCGTGTGCGGTCCGCCCGCGCGACCATCACCGAGCGGGCCGATCGACAGGCGGCCAATCGCGTGGCGCTCGAGCGCATGCTGCTCGATCCGGGTCGCTACCGGTTCATGCGCATCTCCAACCGCGACATCGGCGAGCCCGGGTGTGGCGTATGGCAGGTTCGCCCCCGACTCGGGCTGGTCGGGATGCTGATGGGCTGGTGGCAGGTCAAGCTCTCCTCAGGCTGTCCGTTAGCCACCGGCCGCGGCGCCGCCGCGGCCCACTGAAGGCACCTTCGCGGGGGAAGGGTCCGTGCGCGATCTGCTGAGGACGGGCGCGGGGGCGACGCTCGTGCTGATGATCATGTTCATCGGCAGCCTCGTGCTGTGGATCGGCACGCCGCTGTTGTGGCTGTGGGTCGGCTCTCAGGTCCAGGGCGCCACGTCGTCGCTCGGGACCGCGCTCGGGGTCAGCTTCATCGGCGTGATCGCGACGATCGCGATCCTGGCCGCGCTGCTGGCCAAGCTGAGCGACGTGTATCAGGCCAACCGTCGCTCGCGCGGACTCGCGGACACCGGGCATTACGTGCTCGAGACGGTGCTGGTCGTGAGCGCCGGCCTGACCCTGGCCGCGTTCGTGATCTGGTTCTTCTTCTTCGCCGGGGCCAGTCCGGTGCCGGTCGGAATCCAGGTCTAGTGCCGTGAGTCACCAGCGGTCTGCGGGCTGACTGGACGGGCGGCCAGGAACGGCGGGGCGGTCTGAAGCCCGGTCGACGCCCCGGACGATAGATCCGGGAATAATGGTCGCACGCGTACCCTGGGAAGGGGGAGGTGAGAGGGCAGTCGCCCGTTCACGGAGAGCTCCACGGTGGAAGGCCCCCCGGTTCAGCCGCGGCACGGCTGCGCTGGTCCTCCTTGCCGCCCTGATAGGTTCGCTGAGTGCGATTGCGAGTGGCGCCCTGGCGGGCGTCACCGCCAGGGACACCGGCGGCGGCCAGCCGGCTGTTTGGCGTGCTGAGACGGTGAGCGCGTCCACCGCCAAGTCCAGCGGCGGCGGCCCGAGCTTGACGTTCGGCATCTACCCAGGTGGCGCCGCCGGATCCGTCGGCCCGACTGGTCCGCCCAAGCCGGAGAACCCGGCGCTGCGGCTCGCCGCGCTCAAGCAGCTGCGGCCTCCGGGCCGTCCGTTCGTCCTGCACTTGTACGTCGGGTACACCGGTCCGGGCGGATACTCGGCTCAGGAACAGATCGGGCAGGACCTCGCCGCCTACGGCCGGGCGGGGTTCCAGACCGAGGTGGCGATGTGCTACCGACCGGCCGACGGCGGATCCCAAGCCGACGTCGCCGGGTTCGTGTCATTCGTCCGCGCGGCCGTCCGGTCGTTCGGGCGCGAGCCGGGGTTCGTGTCCGCTCAGGTGACCAACGAGGCGAACGTGGGCGGCGCGCCGAACACCTCCGACGGCTACTACAAGGACGCCGAGGACGCGCTGATCAAGGGCGTGATCGCGGCACACGAGGTGGTGCGCGCCGACCGCCTCGGCCACGTGCAGGTCGGGTTCAACTGGGCGTATTCGACCGATCCGCAGGAGGATGCGTTCTGGAGCGATCTACGACAGGCCGGCGGGCGGCGGTTCCTCGATTCGCTCGACTGGGTCGGCCTTGACGCCTATCCGTTCACCTGGAACTCGGCGGCGGCGCCCGCCTCATTCCGCGACCTCGCCGCGGGTACGGCAAGCTTCATGGACGGCGCTCTGAACCGGCTGCGCTCGACCTACCTGCCACTCGCCGGAATCCCCCGCTCGGTCCCGCTGCGAGTCACCGAGAACGGTTACCCCACCGGACCCGGCCGCACCGAGGCGATGCAGGTGACCGTCATGCGGGCCGGGGTCGAGGCGGTGTACCGCGCCCGCGGCACTTACAACGTCACCGGATACCGGTGGTTCGACCTGCGCGACGCCGACTCGTCGAGCTCGAGCTTTGAGAGCCAGTACGGGATCATGCGCGACGACTATTCGCCGAAGCCGGCGTTTGCGGTCTATCGGCAGCTGGTCGCCGAGCTCGACGCCCGCTGATCGACGACGCCGAGACGGGGCGACTGGTACGGACGTGAAAGGTGTCGGAGGGTGGGCGCCGGCGCGATCCTCGTCCAGAACCGCGCCGGCGCCCTCCCGCGGCGCTACTTGTAGCGCGCCGCCTGCGCCCCTTCCCTGAATGCCCGCTGCGCAGCGGGAGAGCTCTGAATCGGAAAGTCCGTTTGCTTGTCGAGGTCGAACCAGATCACCGACTTCACCTCGGGGTGACTGGCGAGGTAGGCGAACATGCCGTTGATCCACGCCGCTTTGCTGCCCCCGGCCTCGCTGCTCCCGACCTCGGACAGGTCGATCGGCAGCCCTGGCGCGAGCGTGTGCAACTGCTGGACTGACCCGCCACAGATCGCACCGAAGCTCCGCCAGCCCTTGTTGAAGGCGGCTGTGCCGCCATTGAGGCAGGTCACCCCGAGCCGGTTCACGTACTGGGTCCCCGGGAAGTACTGCTTCGGCGCGCCC